>BFBZ01000008.1_pt594 | contig 51478 bp, 46 predicted proteins | sample 1888401 | NCBI WGS metagenome assembly BFBZ01 (sample SAMD00112614, study PRJDB3348) | symbiont metagenome | host: Chara braunii
GGTCGGCTCGCTGGTGCCGGGTTCGACCATCATCCTTGCGCTGAGCGCGCTGGTGCCCGGCGGCGAATTGAAGCTGTGGCCGGTGCTGGCCGCCGCGGCCGCCGGCGCGATGCTCGGTGACGGCACCGCCTACCTGATCGGCTATCGCAGCCAGCGCGAGATCCTGTCGGCCTGGCCGCTCTCCAACTACCCGCGGGTCGTGGCGCAGAGCGAGGCCTTCTTCAACCGCTGGGGGGTGCTGGCGGTGTTCTTCGCCCGCTTCGTGCCGCCGATCCGCGCGTTCGTGCCGCTCACGGCCGGCGCGCTCGACATGCCGCCGCAGCGCTTCTACGCCGTCAACATCCCCGCGATCCTGTTGTGGGCGCCGGCGCATGTGCTGCCCGGCGTGCTCGCGGTCACCGCGCTGCATGACTATGCCGGCCTGCCGCACCACGAGCATGTCGGCAAGCATCTGTGGATGTTCGCGGTGGCGGGCGGTGCCGTGATCCTGGCGCTCGCAGTCTGGACCATCCGCCGCCGGCATGGCGGCGGCCTGATCGAAACCGCCAAGCCCACGAAATAGCTAGATGCTGTTGGTCGTGCCGGCCCGCCCCGGTGCCGGGCCGACATAGCGGGCGCGAGGCCTGATCAGCTTGCCGAGCTGAAGCTGCTCGCTGGCATGCGCGATCCATCCGACGCTGCGGGCCATCGCAAACAGCGCGAGTTCGCTGCCCGAAGGCATCCGCAGCGCATGCACCAGCACCGCCAGCGCGTAATCGATATTGACGAACTCGCCGGTCGCCTCCGCGATCCGCTCTGGCACTTCGCGGGTGAATTTGCGCGGCGCGCCGGCCCGAGTCAGCGCCTCCAGCAGCGAGATCGCGCGCGGATCGCCCTTCTTGTAGACACCGTGGCCGAAGCCGGCGAAGCGCTCGCCAAGCGCGACGCGCTCGCGGACCACAGGCGCAACGTCGTTGTCGATCATCGTCTTGACCAGGCGCGAGGCGAGCACCCCGGCGCCGCCATGCATCGGCCCCTTCAGCGCGACCAGACCTGCGATCACGGCATCGTACAGATTGAGCCCGGTCGATGCCGCGCAGCGCGCGGTGAAGGTGGAAGCATTCAGTTCATGATCGGCGAGCAGCACCAGCGCACGGCGAATCAGGTCCGGCGCGTGCTTGTTGTCGGGCGCCCAGACCCGCGCCACCTGCTGATGCAGCGGCTCGGCCGATGGCACGGCGTTCAGCATGGTCGCGACCAGCAGCCGCAAGATGCGGCCGCCGACCATCGCGCGGCCATCGGGCGCGCGGGTGAAGGCGCCGGGATCGGCACTCGCCGCCAGCGCCAGCACGGCGACGGTGCGATCAATCGGCTGGGCGCGGCGGGCGGCCTCGGCGATCGCGCGCATTTCATCGGAGACGTGCGGACAATTGTCCGGCGCGAACGGATCGACGCCGGTGACGTCCCACAGCAGCGTGGCGGTATGCTCCAGCGCGTCCCGCTCGGCGAGATCGACGCAGTTGACGCCACGATAGATCGGACCTTGCTCGGTGATGGTGGCGATCGCCGAATCCATCACCGGTAGGTCGGCGTCGAAATTGCGGAGCCCGCGCGGCTCCGGTGACGGCACGCGGCGTTCCTTCAGGCCCCTGATGTCCTCGGCGCGGTAGCGGTGGCTGCGTGAATCCGGCGACGGCTCGGAACGGATCAGGCCGCGGCTGACATAGGCGTAGAGGGTCGCCGGCGAGATCGCGAGTTCGGCGGCGGCCTCACGGGCGGAGAGGTAGAGCTCGGCGGATTTTTTCATATTGATTTATATAATCAAGATTGATCAACTCGTTAAGAGGTCCGACCTTTGCGGGGTTAAGCAAGGAGATCGGGCCATGAACATGATTCTCACCAAGAGCCAGATCGGTCTGGACGGCGTTCCCGCCGCCGAGACCGTGTTGAGCCATGTCGACGGCGAGCGCGGCGAACTCATCATCGCCGGCGAGCACGTCGCCACCCTCGCGGGCAAGTCGAGCTTCGAGGCCGTCACCGCGCGGCTGTGGAACGGCGCCACCGGCAAGTCGCTGAGCGAAGCCAATGTCCGCGCCAGCCTTGGCGCCGCCCGCGAACGCGCCTTCACCCGGCTGCCGGACCTGCTGCCGGCAACGCGCGGCATGTCGATCGTCGACGGCTTCCGCGCCGCCATTGCGGGGCTGCGCGGCGAGAACGGGCTGGAGCATGAGGCAACCATTGTCGGCGCCTTCCCGGTGATCGCCGGCGCCCTGGTCCAGCGCGCCAAGGGGCATGATCCGATCGCGCCGGAGGCGAATGCCAGCCACGCTGCCGATACGCTGCGGATGCTGCTGGGCCACAAGGCCGAGCCGCGCGAAGCTGCCGCGCTCGACGCTTACTTCGTCACGGTCTGCGATCACGGCATGAATGCATCGACCTTCACCACGCGGGTGATCGCCTCGACGCAAGCCGATCTGTTCGCGGCCATCACCGGCGGCTATTGCGCGCTGACCGGCCCGCTGCATGGCGGCGCGCCGGAACCCGTGCTGGAGATGCTGGATGCGATCGGCACTCGGGAGCGGATCAAGCCCTGGGTCGACGGCGCGCTGGCGCATGGCGAACGGCTGATGGGCTTCGGCCACCGCGTCTATCGCGTCCGCGACCCGCGCGCCGACGTGCTGAAGGTCGCGATCGAGCGCCTGGAGGCCAGTGGTGCCGACCTGCCGTTTGCCGGCGAGGTCGAAGCCTATATCCGCGCGGCGTTGCGGAAGAAGAATCCGGAGCGGCCGCTCGAGACCAATGTCGAGTTCTTCACCGCGATCCTGCTCGACGCCCTGAAGATTCCGCGACAGGCCTTCACGCCGATCTTCGCCGTGGCCCGCGCCGCCGGCTGGACCGCGCACGCGCTCGAGCAGCGCCGTACCGGGCGGCTGATCCGGCCGAGTTCGTCCTATGTCGGGGCAGTGCCGAAGGGCTGAGTGCTCGATGGAAAACGCCGTACCCGGATGAGCGAAACGACATCCGGGTACGATACACTCGGGGACGGAAGAGCCCGGATTGCGCTTCGCTTCATCCGGGCTTTTCGGCGCGCCTTACGCCTCGCGCACCACAGTCTTCAGATAATTATACGCCTTGATGATCTCGATCAGGCGATCCTCGGTGGAGCGGTCACCGCCATTGGCGTCGGGATGGTGCTGCTTCACCAGCGCCTTGTATTTCGACTTGACGTCTTCGAGCGTCGCCCCGGCGCCGAGCCCCATCACCAGCAGCGCCTTGCGCTCGGCGTTCATGACCTTGCGGGTCTCGGGCTTCGGCTCCGCGCCACCGGGTCCCGGACGCCAGCGGCCGCGACCGTTGAGCTCGGAGAACACGTGGAACGGATCGGAGGCGGCATCGAGACCGCTCTCCTTCTTGCCGTTGTTGGCACCCATCTTCCAGGTCGGACGATGACCGGTCAGCGCATCCTTCTGGTAGCGCGCGACGTCGTCAGGATTCATGCCCTGGAAGAAATTGTAGGACTGGTTGTATTCGCGGACGTGATCGAGACAGAAGTGCCAATACTCGCGCGAATTCTCGCGGCCCTTCGGGGCGCGATGCGCGCCCTTGTTCTGACAACCCGCCCACTCGCAGGTCACAGCCTGCTCGCCGGCCTGCGCCTGGCGCTTCGCACTCACCTTGGTCGGCTTGATGCGAATGGAGTCGAAGAATTTTGATGAATCGATCGGCATGTTCTCTTTGACTACGCAATGCACAATTCTTCAAGTCTTGACATTGCGCAGACCTTGTTTCCCGCTTGCACCATTGACGAAAAGCCGCCGCGAACCTAACTCCGCCGCCATGAGCACCAAAGACGTTATCATAAACAAGTTGCGTGAAGCTTTCTTGCCGGAAAGCCTCGACGTGATCGACGAGTCACATCTGCATGAAGGCCACGCCGGCCACAGGCCAGGCGGAGAGACACATTTCAGGGTATATATTGTGTCTCCGGCCTTCGAAGGGAAGAGCCGGATCGAACGCCATCGCACGATTAATGCGACACTGGCGCAGGAACTCGCCGGCTCGGTGCACGCGCTGGCGATCCACGCCCACGCCCCCGGGGAAAAGCCGCGCTAGTTCGTGCTTGCCGCAAGACGCCACGCCGGTTTTCCGTTACTGAGGATAAATACTCCCGGCGATCGACCTGCTTCATATGCGGGCAGGACATTGCGCTTGGTATCGCCGCCGATTTGGATGGGCCGTTCATGATCCCTTGCTGGCCGCGCTTCCGGTCGACCATCACCGCCGTCGGCCTGCTGCTGATCTGCGCGATGCGTCCGGCGGCGGCGCTGGATATGCCGAGCCCGTTCGTCCAGGAGGTGCTGATCAAGAGCATCCTGGTCTCGCTCAACGATGCGGTGGCCGCGAACGATTTCAGGGTGTTTCACACCAAGATCTCGAAGCCGTTCCGCGACCAGTTTTCGCCCGACAAGCTGAAGACCATCTTCAAGGATCTGGTCGAGAAGCACGCGGTGTTCGATGCCGTGGTCGCCAAGCCGATCGTCCTCGATCAGGATGCCAAGATAGACGAGAAAGGGGTGTTGCGGCTGAACGGCCATTTCGACACCACGCCCAAGCAGGTAAACTATCAACTCGGCTTCATTTCCTCCGACGGCGCGTGGAAGCTGTCTGGCATCTCGATCGATATCCATTAGGCCGCTCCTTCGACTATCAGACCCGTCATCCTGAGGCGCGAGCGGAGCGAGCCTCGAAGGATGAATCGGCCACCAGCCGGGCCGTCGACCCTTCGAGGCTCGCTCCGCTCGCGCCTCAGGGTGACGATGATGGGCTTCAGCCAATCGTCCAGCGCTAGAACGCCGTTCCCGCCCGCTTCGGCTTCCGCTCGTCGAGTTCGGCCGCCTCGCGCGGAACCGCGACGATGCGCAGCGCGGTGATCCGGTTGCGCTCGCGGCGGAGCACGCGGAAACGGAAGCCGTGGAAGGTGAAGCTCTGGCCGCGATCGGGAATCGAGCGCGCCTCATGGATCACGAGCCCGGCGACGGTGGTCGCCTCCTCGTCCGGCAGGTGCCAGTCCATCGCACGGTTGAGATCGCGGATCGGCACCGAGCCGTCGACCACCACCGAACCATCCGGCTGGGCGCGGACGCCGGCGACGACGACGTCGTGCTCGTCGGAGATGTCGCCGACGATCTCCTCCAGGATGTCCTCCAGCGTCACCATGCCTTCGACCTCGCCATACTCGTCGACCACGAGGGCGAAGTGGGTCTTGCGGCGGCGGAACGCCTTCAGCTGTTCGGAGACCGGGCGCATCTCCGGCACGAACCAGGGCGGCAGCGCGATCGCCGACGCATCGATCGCGGACATGTCGCCCTCATTGGCGCGGATCGCGCGCAGCAGGTCCTTGGCGTGCAGCACGCCGACGATGTTCTCCGGCTTCTCGCGCCACAGCGGGATGCGGGTGTATTCGCTCGCCAGCACCTCGCGCACCAGTTCCTCGGGCGGCAGGTCGGCGTTGACCGTGGTCATCTCGGTGCGATGGACCATCACGTCGGACACTTGCAGCTCGCTCAGGTCCAGCAAGCCGCCGAGCATGTCGCGGTCCTGCTTCTCGACCTTGCCTTCGTGATGCAACAGATCGACCGCGCCGCGCAAACGCTCGGTCGGCGACAACACTGCCTGATGCGCCCCCACCTTGATGCCGAGCAACCTCATCAGGGCGCGAACGATGACCTCGATCACGGTCAGCAGCGGACCGAGCACCAGCACCGTGAGCCGCATCGGCCGCGCCACCAGCAGCGACACCCGCTCCGGCGCGTTGATCGCAACGGTCTTCGGCAGCACTTCCGCGAAGATCACCACCAGCACCGTCATCACGCCGGTGGCATAGAGCACRCCGACATCKCCGAACCAYGCGGTGAAGATGCCGGTCGCRAGCGCGGAGGCGCCRATATTGGCGATGTTGTTGCCGAGCAGCAGCGCGCCGATCATCCGCTCGCGCATCGCCATCAGGCTGGAAACGACCGTGGCCTCGCCGTTGCCCTGCTTCGACAGCCGCATCATGCTGGCGCGCGAGGCGCCCGTCAGCGCGGTCTCGCTCGCCGAGAAGAAGGCCGAGACCAGCAGACAGCCAATGACGATGGAAAGGGTTATCCAGTCCAACTTCGTTCACCCGAACCTTGCGAGCACATCTTGCAGAGCCGGCCCCGACCTTTCGCCAATACGGTCCGCCGGATCCACATCATGCTCTAGCGTTGATCAAGCTTGCCTTGCAGGAACTCACGCACCGGCTGCGGCTCGACATTATTGGCGATCACGGCGCGGCCGACGGCCTCCAGCAGGATGAAGGTGAGCTTGCCACGCTTGACCTTCTTGTCCTGCGCCATCAGCGCCAGCAGCGCGTCGGCATCGGCGAGCCCTTCCTGCGTGAAGCCTGCGATATCCTGCAGGCGCGTCGGCAATCCTACCGCGGAAAGATGACGCGCGATGCGTGCCGCATCGTCGGTCGAGATCATGCCGAGCTGCGCGGAGAATTCCGCGGCGAGCACCATGCCGACCGAAACACCCTCGCCATGAAACAGCCGGTCCGAGAAGCCGGTCGCGGCTTCCAGCGCATGGCCGAAAGTGTGGCCGAGATTGAGCAGCGCGCGCTCCCCGGTCTCGCGCTCGTCGCGCGAGACGACACCGGCCTTGGCGCGGCAAGAGGTCGCGATGGCGTGCTCGCGGCCGGCGCCGCCCGAGAAGATGTCGGCGTGGTTGTCTTCGAGCCAGGCGAAGAACGCTTGATCACCCAGGATGCCATACTTCGCGACCTCGGCGTAGCCGGCGCGGAACTGGCGTGGCGACAGCGTGTCGAGCACGGAGGTATCGGCGATCACCAGCACCGGCTGGTGGAATGCGCCGATCAGGTTCTTGCCCTGCGGCGAATTGATGCCGGTCTTGCCGCCGACCGAGGAATCGACCTGCGCGAGCAGCGAGGTCGGCACCTGCACGAAATCGACGCCGCGGCGCAGGATCGCAGCCGCGAAGCCGGCGAGATCGCCGACCACGCCGCCACCGAGCGCGATCACCAGATCGTTGCGCTCGATCTTCGCCGCGATCAGCGCCTCGCTGACCTGCGCCAGCGTGGCGTAGCTCTTCGAGCCTTCGCCCTCCTCAACGACGATCCGCGACGTCGGCACGCCTGCTGATGCGAGCGACGCCTCGGTCGGCTCCAGCCAGTGCTTGGCGACGGTGCGGTCAGTGACGATGGCGGTGCGCACGCCGGGCCGCAGTGCCGCAACGCGCGCGCCGAGCGATTGCAACACGTCACGGCCGATAACGATGTCGTAGGCGCGGTCGCCGAGCGCGACATCGACGGTAACGGATGCAGGGTGTTTCAAGGGCGCAGTCATGAGGTCGTGTTCATTCCATCAGATGGTCGTTCTTCGGCCGGACGCACGCCGCACAGATGTGCATGCAGGGCCTCGAGACATTCGTCGACGATGCGGTCGTGCGGCACGTCGCGCGAGGCGATCGTCAGGTCCGCGTTGCTGTAGACCGGCTCGCGCTCGCTGAGCAGCCGGATCACTGTCGCCTCGGGGTCGGCGGTCTGCAGCAGCGGGCGATCGGCGCGGCGGCGGACCCGGCGCATGATGATCTCGCTGTCGGCCTTGAGCCAGATCGAGATCGCCCGCTCGCGGATCCGGTTGCGGGTCTCCTCGCGCATGAAGGCGCCGCCGCCGGTCGCCAGCACGACGGGGCCGCTGTCGAGGATGCGCGCGATCACCCGCGCCTCGCCGTCGCGAAAATACGGCTCGCCATGGGTCTCGAAGATCTCCGGGATCGTCATGTCCGCCGCGGCCTCGATCTCAGTATCGGCATCGGTGAACGGCAGCTTGAGTCGCGCCGCCATCCGCCGGCCGATGGTCGACTTGCCGGCCCCCATCATGCCGACCAGCACGATCGACCGCGTCCCCAGCACGGCCGCGATGTCGGCCTCCAGGGTCGGGTGGGTGGGCGCCGGTACGGCCGCGTCGGACATCAAAAAGCTCGGATATTGGGACGAATTGTTCAGAATTCGAGCCACCTATACTACCCCCGGCGACACCGTTACCAGCGACTCTTGCAACGGCGCGGGGAACATGTTGGATGATTCCATTAGTTAATTCGCCGCCCGAGTCGCCTCCATGCCCAGCCTGTTCCGCTTCCTGACGGTCGTCGCCGTGATTTTCGGGATCGGCTACGGCATCGTCTTCGCACTGGCGAATTTCGTGCATCCGAAGCCGCGGGAAATGACGGTGACTATCCCGCCGGATAAGTTCCTCAAGAAATAGGCGCTATGAGTCTTGGCATGACCGCACCCGCCAAGATCACCACCAAGATCGCCCCCAAGACCCCGGCAACGGCCCAGGCCAGGACCGCGCAGCCGAAGTCCTCCGACGCCCGACTGACCGCGCTGTTCCTCGACATGCTCGCGGCGGAACAGGGCGCCGGTGCCAATACGCTCGACGCCTACCGGCGCGACCTCACCGATTTCTCCGATTTTCTCAGCCATGCGGGCGCCGATTTCACCGGCGCCGACACCGAGATCCTGCGCGGCTATCTCGCTGACCTCGATACCAGGGGTTTCAAGTCGACCAGCGTGGCGCGGCGGCTGTCGGCGATGCGGCATCTCTACCGCTTCCTGCTCAACGAACGGATCCGCGCCGACGATCCGGCCGCGATCCTGTCCGGGCCGAAGCGCGGCCGCGGCCTGCCCAAGGTGCTGTCGATATCAGACGTCGACCGCATGCTGACCCGCGCCAAGGAGCTGACCCAGACCGACGTCTCGCCTGCACAGCGACTGCGCGCACTGCGGCTGCATTGCCTGCTCGAGGTGCTCTACGCCACCGGGCTGCGCGTCTCCGAACTGGTGTCGCTGCCGGCCGCCGCGGCGCGGCGCGACGCGCGGATGATCGTGGTGCGCGGCAAGGGCAACAAGGAGCGGCTGGTGCCGCTGAACGAGGCAGCGCGCATCGCAGCCACGGCGCATCTTGCTCTGCTGCGCGAACAAGGCGCAGCAGATGGGCGCTGGCTGTTTCCTTCAGACGGCGAGAGCGGGCATCTGACCCGGCAGCATTTCGCCCGCGACCTGAAGGAGCTTGCGGCTGCCTCCGGCCTAGCGCCGCGGCTGGTCTCCCCGCACGTGCTGCGTCACGCCTTCGCCAGCCACCTGCTGCATAATGGTGCGGACCTGCGCATCGTGCAGACCCTGCTCGGCCATACCGACATCTCCACCACCCAGATCTACACCCATGTGGTCGAGGAACGGCTGAAGAGCCTGGTCCGCGACCTGCATCCGCTGGCCGAGACGTAAATCCGGCGCGCCTTGATCACGTCGGGACATCGATACCGTCACCTCATCCGCCTTGACTTCCGCACCATCTCCGCGGAAAGAGCGTCACCTGCTTGCGATCCCGAAGCGTGCACTCCACCCGAATGCGCGTTAACCATTTGAAGTTACAAAACTTCTCTGTATCACGCCAAAACCGCTTCGCCCCTCGCACCGTTCCTCCCTATATTGAGTTGATGCCCGACCCGATGCGCAGCTATCTCGACTTCGAAAAACCCGTCGCCGAGCTTGAATCCAAGATCGACGAGCTGCGCACGCTTGCCGCAAGCGGCAGCGACATCGGCGACGAGGTCGCGCGGATCGAGGACAAAGCGGCGCAGGCGCTCACCGACCTCTATGCCAATCTGACGCCGTGGCAGAAGACGCTGGTGGCGCGGCATCCGCAACGGCCGCACTTCACCGATTTCATCGGCGGCCTGATCACCGAATTCACCCCGATGGCCGGCGACCGCAAATTCGCCGACGACGAGGCCCTGGTCGGCGGCTTCGGCCGCTTCCGCGGCGAGAGCATCTGCGTGGTCGGCCAGGAGAAGGGCTGTCTCTTATACACATCTAGATGTGTATAAGAGACAGCCTCTATGGCGCCCTGACGCCCTGGCAGAAGACGCTGGTGGCGCGCCATCCGCAGCGCCCGCATTTCCTCGACTATTGCTCGACCCTGATCGACGAGTTCACGCCGATGGCGGGCGACCGCGCCTTCGGCGAGGACGAGGCGATCGTCGGCGGCTTCGGCCGCTTCCGCGGCGAGCCGGTCTGCGTCATCGGCCAGGAGAAGGGCAACTCGACCGAGACCCGCATCCGGCACAATTTCGGCATGCCCAAGCCCGAAGGCTACCGCAAGGCGGTGCGCCTGATGGAGATGGCCGATCGCTTCGGCATCCCGGTGCTGTCGATCGTCGATTCCGCCGGCGCCTATCCCGGCATCGGCGCCGAGGAACGCGGCCAGGCCGAGGCGATCGCGCGCTCGACCGACGCCTGCCTGTCGCTCGGCGTGCCCAATGTGGCGATCGTCACCGGCGAAGGCATGTCGGGCGGCGCTATCGCGATCACCACGGCCAACCGCGTGCTGATGATGGAGCATGCGATCTACAGCGTGATCTCGCCGGAGGCGGCGTCCTCGATCCTGTGGCGCGACGGCAGCAAGGCGCAGGAAGCCGCCAACAGCATGAAGATCACCGCGCAGGACATGCTGCGCTTCGGCGTGATCGATCAGATCCTGAAAGAGCCCTCCGGCGGCGCGCATCGCGACCCCGCCGCGATGATCGCGACGACAGGCGATGCCATCGCCCAGGCGCTCAACGACCTACGAAATCTTGATCCGGACGCGATTCGCAAACAGCGGCGTCAGAAGTTCCTCGACATCGGCCGCAAGCTGGCCTGATCCACCCAAATAGCCGGATTTTTCGGCGAAATTGGCCAATTTCGCCGTAATTGGGCCCCGAGCCGGGTCTTTAACGTTCCTTGAACCATGCCTGCTACCGTGAAGGCTGTCAGCCCCGGTTCAGGTTGCGAGCAGGGGTGGTCGAAGGCTAATATTTTACACAATGGCTTCAGGGCATATTCGCCGTGTTGGGGTCGCGAAAATCGCCCGGTGGGTGTGGAGCTCGGACTTGACTCATCGCACGCTCGTACGCGCGCTTCTGACTTCGGCGGTGCTCGCCGCGGGCGTCATGCTCGCCGGCTGTGACAGCGACCAGATCTCGCTCGCCCAGAACGCCAAGGCTAATCAGCCGGTCCCGCCAAAACTCGTCGCTGCCATGGCCGAGAAGGACATGGACATGCAGTCGCCGATCCTGGTGCGGCTGTTCAAGCAGGAGGCCGAGCTCGAGGTCTGGAAGCAGACCCGCTCCGGCCAGTTTGCGCTGCTCAAGACCTATCCGATCTGCCGCTGGTCGGGCGATCTCGGCCCGAAGATCCGTGAAGGCGACCGCCAGGCGCCCGAAGGGTTCTATTCGATCAACCCCAGCCAGATGAATCCGCAGTCGGCCTATTACCTGTCGTTCAACACTGGCTATCCGAACGCCTTCGACAAGTCGCTCGGCCGCACCGGTTCGGAGCTGATGGTGCATGGCGACTGCTCGTCGCGCGGCTGTTACGCGATGACCGACGAGCAGATCGCGGAAATCTATTCGCTCGGCCGCGAATCCTTCTTCGGCGGCCAGAGGGCGTTCCAGTTTCAGGCCTATCCGTTCCGGATGACCGCGGTGAACATGGCCAAGCACCGCAACAATCCGAACATGCCGTTCTGGAAGATGATCAAGGTCGGCAATGATCATTTCGAAGTGACGAAGCAAGAGCCGAAGGTCGACTTCTGCGAGAAGAAATACGTCTTCGACGCGGCGAAGCCGGCGGACGCGACACGCGATCCGGTGTTCAATGCATCGGCGAAGTGCCCGGCCTATGTGATCCCCGAGGAAATCGCGAGCGCGGTGCGCGAGAAGGAGCAGCGCGACGACGCCGAGATGGCGAAGCTGGCGGCCAAGGGCACGCCGGTCGCACGCCTCAACACCGGCATCGACGGCGGCATGAACGCGATCTTCGCCTCGAAGATTCCGGAAGGAAACACCGGTCTCTCCGAAGGCGGCGACAGCCAGGCCTTGCAATCGATGTCGCTGGCCCGTGCGCCGGGCACGATTCCCGGAACGGTCAATCCGCCCCGGCCCAACCTCGCGGTCCAGCAGGAAGAGCCTGTGGTCGCGACGACATCATCGACCACGGTCGCGAGAGCGCCGTCGTCCACCCCGCCGGCCGGCACCCGTGTCGCCTCGGCGAACGCGTCCGACAAGTCGGAAGGCTTCCTCTCCAGCTTCGCGCGCAAGGTCGGCATCGGCGGCACCGCCGATGCGAGCCAGCCGGCCGCCAGGCCCCAACCACAGGCCCCGGTCGTCGCCGCGCCGGCCAGGCCGAAGGTCGCCGAGACAAAACCGCAATCCGTGGTTCGCGTCGCACCGAAGGCCGAACCGAAGCAGGCCGCCAGGCCGGCGCTGAAGCCGTCGGTCACCGACACTGCTGCAGCCGCCCCGGCCGCAGCCACCGGCACCCAGCTCGCCGGCTCCGCGCCGGTGGTGCAGTCGAATTCGTTCGACACCCGCTTCTCGGCGGTGAAGTAGTCGCGGCGCGCACCACACGACCTCACTTCTTCGGGACGAGGGTCGAGAACATCACCGCCAGTTGCGCCTGGCGATTGGTCCCGGTCTTCAGGAAGATCGACTTCAGCTGGTTGCGCACCGTCTCCTTCGAGAGCCGTCGTTCGACGGAGAACGAATTCAGGTCCTTGCCGGTAGCGATTGCCACCGCAAGCCGGGCCTCGGCGGCCGTCAGATCGAACACCTCGCTGAAGGTTGCCGTCGCGGCCGCGTACGGCGCATCGGTATCCGAGATGACCAGGATTCCGTGAAATGCGGACAGCGGAGAACTCGTCAGCCCGGGAAGCCGCATCGGATAGATGACGAGCTTGCCGCCCGACCTCTTGGGCAGCACGACCGGTGGCACCGTCGAAGTCGTCTGGCTCCACAGCAACGTCTTGATGGCACCCGCCAGCTGCTCGTTGGCTTCGGCATCCTGGCAGAAGATCCGCCCTGCGGATATGCCGAGATCCTCTCCAATCAGACGCTCGGCCGCGGCATTGGCGCGGACCGCGCTTCCCCGCCGATCGAGCAGGATCGCGGCGCGCTCGGAAAAATCGAATGCGTCGAGCGCAGCCTCCGCCTTGGCCAATCCGAGTGCGGCGCCGGTCTGGACAACCGAGTCGAACGTGTTCGACAGTGCGGCGAGCCCACTCAATTCGGCCGCGGAAAACGGCCCTTGGTCGCGGGTTCGCTGGATGCTCAGCACCCAGACGAATTCGCCGCGGCCGACCCGCACGCCGGCCCAGTCGGTCAGATTGCAGGCCCCGAGGAAGTCCTGATAGTAGGGCGACCGCTTGCGGACCTCCGCGGGCAGGCAATCGTCGTCCGTCACCACGCCGTCGCGCAGCAGCTTGGCCTCCGCGCGGTAGCGTTCATCCCGATCGATCCAACCGTCCTCGACGTAGAGATTCCAGCTCTTCTCCATCGCAGGGGCGGACGAGACGAACGGCAGCGCCCCAACCAGCGGGAACAGGACGGCGCCAAATGATCCCGTGCATTTGGAGGCTGTCTCGAGCGCCTCCGTCCAAAGCGACGGATCGACCGCGGCGGCGGCCAAGGCACGCGTGATCCGTTGCTGGTCAAACGGTTCCATGCACCATCCCGGTGGGACAAAAAATCAGCGCAACTTCAAGAAAACATAGCTCAATCGGGTCAGGGTGCGCCAAGGACCGAAGATTATCAAGCCTTTGGACCGCCTCATCCGGCAGCATCGGCCGCCCTCCAGGGACGGTTATCTGGCATCCGCAGAGAGTTCACCCCCTTGCCAAGCGCGCGGACCGCGATGACATGAAGCGGAACGTCGACGTGAGAGGCTGCGATGGACGATCAAGCCGTACGGGCGGCGCTGCAGCGCCATTGGGACGCTTCGGACGCGAGCGATTTCGAGCGCGAGCACGACATCTACCGGGAGGATGCCGTGCTCGACTATCCGCAATCGGGCGAGCAGATCCGCGGCCGACGCAAGATCCAGGAGAGCCGGACGGTCCAACCGAACACGAAGCGCTTCACGATCCGGCGCATGATCGGCAGCGGCGACCTCTGGGTCACCGAGTTCATTCTGACCTATGACGACAGGCCATCCTACGTGGTCAGCATCATGGAATTCCGCGACGGGCTGGTCGCGCACGAAACGCAGTATTTCGCCGACCGGTTTGACCCTGGGCCGTCGCGGGCCCATCTCGTCGAGCATAGCGACGGGACGCTGCCGCGCTGAGCCGCGGCTACATGCCGTGGCTCTCAAAGACTTTCTTGCAGCTTCGGCTCAGGCTTGCACGATTGGTCTGGAGACAATTCTGCACGGCGCCGTCATTGCCAAGATCCTTGCGGCAGAAGCGCTGTGCATCGCGCGAACACGCCGCTTGTTCTGATTTGGTGCCGGCATGCTGCGCCAGCGCGACCCCGCTGGTCGTGACGGCAATGGCGAAAACAGCTGCAATCGAAACATAACGCATTGGTGAAATCCTCCCGCGGCCCAACGGCAGCCGGAGCGCTTCGTTCCCAATGGAACCCGAGATTCTGCAGCGCCAGATCGCGCAGCAATTCCGGATCGTTGCGCATCTCACTCGTGCAGCGATCCCGCGCGTCGCCACGACGTCATCGACATGTCGCAACAAAGATATGTCGCAACAGATCACGCTCAACATCCGCGCGTTAGCCGTCGCATCAGTTCTGACGAAGAATTCGCAACTCCATAATGATTGCCAGCACTCGTTGCTGGTGTGATACTCGACAACAACAGCGAGGGTACCGCGAAATTCTCTGACGCTCTGCCCGTCATCGGGATTTGCGACAGCCTACGGGACGGTGCGCGTTTACGTAGCTGGCCCAAGGAAAATCCGGGAGGCTACGAATGAATCGCGAGAATTCATCTCCTTTCACGCGCAGGAATTTGTTGTCGATGATCGGCACTGCCACGAGCACGGCGGTGCTTTATCAAGCAATGAGCAGTCTCGGACATGCTGCAGAGTCCGACTTTACCGATCCGATAAAACTTGAGGGAGCGCCGAAGGGCGCGTCGGTCGTCGTCCTTGGTGCAGGCCTTGCCGGCATGACGGCCGCGCTCGAATTGAGCAAGGCAGGCTACAAGGTGACGGTGCTCGAATATCGCGAGCGCGCCGGCGGCCGCAGCTGGACGCTGCGGGGCGGCGACACCTACACCGAACTCGGGGGCTTCTCGCAAACCTGCAACTTCGACAAGGGGCTCTATATCAATCCCGGGCCGTGGCGCATCCCCTATCATCACCGCGCCTTGCTCTACTATTGCGGACTGCTTGGCGTGAAGCTCGAAGCCTTCGTCGAGCACAACGCCAATGCCTATCTGCATCGCAGCACCGCCTTTGGCGGCAAGCCGCAGCGCTGGCGTCATATCATGGCGGACTTCAACGGCTATACGTCGGAGCTGCTGGCCAAGGCGGCCAATGCCGACAAGCTCGACCAGCCCGTGAGCAAGGACGACCGCGAGATCCTGCTCGAAACGCTGCGCACCTGGGGCGCGCTCGACAAGAACTACAAATACAGTGCTGCCACCGCGAGCGCCCTGCGCGGCAACGACAAGGATCCCGGCGGCGGTCCCGATGGCGCACCGACGCCATCCACCCCGATCTCCGGCGACGATATCCTGCGGTCGCGACTATGGAGTTATCTGAACTTCCCGCTCTCCTACGAATATGGACAGACCCTTTTTCAGCCAGTCGGCGGCATGGGGAGGATTGCGGACGCCTTTGCAAGCAAGGTCGGCCATCTCATCAAATTCAACGTCAAGGTCACGGAGATCGCCCAGGGCAATGACGGCGTCACCGTCACCTATTCCGGCGCAAAGGGCGACGGCCCGGTGCAGACACTCAAGGCGGACTGGTGCGTCTGCACGATTCCGCTGTCGATCCTCAGCCAGATCAAGGCCAACTTCTCCTCCAAGATGCAGAGTGCGATCGAGGCCGTGCCCTACGCCCCGTCCACCAAAGTCGGCCTGCAGTTCAAGCGCCGCTTCTGGGAGCAGGACGAGGCGATCTATGGCGGCATCAGCTTCACCGATCTGCCGATCGGACAGATCTCCTACCCAAGCACCGACTATCTGAGCCCCGGCAAGGGAGTGCTGCTCGGTGCCTATGTCTTCGGCGTCGCCGGAGTCGAGTTCACCGCGCTGGCACCTGAAGACCGCGTCAAGCGCGCACTCGAACATGGCAGCAAGCTGCATCCCCAGATGACCAAGGAATTCGACAACGGCATCGCCGTGTCCTGGCATCGCGTGCCCTGGACGCTGGGTTGCTTCGGAATGTGGAAAGAGGATACGCGGCGCGAGCACTACAAGAATCTGTGCGCCATCGACGGGCGCGTCGTGCTCGCCGGCGAGCATTGTTCCTATGTCAACGCCTGGCAGGAGGGCGCCATCCTGTCCTCGCTCTCCGCCATCGAACGCCTGCACAAGCGCGCGGTTGGAGGAAACTGACATGAACAGCAGCAGCACTTCATCTCACGGCCTCGCCGGTACACGACGCCTATTGCAGCGCCTGGCGATCGGCCTCCTGGCGATCACTGCGGTCAGCATCCCCGTGCGAACCGGGCATGCGGATTCGGCGGGCGTGGTCGGCGCCAATAATTTCGCGGCCAAGGACGGCAAGACGCTCTATGCGACCATCTGCCAGGGCTGCCATATGCCGAACGGCAAGGGCGCGGTCGGTGCCGGCGCCTATCCCGCGCTCGCCGGCGACAAGAATCTCGAGAGCGCGGGCTATCCGATCTATCTCGTTCTCAATGGACAAAAGGCCATGCCCGGCTTTGGCGGCTTCCTGGACGACGATCAAGTCGCAGCCGTCGTGAACTATGTCCGCAGCAATTTCGGCAACAGCTACACGGACAAGGTCTCCGGCGACGACGTCAAGTCGAACCGCCAGCCGAACGCCATCTACTCCACGCTGGACTGAAGCCACCCGCCGGATTGAATCCGGCGGCCCCATGCATAAGGATCGAGACATGAGAATCGCTACCGCCGCCGCCGTCGCCCTGTTCGCGCTGCAGGCGTCCGCCGCCATGGCCGACGATGTCGTCCGCCACAAGATCCCGAATTCGAGCTTTCCGATCTCGCTGGCGGTGGAAGTCCCAGCCGGCAAGACCACGGTCTATGTCAGCGGGACGGTCCCTAGCATCACCGACGACAAGGCCGACAAGAACTCCGTTGCAGCCTATGGCGACACCACGGCGCAAACCGTATCGGTGTTCAAATCGATCAACACCACCCTCGAAAGCCTGCATCTCAAGATGAGCGACGTCATCAAGATGCAGGTCTTCCTGGTCGGCGATCCCGCCAAGGGCGGCAAGATGGATTTTGCCGGCTTCATGGCGGGCTATACCCAGTTCTTCGGGACCGCGGCGCAGCCGAACCTGCCGTCGCGATCGGTGGTCCAGGTTGCCGGCCTGGCCAATCCGGGCTTCCTGGTCGAGATCGAGGTGGTGGCGATTCGTCCCTAAGGCCGCACGTAAACCAAAAGGTGCGATCATGATGCGTTTCGATGGAAACGCATCGTGATCTACGGTGCAAGATAGCGCAGCAATTCGGGATCGCTCCGCACCTTGGCCGCCTCGCCTTGCAGCGCGACGCGGCCACGATCCAGCACATAGGCATAGTCGGCGACGCGCAGCGCGAGATCGAGATGCTGCTCGACGATCACGACCGAGATGCTTTTGGCGAGCTCGATCAGCCGCTCGGTGATCTCCTCGATGACGCCGATCCAGACGCCCTCAGTCGGCTCATCCAGCAGCAGCAGTTTTGGATTGCCGAGCATGGCCCGGCCGATCGCCAGCATCTTGCGCTCGCCGCCGGACAGCGTACCGGCCGGCTGTTCGAGCCGCTGGCCGAGCTTCGGGAAGATCGCCAACACGCGATCGACCGCACTGGCATCCGGATTGACCAGCGAGCCGACTGCGAGGTTGTCGCGCACCGACAGCCGTGCGAACACCGAATGCTCCTGCGGCACATAGCCGATGCCAGAACGCACGCGCTCCTCGGTGCGGCGGCGGGTGATGTCGCGGCCGTCGAACACCAACTCGCCTTGCGAAGTCGCGAGCTCGCCGACGATGGTCTTCATCAGCGTGGTCTTGCCGGCGCCGTTGCGGCCGAGCACGGCGACGCCACCGCGCCAGGGGATGCCGATGTTGACATCGAACAGCACCTGGCTGCGGCCATAACCGGCATCGAGATGCCTGATATCGAGGAAGGATTTGTCAGGCACGGCGAAGATAAATCTCCTGGACGCTCTTGTTGGCCTGGATTTCCGCGACCGTCCCCGACGCCAGCACCTTGCCCTGGTCGAGCACCGTGAGGCGGTCGCAGATATCGCGGATGAAATCGAGGTCGTGTTCGACGATGACGAGCGAGCAATGCTGCTTGATCGGCCGCAACAGCTCACCGGTGACACGGCGCTCCTCGAGGCTCATGCCGCCGGTCGGCTCGTCGAGCAGCAACAGCCGTGGCTTGCCGGCAAGCGCCATCGCGATCTCGAGCCATTGCTGCTGGCCGTGCGACAAGGCCGCGGCTGCATCATGCGCGCGATCGGCGAGCCGGAACTGGGTCAGCATTGTCATGACCTGATCGTGCAGTTTCCTGCGGGTGCGCGACAGCACCAGATCAAACAGCGAGGACTGTGCCTGCAACGCCAGCAGAATGTTGTCGTACAGCGTCAGCGTGGGGAGCACCGAAGTGATCTGAAATTTCAGGCTCATGCCGGCGCGCGCGCGCTCGGTCGGCGTGAACGCGGTGATGTCAGTGTTGATGAAGCTGACCACGCCGCCCGTGACATTGCGCAGCCTGCAGAGCAGCCGCAGCAGGCTCGATTTGCCCGAGCCGTTCGGACCGATCAGGCCATGAAACTCGTTCTCGCCGACGGTCAGCGCCGCACCGTCGAGCGCGGTGAGCTTGCCGAACACCTTGCTGATCCCCTGCGCCTCAAGGAGCGGCATTGCCGGCCTCCTTTGACGCCTTGTCGGGACCCTTGCCGAAACTGCCGACCCGCTCGCGCTCGCCGAGCACGAAGGAGATCAGACCGAGCGGGCGGAACATGATCACGAGCAGCAGCAGCACGCCAAGGATGATCGGCCAGACATCCCTGTAATTGTCCGAGAGCCAGAAGGAGACGCCCTCGATGATCACGGTGCCGATCACGGCGCCGATCAAGGTGCCGGAGCCACCGAACAACACATAGAGCACGACCTGGGTCGAGAACACGACGCCCAGCATGTTGGGCCAGACGAAGCCCTCGTGGAAAGCGTAGAGGCTGCCGGCGAGGCCAGCGATGGTGCCGCCGACCGCGAAGATGATCGCCTTCAGATGCTGCGCCTTGTAGCCGAAGAAGGCGATGCGCTGCTCGTTCTCGCGCAGGCCGGCGAGTGCGAGACCAAATTGCGAGCGGACCAGGAAGCGGCAAAGCAGATAGGCCACCACCAGGATGCCGAGCACCATGTAATAGTAGACCGGCCCCTCCTCGAACTCGTAGCTGCCAAGGGTCAGCGGCGGGATCGACGGGATGCCGTTCTGGCCGCCGAGATAGTACCAGCCCCGCGCCAGCCGGTCCGCGGCGTAGGAGCCGGTCAGCGTGCCGAGCGAGACGAAGATCACGCTCGAGGGATAGCGCCCGAGCAGCAGGAAGCCGCCGAGCAGCAGTGATGCGGTGAGCCCGATCAGCGTTCCGGCGGGCAGGATCAAGAGGATCGAGGTGACGTTGAGGTCACGCGCCAGGAGCGCCACGCCGTAGCCGGCGGCACCGAAGAACAGCGCCTGGCCGAAGCTCATGATGCCGGCATAGCCCCACACCAGGTCGAACGACAGCGCGAACAGCGCGAGGATCACCACGCGGGTTGCGAACACCGTCAGGTAATCCTGCAACACCCATGGCAGGACCAGTGCGATGACCAGCACCAGTCCTTCCACGATCGGCAGGACTTTCCATCCTGCCGATACCCGTCCCGCCGGCGCGCTAGCAGCCGGTGCATGCTCACCCGTCACGACATCCGATCCCTGGTCGATGCGCGCGACGGCTTCTCTTGCTCCACCCATTGATCGCTCAGCATTCCTTGGGATCAACGAGACCGTCGCTGCGCGCCACGATCTCATAGTTCCCGCCCTTGGCAACAGCGGTGTACATCTTCATCTTGCAGTGACGCTTGCCCGGCACCATTTCGGCCGGTCCGCCCGGTCCCTCGGCGATCTTGGCGTGGTCGAGCGCGGCCGCGACGGAGTCGCGGTCGACCTTGCCGGCCTCCTTGACTGCGGCCTCCCACAGCTTCAGGCCGCGATAGGTTCCGGTGGCGGCGCTGCCCGCCGCGAACAGGAAGTTGCCGGGGAAATCCTTCTCGTAAGCCGCCTGAAGCTTGGCGTCGAACGGATCCTCCTTGGTCAGCACCTTGAAGTAATCGAGGCAGCTCGCCAGTCCCTCGATCTCGTTGGCCTGATTGATGTTGAGCGTGTTCTCGTCGTAGTAGACGCAGGCGAGCCGCCCGCCGTTCTTGAGGAAGCCGGCTTCATAGAGCTGCTTGAAGAACGGGCCGACGCCCGGCGGGATCACGGTGTTGAAGACGACGTCGACCTTGTTGGAGATGACGCGGTTCACCGTGGCCGAGAAGTCGACCTGATCGAGCGGGTAATATTCCTCGAACACGACCTCACCGCCGTTCGCCTCGATCACCTTGCGGGCGTAGACGTTGAGCGTGTGCGGCCAGACGTAGTTGGCGCTCGGCAGCGCGAACTTCTTGCCGCCGTTCTTGATCAGCCACGGAATGAAGGTGTCACATTGCTGCGCCGGCGTCGGTCCGGTACAGAACAGATAGGGCGTGCACTCCTTGCCCTCGTAAAGCTGCGGATAGATGTAGAGCGTCTTGCCGCGCGCCACGATCGGATCCTTGATCGCGTTGCGCATCGAGGAGGTGATGCCGCCCAGCACCATGTCGACCTTGTCGCGCTGGATCAGCTTGCGGACATTGCCGACCGCGACCGATTCGTTCGAGGCGGTGTCCTCGATATAGAGCTCGAGCGGCCGGCCGAGCAGGCCGCCGCCGGCATTGATCTCCTTGATCACCATTTTGGCGACGTTGGCGTCGGCATTGCCGGCATAGGCGATCGGGCCGGTCAGGTCGGTCGCAATGCCGACCTTGATCGGGCCCTCGGCGGCGTTGGCCCAATCCGGCCGCACCACCCAACTGCCAACGCCGGTCGCGAGTGCGCCGGTCGCAAAGGCGAAATTGCCCATGAAACGGCGGCGTGTGAGGTTCATGCGTTCAATCGACATGTGACTAGACCCCTTTCCCAGCAATGAGGCCTTGCGGCCGGAATTTGATGAAGGCGATGGCGAGCACGAAGACGAGCACGTCGGCGACGACCGGAGACATGACCCATGGCAGCGCCGCGCTGAGCGTGCCGATCAGGCCGGCGCCGGCGACCGGGCCGATGAACGAGCCGACCCCGCCGACCATCACGGCGACGAAGCCCTGGATCAGGAAGCGGATGCCGAGATCGGCAAACAGGCTGAACACCGGCACGATCAGCGCGCCGGCAAGCCCGGCAAGCGCGGCGCCGAACGCGAACGTCGCGCCATAAATCAGCGGCGTCGAGATGCCCGAGGCGCGGGCCAGCGCCGGGTTCTCCAGCGTGGCGCGGACCCGCAGCCCGAAGCTGGTGCGTGACAGCAGGAGATAGCAGCCGGCCATCACCAGCAGCGTGATCACGATGATGGTGAATCGCCAGGCCGAGATGTGCACCGAGCCAAGGTCGATCGAGCCGCCGATCGGCTCCGGCACCGTGAGATAGAAGCCGCCGATCAGGCCGCGGACGCTCTCGCGGATGATCAGGCCGAGCGCATAGGTGCCGAGCATCGCCACGATTGGCGCGGCGTAGAACCGCCGGATGATCAGCGCCTCCAGCACAAATCCGATCGCGCCGACCACGAAAGGCGCGGCGACCATGCCGGCCCAGACCGGCGCGCCGTGGGCATAGGCCAGATAGGTCACATAGGCTCCGAGCAGGACGAATTCGCCCTGCGCGAAGTTGAAGATGCCCATCATGCTGGCGATGATGCCGAGCCCGAGCACGACCAGCACGATGATCGCGCCGAAACTTATGATCTCGAACGCCGCGGCGAAGGTGCTAGCCATGGCGTTCGATCCATCCAGCCTGCGTCTGCAACAAGCGGCGCCTCACATCTTCTTCCAGTCGCCGGCCTGCTCGAAGGCGTGCGCGGCGCGGTAGATGGTGGATTCCTCGAACATCCGGCCGACCAGCATCAGGCCAACCGGCAGTCCGTCGACCATGCCGCAGGGTAGCGACATCGCCGGGTGATGGGTGATGTCGAACGGCGCGGTGTTGGAGATCATCTCCAGCGCGCGGGCGACATAGTCCTCGCGGCTGGCATTGGCCTCGGGCAGCTTCGTCGCCTTCATCGGCGTGGTCGGCAGCAGCAGCAGGTCGTAGTCCTTGAACGCCTTGTCATAGGCCGCGGTGAGACGGCGGGAGATGTTGAGCGCCTTGCCATAGAAGCGCGGGCCGAAATTGTTGTTGATGTAGGTGCCGAGCAGCATGAACAGCTTGGTGGTCTCGGACAGCGAGTCGGCCTGCCGGCGCCAGCCGCGATGGAAATCCATCAGCGTGGTGGAGTAGAGATCAGCCCGGCTGAGGCCGTAGCCGTCGCCGAACATCATGGTCTGGGTCATGCCCTCGGTGCCGATCGGGGTCCAGATCGCCGGGCCCGTCATGTGCATCGGGACCGAGACCGTCTCGACGCTGGCGCCGAGATCCTTGAAGCGCTTGGCCGCCTCGCGCACGCTTTCATTGACGGCGGCTTCCGCGGTCGGCTGCTCGAAACCCTCCTTGAGGATGCCGATCTTCATGCCCTTGACGCCCTTGCCGAGCGCCTTGGTGTAATCCTCGACCTTCGGCGCCTTGATGCGCGGATCGTAGCCGTCGTCGCCGGCGATCACCTCGAGCAGCAGCGCGTTGTCTTCCACCGTCGCGGTNTAGGGCACGAGGCCCCAGGTCGGCTTCATGCCGTAGGTGCCGCAGAACGAGGACGGCATCCGGATCGAACCGCCCTGGTCGCCGCCGATCGCCATGTCGACCTCGCCGAGCGCGACCACCACGCCCGAGCCCGACGACGAGCCCCCGGCCGAATAACCCATCTTGTGCGGATTGTGCACCGGGCCGACCGCGCCGGTGTGGCTGCCGCCGGACATGCAGAAGGATTCGCAATGCACTTTGCCGGCGATCTCGGCACCGGCATCCAGCATGCGGGTGACGATGGTGGCGTCGAAATCGGGCACGTAACCTTCCAGCGTCGCCGAGCCGTTCATCATCGGCACGCCGGCCAGCATGATGTTGTCCTTTAGCGCCACCGTCTTGCCCTTGAGCTTGCCGGAGGCAGCGCCCTTCACGGTCGACTTGCGATACCAGGCATTGTGCTTGTTCTCTTCCGGCGCGGGCCGATGTCCCGGCGTGCGCGGATACTTCACTTCCGGCACCTCGTCCGGCATCGCGGCAACCAGATTGTAGGCGTCGATCGAGCCCTGCATCAGGCCGCGGAACGAAGTCACGTCCTCATCGGTCAGGGACAGGCCGCATTGCTCGGCGACGGCGCGAAGTTGGGTTGGCGTGGGAAGGACGACGGTCACGGCGCTCTCCTGAAGTTTTTGATCTCTGGGATTCGATCCCTCGACGCGGGGCAGCGAGTTGCGCGTTGACCCGCGACGAACCGCTCACCCCGTCGCCGTATTGAAAACGGAAATATTTTCCTTTTCAAGTATTATTTCGCAAACAGGTTCGCGACACCGTCGCACCCAGCTCAGATCGCCTTGATCACCCTGAAGTCGAGGCCGTCGGCTTCCGCAAGATACATCGGCATCCTGGCATGGCCGCTGCGCACCGTGACCGGACCGCGCGGGCCGCGATAGACGAGATTGTCCGCGGCCGCGAGCAGTGGCCGCATGTCGAGCGTGCCGGCGCGGTTGGCGGCGGCCTCGAGCAGGCAGAAACCTTCATAGGCGGACTCGCCGCACGACCCGACCGGCGGCGCGTACGGACCGAACATCGCGCGATAGCGGTCCCTGAACTCGTCGCCGGCCCGCGAGCCGACCGAAGGAAAGTAGCCGGAGGCGCAGAACAGATTCTCGGTGTTGTCGGCGCCGATGCCGAGCAGCGCCGTTTCGTCGAAACAGGTGGCGAAGCGCAGCGTGGTGGCGGCGAGTCCGGCCTCGGCGAAGGCGCGGTTGAAGGTCACGCCGTCAGTACCGATCAGCGCGATCAGCACGACATCGGGCTTCGCCGCACGGATCCGCGCCAGCTGCGCCTCGTGATCGTCCTCGCCGACCGGCACGAACTCCTCGCCGACCACCGTGCCGCCGGCCTCCTTGATGTAGCGCTTCACCGCGCGATGCGACTGCCACGGCCAAACATAGTCGCTGCCGATCAGGTACCAGCGCGAGGCGCGTTTCGCCTCGGCCAGCCAATGGATCGACGGCCGGCTCTGCCAGCGTGGCGTCTCGCCGATCGCAATCACGCCCGGCGTCCGCTCGCCTCCCTCATAGACCGGCGTGTAGATGTAGGGGATCTTGCTGCGGGTGATGAGGCTGCGCAGCGCGAGGCGCACCGCGCTGGTGTGCATGCCCATGATGAGATCGACGTCGTCGGATGCAATCGCCTGCTCGGCGCGGTCGAGCACCTCGTCGAGCGGTCCGCCGGCGTCGTAGACCGAGAGCTCGATCTCGCGGCCGAGGATGCCGCCGCGCCGGTTGATCTCGCTCACTGCGAGCTGCGCGGCCGAGGTCGTGGCCGGCCCCCACATCCCGGGCGAGCCGGTGCAACAGACGAAGCCGGCGACCCGCAGCCGGTTGCGCGCGCCACGCGGACCGAACCCACTGCGATCCATCGGCGCAAGCACGCGATCCGACGCCGACGACGCCAGGTTCTTGAACAGCAGGGATGGCGGGAACGGGAGACTGCCATTCCCGTTGAAGCTTCCGGCCCTGACGTTGAGCGTCGAATGCACACCTGCTCCTGTCTGGCACCGCGCCCTGGGCCGAGCCCGGCGTCGCCCTCGCGGGCGGCGGTGCCACGCTAGATCGTCTTGATCACCCTGAAGTCGAGGCCGTCGGCCTCGGCGAGATAGATCGGCATTTCGGCGCGGCCGTCGCGAATGGTAACCTCGCCGCGCCCGCCGCTGTAGATGACGTTGCGTCCTGCGGCGAACAGCGGCCCGACCGACAGCGAGCCGGCCCGGTTGGCCGCCGCCTCGACAAACCGCATCCCCTCGTAATTGGATTGCCCGACCGAGCCGATCGGCGGCGCGTGCGCGCCGAACATCGCGCGGTAGCTGATCCGGAAATCGTCATTGGCGCGCGAGTCGATACAGCCGAAATAGCCGGACGCGCAGAACAGGTTCTCCGTGGCGTCGGGCCCGATGCCGAGCAACACGGTCTCGTCCATCGCGCCGGCATAGCGCAACGTGGTGGCGGCGAGCCCGGCCTCGGCGAAGGCGCGGTTGAAGGTGATGCTGTCGGTGCCGATCAGGGTGATCAGCACGACGTCGGGCTTTGCGGCGCGGATCCGCGCCAGATGCGGTTCGTGGTCGTCCTCGCCGAGCGGAACGAATTCCTCGCCGACCACCTGGCCGCCGGACTCGGCGATGTAGTGCTTCACGGCGCGGTGCGATTGCCAGGGCCAGACATAGTCGCTGCCGATCAGATACCAGCGCTTTGCCTTCTTGACCTCAGTGAGCCAGTGGATCGCCGGCCGGCTTTCGGCGCGTGGCGTCTCGCCGATCGCCATCACGCCCGGCGTGCGCTCGCCGCCCTCATAGACCGGCGTGTAGACATAGGGGATGCGGCCGCTCGTGACCTTGCGCAACGCAAGGCGCACCGCGGAGATATGCGACCCCATGATCATGTCGATCTCGTCGAACGCGATCGCCCGCTCGGCGCGGCGCACCACCTCCTCGATCGGCCCGCCGGCATCGTACATCGACAATTCGACCTCGCGGCCGCGGATGCCGCCGCGCTTGTTGATCTCGGCGACCGCGAGCATGACGCTGTTGGCCGAGATCGGCCCCCAGATTCCCGGAGCGCCGGAGAAGGTGATGAAATTGCCGATCCTGAGCTTGCTGTCGGTGCCGCCGCGGCGCGACGAGCCCGGCTTGACGATCAATGCGAGATCGGCCGCGCAGGACGACGGGGCTCGAAACAGGTTCGGCGGCGCGACGGGCATGCCGCCATACGCCTGGAAAGAGTCCGTCGAAAGCACGCCAACTCCTGTCTGGGAAGCAAACGCAACGCAGCCAGCGGGCGGTCACGGCAGCCGCCCTTTGGTTGGGGGAATATCCTATGTGAAAATATTGAATATTCAACAATTGAAGTGCATATAGAAACGGCATGAGTTGCCGGACATTCATTCACCGGGTCAGGAACCAGGTCTCACGCCGTGGCTAAACCGCCGAAAGAAAACTCCCCGATCACCGAACACCTCACCTACCTGCTCGCGCAAGCCAACCGGGAGATCAACCGGCAGTTGGAAACGCGGCTCGCCAAGGAAGGTGTCCCGGTCGAGCAGTGGCGCATCCTGAAAGTGCTGTCAGACGGCAACGGCCACTCGATGGGCGAGCTTGCGGATGCGGTCCTGCTCAACCATCCGACCTTGACCAAGATGATCGATCGGATGGTGTCGGATGCGCTGGTCTACCGCGTGCAGGACCCCAAGGATCGCCGCAAGGTGCTGATGTTCGTCTCGGATCGCGGCAAGGCGCTGTGCCGCCGGCTGAATTCGCTCGCGGTGAGCCAGGAAGAGCACATCGTCGAGAGCTATGGCGACAAGTCGACCACCGAACTCAAACGCCTGCTGGAAAGCCTGATCGGCAGCGCCAACTGAGACCGTGCCCGGCCGGGCGCCGCCACGATCGAAAATCATCGAAAAAGACCGGCAGAGAAATGTCGGGGTACCGCGGAGTGGTGCGTCCTTTGGGCGCGCCCGTGGCGCAGCCTTCGCGCCCAGGCGCTTGAGGTCCACCCTATCGACAAACTTAGCGAGGACATCCCGTCATGCCTTCGATCACGCCGTTCCTCTGGCTCGACAACAACGTCCGCGACGCCGTCACCTTCTACAAATCGGTGTTCCCGAACGCCGAGATCGAGACCGTCAGCGATTTCATGGCGAGCTTCGAGCTTGAAGGGCAGCGGTTCTACGCGCTCAATGGCGGGCCGCAACACAAGTTCAACGAGGCGGTGTCGTTCTTCCTCAGCGTCGAGACCCAGGAGCAGGTGGATTACTTCTGGAGCAAGCTGACCGATGGCGGCCAGGAATCGCGCTGCGGCTGGCTCAAGGACAGATTCGGCCTGTCCTGGCAGGTGATCCCGACTGCACTGAGCCGCTACCTCAGCGACCCCGACCGCAAGGCCGCCGACCGCGTGATGCAGGCGATGCTGAAGATGCAGAAGATCGTGATCGCCGATCTCGACAAGGCGTATGCCGGCTGAAGGCGATACGCCGGTGGCGGGCGGGCCGATCGCCCGCCCCTTGAGGGCCCCTGCCGCGGCCTACGCGTACCTGCCGTGACAGTGCTTGTATTTGTACGGGAAGTAAATTCTCGAAGTTGTTTCAACAGCTTGCAGTCCTAAGCTTTGCTGTGTCAATCTTTTGTCAAACGGCCTGCCTTTTGTTCAGTGCATCGTGTGCTGCTGATGCGCTCCAGCGTTGTCAGAGTCGCTGATGCATTTCGGTTCGGGACCAGTGCTTCGGGACGCCTAGCTGCTTTGGGCGCATCGTCGGGCTTCGTCTTGGCTGCTGTAGCAGTCTTACTGTCGTGCTGTGCTGATTGCGATCGAAGTTTCCCCGGTGAAATTGGCTCACCGCATTCGACAGAGCAGAATGTGGTCGCAGGTGACGTCGATGGGCTATCGCAGCGGCTACGCCGCTTGAAATGGCAATAATAGTAACGGCTGGTTGGTGACGCTGACGTGGACCGTTGGCCTGCGCTCTGCACGTGCACGCTTAATCCCCTTCATAAGCGTTAAGACCACTATACCTATTAGTGGCCATCGATTTGGCTGGGGATACCTGTAGAGCGCAGGAATCGGAAAGCCGAACCACAGGAGTGCAGGACCCGAAGGGGCCTGAAGCCGAGCCGCAAGGCGAATGGCTTTCTTGGGGATCTCCTATGTCGGCTTTTCAATTGTTTCCTTGACTTCGATAACTCTATAGAGAGCTGGCTTCCCTCCAACGGAGTGCACCTCTACATCGACAACGAAAACCTTCTGAAGGGGATTCTGTTCAAGGGTCAGCACCTTATGCTTCGCCTCTTCACTGAGAAATTGCAGCTTCACCGCACGGGGCCAAATGGCTTCTATGATTGCTCGATCGCCAGTTTTAGAAGAGGCAACGTTTTTTACCTGCTCTAGCGTAAGAAGCTGATCTCGGCGCACCTCAAGGGCAGGCAGGTCGGGGCCGAGAAAACGCTTCACCTGGTTCTGAATGGCATTAGCATCTCTAGAGTTGAGATGAAAATGAGCGTGAAAGGTAACCGAGGCATTGTCCTTGGCTTGAATTGACAGCTGAGCGCCGACGTCCTTTGCAATAGGCTCAATGATTTGAGAGAGCTGTCTTGCTTCCGATCTTGACGGCTCATTCGGCTGCTTCTTTGCGGACGAGCTTCCTTTCAGAAAATACTCCGCCATCTCCGAGAGATTGCCGACGAAGGCCCCCAACAGGTCCTTATGATCTAGAATCCAATCTGCTTGCTGAGCTATCGGTATCAAATCGGCAATGACGCTGCCCGAGCGCATCTCCCGAATGAACAATCGCAGGTTTGCGGAATCCGAATCATCAAAGGCCTGATTAGCGTAGTCTTGAAATTGATGCGCCAGAGCCAACATGCTCCCCGTGAAATCGACCACATCGACTGGCTCGGTATTTTGTATCGTGAGAGTCAGGACTTGGGCACCACTAAAGGTCAAGTCTGGATCACCCATTGCCGTTTTCCCCGTGCTGCAAGCAATGAGGCCAAACGCTAGCGCAGCAGCGACAACGGCCGAAGCAAATTGTGTCGTCCATATCCCTGCCTCAATTGGCGATGTGCTTTGATCCCTTGTCAGATCGACGCATGCACTCTGTGGTAGAGTAGTATGCCGCCTCCCCTCGTTGCAATGCGATATGCGAGCGGCATTGGAGATATCGACGATCGAACGAGTGGCAACTCGTTCCGATTTGCTTCAGGATGACTGCGAATCACACCGGTTGGGCAGGCTTTTGGATGCGGCTTTCTTGGAACGAGATCAGGATCAGAGCGGCGAGATTCTCAGTAGAGTGGAGTGGCGCCCACTATGAGAAAGGTGAGGCGCAGACCTTCTATAACGAGTTCTTTGAGATTTTCGGAGTTACTCGCCGCAAGGTTGCGACATTTGAGGAGCCTGTAAAACGGCTCGGATCACGCAATCCCGGTTTTATTGATCTCTTTTGGAAGGGAACCCTCCTTGTTGAACAAAAGAGTGCCGGTCAGAGCTTGTCCAAAGCGAAGGCCCAGGCGCTAGACTACTTCCCTGGGCTAAAGGATAGCGAGCTACCCAGATTTGTCTTGGTATCCGATTTCCAAAGCTTTGAGCTTCACGATCTCGAAACAGACACGCAGCGATCGTTTCGGCTTTCAGAGCTCTCGAAGTATGTGCAGGATTTCAGCTTCATTTTGGGAGCGAAGCCTCGAGAATTTAAAGACCAAGACCCGGCAAACATCGAGGCGTCGGAGCTGATGGGCAAACTGCATGATGCGCTGTTTGCTTCAGGATACAGAGGACACGACCTCGAGCGATTCTTAGTGAGGCTTGTGTTCTGTCTATTTGCCGATGTCACCGGCATTTTTGCGCCTAAAGATATTTTTCAGGACTTCGTCCGAGATCGCACTCGGGAGGATGGTTCTGATCTGGGACCGCTGCTCGCTCAGCTGTTTGACATTCTGAACACTCTCGAGACCAAACGTCTTACAACTCTAGACGAAGATCTCGCCAAGTTTCCGTACGTCAACGGCGATTTATTTGCGGAGCGACTGGCAATGCCAGCGTTCGACAAGAAGATGCGCAAGCTGCTTCTGGATGCATGCGCCTTCAAATGGGAGATCGTGTCCCCTGCAATCTTCGGAGCGCTCTTTCAGTCTGTCATGGACAAGAAGAAACGGCGTGCAATAGGTGCCCATTACACGACTGAACAAAACATACTGAAAGTCATCCAGCCGCTATTCTTGGATGATTTAAGGCAAGAACTGGATCGCTTGAAAGCTCGAAAGGATACCGGGCGAGACAACGCCCTGAGAATCTATCAAGACAAGCTAGCTAGCATTAGATGCTTTGATCCAGCGTGCGGCTGCGGCAATTTTCTCGTAATTGCCTATCGGGAGCTGCGACTGCTTGAGACTGAGGTTCTCATTGAGCTGAACAAGAATCGACAGCTGCTCATATCCGAGCTGTCAAAGGTAGACGTCGATCGATTCTACGGTATCGAACTAGAGGAATTCCCTGGTCGCATCGCAGAAGTGGCTTTGTGGATTACTGACCACATCATGAATATGCAGCTGTCGGAGGCCCTCGGCGGATATTTCCCACGTATACCTCTCAAAGCCACACCGAACATTCATTGCGGTGTCGACGCTCTCGAAGTCGATTGGAAATCGGTGCTTGATCCAAAGTCGTGCACATACGTGTTAGGAAATCCTCCGTTCGCTGGAGCAAAATATCAATCGGAGACCCAACGAAAACAAGTTCACGGGATAAGTGCGCTCGGCAAGAAAAAGGGTACGCTGGATTATGTCACAGCGTGGTTCTTCAAGGCTGGAGCGTACATTCAAGGTGGGGCCGCCCGAATTGGATTCGTCGCTACGAACTCGGTCACTCAAGGCGAGCAGGTTGGCGAGTTATGGCCCGCACTATTCTCCAGGTACAAGGTAGCAATCAGCTTTGCTCACCGCACCTTCGCTTGGGGAAGTGAGGCACGTGGGAAAGCGCATGTTCACGTAGTGATTGTTGGCCTCGCAAAGAAAGAGCACGCTCCAGCACGCAAGCGTCTGTTCGACTATCATGACATCAATGGCACTCCGACAGAAGTCCAAGTGAAGGCGATCTCGCCTTATCTTTTCGATGCCGGCTCTCTTGTTGATCCAGAGACGGTAGTACTGGAAACACAGAAGCCTGCCGATCAGAGACCCCGTGTGCTGAGCGGAACACAGCCTCTTGATTTTGAACAGTACGTTTTGGACGACCAGCAGAAGAGCCAACTCGTCAGCAGGCAGCCTGGAGCGGCAAAATACATTAGGCCCTATATCGGGTCTGACGACTTCATAAAGGGGGCTGGGAGCTGGATCCTGATGCTGAGAGATGCCTCGCCGAGCGATCTTCGCAAGCTTCCCGAAGTGCTTAAGCGGATGGATGCTGTCAGGAAAGCCCGTTCGGCGAGCAAGAGAAAACAGACCAAGAAGATTGCTGCTACTCCGACGATCTTCAACGTTACCGTCGTTCCGACAACCTCGTTCTTAGTGATACCGAAAGTCTCATCGGAGAAACGAGAGTATATTCCAATCGCATTTCTCGATCCGCCCTCGATTCCAAGCGACCTCGTCTTCATCATAAATGATGCAACGTTGGATGTTTTCGGAGTTCTCGTTTCCAGAATGCACATGGCATGGATGCGCTCCATCAGCGGGCGGCTTAAGAGCGACTATCGTTATTCCATCGGGCTTGCTTACAACCCGTTTCCTTGGCCCGAGGTGACGGAGGCAGCAAAGGCGACCATTTCGACGCTGGCTCAGAAAATACTAACTGAGCGGAGCAAGCATCCAAACGCGACTCTTGCCGACTTATACGATCCAACAACGATGCCGCCGTCCCTTAGAAAGGTACATGAAGAACTCGATAAAGCGGTGGATCGGCTATACCGGAAGGACCAATTTGCCAGCGACCGAGAGCGGGTCGAATTCCTATTGCCCCTTTATGAAAAGCAGCGTGCGCCTTTAGTTGCTAACAAAGCTGGGAAGCGTCGTGGGCGTCGTTCTCTTCAGACTTCCATGCCATCGGCCACAACGTGAGCTTCGAACCATGAAGCGGTTGATCGCCGAAGCTCGACGAACACGTGTAAATCACCGTGCGATGCGCCCATACTTCGATGATGAGCAATACCCACTGGCTGATGTGTATCCACCTTCCGCCAGCCAGTGGGAAATAGGATCAGGCGGCCTTACGGGACGGCAGCGGCCTAGCTGACTTGCTTGCCTCGCTGAGCTGGCCATCGAGTTCTCCGGCCCGAACAGCCTTGATCAAGGAATCGATCACAGCGGGCAACTTCTCCAAAGAGCCAACGGCAATCGCCGCCTTGCCCTTCTCGAACTCGATCCGCTTTGATCCGACCTTCACGGTCATGACGCAAGCGCCGCTCTGATCTTGCTGCCACCATTTGTTCGTGCGAAGCGGTTTTTCGACTAGAACCTTTTCGCCGCCCTCCTTCTTTTCCCAGCGCTTGATGCGCCGCTGGTATCGGGGATCAGCGAGCAACTTCTTCTGGTCTTCCAAGCGTGACACCATGCGTTCTCGCTTGATGATCAATGGGTCAGAGCTGGGCTTAGGTTGGGGCACGAACGTAAGAGTTTTGAGGATAGAGGTCGACATCGAAAGCTCCTTTTGCTGTTTGGCAGTTAGAATGCCAACCCGACATAGTGCCTTCGACCAAATCGTCGAGCCAAAACAGACGTGCCTACCAGTACTTTTCGGGGCTCACCTGGAGGCGTACTCTTGGTGCAAATCGTGCAAGCTTAGTCTCTATGAGCCGAAGCAGCCCGGCGCTAAGCACGACGACCGTCTTGGTGCCCGATCTCTTACGAAACCCCGTATTTCGTCCAACGGCCTGCGAGAGCTGAGCCGCATAGTACTTGACAATGGTGTCAGACATTTCGAGCCATTGACCCAGGGCATTCAGTCGCCCGTAAACCTCCGGATGAACAAACGTGAGAACGATATAGACGTTTTCCTCAGCCCAACCGTTGTAGCCCTTCATCCCTTGAAACGTCCTCGCTCTTTCACCCTTCAAGGCGTCAAGCCTGTCCGCAATCACGACATTCCGATTACTGCTGGACAATATCTCCTTGGCTAATTCCTGAATACCTTGGGCGTTGGCCTTCCTGTTCTTTACGACCGGCACATCAACGGGGTACATGCCCGGTAGATTATCTAAGCTCAGCCGCAAAAGCGGTCGGTTCATCTTCAGCTGATACAAAGTTGCGATTGCATCAGTCGTGAATTTCTCCGTAGTCAAGAATATCCAATTCGTCTTACCTGCCGCCGGCCAACGCTTACAGCCGAAGTAGTAAGGCTTACCATGCTGGCTGCGATATATTGCCTTGTGGCTATTTTCCCGGCCGAAGGGCTGAGAATCGAAGTCGATTTTCACTCCCTCAAAATTGGCGAGATCGAAGAAGCGAAGTTCGCTGTAGTCTTCAAAGTCGATCGTGGCGAGTGCCAGGTCAACTTTTTTCATCTCGTAAAATGAGTCCTTCCGCTCTCGAACGGAAAGCCTTTGCCACTTCCAACGATTGTTGGCGGAAAGGTGCTTATGCAAGTCCCCTGAAATAACGTGAACAAATTCCTCCCACTCAGGCTCGTCATACACGACCGTCTCAAACAGGAACTCGGTCCAAAGTTCGTCGAGCTCTTCAGGATCTCCCTTCGGATCAAATCTCGGGTGATGCCATACTCGGCTAAGGTGCGTCCGATACCATGAAGTTGCGGTGGCATGGGTGGTGAAGAGGATAGTCGTACCCGTAAACAATGACGTTTGGTCATCGGCGATCCAGAGTGATTTACGAATGCGTTCCAGCTCCTCGTATACGTTCGGCTGCTTGGAATTGATCTGACGCATTACAGAAAGGATGTCAGATCGTTCGTGGAAGTCGTCCCTCAACGATCCCTCGCCGCACCTTGCGCAAGCGTCCTCGTAGTGCGACCAAAACGGCTTCAACACGAAAGCTCTCCGACCTTCGTTGGCGTATTCACATGCCTTCTCTTCTGCCTGCGCTCGGCTTCGAAAGGCGAATACGAAAAATCGCAGTTTCCCGTCGTCATCTTGCATGGCAGTGTCAAGAGCTGCATGTTGCATTAAGTCGAATAGCACCGTCGTCTTGCCGATGCCTTCGCCAGAAGTGCAGATGATGTCGCCCTTGAAGAACATTGCGTTGTTGAGATATCGCCAAAGTTTTTGGCGATATACCGTTTGCAGCTCAGGGATCGAGCACGACGAAACGTGCGGGAATGTGTGAGCGACCGCTTCTTCGTACTTTTCTCTGAAGGGCTTGCCTGCACGTTCCTTCAATCTGTCGAACTGCGACTGACTAGGTACGCCAACCTGTTGGACCGAAGGTGCAGGTAAATTGGGCACGATTCCGAATCGTCGAGCTAAGTGATCGCCAATTTCGTTGGCAGTCAATTCACCCGGTAGCCTGAAGGGGCCTATTGAAGGGCTTTCCCCTTGAACAAGCAATGTCGTGTAATCGCCTCTGGCGACTGTTGAGGGATGGTTGTCCTGCGGACCATTCGAGAAGTGGTGTACCCATTCTCCCCGCTCAATCACCATTGAAACCGGCTTGGGAAAAGGTGCCCCCCACGCCGCCTGGCACATTACCGCAAATTCATCGACCATCTCACTTCCCGCAGATCGGCGATCCAGTTTTCTTTCGGTCGTGCCAGCCCACCAGGATTGGTTCCGAGCATTCACGTAATGAGAAACGCAAAAATCTGGTCGGACGATACACTTGCTGTCGCTTCTGCATGATCGTCTAGTGCGAATATTTTCGGCAAGGACGAGCTGCGTCACTAATACGCCCGCTGGTAGTCCCAAAATCTCCGAGTCCTCGTCCAGCGTACGGTTGCCCCACGGCGTCCTCTTCAGTTGCGTGTATGAGTTGGAGCTCTTGTCGGCGGGGGGCGACAAAGCCAACAGCCTGTGCATGGTCTCCGCGACAGCGTTCCAATAGACCTGATAGGCATTAGACATTACGGCCGCTTGGACGTGTCGGCATTCCCAACGCTCGTCGCTAGGTTGATCATAGGGAGCTTCGGCCAAATGCAACGTGCTGAACACGAAGTGGAAATGCACCGATCGGTTCCCCGAAAGAACGGCACAATAGCCATCATAATCCCGGTATTGCCTAAGCTCGTCATCAACCTGACTGAGAGGCCCTTCTAGCCAACTGCAGACCTGTTCAAGTTCGCCTCGCTCTTTGCAGTCATGCTCGATTGTCACGACGACGAAACCAGCATTTGTGACCCGGAGGGCCGGTTTGGGGGCCAAACCGATATCGAAATTCGAGTTGTCCCAACCTTGCGGAAGCAGCAGCGGGTTGCCGAAGAAGCACAGGAAAGATCCCTTGTCGGCCGTGATCTTCTCTGGCACTGCGGCAAAATCTGTCTCTTATACACATCTAGATGTGTATAAGAGACAGGCTCTTTGCAGTCATGCTCGATTGTCACGACGACGAAACCAGCATTTGTGACCCGGAGGGCCGGTTTGGGGGCCAAACCGATATCGAAATTCGAGTTGTCCCAACCTTGCGGAAGCAGCAGCGGGTTGCCGAAGAAGCACAGGAAAGATCCCTTGTCGGCCGTGATCTTCTCTGGCACTGCGGCAAAATCTTCTGTCATCCTGCCTCGCAAAAAGGGATGCGAGCCAAATGGTACGTACAACCCCCTGCTGGAATCCAAGGCGCAAGACAACAGGCGCTGCGCCAACTTCATTTTTTGGTTTGGATTCCGGTGTCGAGAGCGATCAATCGCACCGAGGCGTCGCCGGACTGGTTCGGCCAATGGAAGTTTCCAAAAGTCCACGCCCAGGTGTGTCGCAGACGGTTCAGCAGGCGTCACGGCTCTACTGTGTCTGGTCACTGCTTAACACCGTCACTTCAGCGGAATCGTGGCGTTAAGCGACACTTTCACGTCGCCGTAGTTGACGAATCCGTTCGTGGTGGCGACCAGCTTGGTCTTTCCAGTCGATAACGGCTTGGCTTGCTTTTTGGCTTTGGTCGAGATGTCGATCGTGAGGATCAAATGATCTTCCTTGATCTCGCCATTTACGTTCATTTCGGCCTCCGTAGAATATCAAACATGATACGCAATCATAGATAGAATAAGCGAGCGGAGTTATTCCCCGTCGGCTGGGTGTCGTTATCGCTTTCGGTTCCCGCTCGCTAGAATCAATCCATGTGTTAGCGCACGGACCACCCGTCCAACATCTCTCGGGTAATGACGATTTCAATCGCCTCACCTTCCTCCAAGCACGCAAGCGCCTCTTCCCAAAAGTCGATGAAGGACGTCATCGGCTCGGTTAGAAGAGCCTGCAGCGACCATGCTTCACCATACTGGGACGAAGTGAATCGAGCGGCACGGTTGCGAATCATAGCGACTTTGTACAAAGCGTCTTTGAGACGGTTGTACTTCTGTCTGGTTGGCGTGGTCGTCTTGCAGTAATAAGCGAGCGCCCTATAGAACTTGGCCCTCGCCTTGTCCGCTCTAAAAAAGAGACTTGAAGCTGCGTTAGAGAACTCTGCGTCCACGACGGGCAGGATCGGCAGACCCAACTCCCGCAGCTCTCGGGCATCGTCGATGTTGATCACGTTTCCGGTGGTCATAGGACTATCTCTCCTTATCTCTCACTTGTTCGTTCACGGTTCAGTTGCCTGCTTTTGGCAAGACGGGAGCGCACGGCGGAATGAATGCACGCTCCCGTCGTCACAACCGAGATACTAAGTTGGCTTTGTAAGAAGGCTGAGCTCAGGGACGGACGGCCGTGCCTCAGCTCAAACTTTGTGGCTTCGCCTTAGCTGTTCACTGGCTTCTCCATTGCTCAGGTATGTTTGCGCCGCAGCCCGTTATCGGGCACCGATCTCAATCAACGTTTCGAACGCCTTCGGAAGTTCGAGGAGAAACCTATCTCGCTTTGAGTGTTTGGCAATCAAATGAGATTTCTGCAAATCAGCAAAAACGCAACCAATTGCACTCTAATTTTTTCGGATCGCTTTTTTGACGCTTTCCAAGATTGCCGCATGGGCGACGCTCCTAGGGCCACTGGCGAGATATCTGCTGGCCATCAACGCTGCGGAGCTCAAGAAATCGTGAAGTCTGTTTCTGCCGCTGAATCAACAACTTACAGGTCGCCTGGACAAGTCCGGCCAAATATTGAGCTTGCGGTATGATGGAACCATCAAATGACCCGCTTTTGACCCTGCAGAAAGCCATTCGCCTTGCGGCTCGGCTTCAGGCCCCTTCGGGTCCTGCACTCCTGTGGTTCGGCTTTCCGATTCCTGCGCTCTACAGGTATCCCCAGCCAAATCGATGGCCACTAATAGGTATAGTGGTCTTAACGCTTATGAAGGGGATTAAGCGTGCACGTGCAGAGCGCAGGCCAACGGTCCACGTCAGCGTCACCAACCAGCCGTTACTATTATTGCCATTTCAAGCGGCGTAGCCGCTGCGATAGCCCATCGACGTCACCTGCGACCACATTCTGCTCTGTCGAATGCGGTGAGCCAATTTCACCGGGGAAACTTCGATCGCAATCAGCACAGCACGACAGTAAGACTGCTACAGCAGCCAAGACGAAGCCCGACGATGCGCCCAAAGCAGCTAGGCGTCCCGAAGCACTGGTCCCGAACCGAAATGCATCAGCGACTCTGACAACGCTGGAGCGCATCAGCAGCACACGATGCACTGAACAAAAGGCAGGCCGTTTGACAAAAGATTGACACAGCAAAGCTTAGGACTGCAAGCTGTTGAAACAACTTCGAGAATTTACTTCCCGTACAAATACAAGCACTGCCACGGCCGCTACGCTTAGCGAATGATTTCAATGGGTTAGACGTTTTGACTGTTCAGAAGTCGGTCGTTTTTGTCTAATCGTTGAAAGCATTTCAATCTTGGTGGTGCTTGCTGAACTTCAGGGGCACCACGAATGGACGGCGCTCGCTATCTTGAAGATGGCAAGCTCACGATTTTTCGCCGAGCCGGCACGTACTACGCCCGCCTGCGATCTTCACCGGGGAAATATGTAACCCGATCGTTGAAGACAACGGTCGAGGAGACCGCTGTTCAAGCTGGTCGCCGATTGCTGTTCCAAATAGAACAGAGAGCCGAGCAAGGCCTGCCGCCGAAATCCAAAACATTCTCGACCGTCATCGACGAGTACATCCGTTTTCGTGAGCGGGATCATGCGCACAGTCCGGCGCAGGGCTTTTTTTGTTTACGTTACGCCTCTCTAACTCGACGATTAGGGCCTCAAGCCATGTCTTAAATTCTTTGCCCCAGATTCCATTGTGGCCGTCAATTATAGCCCTTGTTGTCTGAGCCACTAGAAACGGGTTGTGGGCATGAACAACACGCCGCACCTGCTCACGGGGTAAGCGGGTAAGACGCAATCCCCCAGCACAGAAGTCCTCCGTCAGGCTTTCTAAGTTACCAGCGGCAACGGCGTCACAACCGCCTATTTCCGGCGCCAAGCTATGCGTGCAATAGGGCGTATAGTTTCCAAGAGTAGTTAACTCACGTTTGGATCGAGCGAGACCGAGCCATTGACCGATCGGAAAGGCTTGTTTGGTCGCCAAATCATTTTCCGTCGAGATGGAAATAAGCAACGGCGGCTGTGCAATATTGAAGCGCTCATCTTTCCTGCTGATATCATCTATTGCTGTGTATCGGGACGCTTCGAAAGCTGGATTGAGCAGTATTACAGCGTCGGCGGAGCCCTCCACCAGCTTATATTCACCATTCGGGAATCCGGGGTGCGCACGCTCGGTCTCATAGACGAGAGATTGCGCCGTGGCGGAAAAGAGAATCCGAGCACCAAAACTGTGACCAATAGCAATGAATTGATCTTGTCCGGCCGGCGCACTTCGAGTGACTGATCCAATCGAACTTACAATCTTGGTTACAACGGAGCTTTGCGCAATCCGATCAGCGTTGTTCTTCTTGACCCAAAATGAAAGGTTTTCAAGGACTCCGGGGAGACCAGCCGTGGCGTTCCAACCCAAATAGACGCCGACAACATATTTTTGATTTGCGTACTGATCTCGCAAATCACGGATCAAATCGCTGAATTGCTTTAGATCAGTATCCTCTGGATTGGCGTCATGCTTCCAGCCGTGAACATATAGAATGGTGAGCTTCGGTAGTTTCTTTGCATCTTCTTTAACTCTCGCTCCGAATGACTTGGCTGGAACTGGTCGATCCCAATTCAGCTCGTAAAGTGCGTCGGTTAGTTCGCATCTATCTACGAATTCGCCCGAATTGGTTACCCTGATAATTTTCAGTGTGTCGCTTGGCCGTGGAACGCATCTGGGGTCATTAGCGGGATCGGTGCGCTTCGTGCATTTATTCTGATCCTTTCCGGGAGATAATTCGTGTCGGTTAAAAAATAGGGGGGCCAGGAAGAAGGCCATGAATGAAACAGCTAAGGCTGTTGTGAGGAAAATTTCAGGACTGAACAACATTTGGCTCTACATCGGCAGAAGGGATAGCCAACGACGTTGCGCCAGATTGACTGGCATTACAGAATTACATGCCTGCTCGAAGCGCTTTCGGCATCTACCAACTCGCTTGTTAAAGGATCGCTGCTCAACCTACTGGCACGCTTGCGATACGAAGCTTGAGAAAGCGTTCTTGTTTGACTTGTTCAGTTCTCCAAAGATAGCAGCGACTTGAAAAGCCCAGACGATGTCGTACTGAGATACGGGTTGCTTCGGATTAGTAAGGTCGGACAACTTTGCATCATCGGGCCAGTTTTGCGCCAGAACTTTTACGCCGATGAAATAGGGTAAGCCGCCCGTTTTAAATCGAAGCTCGTATCGCAGCGGTACCCCCTGTGTCTCGACCTGATTCGACGATTCGATTAGATAGATTTTATAGGTCGTTTGAAAATCTGCATGAATGTAGGAGGAGCCCGTGAATCTCTGATTGGGATCACTACCAATCGCTTTGTTCAAATTGGTAACGATCGGAGAGGCCACCTCAGAGGGGAGCTCGCTAACCTCAGCGTAATCAGCTTTTTGGAAAAGACGCTCAAACGGGGTGTCTAGAAATTCCTTCGCAACGCTGTTTTCATTAGGACTGTCGAGATTGCTTTCCACGAGCCCTGCCTTGGTGATCAATCTCGTCATTGTCGGCGTAACGTCATCAATCTCCGTGTAGGCAATTAGTGCATTTCTTTTCACGAAGCCCCCAAGACGGCAGGCAAACTTCGGAAAGGAATCGAGTTGATAGGACTTCTTGCCCCGAACAATTGAAATCTTCCCGTCCTGGGCAACTTGTAACCCAAGCTCGCTTGGCGGCACCTTCTCGAGGTTGCCATCCTTCTCAACATAGAATTCTGCATTTCCGTGCAGCACTACGCCGCCCGTAATAAGCCAATCAGAGGTAGGCGTATTAAAGAACGCCAATTGGGCTTGGGGTGGAATAGGATTGAAAAAGGTAGAGAAATCAGTCGTTTTCCGTATCTTTCCAGCAAGTGCTGACGAGAGCGAGGCCAAGACAACAACGATGGCAACAACGCACTTTGAAGTGAATAATTTGGAATATCGCATGACGGGGAGCTCCCCTTGAAATTATTCCATTGTTTCCCCCGACCGAAGCAAATGTCAACTCAAGATGGTGGCCTCGACCGCATCAACCCTAGAGAAAGAGACGCTAGGGGGCTTCGAACTTTGCGAGCAATTCTCAAGTATGGGCTCGTTTGCACACCCGAGCGACTGAGGCTTTACCCCAACGAGCAAACAGAAAATCCAAGAAAGTTGGCGCTCTTGAAGGCAGGTGAGCCAGACTATCTGCATCCACAATCTCGCTTTTGCATGACTTTGTGCGAGGAAGCGGAATTGTTTGAGCCGAAAATTCGAGGCTTTGTACCAGGCAAGGACGGACCAAAGCACTTCGGAGATAGCGCAACTAGTCATGCGTCGCTCTTTGGACCCTGGGCGATTGGCTTTGAGATCGGAGCCTCACTACGCATCGGATTTGCACCAACTTTCTACTTTAGCCCGAAAGATGTGGTCGGGGTACGTTTTCAGCCAACGGCACAACGCCCACCGGGGCTGGGATTACAAATCATAAATCGATTGAGAGAACTTCGTGAGCTGATGATCATCCTCGCCTACATCGAGCAAGGGATCTGCGTGGACGGCGAGGAATTCGTAAACGCAGATATCTTGAGTTCTTTTGGTCTCGATCTCCCCTTCGAGCCCGAAGTGATGGCAAAGCTTTTTAGCCGATCTGCCAAGCGTCGAAGGGAAATGCTGGAGTTGTTCAGCACCGATAGAGAGTCGGCGGTCAGCTTGGTAGGCTTTATCGATATGATGTTGAGCCTCTTTCAAGAGACCGATTCGACAATTGATGGCGAGGAGCTTGCATTTTATCAACAGCGTGAATGGCGCCTTATTCACCACATGCGTCTCGGCGCCGCCTGGTACTGTCTCGGCAAGCAGCCAAAGATCAGCAACCCACTTGCTGAACACAGAGTCTCTGAAATCGGATATCTTCGAAGATTGCTTGAGCGAGGCAATGACCACAAGCGATCCGACGGCTATTTTTCTTCGTGCTGGGTGCTGGAAAAAGTCGACGGCAAGAGACTGTCAGAGTACATATCTTCGATTATCGTGCCGAGGAGGCATCATAACGACGTGCTAAAGCTAGTTCGCCGTGAAAAACTTGATGCCGATGTCTTCGCCGCCGAGGACTTCGGTTTCGTTGACCGCTAGCCACATTGCACACTGTATCGTTCAACCGTCGAATCACAACTCAACTTCGCTATCAAAGCCCGGCGTCCAGCAATAGAAAGTGACCAAGCTCGATTCAGTTATGCTCCCGACGGCCATTCACCTCGTCGAAATAGGTCACACACAAAACAAGGCTTCCGTGTCGTAAATGCCACCATTTGCGGTGGAGCGGCCCCTGAGTCTAGAGTTGCGGGTAGTCGTAAGCATTGAGGGGAAGACACCGTGGCCCTGGAGCTGAGAAAGCGTGTATTCGAACTGCTAGCAGCCAATCCCGACAAGAAGTTCAAGGCTCGGGAAATAGCCACTTGGCTCTGTGAGACGTATCCGCAAGAGGCCGAAGCCAAGCTAGAAAGCAGCAGCTTCATCAAAAGCCGGACCGAACTAATCAATCAGCTGGTCGCCGAAATCGGAGCTAATAGGCCAAGCTGGCAACTCCGCTACGAAGAACTGAGGACTACCGAGGACCGGCCAAGGCTTTATTACTGGACAAAAAAGTCTGAACACGAGGAGGTCATCGAGGCAGAAGCCAAAGAAAAGCCGGTGACCGGTGAGAAATCAGCCTTTAGCGAACAAGACCTCTATCCCCCCGCCGTAAATTTCCTTGCCGCTGAGTACAGCGTACATGCTTTCAGAATAGATGAACGGAAGTCATCGAATGCAGGTAGCTCGGGCAGCAATCGCTGGCTCTACCCGGATGTAGTTGGTATCCAGAGCCTTGCCCAAGGCCTCAATGCCGAAGTCGCCGAAGCAATTCGAGCAAGCACTGACCGCAAGGCTAAGCTTTGGTCGGTGGAAGTGAAAGTGCTTCTAAATCGCTCGAACGTTCGTGAAGCCTACTATCAAGCAGTATCAAATTCGTCCTGGGCAAATTTGGGATACCTTGCCGCTACTCAGATAGAAGGCGCCGGCACCTTGGACGAACTGCGCATTCTCTTTGGAATGCATGGTATCGGCTTAATCAAACTCGATCGTGAGAACCCAGCCGAAAGCGAAATCTTAATACCGGCCCGAGAACGGCAAGAAATTGAGTGGGCGATGTGTAGCCGCCTAGCTAACGAGAATTCAGACTTCCGCAGCTTTATCAAGAAGGTTCGACATTTCTTCCAAACTGGGGATCTTTAGGTGTTTCGCATGCCATCCAAGCTCCTCAGACGCCAACAGAAATTGCTTCTCTCAATTACTTCACTAGCTGTGAGCTTTCAATAGGTTGTCCATCCGGTCCGGACCGAGGAAGCTGAGGTTGCGAAGCTTCAGTGTTCCACGGAGGGACCGGATGAACATGCACAAGAATGCCCGTTTGACGCCGATTGGTCGAGAGCGGCTGGTGCAGGCGGTGCTGAGCGGGCAGACGCCGAAGGCCGCCGCACAAGCCGCAGGCGTCTGCCCGCGGACGGTTCGCAAATGGGTTTGCCGCTTCCAGACCGAAGGACGTGAGGGCCTGACCGATCGCTCGTCCAGGCCGCAGCGCTTGTATCGGCCGACGCCTGCTGCGGCCGTCGAACAGGTCGAGCGCCTGCGCCGCCAGCGTCTGACCGGCCAGCAAATTGCCGCCGACCTCGGCCTGTCGCCAGCGACCGTCAGCCGCATCCTGAAGCGGCTCGGACTGAACCGCATTCGCGATCTGGAGCCGGCCGAGCCGGTGCGTCGCTACGAGCGAGAACATCCCGGCGACATGATCCACATCGACATCAAGAAGCTTGGCCGCTTCGACAAAGTCGGCCATCGCATCACCGGAGATCGGACTGGCCAAAGCAAAAGCCGCGGCGTCGGCTGGGAGTTCGTTCATGTCTGTATCGACGACGCCTCCCGCGTCGCCTTCTCGCAGATCCTGCCTGACGAGAAGGCGGTCAGCGCCACCGCCTTCCTCAAGGCTTCCGTGGCCTATTATGCCAGCCTCGGCGTCACCGTCAGCCGCGTCATGACCGACAATGGCAGCTGTTACAGATCATTCGACTTCCGCAATGCCTGCCGGGCGCTCGGCCTCAAACACATCCGCACCAAACCCTATACGCCGAAAACCAACGGCAAGGCCGAGCGCTTCATTCAGACCGCGCTGAGGGAATGGGCTTACGCGCAAGCCTATCCGACCTCGGAACGACGCGCCCAGGAACTGCCCTTCTGGATGCACCGCTACAATTGGCATCGGCCGCATCGCGGCATAAAGTTACAAATACCGATCAGCAGACTCGGCCTCTCCGAGGACAACCTGTTGAGGCTCCACAACTAGCCTCCGCCATCTCCTAAATGATCTGGGCAGAGTTGACCGATGGCATAGGCCTCTAGAAGTGCTCTAAGCCGGCTATCCTCTATCGGGATGGTGCGAAATTTGTAACCATTCCTCAAAATGGTTCCTTTCCCTCTCAGTGCTTTCGCAACGAACGACGAAGCTCCATGCAGGCGGTTGTTGAGCCGCTGACGTAGGCCGTTCCTTACAGTTCGACCAACGTGAGCCACTCGTCCTTTCGGCGAGTAGATAATGTACACGCCGTGAAGATTTGGAACACTGAGGCGTTCACCAGCGCCTGGAAATCGGATCGTTGGTGATCGCAGCAATCGGCTGAACTTCGCCTTGATCGCCTTCGGTTCGCCCTTCACGCTCCCTCCCCTCGATTGTCGCCCGTAATTCTGCTTTGCCTTGACAATCAAGGAGACACTGACCTTTGCGCCTCTTCGGCAAGACGTGAAACAATGCGCTGCAAGTATCTACGATCTTCATTCAATGCGAAGAACTCTTCACCGAGCCTATCAATCCATTCCTCTCCGAACTGTTGGAGCGTTGCTGCTGCGGCGGCCACCTCTTCGTCATACTTCACCAGGGCATGCCATCGCTTGATAGGAAAGCCGGCTGAACGCCGCTGCCTATGCAAGCGGCTCAATAATCCCGAGATTGTCTTCCGGACGAAACGCACTAGTAATACCAAGCCGAGAACGATCGCAGGCAAACCGAACAGCACAAGTACAAGTGTCTGTAGGTTGAGCAAATTCCGATTGAAGGGTGCAGCTGCAACCGCAATGCGTAGTAAAATGCTGAGTCCAATCCAGAGAGTAACGCTAACCCAAAACACCCTGCTAAGCTGAACTGATCTCGACCACGACTTGATCGATTCACTCTGCCTCAACCGGCGATTCGTGACGACTGCCACCCAAAGAACGGCCCCGAGGTGTAATAGCGGAGCGATATTTGCTAGCCCCTCATCGGACGTGGACGATCCTTTCATCGCTGACGAAAAGGTCAAAGCATCGAGAGGATTGCTCAACCACAATCGGTCGAGAACCTCTATATACTCTGCTCGAAATTGTGCGTTCGGCAGTCTAAGTAAATAGCGGGTCTCAGTATCCAAACACTCGCCAAGAAAAAACTCCCAATCGGAGCCATCGACGGCATTGCAGAGTGTGAGCCAAGAATACAGTGGGACCGCACGCTTGAGATAGGACCGGAACTTATCGACCGGTCCTAGCTCTTCCCAACGGTATTGAAGCGCAGCATTGATATTTCTGTAAATGCTCGTCTTGTAGCCGAGTTCGGAACCAACATCTGTAGTTTGCGCAACTGCTCCTTTGATGAGAACAATGCAAGCTAATGCCGCCATTATGACGCGACCACAGCATTTAGTTCTCATCTCAATTGCTCGCATTCTACAACGGAAAATGGATTCAAATTCCGAGTTCGGATTGTCCCGCCCCATCCAGCGTGGGCAATCCAACCATTTCCAATAGCGACTTTCTATCCTGTGCGGCTAGCCAGATAAGAAACCCTTTGTCCACAACGCTAAGCCGCAAGTTGCTACGATCGTAGTCGAGAACGAATGGCTTGATATTCTTCTTTGCTTGCAGAGCTGGAACCGATTGCAAGGCTTGGGTCAAGTTACCAGGGTTGAGACCCGTACCCTGAGGATGCTTACCTTCAATCCGAGTGCGGATTTGGCGGTAGGTTAGGCCAGCCGTCAGCTCTTCCACCGACGAGGTAAGAACTGGATAGAGAAGCCACTTGTACATCTCCAGCTGTGTCTCGCCGAAGCCGGCTGCAAAGTTTGTAATAAAGGAGCTGTAGCGAGCGCTTTGCTCTTGGATCACTTCGGCAACGAGCCTCTGAGCATCCAAATCGCTTGGAAAGCAAAACAATTCATCTTTGGTTGAGTGAACGTCATGCAACTTGCAAGCCTTGTAGCAGCATTCTTGGACCACGTAGACACTATTGAGGCTGTCGGTAATGAGTTGAGCTTTGAAAGCTGCTGGGAACTGAATATTTAGAAGCGCTTCGCCGGCTTCAATGACCTGCTGTAAATCGGACCCAGACCATGCATCAGCGTCTACGGAAATGACCCGGCCGGCGAGATCGCCGTTGTAGACAATAAGCCGATTTTCTTCCCGCCACACTGCGACAATCACAAATGTAATCTTGGAAGTTTCGTGGACGGTCTTCAGAGCGAATGAAAACTGCTCTTGAGTCTCTTGCGGCAAATAGTGGAAGTCCTCCAAAACGATTAATTTGCTGAAACCGATACCCTTGAGGGCACGCACCAAGTCGTTGGGATCACTCGAGTCGAGTTCAAGCGGCTCCGCACGAGTTTCGGTTTTATTTCCCCTCTCACCCTCGGTGCCGCCCTCGACGTCGGTGCCCACTCCGAGTATTTTGAAGCCGCCCTTCGCTTTGACACTGAGCTTCGATTTACCTTCAACTGTCTTGGTGTTGGACACCTCAACCTCGCAGCCGGCAGCCTTCAGAATAGCTTCGCTGAGCTTTGAGATGTCCCATGTGTTTTGACACTGCACGAGAACGTAATCATCATCGCTCAAGCAGTGACGCCGAAGGCACGTTTTGCCTTGCTTCGAGCTACCAAAGATAATGATGTGTTTATCACGGGTAATATTTTCCAACAGCTTGTCGTCCACGTGATCACGCTCGACGTAACTAATTGGGATTTCTCGACTCACTCCGAAAACATCGCCGGTGAAATGTTTGTCCAACGCCATAAAGCGCCCCATCTTAACGAGCAGCCAACCTTAGCTGCTGGCTCGACATGATGTTCTAAAAAAGGTTGTATCGCAACGTGCAAGACAACTTGAGAAATCGTTTATCAGCGTTGCATGGCTGCGCCTCAAACAGGTCACACGTGGAAACTAGTCGCCCAGTCTGGTTGCAAATACAGTCGGGGTAGCTTGCTTGCCGTAGTACTCTTGGATCATCTGAATCGACGTACCCATGTTGCGGGCTACTTCGAACACACCGACGCCATTGCGAAGTGCATTCACTGCGTAGAAGTGCCGCAGACTGTAGACGGTGTACTTCTCGCCGAAGCTGCTCCTGACGATTCCGGCGTCCCGCAACGCCGCATTCAGCTGATCGATGAGAGTGATGATCTTCGATCCGTCGGGCATCACGAATAGCAACCCGTTAGGATCCTCCACTCGTCGTTTTGTCAAATATTTGTCTAGCCGCTTAGCTGCGACTGACCTGACGATGGCGTCCCGCTCCCCGGTTTTTCCCCTGACTACAAATCGATAGTTATTGCGACCCTTCTCATCCGTAAATGGGTGAACGTCACGGATGTGCAGATTGTTCGCTTCGCCCGTGCGAATGCCAGAGTTGGCAAGCACCAGGACGTAGGAGCGGAGCAACTCTCGACTCTTCCGAGTGCGTTGGTCCCTTGCCATTTTTATCCGCTTGCACAAGGTGCGCCAAAGCAGGCGATACTCCCACCGCTCAAACGCAGGACGCACACGTTTCCTTTTGGGCGTGAAGGAAGCAGTGATTGGCGGTTTGTTGCCTCGTAGCCCTTGCTCGGCAGCCCATTTTACGATGGCTTTGCCGAGCATCATGTCCCATTGCAGCGTCTTATCAGTCGGATGTCGCTTGGCGTTCTTCGGCAGCTTGTCGAACTTTGCGTAATAATCCCGGCGCCACGGGATGAACTCCCGCATCACCTTGTCGTTGATATCCTCGACAGCAATGTGCCCTGCGTACTCTCGCCAGAACTTCGAAACTCTCTTGATTTGTCGCAGCATTCCAGCCGAGGTCTTGCTGTGCGCATGATCCCGCTCACGAAAACGGATGTACTCGTCGATGACGGTCGAGAATGTTTTGGATTTCGGCGGCAGGCCTTGCTCGGCTCTCTGTTCTATTTGGAACAGCAATCGGCGACCAGCTTGAACAGCGGTCTCCTCGACCGTTGTCTTCAACGATCGGGTTACATATTTCCCCGGTGAAGATCGCAGGCGGGCGTAGTACGTGCCGGCTCGGCGAAAAATCGTGAGCTTGCCATCTTCAAGATAGCGAGCGCCGTCCATTCGTGGTGCCCCTGAAGTTCAGCAAGCACCACCAAGATTGAAATGCTTTCAACGATTAGACAAAAACGACCGACTTCTGAACAGTCAAAACGTCTAACCCATTGAAATCATTCGCTAAGCGTAGCGGCCGTGGCAGTGCTTGTACTTCTTGCCTGAACCGCAGGGGCAGTCCTCGTTGCGGCCGACCTTGCCCCAGCTTGCCGGGTCGTTCGGGTTGCGCTCAGCAGCCGGCATACCCGGCGCCAGCGAGGCCTGGGCATAGGTCGCTTCCTGCAGGCTGGCGCGCGCGAACTCGTCCTCGCCGGTGTTGGGATCGAGCTTGTGCGCTTCCATCATCGGCAGCGGCTGCGGCGGCTCCTCCGGCGGCACGATCTCGACCCGCATCAGCTGCGCAGTGACCGCCTCGCGCAGATGCGCGCTCATCTCCTGGAACAGGTTGAAGGCTTCGGTCTTGTACTCCTGCAACGGATCGCGCTGGCCGTAGCCGCGCAGGCCGATCACCTGGCGCAGATGGTCGAGCATGATCAAATGCTCGCGCCAGAGATGATCGAGCGTCTGCAACAGGACGGTCTTCTCGACGTAGCGCATCACGTCGGGACCCCATTGCGCGACCTTGGCCGCCATGCGCTCGTCGACATGCTTCTCGATGCGCGCCAGCAGCTCCTCGTCGGCGATGCCCTCTTCCTTGGCCCATTCATCGACCGGCAAATCGACGTCGAGCACGCGCTTCAATTCTTCCTTGAGGCCCGCGGTGTCCCACTGCTCGGCATAGGCGTGCTCGGGAATGTATTTGTTGACCACGTCCTCGATGAAGGCGTGACGCATGTCGGTGACGGTCTCGACGACGCTGTCGTCCTTCATCAGGTCGACGCGCTGGTCGAAGATCACCTTGCGCTGGTCGTTCTGGACGTTGTCGAACTTGAGCAAGTTCTTGCGGATGTCGAAGTTGCGCGCCTCGACCTTCTGCTGCGCCTTCTCCAGCGCCTTGTTGATCCAGGGGTGGATGATGGCTTCGCCTTCCTGCAGGCCGAGCCGCTGCAGCATGCTGTCGAGCCGGTCGGAGCCGAAGATGCGCATCAGGTCGTCTTCCAGCGACAGGAAGAATTTCGANGACCTCGAAATCCTCTTCCGCCTTCAGCACGATCTCGCGGAAACGCTCGATGTCGGCCTTGATCTGCTCGATCTTCTTGGCCTTCTCGGCCTCGTCGGTGATCGCAGCGGTCTCCTGCTGGATCCGCATCTCGAGCGAGCCGCCGAGCTTGATGTCGGTGCCGCGGCCGGCCATGTTGGTCGCGATCGTGATCGCGCCCGGCACGCCGGCTTCGGCGACGATATAGGCTTCCTGCTCGTGGAAGCGCGCGTTCAGCACCGCAAACAGCTTTGCCGGCTTGCCGGCGCGGGCGGCCGCATAGAGCTTCTCCATCCCGGATTCGGATGTGAAATCGATCTGCTTGTAGCCGTGCTTCTTGAGGTAGTCGGCCAGCACTTCCGACTTCTCGATCGAGGCCGTACCGACCAGCACCGGCTGCAGCCGCTTGTTGGCACGCTCGATCTCGGCGAGGATCGCGCCGTACTTTTCGTTCTGCGTGCGGTAGACCTCGTCGTCCTCGTCGAGGCGCGCCACCGGCAAATTGGTCGGGATCTCCACGACCTCGAGCTTGTAGATGTCGAACAATTCGTCGGCTTCGGTCAGCGCCGTGCCGGTCATGCCGGAGAGCTTGGCATACATCCGGAAGTAATTCTGGAAGGTGATCGAGGCCAGCGTCTGGTTCTCGGGCTGGACCGTGACGTGCTCCTTGGCTTCCAGCGCCTGGTGCAGGCCTTCCGAATAGCGGCGGCCTTGCATCATGCGGCCGGTGAACTCGTCGATGATGACGACCTCGTCGTCGCGGACGATGTAGTCCTTGTCGCGGGTGAACAGCGTGTGCGCACGCAGCGCCTGGTTGACGTGATGCACGACGGAGACGTTCTCGACGTCATACAGCGAATCGCCCTTGAGCTGGCCGGCGTCGCGCAGCAGGTTCTCGAGCTTCTCCATGCCGCCTTCGGTCAGCGTCACCGTGCGCTGCTTCTCGTCGACCTCGTAGTCGTCCTTCTTGGCGAGCTTCGGCATGAAGGTGTCGATGGTGTTGTAGAAATCCGAACGGTCGTCGAGCGGGCCGGAGATGATCAGCGGCGTGCGCGCTTCGTCGATCAGGATCGAGTCGACTTCGTCGACGATCGCGTAGAAATGCGCGCGCTGGACCATGTCCTCCAGGCGGTACTTCATGTTGTCGCGCAGATAGTCGAAGCCGTATTCGTTGTTGGTGCCGTAGGTGATGTCGCAGGCATAGGCCGCCTTGCGCTCGGCGTCGTCGAGGCCATGCACGATCACGCCGGTGGTCAGTCCGAGGAATGCGTAAATCTGGCCCATCCAGCCGGAGTCGCGGCGGGCGAGGTAGTCGTTGACGGTGACGACATGGACGCCCTTGCCGGCGAGCGCGTTGAGATAGACCGCAAGCGTCGCAACCAGCGTCTTGCCTTCGCCGGTCTTCATCTCGGCGATGTCGCCCTCGTGCAGAACCATGCCGCCGATCAGCTGAACGTCGAAATGGCGCTGGCCGAGCGTCCGCTTGGCCGCCTCGCGCACCGTGGCGAAGGCCGGAACCAGGAGGTCGTCGAGCGACTTGCCTTCGGCGAGCTGCTGCTTGAATTCGGCGGTGCGGGCCTTGAGCTCGTCGTCGGTGAGTTTGACGAGTTCGGGCTCGAGCGCGTTGATGGCGTTGACGCGGGACTGATAGCCCTTGACCCGGCGGTCGTTGGATGAGCCGAAAAACTTGCGGGCGAGCGCGCCGATCATGCGAAATTCCTGTTCTTCGGTCTCGAGTTCGGTGTTGGTTCAGTCTTGCGTCAGTCTTGATGCAGTTCTTGGATTACAGCCTGAGATGGTCCGCCGGATCGCCTATCAACTCACCGTGACGCACTGCTAGTCGAGCCCCGACCCGGGGCTCCTCCGCCAATTGAGTGGGAAACGGGCCATCCTGGGTTCAACGGCAAAAAACGCAGCAAAATAAGCGTTCTCACCGCTGACACGGTTGGCCAGAGATATGGCCCGGTCGGGGGGTTGTCAACGTCGCCAAGATGTCAAGGAATTCATCATTTTGACAAGACTTTCGCGTTGCCAATGTAACACGATTGGGCGAGTGTCCGCCGCGCTCGAGCTTCCCCCCTTTAGACCAAGGATTTTGCATGACCACCTCGCCTCCGGAAACCAAAACCGGCCTGCGCCTCGGCCTCGCCACCCTGGCCGCTGTCTCTTATACACATCTAGATGTGTATAAGAGACAGCGTAACGTCTAACCCATTGAAATCATTCGCTAAGCGTAGCGGCCGTGGCAGTGCTTGTACTTCTTGCCTGAACCGCAGGGGCAGTCCTCGTTGCGGCC
>BFBZ01000332.1_pt1 | contig 51416 bp, 49 predicted proteins | sample 1888401 | NCBI WGS metagenome assembly BFBZ01 (sample SAMD00112614, study PRJDB3348) | symbiont metagenome | host: Chara braunii
GAATTCTCAGCGCATTCCGAAGCGAACTTCCGAATCAAAGCGACACTAGCAACGTTATGATTCTAGTGTCCCTTTGAACCCGAAGTTCGCAAAAGTGCCCGCGGCGAAGGTGTGCGAACTTCGGGTTCGGGACACTAGCGCGGCCACAACCTGCCGCCGCTTCCGTTCCGGACGACCGCCGCCCTAAGATAGCGGCATGGCCAAAGTCCCGCTGACATTCGCGTGCGGCCTTTACGACCGCACCCTTCCGCTCGCCACCGGCGCCGTGCCGGTCGAGGGCGTTGATCTCAACTTCATCAACATCGACTCGCCGCGCGAGATTTTCGACCGCATGGCGGGCGGGCAGGAGTTCGACGCCTGCGAGTTCTCCTCGTCGGAGTTCATCTCGCGCTTCTCGGCGAACCAGTGCCCGTTCGTCGCGCTGCCGGTGTTTCCGTCGCGCGCGTTCCGTCACGGCTTCATCGCGGTGAACCGCAACGTCATCAGGAAGCCGAAGGACCTCGAGGGCAAGCGTATCGGCCTGCCGATGTACACGATGACGGCCTCGATCTTCATCAAGGGGCTGTTGCAGCACGACTGCGGCGTCGATCTTTCGGGCGTCACATGGGTGCAGGGCCAGATCAACGGCGGCCAGCAGCACGGCGATCCCTCGACCATGCCGCTGGTCCGTCCGGTCGCGATCGAGCAGAACGCGACGGGGCGTTCGTTGAGCGATCTACTCGAAGCGGGCGATTTGCAGGCCGTGGTCGGCACCACGATGCCGAAGGCGCTCGGCCGCAACCCGGACATCGTGCGGCTGTTTCCGAACTTCCGCGAGGCCGAGAAGGACTACTACAAGCGCACGAAGATCTTCCCGATCATGCACCTCGTCGTCATCCGCAAGGACGTCTACGAGAAGCATCCGTTCCTCGCGACCTCGCTCTACAAGGCGCTGTGTGCGGCGAAAGATCACGCACTCGCCAAGATGCGTTACGTCGGCGCGTTGCGTTATATGCTGCCGTGGATGACCGACGACATGGACGAGATGGATCAGGTGTTCGGCCCGGACCCGTGGCCCTACGGCATTGAGCCGAACCGGTCGACGCTCGAGGCGCTGGTGACGTACCTGCACGATCAGGGGCTCATCAAGGCGCCGATTCCGATCGACGATCTGTTCGTTCCCGTTCACGGGTGAGGGCGATGAAGGCCGGGGCATTCCTTCTTGCGTTGCTGTTCGCGGTTGCGCCGGCACACGCGCAGGAGGACGCCGCGGCCTATCCGTCGCGCACCGTAAAGCTAGTTGTGCCGTCCGCGCCCGGCGGGCCGGTCGATGCGGTGGCGCGCATTCTCGCCGACGGCCTTCGCACGGTGTGGAAGGAATCCATCATCGTCGAGAGCAAGCCCGGCGCGGGCAATTCGACCGGCGCGATCTTCGTCGCCAACTCCGCGCCGGACGGCTACACGCTGCTTGTCATCAGCGACTCCATCACGGTGAATCCGAGCCTCTATCCCAACCTCGACAAGGACCCGCTGAAGCAGTTCGCGCCGATCTCGATGCTCGTCACCGCTCCGCAGGTGCTGCTGGCGCGGCCCGACCTGCCCGCGAACACGCTCAAGGACTTCATCGAAGCCGGAAAGAAACAACCGCCGCTGAACGTCGCCTCGGCGGGCACCGGCACCATCAGCCATCTCACCGAGGTCCTGCTGGAGCAGCGCACGGGCGGCAGGACCGCGCACATCCCATTCCGCGGCGCCGCGCCCGCGGTGACCGCGGTGCTTGGCAAACATGTTGACGCTGCGTGGCTCATGCCCGCGCCAGCATTGCCTTACATCGCGTCGGGTCAGATGAAGGCGATTGCGGTCACGAGCCCGGCGCGCGATCCGAAATTGCCGAACGTACCGACCGCGGAAGAGGCCGGTCTGCCCGACTTCCAGATCATGAACTGGCAGGGGCTGTTTGCGCCCGCAGGCACGCCCAAGCTGATCGTCGACAAGATTGCTGCGGCCGTCGCCGAGGTGATGAAAACGCCGGAAGTGCGGGGCCGCCTCGCCTCCGTCGGCTTCGATGCGCGCGGCGAGGGCCCGCCGGTTGCGGCGGAGCAGGTGCGGGCGAACGTGGCGCGCTGGTCCGAAGTCATCAACCGCGCGGGCATCAAGGCGGCTGATTAGTCAACTGCTGGGAAACTTTGCGCTGCGTCGACGGTAAAATCCGTCAAATAAGGCGGCCGTTCTCCACAGGCGGTTGTGGATGATGGGGGCGGATCGCCGCATTTGTTGACCCCTACACCCCAATCTTTGAAATCTGATGACGAGAAACGGCGGAGGCAGTCTTCGCCCGTTCGTTGCATCGGGAGCGCGTGAGATGTCGGCGGTGGAAAAGGATTCACCCGAACAGGCCCAGACCAAGTTCGGCCGGGATCAGCTCAAGGCGTTCGTCGAGCGCATCGAGCGGCTCGAGGAGGAGAAGAAGACAATCTCCGACGACATCCGTGACGTGTACGCGGAAGCGAAAGGCAACGGCTTCGACACCAAAGCACTGCGCGCGGTCGTCCGCCTGCGCAAGCAGGATGCCAACGAGCGCGCTGAGCACGAGGCGATTCTGGACACGTACCTGAACGCGCTCGGGATGCTGGCGGCTTAGTTTTTGCTCTGCTCCATCCACGTCATGGCCGGGCTTGTCCCGGCCATCTACGTCTTTGGATCAGCGAAGCAGGAAGTAAGCCGTGGATGCCCGGCACATAGGCGAGCGAAGCGACGCCGTCCTTCGGACGGCTATGGCCCGGGCATGACGTTGAGGGGGCAGCGCTAGAGCCCCAGCCGCTTGCGAACCGCGGTGGCGTCCAAAGACAAGTTCTTCGCGTCCACCGTCACATCCTCGAACTTTGCCCGCTGAAACCGCGGCTTGTCGTTGAACGGCACCGTCGCGTCGATGCCGAGCTTGGCGTGGACGCCGTTCTTGCCGACCCGCACGTATTCGTGCCCGCGTGCGTCGGGAATGACGATCAGGTCGCGCGACGCCTCCATGCGCATGGCAAGTGCGTATTCCACGTCGATCGGATCGCGGATGTCGATGTCGTCATCGACCACGATCACCATGTCGAGGTCCTTCAGCGCGCCGAACGACGCCATGATGGCGTTGCGCTGCAAGCCGTCGTGATGGATCGACTCCTTCTTCACCTGCACGACCGCGTGGAAGCGGTGCAGGCCGCCCGCGGTCATCTCGGCGTCGGTCACGATCGGCACGGCCGATTGGAGAACCTTGAGCAGGCTCGCCTCCAGCACGTACTTGCGCAGCATGATGGTCTCGCGGCCGTAACCGTTGATCGCGTGATAGATCGGCTTCTCGCGATGCGTCACCGCCGTGATCTCGAAGATCGGCGACTGATCCGCCGGTGCCATGTAGCCGACGAACTCGCCGAACGGACCTTCGGTGATCGTCTCTTCCAGCATGCGGCCTTCCAGCACGATCTCGGTCTCGGCCGGCACCAGCAGATCCTGCGTCACCGCCTTCACGACCGGCAGCGCGCGGCCGCAGAGCCCGCCTGCGACGGCAAGCTCGTCGGCGTTCTCCGGCATCTGCGAGCCCATCGTCGCCGACGTGTATTGCAGCGCGAGGTCGGCGCCGATGCAGACTGCGATCGGCAAAGGCTGGCCCTTCTTCTTGGCGCGCTCCCACGCGAGCCGCAGGTGGCGGCCGAAGTCGAGCTTCACCGCGGTGCGATCTTTCCCTGAAATCTGAAGGCGGTGATACGAGGAGTTGTAGGTGCCGGTGTCGGGGTCCTTCACGATCACCACGCCCGCGGTGATGAAGCGGCCGTTGTCCGCAGCCGTATGTTGCAGAGCCGGCAACATACGCGCGATGTCGAAGTCCTTGGTGTGGACCTTCTCCTGCACAGGTGCGCGCGTAACCATCACCGGCGGCTTCGGATCGCCGAGCGCGCGGCCGACGAAGGTGCGGATGCTGCGGAAATCTGCGCCAAACGCGGCCTCCACGTTCTCGCGGCAGGACAGCATGTTGCCGACGACAGGCGTGTCGTAGCCCTTCACATTGGAGAACAGGATCGCCGGTCCGCCGTCGAGCTTCTTCATCAGCCCTGCGATCTCCAGCACAGGGTCTGCGAGCGCCGTGTAGTCCTGCAAACGGCCCTGCTCAGCCATGCGGTCGAGAGCCGCACGGAAACGGGTATCCAGCACCGAATTCGATATGCTCAATTGAGTTCCCCTGACTGCGGACGGGCCTTGGCAGGCAATTTGCTTTGGTGCCTAGCGTAAAACACGTCTGACGTAGGAAGCATTTTACGTCTTGGATGCCAATGGAGGCGATATGAAAAAACTTCTGCTCACCCTCGCAGCTTTTGCGGCGCTCGTGCAGCCCGCATTGTCGCAGGACAAATGGCCGAGCCGACCGATCAAGCTGATCGTGCCTTATGCCGCCGGCGGCAACACCGACGCGGTGGCGCGGATCGCGGCCAACCAATTGCAGAAGTCGCTGGGCGTCGGCGTCGTCATCGAGAACCGCGGCGGCGCGGGCGGCATCGTCGGCACCGACGCTGTCGCAAAGGCTGCGCCGGACGGCTACACGCTCTGTGTCTGCTCGATCGGCCCGCTGACCATTCCGTCCACCGAGAAGCTGCCCTACGAGCCGCTGACGGACCTCGTGCCGATCAGCCTGCTCAACACCAATCCGCTGATCCTCCTGGTCAACCCGAACGTCAAGGCGAACAACGTCAAGGAGCTGATCGCGCTCGCCAAGGCCAATCCGGACTCATTGACCTATTCCTCAAGCGGCCTCGGCGGCCTGATGTATTTCTCCGCCGAGTTGTTCAAGTTCAAGACCGGCGCCCCGATGCTCCACGTGCCCTATCGCGGCGGTGCGCCCGCGACCGCGGCGGTGATCTCCGGTGAGGTGCAACTCGTGTTCACCAACATGTCGGACGCGGTCGGCCAGCTTGACGGCGGCAAGGTGCGCGCGCTCGCGGTGACGACGAGCAAGCGCAGCGGGTCCGCGCCGAAGATCCCGACGCTCGTCGAGGAAGGCGTGCCGAACTTCAACACCGAATCCTGGAATGGCTTGTTCGCGCCCAAGGGCACGCCGCAGGAGATCGTCGACAAGATGGCCCAGGCCGTCGCCGAGATGATGAAGGATCCGGAAGTCCATCGGCAGATGGCGAACTTCGGCTCGGACGCGGTATCGAACACGCCCGCGGAATACGCGGCGATGCTCCGCCGCGAAACCGACGTCTGGGCCAATCTCGTGAAAGAGCTCGGCGGGGCGAAGTAGCTGCTTCGATCGCCTTCAAAACGCGCACAAAACAAAACCGCCGGGCTTTGGCCCGGCGGTTTCATGTTTGGTGGCCGCGATTGCTATTGGCGCAATTCGGCGGTGCGCAGTCCGAACGTCACGGTCGGCTGGAACGCCACGGCGCTGCCGGCGAACCGGCTCGTCACCATGCCGGGATACGCGTCGTTCGAGAAGGTCATCATGATCGCCGTCGCCGGCTTCTGCATGAACGGCCGCAGCGCGCGGAAGTCCGGCGCGCCGAACAGCGTGGTGGTCATCGAGGTCTGAACGCTCTGCGCCAGCACGACGCCGCGGATCCACGGATCGTTCAGGCGGTCTTCCGCGCTGACCGGGAAGAACGTCTGGGCCGGAGCCGGCATGGCGGCGACCGAAGCGGTGCCTTGCGTGGTGACGACGGCGGGACGCGGCGCGGCCGCCGGGCGCGGAGCGACGGGGTCCATTGGCGGCGCGTAGGAGAGTGCGAGTTCGGGCGAGACGCGATCGTTGCGCGCGAACGGACCGACGGCGGCGGTGGTGTCGGCGGTCTCGGATTTGGCCGGTTCGGATTTGGCGGCGACACGGCGTGCGGCGGCTGCCTGCAATTGCTCGACTGTGGCGGCCGGGGCGGGCGCCGCCTCAGGCAGGCCCTGCCAATAGCCGCGCGCTGTGAAGATATCGGTCTCCGCCGAGGCGAGGTTCACGGCGGGCGCCTCAACGGACTTGGCGTCAAGGGCTCTGGCGCGCGGCGCGGGCGCCGGAGCAGATTTGCTCTCAGCCGACGCGACCTGGAACGTCGCGGCAGGAGCGGCCGGGATCGATGGACGCGCCTGCGGCAGCGGCACATTCACGATCGCCGGGGCAGGGGCCGCCGCCGGCTTCGTCTCAGCCGACGCGACCTGGAAGGCCGGCTGACGAGACGGAGTGGGGGTGGGCGTTGCAGCGCGCGGGCGTGTCGACGTCGCGTCGGAGGTTTCTTCCTCCTCCTGCTGCGCGCTGAACAACGAAGCCAGGAAGTTGCGTTGCGCCGGCTTGCTCGTGCCGTGCAGGCCGCGCTCGTGATCGGCGAGCGCCAGTTCATAGCCGGGCAGCGGATTGCCGTCGGACGGCACATGCAGCGTGCGGCCTTCCGGGAAAACCTTCACGAGCTGCTCGCGCGTCATGCGCGGCCAGTGGCGCACGTTGCCGACATCCATATGGACGAAGGGAATGCCGGAGGTCGGGTAATAGCCAACGCCGCCGCCCTGGATGCGCAGCGCCGCCGCGCGCACCTGCGCGACATCGGCGCCGGGGAAGGAGAAGTCCATCGCCTTGCCCTGCATGTGCAGGGAGGTCTTGGCGACGCCGCTCATGCGGCTGCGGCCGCGCAGCATTTCGTTGGTGCCGGGCGCACGGTAGCCGCAGACGATGTGGATCGCGCCCTTGTAGCCGATCGCCTCTTTGACCTCCCACATCATGTCAAAGAGCTCGGGCGCCATCGTCACCTCTTCGTTCTTGCGCCAGTCGCGCACGAACATGTTGAGGCGCTTCAGGGCGGCTGCGTCGAACTGCCCGTTCCGCTTGTAGGTGATGGTGATGTCTTCGCCGGTGTGGATGTGGTGCAGCGTCAGCGTGCGCGTGTCGTTCGGGCCGCCATGCGATCCGATGCTGCCGAGGAGGACAACGGCGGTGGCCATGCCGAGACGGCGCGCAAGACGCGAAGCGCTACCCCCGACCCCAACTTTGCGCGTGTCGCTACCTGGCACTTGCATCTCGAGTTTTAAGGCTCGGCCAAACGATTGTGTCGCCACGGCTTTTCCGGCCCTGGTGACTTGGCTAACGCAGTTCTGTCGGGAAGGGAAAACGCGAAACGACTGCCCCCGCCCCCGAAACTCTTATCCGTCCCACCGGCAAACAGCCTGAGCCCCGAGTATGGCGAAAGAAGGCCCATGGAATCCAGCAAAATTCGGGGAATTTCAGAGGCTTGGGATAACAGTTAACGGGCCCTTGAGGCCCGTTAAGTATTGAAAATACTCAGCTTTTAGCGGAAGAGCTGCTCGAACAGGTTGAACGGGTTACCGCCGCGGGCTGCGCTCTGCATCCGGTTCTTGTGCTCCGCGGTCGGCTGGAAGTTGGGGTCCTTGGGCTGTTCGATTTTGACGTCCGCTTGGGACCGCTCGCTGCCGCGGATGATCGACAGATACTTGGAGTCGAGGCCGTAGACGTCGTCGCGGAATTGCAGCTTGCCGGCGTCGTCAACGAAGGCGGTCTGGTAGGTGATGTGCACCGGGATGTGGTTCTGGAAGTCGAGCTGCTTCTCGTCGTTGCCCAGCATGCGCTGCACGGCCTCCTGGGTGTAGCCGCCCTTCGGCGCGCCGAGCGACAGCATCACCTCGGCGTATTTGAACGGGTCCTGCACGCGCATGCAGCCGTGGCTGTAGGCGCGCTTCTCCTGCGCGAAGTAGTGCTTCTCCGGCGTGTCGTGCTGGTACACGAGGAACTTGTTCGGGAAGTTGAAGCGGATGCGGCCGAGCGCGTTGCGCTCGCCGGGCGGCTGGAACACGCGGATGTCGCCGTTCGCACCGCGCTCCACCTTCAGACCCATCCTGTCGAAAATGTTGGGGTCCGACGACTCGTAGACCGGCAGCAGCTCGTTGTAGATGATCGACTGCGGCACGTTCCATGTCGGATTGACGGTGATGTACTTCATCGTCTCGGTGAGCAGCGGCGTCGCCTTTGTCGGCAGGCCGACCACGACGCGCGTCATCCAGATCTGCTGGCCGTCCTTGTAGACGCGCAGGTGATAGTCCGGGATGTTGAGCACGACGTGTGCCGCGCCGAGATTGCGCGGCATCCAGCGCCAGCGCTCCATCGTGGCGAGAATCGCGTCGATGCGCTTCTGGCGGCTCGGGCCGTTGAGCGTGTCGATCGTGATGGCGGTGAGCTGGCCGTCGGCCTTGAGGCCACGCGACTTCTGGAATTTTGCGACCGCGTCGGCGACGCTGCGGTCATAGCGGTCGTCGCCGGCGGGCAGCCCGAGCTTCTCGCGCACCATCGGTACGCGCTGGTCGGTCATGAAGGCTTCCTTGCCCTTCTTGTCGACGAGGCCGGCGCGCAGCACCGGGCCGCCCGGAATGCGGCTCTCGCTGTCTGAGCTGCGGCGCAGCTCCGCGTACTTCGCCTTCAGCGCTTTGTACGCCGGCTGCTGCGGATTGAAGCCTTCCAGCGTGCGCTCGATGTTGTTCGACGAAGCGATCTGCTTCATCGCATCGTTCGCGTCGAACTGGTCCTTGTAGTCGATGTTCGGGCTGACGCGGGTGAAGTGCACGCGGCCGCTCATGGCGTGACGTACATAGGTGAGGAGCGTCGCAGTGAGCTTGATGTCGGCTTCGGCAAGGCCTTCTGCGTTCATCGCGTTGAACGTCGGCGTCGGATAGTCGGAGGGATCGAGGCCGTCGGCTTCGATGTTGCGCAGATGATTGATCGCAGCGCGGGCGCGCTCGTTCATGTTGCCGTTCGACAGCCACAGCGGCTGGAAGCGGTTCGCGGTGTAGGCCGCGACCGCGGCGTCGTGCTCGTTCCTGCGCGAGAACATGCGCTCGAGACGCTTGCCTGCGACGAGCTCCTTGATGCGATCGCCGACCTGCTGGTCGGGAATGCCAGGACGCTCCGGAGCGGCTGTGACGGTGGGCTTCGCCGGCGGCTCGTTGACGACAGCCGGCGCAGGACGCACGGGCTCGTTCATCATCGGACGAACCGGCTCGCTGACCGCAGGGCGCATCGGCTCGGCAACGGGCATTTCAGGCTCGGCCGGCATCGGCACAAGATTGACTGGTGCGGGAGCGGGCGCCGGCGTGCGCGGCGCATAGGCTGGCGTGACGGATTGAATCGGCTGCTGGGCCGGTGCGGTGATGATCGGCGCCGCGGTGGTCTGCGGCTTGGTCAGAACCGGCGCGCGATATTGCGTCGCTTGAGCGTTGGCATTTTGGCCGGTGGGGTTCTGGCCTTCGTTGTTTCGGGTCTGCGGGCTCTGCGTCGTCGGGCGCTGTTGCACCGGAGCCTGCGGCTCGTAATCGCGGGTGTCGCGGCGCGGCTGCCGTTGCGGGGCGGCGCTGCGTGTCGTGCCCTCGGTCGGCGAGCGGCCGAACTGCTCGGGCGCGCGTGTCGTTGTCGGTGAAACGTAGGAAGAGTCCTGATTGAAAGGCGATGCGCCGACCGTGTTCGCAGCCGTCAAAACCAGCGCGACAGCGGTGCCGGCCATGAAGCTGAAATGTGCGTTCCGCATCGATGCACCCTCCGCGCCGATCAGGCGCACTGCGACCACGTCGCAAGTGCCGAAACGGCCCGATGCCGTCCGGCTGCGGAGACTTTTTCAGCTAAATTTTAGGGCGTCCACGCGCGCCCGGATTCACCATGAATCCGCGTGCTTAAAAGCATCGCAGCCATGAGCGCTGAAGAGTCGCGCGGAATGGTTACTCCGCGGCGACAGGCGCGGTCGCGTTCTCGTCGAGGCCGAGGTGCTCGAGTTTACGGTAAAGCGTCGAGCGCCCGATCTTCAGGCGGCGCGCAACCTCCGACATTTGCCCGCGGTAGTGGGATATGGCGAAGCGGATGGTCTCGTATTCGATCTCTTCCAGCGGGCGCATTTCGCCGCGCGAGTCGAGGAGCGCAATCGCATTCGGGTCGGTATGCGCGTCATTGGCCGCGACCGGCGGCATGACCGGCATCATCGGCTGGGTCTCGACCATCACCGGCATCAGCGGCACGTCGGCGACGGTCGGCGGGTTGGTTAACTGGGCCGCGATCTGCGGGAATTCCTGTTTGCCGATGGTGTCGCCCTCGGCGAGCACCACGGCGCGGAACACCGCGTTCTCGAGTTGACGCACGTTGCCCGGCCAGCGGTGGCTCGCGAGCATGGTCAGCGCCTCGGCGCTGATGCCGCGGATGCGCTTGCCCTCTTCGGCGCCGATGCGCGTGAGGAAATGACGGACCAGATCGGGGATGTCCTCGCTGCGGTCGCGCAGCGCCGGCACCGCGATCGGGAAGACGTGCAGACGATAAAACAGGTCTTCGCGGAAGCGCGCGGCCTTCACATCGTTGATCAGATTGCGGTTGGTGGCGGAGACGATGCGCACGTCGACCTTCACGGTCTTGCGCGAGCCGACCGGCTCCACTTCGCCTTCCTGGATGGCGCGAAGAAGCTTCACTTGCGCGGCGAGCGGAAGCTCACCCACTTCGTCGAGGAATAGCGTGCCGCCCGACGCTTCGATGAACTTGCCGGTGTGTTTCTCGGTCGCGCCTGTGAACGAGCCCTTCTCGTGGCCGAACAGGATCGACTCCACGAGGTTGTCCGGGATCGCGCCGCAGTTCACCGCGACGAACGGTTTTGAGCGGCGGTCGCTCGAACCGTGAATGGCGCGCGCGATCAATTCCTTGCCGACGCCGGATTCGCCTTCGATCAGCACCGGAATGTGCGAGGCCGCGGCTTTCTCGGCGTTTCGCAACACGGATTGCATCGCTTCGCTGCGGGTGACGATGTCCTTGAAGGTGAGGGTGCCGTCGCGGCTGCGCTTGACGCGCGCGAGCTCGCCTTCGAGTGCGCTCTTGTCGAGCGCGTTGCGGATCGAAACCTGGAGACGCTCCGCGCCGACCGGCTTCACCACGAAATCGCCGGCGCCCGCGCGCATCGCGGAGATGACGTTGTCGATGCCGCCATGCGCGGTCTGCACGATCACTGGCGCCGTGACGTTGTTTTCGCGCAGGCGCGCCAGCACGCCGAGGCCGTCGAGATCAGGCATGACAAGATCGAGCACGACGCAATCGACGCGCTCCGCATTCGGGCCGGCGAGCATCGCCGCCGCTTGCTCGCCGGTTTCGGCGATCAGCGGCTCGTAGCCGAACTTGCGGACCATATTGTCGAGAAGGCGGCGTTGAACCGGATCGTCGTCGACGATGAGGATACGCTCGGACATGGCAAGACCCCACACGCTACTGTGCCGTTTCGGGTCACAGTGGCGGACTTGCCTTAACGTCCTGTTAAGACGATCGCAGAGATTCGGGGGTATTCACCGCTTTCTGGCGCGGCGTGTGGGTTTGTGCGTGTGGCCGCGTGCCGGGCCGTGCCCATGACTATGCGGGATGCCGTGCGCGTGTGCGTGGGCATGCGCGATGCTCTCGGTCGCAGGCACATAGACGACGTGGCCGTGGCGCACGCCGCGTTCGGCAATCACGCCGTTGGCGAATTGCTGCACGTCCTTGCCGAGGCCCTTTAGCACCGCGACCTCCATGCAATTGTGCTCGTCGAGATGCACGTGCATCGTCGCCTGCGCGAGATCGTGATGCTCGTGGAAGCCAGCGGTGAGACGCTTGGGCAGTTCGCGCGCCTCGTGGTCGTAGACATAAACGAGGGCCGCGACGCAGAGCTTGCTGTCGGCGACTTCGACGGCGGCTTGTTCAAGACCGGACCGGGCCAGATCGCGGATCGCCTCGGAGCGGTTCTGATAGCCACGCGCCGCGATGATGCGATCAAGGTCGGCCATCAATTCGTCGTCGAGCGTAATCGTTACGCGCTGCATGAGCGTCTCCAGCAGTTTCCACGGGCATCATAAACGAAGACGGTATCAGCGGCACAATCACCGCTGTCATTCCGGGGCGCGAGCGAAGCTCGCGAGCCCGGAATCCAGCAGCACGTTTGGAGCTCGCATCTGGATTCCGGGCTCACGCGCTTGCGCGCGTGCCCCGGAATGACACCGTTTGTGGGTCGTTGACGTTCTGGTATGCAGAATTATTGACATCGTCATACTCGCGCTGCCAGCATTCATGCGGGTTTTCGGGCGGTGGGGGCTTGGGTGGTTCGTTGGTGGGGAGCGTCGGCTGCGCTGATCGCGCTGTGCGCCCCCGCGCTTGCCGACCCGGTCGTCAGCCTTCCCGAGATCAGCGTCGGTGGTCAGTCGCGTCAGACCGATCCAGTCAACACCGCAAGCGAATCTCTCAAGACCGGCGAGCAGGTGAACGCCGTCCCGCCGTCTCGGCCGGGCGAGGCACTCGAAGTGGTGCCGGGCCTCGTCGTCACGCAGCACTCAGGCGAGGGAAAGGCGAACCAATACTTCCTGCGCGGCTTCAATCTCGATCACGGCACCGACCTCGCGATCTCGGTCGAGGGTATGCCGGTGAACATGCGCACCCACGGCCATGGCCAGGGCTACGCGGATCTCAACTTTCTGATCCCCGAGCTCGTTCAGGTGATGCGCGTTCGCAAGGGACCGTATTTCGCCGACGAAGGCGACTTCGCGTCGGCCGGCGCGGTGCACATCGACTACGTCGACCGGCTCAATCCAGGCCTCGCGCAGGCGACCGTCGGCAGCTTCGGCTACCGGCGTTTGCTTGCGGCGAAGTCGGGGCAGGCGGGCGAGGGCACATTGCTCGCAGCGTTTGAAGCCAATACCTACGACGGGCCTTGGGAAGTGCCGGATCAGGTCCGCAAGTTCAACGGGCTGATGCGCTACAGCCAGGGCACCGCCGACAACGGCTTCTCCGTGCTCGGCATGGCTTACGCCAACAAATGGAATTCAACCGACCAGGTGGCGCAGCGCGCGATCGACTCTGGCGCCATCGGCCGCCTCGGCTCGCTCGATCCGACCGACGGCGGCGATTCCAGCCGCTACAGCATTTCAGGACGTTGGGCCCGCACCGAGGGCGATCATGCCACGCGCGTCGAGGCCTATGCGATCCGGCAGACGCTGACGCTGTTCAACAACTTTACTTACTTCAAGGACGACGAGGTCAACGGCGACCAGTTCAGCCAGTTCGACCGCCGCACCGTGATCGGCGGGCATGCCAATCACACCGTGAAAAGCCGCTTCGGACCATTCGACACCGAGAACCGCGTCGGCTTGCAGGTCCGCCATGACGATATCTCGCTCGGGCTTCTGAAGACCGTGCAGCGGCAGACGCTCTCGACCGTGCGCGACGACCACGTGCTGGAGTCGAGCGTCGGTGTCTATGCGCAAAACACCACGCGCTGGACCGACTGGATGCGTACCATCGTCGGCATCCGCGGCGATTATTTCCGTGGCCGCGTGAACAGCGACACGCCCGAAAACTCCGGCGGCTTCGACGGCTTCATGTCGAGCCCGAAGTTCAGCCTGATCTTCGGGCCGTTCCACAAGACCGAGTTCTTCCTCAACGCCGGCTACGGCTTTCATTCCAACGACGTACGCGGCACCACCATCACGGTCGATCCGAACGACAAGACCACGCCGCAGCAACGTGTGCCGCTGCTGGTGCGCGCCAAGGGCGCCGAAGTCGGCGCGCGCACGCAGGCGATCCAGGGCCTCGACAGTTCGGTGGCGCTGTTCGTGCTCGACTATGCATCGGAGCTTCTGTTCGTCGGCGACGCGGGTACCACCGAGCCGAGCCGTCCGAGCCGCCGCGTCGGCATCGAATGGACCAACCACTATCAGGCGAACTCGTGGCTCGGCTTCGATGTCGATTTCGCCTACACCCGTGCGCGCTTCACCGACGACGATCCGGCGGGCAATCACATTCCCGGCGCGCCGGCGGTGGTCGCGAGCGCCGCCATCGTGGTGGGCGAAAAGACCGGCTGGTTCGGCTCGGCGAAGCTGCGCTACTTCGGCCCGCGTCCGCTGATCGAGGATGACAGCGTTCGTTCGCTGGCCAGTCTCGTGGTGAACGGTCGTGTCGGCTACCGCTTCGACAACGGCTGGCGCTTCTTCGTCGACGGCTTCAACCTGTTCAACACCAAGACGAACCAGATCGAGTACTATTACGACTCGCGCCTCGCCAACGAGCCGAGTGGCGTCGCGACCTTCGATCGCCACGTCCACCCGGTCGAGCCGCTTGCTGTTCGCTTTACAGTCGCTGGGCCGCTTTAGGAGAACAGCGCGCCCAGCGTTTTAAGGGCTCCAGCATCGCACGCAGCCTTCGGCACGAAGGCGCAGCCGACCTGATGAGCGCCGTTCCAGATCATCTCCAGCGCGACATAGAGCACGACCGCAAGGCCAATCCACGTGATCCAGTGGTAGCGCGACAGGAGCTTGGCGATGTAGCTCGACGCCAGCGCCATGAACACGACGGCGATGGCGAGGCCCACCACCAGAATCCACAGTTCGCCCTTCGCCGCGCCAGCCACCGCAAGGACGTTGTCTAGCGACATGGAGACGTCCGCCAGAATGATCTGGAGGAGCGCCGCCTTGAACGCCATTGGGGTCGCGGGGGAATCGGGGAGTGATCCACCGCCGGCCATTGCGGGCACCGGCGCGGCGAGGGCGATTTCGCGATACATCTTCCAGCACACCCAGAGCAGCAAGATGCCGCCCGCGAGCGTGAGGCCGACGATCGTCAACAATTGAGTGGCGACGACGGAGAACGACACGCGCAGAATCACTGCGCCCGCCATGCCCCAGAAGATCACGCGCGCGCGCAACTCCGGCGCGACGCGCGATGCGGCGAGGCCGACGACGATCGCATTGTCGCCGGCCAGCACCAGGTCGATGAAGATGATTTGTCCGAGCGCGAAAAGCTGCTGACTGAATTCCACGAAAACCGTCCGCGCTTACTTCTGGTTGCCTTGCAGCAACTGGGTCATGTGCTCCGGCTCGACCGCGGCCGCGGCGCAGATGCCGAGCAACACGAGGACGCCAGTCACGTCGCGGTAGCTCACGGGCGATTGCATGGTCGCGCGGTTCCATGCGATCGCCGCGAGCAGGGCGGCCAGCGTGAAGAACAGCGTCGCGACGGCAGGGAGAAGCATCTCCGGCGCGTGGTTGCGTGAGACGTAGAACCACGTCGCGGCTCCGACCGCGATGGCGCCGGCGAGGATCGCGGGCGGGCCCCATGACATCGCCGAGTCGTCGCCCGGCTGGCCGTACTGGCTGGTTGGCGAGACGTGTTTGAACGGGTGAGTGATGCTCATGACCGTTGTCCTCTGGGCACGATTATCCGTCCGCCCTGCGGCCTTCCGCCGCCGGGCGTTCGCCCTCGTTGGGGCGCGAGTTGTGCTATTCTCTATCTATGGCGTTCGTATCTATAACTCGATAGTTTAGTAATCATGAAACGTCCGGACGAACAAGCAGGTTCCGGGGTCTGAGGCGCTAAGCCGCAGATCGTTCAACGCTGGAACCGACGGATTTAGGGAGCGAAGGTTTTGGGGGCACGAATGCAGATTGCGAAGGCGGAACCGCAGGCAAAACGCCTGCGGAAGCAGGCCGGGGTTTGGCTCAAGGATTTGCGTGCGAAGGCCGGATTGTCGCAGATCGAACTCGCGGCCCAGTTGGGGCTTAAATATTACACGTTCATCTCCCAGGTGGAGAACGGCTTCGGCCGCGTACCGACTGAAAGCATGGAGGCCTGGGGACGTGCGCTCGGCGTCGAGCCTTCGGCGTTCGCGCGGAGACTCCTGTCCTTCTACGACCCGGAAATGTATCGGCTTCTATTTGAGGTGAAGAAATGAGCGTCGTGAACTTCCCCACTTCTGCTGAGCGCAACGCGCGGGGCTGGCACACGAGCGATCTGAAGCATCTGACCAGCGCCTGTGCGCCTGCCGTCGCGAACGGCGACGCGACGAGCTGGGAGATCGGCGAGACCGAGACCGGCGATCCGCAGCTCTATGTCATGGGGCCGCCGCCGGATCACGAGTGCATCCTCGTCATCTCGCGTCTCGGCCGTCTCTACGTGGTCGAGGACGGCAAGGGCGAGGTGCTGTTCGAACATGACAATCCGATGATGGTCGCCGAACGGGTTTGCGCGTCATTGCGCCGCCAGAAGACCGCTATCGTTGCGCGCATTGCGGTGGCCTGGTGCGCATTCCGGGAGTTCCTGGAGGAAAAGGTCGAGCCGGTGATGGCCGAGCCGATCGAGCTGATTAGCCACTACGGCCCTCATTTCGCCTCGTTGGCCTAAACACTTATTAGGACAGTCCCGAGCGGCCGGTTGCCGAGCGCACCGGCCGCTCTATGTTTATGGGGTGAGTCTTCCCACCTGAGGGTGCTGTCCTGATGAAGTCGAATCCGTTGCGGGCGCCCGCCCGGCGTGCTGCCAAGGCCAAATCCAAGTCTGCACTCGGTGCGCTGCCCGAGTGGAATTTGGCCGATCTGTACCCGTCCATCGACTCGCCCAAGGTGAAGTCCGACCTCGAGGCCGCCGAGGCCGAATGCGTCTCGTTCGAGAATGCCTACAAGGGCCAGCTTGAGAAGCTTGCGACCGGACCCAATCCGGGCGCGGCGCTCGCGGTCGCGGTGAAGCGTTACGAGGCGCTGGAGGATGTGCTCGGCCGCGTCATCTCCTATGCAGGCCTGCTCTACAGCGGCAACACGACCGACGCCGCGATCGGCAAGTTCTACGGCGATATGCAGGAGCGCATCACCTCCGCATCGACGCATCTTCTGTTCTTCACGCTGGAGCTGAACCGCCTCGACGACGCCGTGCTCGAGAAGGCGATGCAGGAGCCCGTGCTGGGCCACTACCGGCCGTGGCTCGAGGACATCCGCAAGGACAAGCCGTATCAACTCGAAGATCGTGTCGAGCAGCTTTTCCACGAGAAGTCCGTGACCGGCTATTCAGCCTTCAACCGGCTGTTCGACGAGACGATGGTGGCGCTTCGCTTCAAGGTGAAGGGCAAGACGCTCGCCATCGAGCCGACCTTGAACCTGATGCAGGACGCGAAGGAGGCGAACCGCAAGGCCGCGGCCGAAGCGCTCGCCAAGACCTTCAAGGAGAATGCGCGGCTCTTCACGCTCGTCACCAACACGCTCGCCAAGGACAAGGAGATTTCCGACCGCTGGCGCGGCTTCAACGACGTTGCGGCCTCGCGTCATCTCGCCAACCGTGTCGAGCCCGAGGTCGTCGATGCGCTGGTGTCGTCCGTGCGCGAAGCCTATCCCCGGCTGTCGCACCGCTACTACAAGCTGAAGGCCAAATGGTTCGGCAAGAAGTCGCTCGCGCACTGGAACCGCAACGCGCCGCTGCCGCTGGTGCCGATGCGCACCATCAAGTGGCCGGAGGCGACCGACACGGTGCTCTCCGCCTACGGCGCGTTCTCGCCGAGGATGGCCTCGATCGCTGAACGCTTCTTCAAGGACAAGTGGATCGACGCGCCCGCGCGGCCCGGCAAGTCGCCCGGCGCCTTCGCGCATCCGACCGTGCCGTCCGCGCACCCGTATGTGCTGCTCAACTATCAAGGCAAGCCGCGCGACGTGATGACGCTCGCGCATGAGCTGGGTCACGGCGTGCATCAGGTGCTGGCGGCGCCGAATGGCCCGCTGATGGCGCCGACGCCGCTGACGCTCGCGGAAACCGCGAGCGTGTTCGGCGAGATGCTGACCTTCAAGAAGATCCTGGCCGACACCACCGACAAGAAGCAGCGCAAGGCCATGCTTGCCGCCAAGGTCGAGGACATGATCAACACGGTGGTGCGTCAGATCGCGTTCTACAGCTTCGAGCGCAAGATCCACACCGAACGCCGCAACGGCGAACTCACGTCGGATCAGATCAACGACATCTGGATGAGCGTGCAGACCGAAAGCCTCGGCCCGGCTATCGAGCTGAAGCCGGGCTACGAGACCTTCTGGTCCTACATCCCGCACTTCATTCATTCGCCGTTCTATGTGTACGCCTATGCCTTTGGCGACTGCCTCGTGAACTCGCTCTATGCGGTTTACGAGAAGGCCAACGAAGGCTTTGCCGAGCGCTATCTCGCGATGCTCGCGGCGGGCGGCACCAAGCACCACTCCGAGCTGCTCAAGCCGTTCGGTCTGGATGCTCGCGATCCATCCTTCTGGCAAGGAGGCATCGGGGTGATCGAGCGAATGATCGGCGAACTGGAAACGTTGGATAAGTAGGAGGTGTTGGGCTTCGTATTTTGACAATCTTCTGACATAAGTCAGGGTTCGCTCAATTTACTGGTTGCCCACCAATGGCTTATCTAGAACCACCAATTCAGACCGAATACGAACGTGTGTTGAAATCTTTAGAAGGCAAAGAGCCGGCTTACGGAGACAGCTACCTGTCGTCGTATGACGTCGTGCGGGCACATTTTTTGATAGCAAATCACTTTTATCTTGATGGCCAAGGGCTTGGAGGGATTGGTCCCAAAGATTTGAACTTGTTGATGTCGGCAGTAAGTCGTCAAGTTGTTCAGTTCGGTGGAAAAGCAAAATGGTCGGATCGCTTTGATATTTGCGCCACCGTTTTTTTTGGACTTATTAAGAACCATCCCTTTCATGACGCTAACAAAAGAACCGCATTTCTGAGTGTGCTTTATCTGCTCCACCTTCATGGATGGTGCCCGTCCGTATCGGAAAAAGAATTCGAAGATTTTACGGTCGAGATAGCTGACAATCAGCTTGATAAGTACGCGAGATATCAGAAATTAAAGAAGGATGGCCACCCAGATCCCGAGGTTGCATTTATCTCGTGGTATTTGCGGAGTCACACTCGCAGAATTGATACTAGCCACTACGGGGTTACATATCGAGAATTGCAGGCGATACTGAGTCGCTTCGGCTTTGCTCTTGCGAATCCCCGTCATAACTACATCGATGTAGTTAAAACGGTAAAGCAGCGGCAGTTATTTGGTTTTGGAAAGGAAAAAACAGTCGAAGTCAGGCTTGGTCGGATTGGCTTTCCGCGTTGGGGCGCTCAAGTTGGAAAAGGGGCCATCAAAACCGTTCGCGACGTAACGGGGCTGACCCATGACAGGGGCGTCGACTCCGCTGCATTCTTTCAGGGACTCGATCCGATTCAATCTCTCATCGCGACATACAACGAGCCGCTTATGAGCTTGGCTCATCGGTAGTTGGATCGCTTATGGTCTCACCACGATCCGCCAGGTCATCGTCACCGACGCATTCAGTGTCATGTTCTCGGGCGGAGTCACCTGCACCGTGCGCGCCATCGGCGCGCTCGCGGCCATCATCAGCGGCCCGCGTTGCTCGGTGTCCTCGATGCTTACGATGTTGCCGAGCTGAACGCCCGCTGCTTCGGCATAGATCGAAGCGCGCTCGCGTGCATCGGCGACGGCGGCCTTTCGCGCGGCATTCACGCCGGGGTTTTTCTCATCGATGCCGAACGTCAGATTTCGCACCTCGAAGAATCCGGTGGCCGCGAGCGCGGTGATCGCGCCGTCGACCTTGTCGAGCTTCGTCATCTTCAGTTCGAACGTGGTCACGGCCTGATATTCGGTTTCCTCGCGCCGTTGAGGGGCGGGGCCGGGCGGCGGCGGATTGCGCACCTCGCCCAGGCGGAACGTCGACCGCACCAGCACCACGCCGTCATCCTTGCGGTCGTGGATCGCATTCACCGCACGCTGGGTGCGGTCGCGGTGCGCCGCCGTCGCGGCATCCAGGCTCTTGCCCTTGGTGACGACCTCGACGGTGAGATTGGCGTGATCGGGCGGCACCTGCACGCGGCCCGCGCCTTGCACCGTGATGGTCGGCTCGCGGTCGGCGGCGGGCTGGGCGGCGGCCAGTCCAGCGCTTGTCACCAGAATGACAGCGGCGGCGATCATGCTTCGCATGCGATGCTCCCGTTCAGTGTTCCGTCTGCCCCCGATGTCGGGCATGCAGACGGCGATTGTGTGGCCTGAGCGTCACGCGCAGGCTCGCATTTCCCGCCCGATCTTCCTACGTGTATTCTCATCCCATGCCGCAAACGAACGACGACGACGCCGAACAGAACCGCTTCTCCGCCCGTGCCAAGCGATATGCCCGCGTCGGTGTGAACGTCGGCGGGGTCGCGGCCCGCGTCGCCGGTGCCCGGTTCTTCGGCATGGATCTCGACCGCGCCAAGAATGCGGCGGAACTGGCGGCGGCGCTTGGGGGCCTGAAAGGTCCGATCATGAAGGTGGCGCAGTTGCTCGCCACCATCCCGGAAGCGTTACCGCAGGAATACATCGAACAGCTCACCAAGTTGCAGAACCAGGCCCCGCCGATGGGCTGGGCCTTCGTCAAACGGCGCATGCAGGCAGAGCTCGGCGCCGACTGGCAGAGGAAATTTAAATCGTTCGAGCATCAGCCGGCGGCGGCGGCCTCGCTCGGTCAGGTGCATCGCGCGGTGTCGCTCGACGGCGAGGCGCTCGCCTGCAAGCTGCAATACGCCGACATGCAGTCCGCGGTCGAGGCCGACCTGAAGCAACTCGGCGTGCTGTTCGCGATCCGCCGCCGGTTCGATCCCGCGATCGACACGACCGAGATCGTCAAGGAGATCGGCGCGCGCGTGCGCGAGGAGCTCGACTATCGCCGCGAGGCGAAGCATGTCGCGCTCTATCGCCTGATGCTGAAAGAGTGCTCCGACATCCGCGTGCCGGACGTGTGGCCGGAGCTCTCTAGTGGCCGTCTGCTCGCGCTCGACTGGCTGGAAGGCAATCGCCTGCTCGACCACAAGGATGACACGCTCGCGGTCCGAAATCGCATCGGCGCCGCGATGTTCAAGGCGTGGTGGCTGCCGTTCAGCCGCTACGGCACGATCCACGGCGATCCGCACTTCGGCAACTATTCGGTGTTCGAGGACAAGGGCAAACCGGCGGGCATCAACCTGCTCGACTACGGCTGCATCCGTATCTTCCCGCCGAGCTTCGTCGGCGGTGTGGTCGATCTTTACAACGGCCTTCGCCGCAACGACGAGGCCCGCGTCGTCCACGCCTACGAGACCTGGGGCTTCAAGAAGTTGAAGCGCGAGGTCATCGACATCCTCAACATCTGGGCGCGCTTCATCTACGGTCCGCTGATGGAGGACCGTGTGCGCTCCATCGCTGACGGCGTGAAGCCCGGCGAGTACGGCCGCAAGGAAGCCTTCAAGGTGCATCAGGCGCTGCGCGAGAAAGGTCCGGTGACGGTGCCGCGCGAATTCGTGCTGATGGATCGCGCCGCGATCGGCCTGGGTGGCGTGTTCCTGCATCTGCGCGCCGAACTGAACTTCCATCGGCTGTTCGAGGATGCGATGGAGGAATTTTCGGTGAAGCGGGTTGCCGAGCGCCAGGCCAAGGCGCTGAAGGCCGTGGGACTGGAGCCATCCGTTTCGCATTGATGGAGACCATCATGAGCGAGAATGGGAATCCCGATCTGATCAAGCGATATGCCGGAAGCCGTCTCTACGACACGACAACGCTGAGCTATGTGACGCTCGACGATCTGTCTGAAATGATCGTGCGGCACCGCCGCTTTGTCGTCCGGGACGCCGCGACCGGTGACGACGTTACGCCGGACATCCTCAAGCTGCTGCACTAGGCGGTGCTGCCCGGAAGGGTCGTTGACGGATCGCGGCACAACCGCGATGCTTCTCTCCAATAAGCCCGAACCAAGGGGCATCTCCGGGGAGGGCGATATGACGACATCAAGACGCGATTTGATGACCGCGCTCGGCGTCAGCGCCGCGGCGCTCGCGACGGCGGCTTATCCGACGCGGCTGTTCGCGCAGGCCACGGCGCCGGCCGCGCCCAAGCTCGATCTCGGCAATGCGAGCGACGCCAACCGCGAGCTTCGCATCGTCAATTTCGAAACGCTGGAGGAGGAAGCGCGGAAAATCATTCATCCGGCGCGCTTCGCATTCATGGGGCCGGCGGGCGAGGGCATCACCTATCGCGAGAACCGCCGCGCGTTTAACGATTTCCCGATCCTGCCGCGCCGCCTGCAAGGCGTCGGTCCTTCCGCGATCGACATGCGGACCAAATTGCTCGAGCACGATCTCCCGTTTCCGATGATCACCTGCCCGATGGGCGGTCACGGCATGTTCCATGTGAACGCCGAAGTCGCGACCGCGGGCGGCACCGGCATGGCCGGCTCGCTCTATGTTTCGTCAGGCGCTGCGCACAAGCCGCTGGAGGACATCGGCAAGGCGACGCCGGGTCCGAAGTGGTTCCAGATCTACATGAACCGCGACATGGAGATTAACCGCTGGCTGGTGCAGCGCGCCAAGGCCGCAGGCTTCACCGCGATCGTGCTGACTGCGGACGCGCTCGGTCCAAACCAGTCCGACGAATACGTTCGTTACGGCAGCCCGGGCGCGCCGGGACTGACGCAAGGCAATCACGATCCCGCGCTTGGTGGGCGCGGCAACTTCCGCGACTTCAAATTCGATATTGGCTATGGCGACATCACGTTCCTGCGTGAAGCCTCAGGCCTTCCGGTGGTCGTGAAGGGCGTCGTGCATCCGGAGGATATCCGGCAATCGCTCGCAGCAGGTGCGTCCGGCATCTGGGTGTCCAACCACGGCGGCCGTCAGATCGACGGCGTGCCGGCGGCGATCACCATGTTGCGCCCGGCGGTTGATGTGGTCGCGGGCCGCGTGCCGATCGTGTTCGACAGCGGCATTCGCCGTGGCATCGACGTGTTCAAGGCGCTGGCGCTTGGCGCGACCGTTGCCGCGGTCGGCCGTCCCGTGCTGTGGGGTTTGATCAACGGCGGCGCGCCGGGTGTGAAGAGCGTCTATGCGCACATCACCGCGGAATTGAAGTCTGCGATGATGCTTTCGGGCGTGTCGAAGGTGACGGAGATCAAGCGCGATCACCTCGCGCTGTCGAAGTCCGTCTAGTTCTTCGGAATTCCCGACGCCCTCACGATCTCGGCATTGACCGCGATCTCCCTGCGCACGAACACGTCGAATTCGGCAGGCGTCATCGGCGCGGGATCGCCGCCGAGAGCGACGATCTTGTCGGCGATCTCCTTCACCTTCAGCGCCGCGACGATCTCGCGGTTGAGGCGGTCGACGATCGGCTTCGGCGTCTTTGCCGGCGCGAACGCGCCGACCCAGAAATTGTATTCCGCCTTCGGCAATCCGACCTCGGCCATCGTCGGCACCTCCGGCATCAGTGGCAGCCGCTTGTTCGACGACACCGCGAGCGAATTGACCTTGCCGTCCTTGCCCAGCTGAATCGCGTTCACCGCGGGCGCCGGATACATGTCGATGCGGCCCGCGATGACTTCGGTCATGCCTTCGGGCGTTCCGCGGAACGGCACATGCGTCGCCGGGAATCCTCCGGTGATGCGGTAGAGCTCCATGAACAGATGGCCGGACGAGCCCGCGCCCGCGGTGCCGTAGAGGATCGCGCTGCCCGGCTTTTTGCCGGTCTCGATCATGTCTGTAACGGATTTGTGACGCGGGTTCGCGGCGATCACGAATGGAATGCTCGCGAGCTGCGTGATCGCCACGAGATCGTCGGCCACGCTGAACGGCAAGTTCGGATAAGTCGAGGCGACGACGACATGCGACGCCGAATTCACCAGCAGTGTGTAGCCGTCCGGATCGGCTTTCGCCGCCATGCCCATGCCGAGTGAGGTGCCAGCACCGCCGCGGTTCTCGATCACGAATGTCTGGCCGATTTGCTTGCCGACCTGTTCGAACACTGTGCGCGCGGTGATGTCGGTCGCGCTGCCTGCGGTGAACGGAACGATGATCTTGATCGGCTGCTTCGTGGGCCACTCCTGAGCGTGTGCGCTCAGTGGCACAAGCAACATGAGCGCGACGCACGCGCGCACGAACCATCGTGTCATCTCATCCCCCTTAAACCCTTTCCTTCATCTTAGTGTCGCAGTCCCGTCGGTCCAGCACCGAGGCGTGGCACCCGCGACAAGTCACCGCGTCGCGATTGCGCTGATTTTCCACCGTCGTGTCTCGATCGGCGGCTTGTCATTGGACATCTCCGGTCGATCCGGCTAATGGGCATTGGTGATTTGCGTCGCTTGCATTGCGAATCGCGAACCGCGGCCCCGTCATCCGACCGGTGCGTCGCACCTTCAGTTCAAACGGAAGGATTGATGATGCTGGTTCGGCTTGGATTGTGCGTCGCCGTGATGACGATGGCACTCATGTCGAACTCAGCCGCCGCTGCCCCCGATTGCGGGCAGGAAGTGAGCAAGCTCATGTCGAGGGACACCGAGAAGCTTGCAACGCGGTATCAGCGCATCGCCAAGCGGATGGAGAAGCAAGGCAAGAGCCCGAGCCTTGTCGCGGAAGGGTGCCGCATCGCGCGGGCGCTTGGGCCCCAGCTCGAGGACCAGATCGCCGCGCTGAAGCAGTCGAGCTGCGCCAAGGACCCGAACGCACGGGCCATGATCACCGACATCGTGCGCGGCTATGAGGACGACCTCGCCACCATGCGGAAGGCCACCACCGGGGCCGATTGCCGCTGATCCGGCGGTCTCCCAGTCAAGGGCCTGCGATGCAGCCCTTCCATCGCTAAAATCAGGGCTGGACGGGTCTTCGGGCGGCATTGCCCGGTCCGGGCGATTCCGCTAAACGCTAGATTAATCCGAGCGTTTTGATCGAAAGGAAGGGCTCAATGTCCGCTCACGATACGGTGGAATACGCGGTTGCGGACGGCAACGACTACGCCGAGCACGAAAGCACCTACGAAGGCTTCATCACGCTGACGAAATGGGGCATCGGCTCCCTCGTCGTCCTGCTTGTTCTGATGGCCTACTTCCTCACCTGAACAGTCCATGGGGCTCGCCCTGGCGGGCCCCAATTTCTGTCTGCTGGCCGGCGGGATTCCGTTGGAGACATCATGAAAATTGCGATCGCCGCCGAAACCGACCCGGGTGAGCCCCGCGTCGCCGCCACGCCGGAAACCGTCAAGAAATTTGTGAGCTTCGGGGCCGAAGTCGCGGTCGAGGCCGGAGCTGGTGTGAAATCCGGCATTCCCGACGCCGAGTACACCTCGGCGGGCGCGAGCATCGGGGCGGGCGTCACGAAGGACGCCGATGTGGTGCTGAAGGTGCGCCGTCCGACCGCGTCGGAGTTGTCGGGCTACAAGAAGGGCGCCATCGTTGCCGCGATCATGGACCCTTACGGCAACGATGCCGCGCTGAAGCAGATGGCGGACGCCGGCATCGTCGCCTTCGCCATGGAATTGATGCCGCGCATCACGCGCGCGCAGTCGATGGACGTGCTGTCGAGCCAGGCGAACCTCGCGGGCTATCGCGCGGTGATCGACGCTTCGGCGGAATACGGCCGCGCGCTGCCGATGATGATGACGGCGGCGGGCACCGTTCCGGCCGCGAAGATTTTCGTGATGGGCGTCGGCGTCGCCGGCCTGCAAGCCATCGCGACCGCGCGCCGCCTCGGCGGTGTCGTCACCGCGACCGACGTGCGGCCGGCGGTGAAGGAGCAGGTGCAGTCGCTCGGCGCGAAGTTCATCGCGGTCGAGGACGACGAGTTCAAGCAGGCCGAGACCGCCGGCGGCTACGCCAAGGAAATGTCGAAAGACTATCAGGCGAAGCAGGCGGCGCTGGTCGCCGAGCACATCAAGAAGCAGGACATCGTCATCACCACCGCGCTTATTCCGGGCCGCCCGGCGCCGAAGCTGGTCAGCGCCGAGATGGTTGCCTCGATGCGTCCGGGCTCGGTGCTGATCGATCTCGCGGTCGAGCGCGGCGGCAACGTCGAAGGCGCGAAGGCCGGACAGGTGGTCGAGGTGAACGGTGTGAAGATCGTCGGCCACGCCAACGTGCCGGGCCGCCTCGCCGCGTCGGCCTCGGCGCTCTATTCCAAGAACCTGCTGACGTTCCTCGAGACCATGATCGACAAGAAAGAGAAGAAGCTCGCGGTCAACTGGGACGACGAAATCATCAAGGGCACCGCGCTCACCCGCGACGGCGCCGTGATCCACCCGAATTTCAAGCCGAAGACGGCGGCCTGAGGAGGCTTCCCCATGGACCATCTCGCAACCGCGGTTGACCCCTTCGTCTTCCGCCTGTCGATCTTCGTCCTTGCCGTGTTCGTCGGCTACTACGTGGTCTGGTCTGTGACGCCCGCGCTGCACACTCCGCTGATGTCGGTGACCAACGCGATCTCCTCGGTGATCGTGGTCGGCGCGCTGCTTGCGGTCGGCGTGCCGCTCGCGGTCAACGATCAGGGCCCGATCTGGGCCCGCGCGCTCGGCTTCGTCGCGCTCGTCTTCGCCTCGATCAACATCTTTGGCGGCTTCCTGGTCACATCGCGCATGCTCGCGATGTACCAGAAGAAGAAAAAGTAGGCGGGGGCGATGCCAGCACACCTCATGAACGCGAATATCGCGGCGCTCCTTTATCTCGTCGCGGGCGTCCTCTTCATCATGGCGCTGCGCGGGCTGTCGAGCCCGGAGTCGAGCCGCCGCGGCAACCTGTTCGGCATGATCGGCATGGCGATCGCGGTGGGCACCACGCTCGCTTTGCATCCGCCGGTCGGTCTCACCTCGTGGGTTCTGGTGGTCGGCGGTATCGGTCTCGGCGGCGGCATCGGTGCGGTGATCGCGCGCCGCGTCCCGATGACCTCGATGCCGGAGCTGGTCGCGGCGTTCCACTCGCTGGTCGGCATGGCCGCGGTGCTGGTGGCCGCGGGCGCGTTCTACGCGCCGTCGGCCTTCGACATCGGCACGCGCGGCAACATCCACAAGTCGAGCCTCGTTGAGATGGCGCTCGGCGTCGCGATCGGCGCTCTCACGTTTACCGGCTCGATCATCGCGTTCCTCAAGCTGTCGGGCCGCATGAGCGGCAAGCCGATCCTGTTGCCGGGCCGCCACGTCATCAACATCGCGGTTGCGGCTGCGATGATCTTCTTCATCTATGGCCTCGTCGTCTCTCAGAGCCAGATGGACTTCTGGCTGGTGACAGGCCTCGCGCTCCTGCTCGGCATCCTCATCATCATCCCGATCGGCGGCGCGGACATGCCGGTCGTGATCTCGATGCTGAACTCCTACTCGGGCTGGGCCGCGGCGGGCATCGGCTTCACGCTCGGCAACTCGGCGCTGATCATCACCGGCGCACTGGTCGGCTCCTCGGGCGCGATCCTGTCCTACATCATGTGCGTCGGCATGAACCGGAGCTTCATCTCGGTCATCCTCGGCGGCTTCGGCGGCGAAGTGGCTGCGGCGGGTGGTGCTGCGGAACAGCGTCCGGTCAAGATCGGTTCGGCGGACGACGCCGCCTACATCATGAAAAACGCCTCCAAGGTCATCATCGTGCCGGGCTACGGCATGGCGGTGGCGCAGGCGCAGCACGCGCTCCGTGAGATGGCAGATCATCTCAAGAAGGAAGGCGTCGAGGTGAAGTACGCCATCCATCCGGTCGCAGGCCGTATGCCCGGCCACATGAACGTGCTGCTCGCGGAAGCCAACGTGCCTTACGACGAGGTGTTCGAGCTTGAGGACATCAACTCGGAGTTCGCGCAGGCCGACATCGCCTTCGTGATCGGCGCCAACGATGTCACCAATCCCGCGGCGGAAGAGGACAAGACCTCGCCGATCTACGGCATGCCGGTGCTTCAGGTCTGGAAGGCCGGCACCGTGATGTTCATCAAGCGGTCGCTCGCGTCGGGCTACGCCGGCATCGACAACCCGCTGTTCTACCGCGACAACACCATGATGCTGCTCGGCGACGCCAAGAAGATGTCGGAGAGCATCGTCAAGGCGATGTAACCCGCCGCAGTACGCGGCGCAGCAGCAGAGCCCAGATCACGCCGGTAACGCCGACGCCCGCAAAGATGAGCGGCGCGCGGCCCCATCCAAACGCATCGACCACCAGCGCGGTGGCGGACGGGCCGAGGACATTGCCCAGATTGGTGGTCTGGTTGATCAAGCCGAGCACGATGGCGAGCAGCGCCGAGGTCGGCGCGAATTTTGGCGCGGTTGCGTAGATCGAGCCTGGGATAAGACCGGTCAGCCCAAGAGACGCGGTCGCCAGAATGGCAACCGCGATGACCGGCATCGCCTCGAAGAAAATTCCGAAGCCCGCGAGTCCGACAAAGCAGAACGCGCCGGTCGCAATCGCCCACATCGGCATGCCGAGGCGCAGCAGCACGCCGGCGGACATGTTGCCGACGGCGTTGGCGATCACCGTGATCGAGGTGATAAGGCCGGCCGTTGCGATCGGCAGGCCCAGGCGATCGACCAGCAGCGTCGGCAGCAGTCCGGCGAGGGCCATGTACTGAAAGGCGTAGGTGCCGAAGGTGAGCGCCAGCAGGATCGGTCCCGGCGCGCAGAGCACGGCACGGATGTTCGGCAGCAGCGTGCGAGCGGGATTGTCCGCTGTGGTCGGTTCTTCGATCTTCAGGCACGCGATGACGATCAGCCAGAGCAGAGCGGCGACACCGTTGACGATCCACAACGCCTGCCAGCCGAACGCCATGAGCTGCGGACCCGCCAGCATCATGATCACCGATCCGGTCGGAAGATAGGACGCGAACAACGGCAACACGATCTCGAGGTCCTTCGGCGCAGTGACGGCGCGAAGGAGCCGCGGAATGGCCAGTGAAACGGCGAGGAAGCCGCCGCCCTCGATGACGCGCGTCACGATCAGCAGCGCTCCGTTATCGGCAAAGGCTCCGGCAAGGCTTCCAAGCCCCGCCACCGTCATGCCGGCAAGCAACGCTTTTCGCGCGGTGAACAGCGACGACATGACCCCGGCCGGCAGACCGGCGAGCGCGCCGAGCATGCCGTAAGCGCCGACGACCCAGGATGCGACGGTGAGCGTCAGCATCAGCTCGCGTTGCAGTGTCGGCAGCGCGATGGAGGCCTTGCCGATCTGCAAGGCCGCGATCACGCCGGCAATCAGCAGGGCGGCAACCGTGCCCCAGCGCGTCTTTGTCGGCATGATGGGACCTGGCGGCCGGTTGGCGAGGTGAGAAGTATGGCGGCTGGCCGGAATCTATGGACAGCGCGGGAGCGCCGCAACACAATGCACCGTATCCCACCGGTGCGTGTTCCGCATGACAATCCTCAAATGGCTTCTGGGCGTTCTCGTCCTCTGCGGCGGCTTCGTCGCCGTGATGTACGTCGCCCAGCGCTCGCTTCAGTATTTCCCAGAGAGGGCGCGCCTGCCGCCCGCGGCCGCGAACTTCGCGGAAGCTGAGGAAATCGTCCTCGACACGCCAGACGGCGAGAAGATCATCGTCTGGCACGTGCCGCCGCATGAGGGGCGTCCGGTGGTGCTCTACATGCACGGCAACGGCGGCTCGGTGTTTCATCGCGCCGAGCGCTTCCGAGCGATCACCGCCGATGGCAACGGCCTCGTGGCGGTGAGCTATCGCGGCTATGGCGGCTCGACCGGAAGCCCGACTGAAGCAGGCTTAAAGACCGACGCGGAGACCGCTTATCAATTCGCAGCGCAGCGCTACACGCCGCAGCGGGTCGTTGCGTGGGGCGAGTCGCTCGGAACGGGCGTCGCAACCACGCTCGTGAGCGAGCACCCGGTCGGTGCTCTCGTTCTGGAATCGCCGTTCACATCCGCCGCCGATGTTGGTGCGATGGTCTATTGGTTCCTGCCGGTGCGGCTGTTGATGAAAGATCAATTCCGCTCCGACGAGCGCATCGGCAAGGTCAAGGTGCCTTTGCTGATCATCCACGGCGTGAAGGATCGCGTGGTGCCGATCGCGCTCGGTGAGCGGCTGTTCGCGCTGGCCAACGAGCCCAAGCGCATGTTCCGTTTTCCGGAGGGCGGCCACGTCGATCTCGACAGCTCTGGTGCGCGCGAGGTGTGGCGCGCGTTCCTCAGCGAGATGGCGCGCTAAACGCCACTGGCCCATCGTGGGCAGGCCCGCTGTTTTTATGCGGAAGGTGGCTTGTGCCGCGCCCGGTGGCAAGACTACCGTTTGGCGGGGATCGCCGGTGTTTTTTCGTCTCGCCGTATCGGCCGGCGTTTCATCGACCAATAGTCGCGGATGTATCCATGAATCCTGCGATTGCCAAATCGCTGAACGTCTTTTGCGTATGGCTTGACCAGACGCCGCTGAGCCAGGCGATCCAGGCCAACGGCTGGGTGGTGCCGACGGTGCAATCTATCCATATCCTCGCGATTGCGATGGTCGCGGCGTCGGTGCTGATGATCGACTTGCGTCTCGTAGGCGTGTTTAGCGCCGATCAGCCCCTCAAGACCGTTGCGGCGCGCTTCCTGCCGTTCGTCTGGTGGCCGCTACTGATCCTTTTCATCACTGGGGCAATTATGATCATCGGTGAGCCGCCGCGCTCGCTGAAGAATCCGGCGTTTCAGCTCAAGATGCTGTTGCTGATCGGTGTGCTGATCGTCACCGGCATTTTCCAGATCATGCTGCGGACAAGCCCTGCATTCGCAGGTGCGTCCCGAAGCGGAGCAGGCGTGACCATTGCTGTCGTTTCGATGCTGCTGTGGACCAGCATCATCTTCGCGGGCCGCTGGATCGCCTATTACTCCTGACCGATCGTGAATATGCCGCAGCACAGGAAATTGCCCGATGGATATTGAGGCCGCGCTGCAATGGTTGCAGAGCACTGCTGTCGGGACGGCGATCCGCGAGAACGAAATCCTGTTCCCGTGGATCGAGTCGGTCCATGTCCTCGCCATCGTTCTGGTGGTCGGAACGATCTCGATCGTCGATCTGCGCTTGATCGGCGTGGCTTCACTCGACCGCGCCGCGAACCGCCTGATGCGCGACGTGCTGCCCTACACCTGGGGCGCCTTCGCCGTTGCCGCGATCACCGGCACTCTGTTGTTCACGTCGAACGCGACGACTTACGGCCACAACTTCTTCTTCCTGGGCAAGATGGTCCTGCTGGTGTTCGCAGGTCTGAACATGGCGATCTTCCATCTGCGCGGCTTCCGCAGCGTCGAGCATTGGGGCGCGACCCGGCAAACGCCTCTCGCCGCCAAAGCCGCGGGCGCCGTGTCGCTTCTGATTTGGATCTCCGTGATCGTGTTTGGTCGCTGGATCGGCTTCACGTTGAATTAGTTTCGCGCTACCGTCGCAGAACGGGTTGGATTCCAATTTGCGGAGACGCCCATGAAGATTTTTGCTCCAGCGATTTTGCTTGCCGCGTTGTGGCTGCCGGACGCCTTCGCCCAAAGCGCGGAAGCGCCCAAAAAAGCGCCGACCCTTATGAATCCTCCGCCGACTGCGCAGGACTGGGCCGACATCGCCAAGCTGCCGGATTGGAGCGGCGTCTGGAATCCCAAGATCACGGACCAGGACGCGCAGGTTAAAACCAATCCGCCGCCCTGGAATGACGCGGCCAAGAAGAAGATCGAGCAGATGTTCGCCGAAGAGCGGGCGGGCAAGCCACGTCTGATCTTCCATAGCTGTCTGCCCGAGGCGCATCCGACCTGGATGCTGGTCACCCACAACGCGATGGAAATCCTGTTCACGCCGGGCCGCGTGACGATGCTCGGCGAGTCCGACGGCAACCGGCTCCGCCGCATCTACACCGACGGCCGTGGGCATCCCGATGTGTCCGATCCGACGTTGCATGGCCACTCGATCGGCCATTGGGAAGGTCAGACGCTCGTCATCGACACCGTGGATATCCTGCCGCAAGCGCCGCTCGCGGTCAGCGAGGCAGCCGGCGTTTCGAACAACGGCGACATGCGCGTGGTCGAACGCATTTACCTCGCCGAGAAGGACATCATGCATGTCGAGCTGGAAATCTTCGCGCCGAAGATTTTGACCAAGCCGTGGAAGACGACGCGGATATTCTTCCGGCAGCGCGCTCGCAAGTTCGAGATCACCGAAGGCGTGTGCGTGCTGGGCGACCTTGCCGAGCGCGTGGACGCGGAAGGCGACCATGTCTTCGTGCCGGTGGAGAAGACGATATGGGGCAATATCGTCTCGACGCCGAAGTGATGTGAGAAGACTTTTACGAGGTCGCGCTGAAACGTGCGCGTGAATGCTGGGACAGGATCATTCGGAGCGGCAGATGAATCAATTCTTGAGATCGGCGGGTGTGATCGTCGCGGTTTGCGGCTTGGCCGCGGGCATGTCGTCGGTCGCGGCGCATCACTCCACGACGATGTTCGATCACGCCAAAACCTTGACCATCAAGGGCGAGGTGGTCGAACTGCGTTGGGTCAATCCCCACGTCAGCCTGTCGGTCAACGGGCTCGTCGGCGATAGCACGACTCCGGAGGTGTGGCTGATGGAAATGACCAGCCCCGGCAACCTGATGCGCGCGGGTGGCTGGCGGCGCGACGCTGTGAAGCCGGGTGAAAAGGTCGAGGTTTCCTTCAGTCCGTTGCGTGACGCCGAAAAGAAAGGCGGGGCGCTCAAGCGCCTGCTTGTCGTTGCGACCGGCGAAGTGTTCACCGCCAGCATCCGCGATCAGGAGCGGCCCGGGATCGAGTGATCCGGTCCGGACGAGACCAACGTGCCCGTTCCCGCAATCAATCTCCTGACGCGCACAGCGCTCGTGGCCGCGATGGTCGCCATGAGCGCGGCGGCGCTCGGGCAGGATCAGAATCCGGCGCCGTCCAAGGACACGATCTTCGCCCGCAAGATTCTGATGGGCGCGATCGATATGAACATGGACGAGATCGAGACGATGCTGGCGCCCGAGGGCAAGCTCGAGCTTGCCGAGGGTCAGGAGCACGCCGAGACGATCTCGACCATGCTGATGGCGTTTCCGCACATGTTTCCGGCGAGCACCAATCAGAGGAAGCAAGGTGCCGACCGCGATCCGGCGCTCGATACGTTCGCGTCGCCGGACGTGTGGACCAAATTCGACGATTTCTACAAGCGCGCCACGGCTGCGTCGAAGCTCGCTTACGATGCAAGCCGCGCCAAGCGCGAAAGCACGTTCCGGCCGATGATTGTGGAGCTGCGCGCGGCCTGTAACGGCTGCCACGCGGTTTACATGAAGACCGAGTGACGCGCCCCGCCTGGTGTCGCAATTCGGAAGTTCGCCTGAATTTTCAGCGCATTCCGAAGCGAACTTCCGAATTAAAGCGACACTAGCAACGTTATGACTCTAGTGTCCCTTTGAACCCGAAGTTCGCAAAAGTATTTGCCGCACATTCATGCGAACTTCGGGTTCGGGACACTAGAACGTCTGGTAAGTCTGGCCGAGCTTGCCGTCGACGCGCGCGAAGCCTTGCTTCGCCGCCTCGTGGTCTTTGTTGATGTTGAGCGCCTTGGCGTAGGAGCCCGCAGCCTTTTCCTTGTCGCCGAGCCGCTCATAGGCGAGGCCGCGGCTGGTCCAGGCCTGGATGTTTTGCGCGTCCTGCGAGACGGCGTCGTCGAGGTCGCTTGCCGCCGATTTGAAGTCGTTGATCGCCATGTAGCTCAGGCCCCGCGCGATGAAGGGGCCCGCGTCGTTCTGCGTGAGGCCGATGGCGGTCGAGAAGTCGTCGATCGCGAACTGATGCTGGCGCTGGCTCTGATAGAGCAGGCCGCGGTTGTAATAGGCCTGCGCGTTATCGGGCCGGATCGAGATCGCCTTGTTGAAGTCATTGAAGGCTTCAAGCGTCTGCTTGCGTTGCCGGTGCACGATGCCGCGGCCGAGATAGGCGACGGCGTAATTCGGATCGAGCTGAAGCGCCTTGTTGTAATCCGCCAGCGCGAGATCGAGCTTGTTGGTCTGCCGATAGATCAAGCCGCGGTTGGCATAGGCCTGCGCGTAGTTCGGATCGAGCTGGATCGCCTTGTTGAAGTCGGCGAGCGCGTCCTGGCTCCGTCCGGACTGGCCGTAGACCGAGCCGCGCATGTTGTAGGCCTGCGGATCGTTCGGATTGCGCTGAACGACGCTCGAGAGCGAGGCGAGGTTGGTCGGCGAGGCGGCGAGTTCGTTGTCCTGCGCCTCGGTGGTCGGCGAGCCGCCGGTGACGGTCTGGCAGCCGGCGAGCGCAGCCGCCGCGCAAATCAGCGCGATGCTCGCGAACCGGCCTCCAGAGGGCCGGTTGGTGCTGCGGTCTCGCTGCGTCATGGGTTTCATTGTCGCCGGTGACTCGGCTGTGTCTTGTCCGGTGCTCTGGCCGGTTGTTCACCAAGGAATGCGGCGAACGTTCGACGATAACGCGCACCCCCTGAAAACGATAGCGCGGGCTGGGGTTTAGCCCGCCCGCGCCAGAAATCTTGGAAAGCTTGGGGAAAGCTTAGCGGCCGAAACCGCCGCCACCGCCAAAACCACCGCCGCCGCCGAAGCCGCTGCCACCACCGCCGCCGAAGCTGCGGCCGCCGCCAGCGCCGCCACGGCCACCGCGACCGCCCGGACCACCGGCGCCCGGCGCACCGAACGCGGGCTTCGGCTTCATCGGAATGAGACCCTCGCGCTGCGCCTTTTTGCGCGCCAGCTTGCGGGCGCGGCGAACCGCTTCCGCCTTCTCACGGGCCTTCTTTTCCGACGGCTTTTCGTAATGGCCGCGAAGCTTCATCTCGCGGAAGATGCCCTCGCGCTGCATTTTCTTCTTGAGCGCCTTGAGAGCCTGATCGACGTTGTTGTCGCGAACGAGAACCTGCACGCGTCTATATCCTCTCGGAATCCGGTTCGAAAATTGGGTGTCTGAGGGCTCGAGGCCCTCGGAGTTGGGCGGAAATAGCAGAGCGGCCGCCCAAAGTCCACCGTTTCCGGGGATTTCGGGGGCTGTCCGCAGCCTATCGTTGGACTAAAATACCCCCGTCACAAGGCCATTTTGCGGCCTTCGGGTTCCGCCGGGCTACTTCCCGTCGTTATCCTTGCCTTTGGGGCTGATGAGGCGGCCGAGCGCCGCCTGTTCCCGCAGCCAGCGCATCCGGGGCCGGGCGGGATAACCGCCCCAGGTCTCGCCCGCGGGCACTTCACCGAACACGCCCGAGCGCGCCGCCAGGATCGCGCCTTTCCGGATCACGGCGTGCGGGGCGACGCCGACGGAGCCGGCCAGAATGACGTTGTCCTCGATCGTCACGCTGCCAGCCAAACCCGCCTGCCCGGTGATGAGGCAATTCCGGCCGATCATGACGTTGTGCGCCATATGCACGAGGTTATCGATCTTGGTGCCGTTGCCGATCACCGTGTTGCGGATGCCGCCGCGGTCGATGCAGGTGCCGGCGCCGATCTCAACGTCGTCGTGAATCTCGACCATGCCGACCTGCGGAATCTTGTCGTGCCCCTTGGCGCCCGACACGTAGCCGTAGCCATCCTGGCCGATGCTGCAGCCGGGATGGATGAGGACACGGTCGCCGATCATGGTGTGATTGATCGTGCAGTTCGGGCCGATGGTGCCGTCGCTGCCGATGCGCACGTGCTTGCCGATCACCGCATTGGCGCCGACCACCGTGTTCGCACCGATCTCGGCATGGGCGCCGATCACCGCGCCAGGCTCGACCGTCACGCCCGCGGCGAGTTTCGCCGTGGGATGCACCGTGGCGCCGGCCGCAACACCGGTTTCCCCATAAGCCGGCATCGGCTTCAGCGCTTCGGGATAGAACGAGCGCATGACCGCGACGAAGGCCTTGTACGGCTCCTTGGCTGTCAGCACCGCGACGCCTTTCGGCGCGTTGCCCGCGAATCGGGCGGTGGTGAGCAAAGCACCGGCCCGGCACGACGGCACCGCATCGGCGAACTTGGCACTCTCCAGGAACGTCAGATCCGACGGCCCGGCCAAATCGATAGGCGCGACGTTGGTGATGGTGCGCGTCAAATCGACGCCTGCAAGCGCCTCCGCACCGGTCAGCGCTGCGATCTCGGCGACGGTCATGCCCTTCGGGCGGCTGTAGAACTGCGGCTCCGTCATCTCATTCTCTTATGCGAACGGCCAGCAAACTAACAAGTCTGGCGCAGATGTCTCGCCAGGCGGGTGAGTCGATTCGGATGCAAGAAAGCCCGGCCAAACCGGACTTCAAGCGATGATGTCGGGGGTGAGCTGGTCTTCGATCTGGATGATGCGGTCGCGCAGGACCAGCTTGCGCTTCTTCAAGCGTTGTACCTGCAACAGGTCCGATCCCGGCGCATTGTGCAGTGCCTCAATAGCGGCATCGAGGTCGCGATGCTCCTGCCGCAACCGCGCCAGTTGGGTTTTGAGATCGCTCTCTTCCTCGTCCTTCATAACCGCCGCTGCACGGATGGCCTCAGAGGCCTGCTCTGCCGGACTCTTCACCGGCCCGGAGCCCAAAACCACCGTAAAATCCTGGATTCGCATGACTTAAGCGGCCCGCTACTCGACACACCGATACAAAAAGTCGCGCCACAAAGACCTAAGTCATTATCGCGCCAGCGCAAGTCCGGTTCAAGCGCGGGTGGCAGAGTATTTAAGATAGCGGGATTCGCTGCGTTGCACAAAAATCGCCAATCGACGGGCGGGGTATCTCGTGGCAAAATGCGTGAGTCAGGGGTGAAATCTGTAGGCTTTACTGACTTAGGAGCCATCCCAAGATGACCATCCAAGCACATCTTTCTGAGTTGGAACGGCGACACCAGGCGCTGGAGCAGGAGCTCGCAGATGCGATCAACCATCCATCGTCTGATGACCTGAAGATTGCTGAACTCAAGCGGCGTAAGTTGCTGGTCAAGGATGCGATGGCGCGACTCCAGGCGGGAGACAGCGCAAGCCTTCATTGAAGGTTGCACTGGAGCGCTTAGACGCCCCGCGTATCGCGTATGGGGCCAAGATTTTCCGCCGGCTCCCGCACGGGAGCCGGCGGTGCTATTTCGGGACAGCCCATCCGGTAGCTCCTATAAGGGCGGGCCAAAAGGGCGATCAAAAAACCACGGGGGAAACGCGGTGAAGAAAACGATAACGGTGGCGGCTGCACTGGTGCTGGCGGCCTTGGCGATTCTGGTGGGACCGGCCCAATCCCAAGCCCAGGCGCAGCAGGACTATCCGAACAAGACCATCACCCTGATCGTGCCCTATCCGCCGGGCGGCGGCGTCGACGTCGTCGCGCGCGTCGTGGCGGAGAAGATGTCCGGCATCCTCGGTCAGCAGGTCATCGTCGACAATCGCGTCGGCGGCTCTGGCCTTGTCGGCACACGCGCGGCGATCCGCAGCGCGCCGGACGGCTACACGCTGTTCCTCGGCCACACCGGCTCGATCTCGATCAACCCGAGCCTCTACGCCAACTCCGGTTTCGATCCGCGCAAGGACTTCACCGCTGTCGGCCTGTTCGCCTCGATGCCGGTTGCGGTGCTCGCGCATCCGAGCTTCGGGCCGAAGACGATCGGTGACTTCGTCGCGCTCGCCAAGAAGGAAGGCAGCAAGATGAACATCGGCACGTCGGCGGTCGGCACCGGCGGCTATCTGTCCGCCGAGCTGTTCAAGTCGCTCGCGGGCGTGGAAGCGACGCTCATCCCGTACAAGGGCACGGCGCCGCTGATGAACGATCTGCTCGGCGGTCACGTTCCGATCGCGTTCGGCGTGCTGCCGCCTGCGATGGGCAATCTCGCCGCGGGCACGCTGCGCGGTATGGCCGTGCTCGACAACAAGCGCTTCAGCCTGCTGCCGGATGTGCCGACGGCGAACGAATCCGGCATGCCGGGTTTCGAATCCGTTCTGCACTACGGCGTTCTTGGGCCGGCCGGCTTGCCGCGCCCGATCGTCGACAAGCTGAACGCGGCGCTCCGCCAGGTCGCGGCGATGGACGAGGTGAAGAAGCGGATCAACACCGAAGGCGGTGATCCGATGACGTCGTCGCCCGACGAATACGCCAAGGACATCGATCAAGAAGAGACCAAGTGGGGCACGCTGATCCGCAAGCTCAATCTGAAAGTCGAGTAACGATGAAAGTGAAAGTGCTTGCGGCGGCGTTCGCCGCGCTGCTCTGCGCTGTGCCGGCTTCGGCACAGCAGGACTACCCGAACCGCCCGATCACCATGATCGTGCCGTTCCCCGCAGGCGGCGGCGTCGATGTAATCGGCCGCATCGTCGCCGAGAAGCTCGCTGCCGCGCTCGGCCAGCCGGTGGTGATCGACAACCGCGGCGGTGCTGCGGGCGTCATCGGCACGCGCATCGCCAAGGCCGCGGCGCCGGACGGCTACACGCTGGTCATGGCGACCTCGGGCTCTATCGCGATCAATCCGACGCTCTACGTCAATCCGGGCTACGAGCCGCGCAAGGATCTCGCGCCCATCGGGCTTATTTCCTCGACGCCCATCGTGCTGATGGCGCATCCGTCCGCGCCGGAGAGCACGCTCGCCGAGGTGATCGCGGCGGCGAAGAAGAATCCCGGTACGCTCAACATCGGCACGCCGCCGCCCGGCACCAGCGCAAACCTCGCGGCCGAACTGTTCAAGTCGATGGCCAACATCGACTACACGATCGTCACCTATCGCGGCACCGGCCCGCTCACCACCGATGTGCTCGGCGGGCATGTGAAGTTCGCGCTTAACGTGCTCGCGCCGGCCATGAGCCATCTCAAGGCAGGGACGCTCAAGGCCATCGCGGTGCTCCGCACCAAGCGTTCGTCGCTGCTGCCGGACGTGCCGACCACTGCTGAGGCTGGTTTGCCAGGCTTCGAGGCCGGGCTGAACTACGGGCTGCTCGCGCCCGCCGGCACGCCGAAGGCGATCATCGACAAGCTCAACGTGGTGCTCCGTGCCGGCATCGACACGCCGGAGGTGAGGGCACGCATCGCCGCCGATGGCGGTGATCCCATGCCGTCGTCGCCGGACGAATACGCCGCCGACATCGAGAAGGAGGATCAGAAGTGGGGCACGCTGATCCGCAAGCTCAATCTCAAGGTGGAGTAGCGCGATGGCGTTAGCGGGTTTGTGTCCCGGGCGCACCGCAGCACAAGCGAAGCGCAGTGATGCGGTGCAGACCCGGGACCCCGGTTCCCTAGCTCAACCGGGGTCCCGGATCAGCGATGCACCGCTAACGCGCTGCATCGCATCCGGGACACGTGCGGCGATAGCATTGCTTCTATCGATGTTTGTGTTCGCTGCGCCGTCGAAAGCTCAAGACTATCCCAACCGTCCGATCCTGCTGATCGTCCCGTTCCCATCCGGCGGCGGCAACGACACGCTCGCACGCATTGTTGCGACAAAGCTCGGTGCAGCGCTCGGCCAGCCGGTGATCGTGGACAACCGCGGCGGCGCGAACGGCATCATCGCGATGCGCGCGGGCGCCCGCGCCGCGCCCGACGGCTACACGATCGTGTTCGCCAATTCGAGCACGACCACGATCAACTTGGCCCTGCACGCGAACGCGGGCTACGAGCCGCTCAAGGAGTTCGTGCCGATCGGCATGCTCGCCTCGACCAGCATCGGCATCATCGCGCATCCGTCGTTTCCGGCGAAGACGATCCCCGAGCTGATCGCGCTCGCCAGGAAAGAGCCGGGCAAGCTCAACATCGGCACCTCGGTTCCCGGATCGGGCTCCTATCTCGCGGCCGAAATGTTCAAGGCCCGCGCGGGAATCGACGTCTCGCTCGTGCCTTACAAGGGTTCGGCAGCGCTCACGAGCGATGTGCTCGGCGGCCATGTGCCGGTGATCTTCGCCGTGCCGCAGTCGTCGCTCGGCAACATCCAGGCCGGACAGCTCCGCATGCTGGCGATGACCAGCACGCAGCGGGTGCCGCTGCTGCCGGATGTACCGACTGTGGGTGAAAGCATTCCCGGTTTCGAGGCCGTGCTGCGCTACGGGTTGCTTGTGCCCGCGGGTACGTCGCGTCCGATCGTCGACAAGCTGAACGCAGCGCTCCGCTCGGTCGTCAGCTCGGACGACGTGAAGGACCGCATCGCGAAGGAGGCGGGCAATTCGCTCGTGTCGTCGCCGGAAGAATACGCAGCCGAGATCGCGCGCGAAGACACGATGTGGGTGCCGCTGATCAAGAGCCTCAACATCAAGCCGGAATGATCGCGCCGCGCGGGTTAACCACGCGCGTTCACCACGCTCCCTAACCAATCGGGCTAACCACGCGCGCAAACATCGTTGCGCGCGCAATGGTGTTCGCATGCGGCATCCGGTTGAATCCCGCGAGGGAACGCTCCGATGCTCTCACGACGCGCATTTCTGGCAGGCTCATCCGCGCTGACGATCGCCGGCACGCACATCGAGGTGCGCGCGCAAGGCGGCGGTGGCGTGCGCCGCTCCGTACGCAGCATGGGCGCGAACGATGCCGACCTCGCGGCCTACAGCCGCGCGGTCGCCGCGATGAAGGCGTTGCCCGCATCCGATCCGCGCAACTGGAATCGCTTCGCCGCAATTCACGCGAGCTTCTGCCCGCACGGCAATTGGTACTTCCTGCCGTGGCACCGCGCCTATCTGGTCTCGCTCGAGCGCATCTGCCGAGATCTCTCCGGCAAGGCGGACTTTGCGCTGCCGTACTGGGATTGGTCGCTCGATCGGCAGATCCCAGCGGCCTTCGCCGCCGGCACGCCGCAGACCAATCCGCTCAACAATCGTCGTCCCGGCAGTCTCGCGATCACCGACGACATGACCGGCCCCGGGGCGATGTCACGCATCATGAACAGCCCGGACTTCGAGGCCTTCGGCTCGACGCGTCCGCGCGGACAGACCGACACCAACGCGCGCTGGCAGCGCCGCGTCGGCGCCAAGACCGAGCTCGAGTTCAACCCGCACGACGGCGTGCACCAGGCCGTCGGCGGCGACATGGGGCAGGTCGCGACGTCGGCGCGCGATCCGATCTTCTATCTGCATCACGCCAACATCGACCGGCTGTGGTCGGCGTGGAACGTGCGCGGCAACGAGAACAGCGCCGAAGCGATGTGGCGCAACTTCGCCTTCAACCGCAACTTCCCGCAGTGGGACGTCGCGGTCTCCGATCTGCAATCGCCTTCGCAACTCGGCTATCAATATGACAATGAGCGTGGGCCGTTCGCCGCCGATGTGAACATCGACGCTGTCGTGGAAGAGACCGCGCGGGCGCGCTCGATGGTTTCGCATCTGCAAGCTTACCGCCGCTTCGACACCGACACGCTGCCGCGCGCGATGCGCGGCGCGCAGCGCATCGCGCTCGCGGGCGGCGGCGCTTGGCACATCGCCTGCGCGGAGAACGGCGAGACCGCGTCGCGCGAGCGTCCGGTCAACATTCCGGTCTCGTTCGGCCGCCCCATCGGCGATGTCATCAAAGCGGATGCGCTGGCCTCCGCGCGGCTCTACACCGAGGGCAGCGCCGAGCGGCAATGCGTCTGGGCGGTGCTGCGCGACATCGAGCCGCCGAAAGACCCGCGAACACGCGTGCGCGTGTTCATCAACCGCGACGGGCTTTCGCCCACGACGCGGATGGACGATCCGCATTACGTCACCAGCTTGAGCTTCTTCGGCGCCGAGCACATGAATCACGCGATGCCGTCGTCGCCACATGACCATCACGGCATGGCAGCTCCAACGATGGCAGCTTCCACGCCAGTGATGGGCGGCGCGGCGTCGATCGATCTCACCGCGGCGCTCGCGCGGCTCAGCGGCAGCCGGCATTTCCGCAACGACAAGCTCGTGGTTCAATTGCAGCCGACATGCCCCGGCGGCGACACCGCGGGCAGCGCCATGCGGGCGCGCCGCGTCGAAGTCGCCGTGATCTGAGGGCCGCGCGATGGAAACCGTGGCAAGGCTGATGATCGTTCTGGGCTTCGCGTGTCTCGCGATCATGGGTGTCGCGGGCGCGCAGTCGCGTTCGTCAGTCAACGTGCCGGCGTCGGCGAAGAACGCGTCCTACGTCGTGCTTGAGCTTTCGCTGCGCTCGGTGCGCAAGGCGCCCGACAGCAATGTTGCGGCCGTCGTTCGCCTGAAAGGGCAGGAGGTCGGCCAGATCACGTTGACGCCCGGCGGCGATCAGCGCTTTCAGCTCAACATCACCAGCGCCGTGAAGCAGATGGATCTCGCCGGAAAGTCAGCCGAACTCGAGATCACGCTTGTGGATCGTGCGAGCGGCGAGGCACCCCGGGGTGCCTCGCTCGCGATCGGCAGCGCGCAGATCTCCGCGCGCTGAGCCTTTACTGCTTCCGCAGCTCCTGAGCGGCGCGGGCCAGCACCTCGACCAGCTTCGCTTCCGCGTCCGGATCGTTCTTCAGCTTCTCGATTACGACGTCGCGCAGGTTTTCCATCGCGGCACGCACGAGCTTGGAGCGCGGACCGCGCCGCTCATCGTCCTCGCCTTCCGCGCGGCGCTGCATCGCGCCGAACCGCTCGCCGGCCGCCTTCAGGCGCTCCAGCACCGCATCGACGAAGGCGCGGTTCGCATCGAGATGCGTCTTGCCCTCATCGGTGATCGTGTAGAGCTTCTTGGCGCCGTCGGCTTGCGCCGTGACGTAACCGGCCTCTTCGAGATAGGTCAGCGTCGGATAGACGATGCCCGGGCTCGGCGAATACCAGCCCTCGGTCTTCTCCTCCAACACCTTGATGATCTCGTAGCCGTGGCGCGGCTGCTCGGCGATCAGCGCGAGCGCGATCAGGCGAAGGTCGCCCTGCGCCAGCATGCGCCCGGCGCGAAGATCGTCGCCGTCCATGCCGTGCCGGCCGCCGAAACCGCGGCGGTGGCCGTGGCGTCCGCGCCATCCGCCGCGCCCGGCGGCGTGCCGGTCTTCGCAGCGGTCATTGTCTTCGAAGTGGTGGCCTCTATGGCGGCCCCCACCGTGTCTCATTCCAAACATCCGATACTCCTTTGTTGTCTTCGGATATATCGGAAGATATATCTTATAGAGATATAGCGCAAGATATATCTTTTAGATCGGTAGCGTGATGCCATTCTGGTCGTAATTTCAGCAACTTGATCGGGTTGAACTGTTGACCGGCTCGGCCTGTGGGCCATAGTGCCGGTATCTGCTTCGCGGGGGATTCATGAGCTTTCGCTTCACCCAGATTGCGTTGGCTGCGTGCGCGCTGCTCGCGGGTGCAACCACGGCTCACGCCTTCACCTTCCAGGATGGTGGTCAGGGCGGCCAGGGGCAGTACGCCGTGCCGAAGTTCGATCTCGAGGAGCAGGCGAAGCAGTTCCGCGCCGGCGGGTCGAAGGATGCGAGCAAGTGGGAGACCCCGCTCGGCAGCGGCAAGCTTCAGTTCGGCGTGCAGCAGAACGGGCAGCCGTCGTCGCGCTTTGCACCGGGCTTCAGCCCGACTCCGGGGTACCCGTCCAACAATGCGCACTTCGAGCGGATACTGACGCCGGAAAATTTCCGGTAAGGCGCCTCAGACCGCCTTCGCCATTTCTCTCAACTTGAACTTCTGAATCTTCCCCGTGCTCGTCTTCGGCAGTTCGACGAACACGACATATCGCGGCACCTTGTAGCCCGCGAGGTTCTGTTTGCACCACGCGACGAGGTCCTCGCTCGTCGCTTTCTGCCCCGGCTTCAGTTCGACGAAGGCGCAAGGCGTCTCGCCCCATTTCTCGTCCGGCTTCGCGACCACGGCCGCGGCCTGCACCGCCGGATGCTTGTAGAGCGCATCCTCGACCTCGATCGACGAAATGTTCTCGCCGCCGGAGATGATGATGTCCTTCGAGCGGTCCTTGAGCTGGATGTAGCCGTCCGGATGCATCACGCCGAGATCGCCGGAATGGAACCAGCCGCCTTCGAACGCCGCGTCGGTGGATTTCTTGTTCTTGAGATAGCCCTTCATCACGACGTTGCCGCGGAACATCACCTCGCCGAGCGTTTCGCCATCGCGGGCGACTGGCTTCATTGTCTCGGGATCGAGCACGTCGAGCGCTTCGAGCATGTGATAGCGCACGCCCTGGCGCGATTTCTTCGCGGCCTGCTCGGCAAGCGGCAGCGCGTCCCATTCGTCGTGCCAGTCGTTCACGACGGCCGGGCCATACACTTCGGTCAGCCCATAAACATGCGTGACGTTGAAGCCGGCCGCCTTCATCGCCGCGAGCACGGCCTCCGGCGGAGGAGCTGCGGCGGTCGCAAACTGCACCACATGGGGCAGGGGCTTCTTCTCGCTGTCCGGCGCATTCAGCAGCGTCGACATCACGATTGGCGCGCCGCAGAGATGCGTCACCTTGTGCGTGGCGATGGCGTCGTACATCGCCGCCGCCCGCACCGCGCGGAGACACACATGCGTCCCTGCCACGACCGACAGCGTCCACGGAAAACACCAGCCGTTGCAGTGGAACATCGGCAGCGTCCAGAGATAGACCGGATGCCGCCCCATGCCGCAGGTGATGACGTTGTTCACCGCGAGCAGATGCGCGCCGCGATGGTGATAGACCACGCCCTTGGGATCGCCCGTGGTGCCCGACGTGTAGTTGAGCGCAATCGCGTCCCACTCGTCGCCTGGCATCGCCCATTCGAAATCCGGATCTCCTGACGCGACGAACTCTTCGTATTCGATTGTGCCCAGCCGTTCGCCCGCGCCGGAAAACTCCGGATCGTCGTAGTCGATCACCAGTGGCTTCACCTTGGCGAGCGCGAGCGCCTCCTTCACGGTCTTGGAGAACTCGCGGTCGGTGATGAGGACCTTTGCCTCGCCGTGATCGAGCTGGAACGCGATGATCGCGGCGTCGAGCCGCGTGTTCATCGTGTTGAGCACGCCGCCGGTCATCGGCACGCCGTAGTGGCACTCCAGCATCGCCGGCGTGTTGGCGAGAATGGCCGACACGGTGTCGCCGCGCTTGATGCCGCGCTTTGCGAGCGCCGAGGCGAGGCGGCGTGCGCGCGCGTAAAACTCGCGGTAATTGCGCTTGAGCTTGCCGTGGATGATGGCGGTGCGGTCGGGATAGACCGCCGCCGCGCGCTCCAGCAGCGTGAGCGGCGTCAGCGGCTGGAAGTTCGCCGGATTGCGGTCGAGGTCGGTGTCATAAGGCGTTCTGGACATGCCTTCAGCCTAGCCAACCCGCTGGCCGCCGATCAATTGGCCGGATGGCTACCGGAGCATCTCCAGCATGTTTTTTCGCGGCGGAAGCTCGGCTTCGCCGACCAGCGTCTTCAACTCGTCGCGGGAGCCTTTCGAGCCGATCGGATCGACCTCGATGGCTTTCTTGAAGTCCGCGACCGCGCGCTCCTTGTCGTCCTTGGCGCGATAGAGCAGGCCGCGCTGGTGGTAGAGGTCGCCATAGGTCGGATGCAGGCGGATCGCCTCGCTGTAGTCCGCGATAGCGAGGTCGAGCGCGCCTTTGGCTTTGTTGGCGGCGCCGCGGTCCATATACGCGAAGTATGAGGGCGAAAGCCGGATCAACTGAGTGAAGTCTGCAATCGCGCGGTCGTAGTCCTTCCGGTCGCTGTAGAGCTTGCCGCGGTTTCCATAGCTCAAGTAAGCATCCGGATTGAGCCGGATCGCTTCGCCGTAGTCGGCGATGGCGCGATCGAAATCGCGCAAGCCTTCGTATGCCGCGCCACGGCTGTTGTGGAAGAAGTATTGTCCCGGCAACAGGCGGATCGCCTCGTCATAATCGGTAATGGCTTTATCGAACTGGCTCACCGCCTGATAGACGTCGGCGCGCTTGGCATAGGAGTAGGCGTCGCCCGGCTCCAGGCGGATGGCCTCGTTGAGATCGGCCAGCGCCGCGTCGGCGTCGCGCTTGGCGAGATAGAGCGCGCCACGGCCATAGTATGCGGCGGCAAGCGAGGGGTTGATCCGGATCGCCTCTTCATAGTCGGCGAGCGCGGGTTCGAAACTCCCCTGATCGCGATACGCGTCGCCGCGCCAGGTGTAGAGATGGGCGCTCGGCTCGAGACGGATCGCTTCGGTGTAGTTTTCGATCGCGCGGGGAAGGTTGCCCTTCAAGCTGTAGGCCCAGCCGCGGAAGTAGTGGCCCAATGCATAATCCGGATCGATCTTCAGCGCTTCATCGAAGTCGGCGATGGCGCGGTCGTACTCCCGCTTGTTGGTGTACGCGTTGCCGCGGTTGATGAACGCGGGCGTGAAGCTCGGCGCCAGGCGGATCGCCGCGTCGAAGTTCGCGATGGCGGTGTCGAGTTCTCCCTTCTGGGAGTAGCCGAGGCCCCGCGCGTAGTAGGCAAGGCCGCGATTGCGGGCCGGTTCGCCCGAGTCTTCGATGATGCGTGTGCAGGCGGCGATCCTTGTGTCGGCGTCGCCCGCATTGCAGTCCTCGTAATCCTGCTGCGTGACGGCGTGCGCCTGCGCGGCGGTCAGCAACAATAGCGCCAGTATTCTCGAAACAAGCATCCCCAACTCCGCATCTGCCGAACGCGTCGAGAGTATCGTCTTTTGTCGGCCGGTGCGAAGGGCTGGCGATCGATGTCGCCGCTCGGACTACTTCAGCATCTCCAGCATGCTTTTGCGCGGCGGAAGCGCGGCTTCGCCGACCAGCTCGACGAGCGCGTCGCGCGAGGCCCTCGAGCCAAGCTGATCGAGTTCGATGGCCTGCTTGAAGTCCGCGATCGCGTGCTCCTTGTCGCCCTTGGCGCGATAGGCGAGACCGCGGCTCTGATAGTGGAGGCCGAAACCGGGGTGCAAGCGGATCGCCTCCGTGTAGTCCGCGATGGCGAGATCGAATTCACCCTTCGCCATGTAAGCGTCGGCGCGGTCGGTGTGAGCGAAATACGTCGGTGCGAGCCGGATGATCTGCGTCAGGTCAGGGATCGCGCGGTCATAATCTTTCCGGTCCAGATAAAGTCTGGCGCGGTTCGCATAGGCGTAGGGCACGTCGGCGTTCAGGCGGATCGACTCGCCGTAGTCGGCGATGGCGCGATCGAAATCGCGCTGGCCTTCGAAGGCTGCGGCGCGGTCGTTGTGAAAGTAGTATCGCCCCGGCAACATGCGGATCGCTTCGTTGTAGTCGGCAATCGCGAGATCGAACTTGCCCGAGGCCCGATACACATCGCCGCGCAGGTTGAAGGCAAAGGGATCGTTTGGCTCAAGGCGGAGCAACGTGTTGGCGTCGGTGAGCGCGGCCTCCGTATCCTGACGGCCGAGGCTCAGCGAGGCGCGGCCATGGTAGGCCGCGGCATATTTCGGGTCGCGGCGGATCGCTTCGTTGTAATCGGCAAGGGCTTCTTCCAGGCGATCGCTGTAGCGGTATTCGTTGCCCCGCCAGGTCAGGAAGTGGGCATTCGACGGATCGAGGCGGATCGCTTCATTGAAGTCCGCGATGGAGCGGGTGTGGTCTTCGGTCTGGCTGTAGAGCCAGCCGCGATAGTAGTAGGCCAATGCATTTTCTGGATCGATCTTGAGCGCCTGGTTGAAGTCGGCGAGGGCGCGATCGAAATCGCTCTTGTTCAGGAACACCGAGCCGCGATTGACGTATGCCGGCGTGTAGCTCGGCATGATGCGGATTGCCTCGTTAAAGTCGGCGATGGCGCGATCCGCGTCGCCCTTCCTGCTGTAGCCGATCGCCCGGCCAAAGTACGCATGGCCGCGATTGCGGGTCTCTTCCTTCGCGTCCTCGATGATGCGCGTGCAGGCGGCGATCCGCTTGTCGGGGAGGGCCCTGTTGCAGTCGTCGTAGTCCTGCTCGGCGGCGTGCGCCGGGACGGCGGCCAGGAGCAGCAACGCCATCACTCTGGAAATGAACATCAAAATCTCCCGCCTGGGACGGACGCCTGACACTGGCTCCGTATTTAGTCGGCGGGTGCGGGGATCAGGTTCAAGCCGGTGGAGCTACCGCCACCACAATTCGACGAGGCCCTGACGGGTCAATTCCACCCCGAGCAGGAGCACGATCAAATTGGTGATCCGGTAGAACAATCGTTCCGGCGTGACCTTCACCAGCCAGACGCCCAGGAAGTTCGAGGCGATGGCGAGCGGAATGAGCGCCGCCGAGGTCGCAAGGCCCGCGGTCGAGAACTGCCCGAGCGCGGTATAGGGCACGACCTTCATCCAGTTGACGAGGCCGAAGAACCAGACGGTGGTGCCGACATAGAGCATCTTCTCGAGCCGCTGCGGCAACACGAACGCGTAGTAGGGCGGCCCGCCGATCTGAATGAGCGTCGAGGTGAAGCCGGAGAGCCCGCCCCAGGCGACGCCGAGCGCCGCATGCGGACGTTTCGTCGCCGGCGGCCGTCCGCGCGTGATGAAGGCGTAGGCGACGAAGCCGAGCGCGATCACGCCAACGATGAGGCGGATCATGCCGTCCGACACATAGGCCGCGAGCAGCCACGCGGCGCCGACGCCGAGCACGGCGCCCACGAGCATCACCTTCAGGTTCCACGGGTCCCAGTTGCGCCGGTAGACCCAGCACGACAGCGCGTCCTGAAGGAGAATGATCGGCAAGAGGATCGCAGCCGCCTGCAACGGCGGCAGCACCAGCGCGACCAGCGGTGTCGAGACCATGCCGATGCCGGAGAAGCCGCCCTTCGACAGGCCGAGCATGACGACCGCGGGGATCGCGCAGAGATAGAACAGGGGATCGGTGACGAGGGTCATTGCGGCAGTTCGGGCATTCCGGCGCGCGAGTTAGAGCGGAGAATGGCCGCGCGCACCACCCGATTTCGCGCATGGGCGCATGCGAAGTGTGTTGTGTGCAACCGCTATCGCCCACTCTCCACTGTCATCGCCCGCGAAGGCGGGCGATCCAGCTCTTTTGCGAACAAGTGCTGGACCCCCGGGTCAAGCCCGGGGGTGACAGTGGAATGTGTTGCCCGAGCCGAATGTCACCTCCACCACAGCTCGATCACAGAACTTCGGATCAGCTCCAGCGCAATAAAGAACATCATCACATAGGCGATCCGGAAGAACGTCACCGGCGATGTCTTCCGCACCAGCCAGATGCCTAGATAGTTCGCCGCGACCGCGACCGGCAGCAGAACAAAGCCGATCAGCAGATTGTCCCATGTCAGATAGCCGAGCGTTGCGAATGCGGGGATCTTGATGAGGTTGCTCGTCGCGAACAGGATCGCCATCGTGCCGACGTAGGTGAGCTTGTCGAGCCGCTGCGGCAGCATGTGCATCTGCCAGGCCGGCCCGCCGGCGTTGGCGAGCATCGTGGTGAAGCCGCCGATCGTGCCGAACAGAATGCCGGTGAATGTGTTCGGCTTCGGCATGTGCTCTTCGAACAGCGTGTGCAGCCATTGCCGCAACACGAACAGCGCCGCGATGATGCCGACGGCGAAGCGGATGTGCGCGGCGGTCAGCATCGTGGCCATCAGCCAGCCTCCGATGATGCCGATGAACATCGACGGGATCATGATCTTCAGGTTCCACGCGCTCCAGTCGCGCCGGTAGGTCCAGACTGTCACCGCGTCGGAGGCGAGCACGACCGGAATGAAGATCGCGGCGGCCTGAAGCGGCGGAATGACCAGCGAAAGGATCGGCAGCGCCATCACCCCAAGCCCGAAGAAGCCGCTCTTCGACAGGCCGAGCAGCATCACGCCCAGGAGGGCGAGCGCCATGAAGACGGGATCGTGCAGCAATTCCATGTGGGGCGGGGTGTCCGAGGAAGGCGCGGCATCAAAGCGCAGGCGCGGGGATGAAGCCACCCCGCGCTGTGCATGGGTGCCGAGCTATCGGCCGCTTGCGCAATCACCACACGACCAGACCTGTCCTCACCTCGCCCCGCGAAGCGGGGAGAGGTCGCCCGCCATCGCGCGTCTTCGACGCGCGATGGCGGGCGGGAGAGGGGTGCATCGTCGGACACCGTTGTTCGTTGCAACACCCCTCTCCCCGCATCTGCGGGGAGAGGGGAGCGAAACACCACCTGCTTGGAAAAAAGCCCGTTCCGCCGCACAATCTCCCCAACAACAAGGAGCGCAAAGGAAACTAGGGATATGGACGCCCGCACGAGCCGCTATCACGAGGTCTATGCGCGCTGGCAGCGCGATCCGCTCGCGTTCTGGGGCGAGGCCGCCAAGGACATAGACTGGATCGAGCCGCCCAAGCAGGTGTTCGATCCGAACGCCGGCGTCTACGGCCGCTGGTTCCCGGGCGCCGTCTGCAACACCTGCTGGAACGCCATCGACCGCCACGTGCAGAACGGCCGCGCCAATCAGACCGCGATCATCTACGACTCGCCGGTCACCGGCACGAAACAGAAAATCTCCTACGTCGACCTGCAAACCAAGACGCAGGTGATGGGCGGCATCCTCCGCAAGTTCGGCGTCGGCAAGGGCGACCGCGTCCTGATCTATATGCCGATGGTGCCGGAGGCCGTCGTCGCCATGCTCGCCTGCGCGCGCATCGGCGCGGTGCATTCGGTGGTGTTCGGCGGCTTCGCGCCGAAGGAGCTGGCGACGCGCATCGACGACGCCAAGCCCAAGGTCATTCTCTCCGCGAGTTGCGGCATCGAGGCCGCGCGCGTCGTGCCCTACAAGCCGATGCTCGACGAAGGCATCAACCTCGCCAAGCACAAGCCCGACGCCTGCATGATCCTCCAGCGCCCGCAGCTCGCATGCGAACTGACGCCGGGCCGTGATCACGACTGGCAGGAGAGGTGGGACCACGCGCTGGTGTGGGCGATCTCGGCCTACGAATGCGAGCCCGTGCTCGCGACCGATCCGCTCTACATCCTCTACACGTCGGGCACGACCGGCATCCCGAAGGGCGTGGTGCGCGACAACGGCGGCCACATGGTCGCGCTGAAATGGTCGATGAAGAATCTCTACGGCGTCGAGCCGGGCGAGACCTGGTGGTGCGGCTCCGACATCGGCTGGGTCGTCGGCCACTCCTACATCGTCTATGGCCCGCTGCTGCACGGCGCGACCTCGATCCTCTACGAGGGCAAGCCGGTCGGAACGCCCGACGCCGGCGCCTATTGGCGCGTGATCTCCGAGCACGGCGCGGTCGCGTTCTTCACAGCGCCGACCGCGTTTCGCGCGATCAAGAAGGAAGACCCGCAGGGCCAGCACTTCGCGAAATACGATCTCTCGAAATTCCGCGCGCTGTTCCTCGCCGGCGAGCGCGCCGATCCCGACACGCTGCAATGGGCCGAGCGGCTGCTGAACAAGCCTGTGATCGATCACTGGTGGCAAACCGAAACCGGCTGGTGCATCGCGGGCAATCCGCTGGGCTTAGGCCAGCTTCCGGTGAAATACGGCTCGCCGACCGTGCCGATGCCCGGCTACGACGTGCGCGCGGTGGACGATGCCTGCAACGAGGTGCCGCGCGGCACGATGGGCTCGCTCGTCATCAAGCTGCCGCTGCCGCCCGCGTGCCTGCCGACGCTGTGGAATCAGGACGAGCGGATGCGCGAGAGCTACCTCGCGGAATTCCCCGGCTACTACAAGACCGCGGACGCGGGCTTCATCGACGAGGACGGCTACGTCTTCGTGATGGGCCGCACCGACGACATCATCAACGTCGCGGGCCATCGCCTCTCGACCGGTGGCATGGAAGAGGTGCTGGCCTCGCACAAGGACGTTGCCGAATGCGCGGTGCTCGGCATCAAGGATGATCTGAAGGGCGAGGTGCCCTGCGGCTTCCTCGTGCTGAAGTCGGGCGTGAATCGCCCGACGGAGGAGATCGAAAAGGAGTGCGTGGCCTTGATCCGCGAAAAGATCGGCCCCGTCGCATCCTTCCGCCTCGCGATCACCGTCGCCCGCCTGCCCAAGACACGCTCCGGAAAAATCCTGCGCGGTACGATGAAGAAGATCGCCGACGGCGATCAATGGACCATGCCAGCGACGATCGAAGATCCCAAGGTGCTCGACGAAATCGGCGGCGCGCTGAAGGGGCGGGGCGTTGGCGGG
>BFBZ01000011.1_pt60 | contig 51401 bp, 46 predicted proteins | sample 1888401 | NCBI WGS metagenome assembly BFBZ01 (sample SAMD00112614, study PRJDB3348) | symbiont metagenome | host: Chara braunii
CCGTCGGCGTGGTCGCCGCGGCGATGCCGGGCGCCGGCGCGGGCCTGGCCGGGCTGGCCGAGCGCGTCGGCATGGCCGGCGGCCGCCTGGAGCACGGCCCCACCGCGCAGGGCGACTACCGGCTGTCGGCCTGGCTGCCGTGGGCGGCGGCGTGAGCGATGCGATCCGGCTGGTGGTGGCCGACGACGACCCCCTGGTCCGCATGGGCCTGACGATGCTCCTGGCCGGGGACCCGGCGATCCGCGTGGTGGCGGAGGCGTCCGACGGGGCCGAGGCCGTCGCGGCGGTCGCCGAGCACGGGCCGGACCTGGTGCTCATGGACATCCGCATGCCGAACGTCGACGGGCTGACCGCCACCGAGGCCATCCGGGGCGCCGACGACGCGCCGGAGGTGATCGTGCTGACCACCTTCGACGCCGACGAGCAGGTGCTGCGCGCGCTCCGCGCCGGCGCGAGCGGCTTCCTGCTGAAGGACACCCCGCCGGCCGAGATCGTCCGTGCCATCCACAGCGTCGCCCGCGGCGAGGCCCAGCTCTCCCCGGCCGTCACGCGCCGCCTCATCGCGCACGTCGCCGACGACGAGACCGCCCGTCGGCGGCGGCGCGCCCGGGAGCAGCTGGACGCCCTGAGCGACCGCGAGCGCGAGGTGGCCGTCGCCATCGGCGAGGGGCGCAGCAACGCCGAGATCGCCCGGGCGCTCTACATGAGCCTGCCGACCGTGAAGGCCCACGTGTCGCACGCCATGGCGAAGCTGGGCCTGAACAACCGGGTCCAGGTGGCATTGCTCGTGCACGACGCCGGGCTGGCGTGACTGCACGCGCGCGCTGGACGCGGGGGCTCGCCGCGACGAGGATCGCGGGGACCCGGCGAGGAGGTTTGGTGGGCGCAGGCGACGAGGGGCTCCGCGAGATCACGGAACGCATGCACCGGGAGGAGCAGCGCGGCGCCGAAGGGGTCCCCTTCTTCTCCCGGCTCCTCGACGAGGACCTCCGCCTCCGCCGCGCCGGCGGGTCGGTCGTGACCCGCGGCTGGTTCCTCCACGACCTCGCCCGCCCCGACAACACCCGCACCCGCATCGAGCCCGTCGAGGGGCCCGGCATCCAGGTGCTGGGGGACCGGGCGCTGGTGCAGGTGGTGCTGGCCGTGGAGGGCTCCGACGGCGACACGCCGGTGGACGGCGTGTACCGCAACATCCGGGTCTTCGAGCGCGACGGCGCGGGGCCGTGGGCCCTGACCGTGTGGTTCAACGAGCGGGTCGGCGACCTGTCGCCCCCCGCCGCCTGAGGCGCCTCAGCCCAGGCCCGCGCGCTCCAGCACCCGGTCGACCGCCGTCGAGGGGTCGATCCGGCGGTCGAGGACCTCGCCGACCAGGCCGTCCAGGAAGTCGTCGTCCGCGCCGGTCCCGACCCGCCGGGCGATCCGCTCCGCGGCGAGGGCCCGGAGCTGGCGGCCCAGGCCGTCGCGGCGGCGCTCCTCCAGCCGGTCCTCGGCGTCGAGGAAGCCGCGGTGGGCCTCGACCTGCTCCCACAGGTCGTCCACTCCGCCCTCCTCCAGGGCCTTCACGCGCACGATCGGCGGCTCCCAGGGCCCGGCGGGCACCAGGGACAGGGCGTTGCGCAGCTCGGCGACCATCGCGTTCGCGCCCTCGCGGTCGGCCTTCGTGACGGCCAGGACGTCGGGGATCTCCATGAGCCCCGCCTTGATCGCCTGCACCCCGTCGCCGCTACCCGGCATGAGCGCCAGCACCACGGTGTCGGCGAGGGTGCGCACCTCCACCTCGTTCTGGCCGGACCCGACGGTCTCGATCAGCACCACGTCGTAGCCGGCGGCGTCGAGCACCAGCACGGCGTCGGCGGTCGCCTCGGCCAGCCCGCCCTGGTGGCCGCGGCTCGCCATGGAGCGGATGAACACGTCGCCGTCCAGGAAGTGGTCGGCCAGGCGGATGCGGTCGCCCAGCACCGCGCCCCGCGTGAACGGGCTGGTGGGGTCGACGCTCACCACCGCCACCCGCTTCCCCCGCCCGCGCAGCAGCCGCACCAGCGCGGAGATGAGGGTGCTCTTCCCCACCCCGGGCGCGCCGGTCACGCCGACCCGCCAGGCGCGGCCCGTCTCGGGGTGCAGCGCGGCGGCGACCTCCCGGCCGTCGGGCCCCAGGCGCTCCACCAGGCTGATCGCCCGGCCCACGGCGCGCCGCTCGCCGGCGCGGACCCCGGCGATGACCTCGTCGGTCGTCACGGGAGCTCGGCGAGCGCCTCGGCGGCGGCGGCCAGGAAGCGCGCGTTCTCGTCCGGCAGCCCCACCGTGACGCGGATCGCCGACGGCGCCCCGAACGCCCGGGCCGGCCGCACGATGACCCCGCGCCGCAGCAGCGCGGCGTTCATCGCCATCGCCCGCTCCGGGGTGCCGAGGTCGAACAGCAGGAAGTTGGCGGAGCTCGGGTACGGGTCGAGCCCGATCGCCCGCAGCCCCGCCGCCATCGTGGCGCGCTCGGCGTCGTTCAGGCGGATGCGCTCCGGCAGGTGGGCGTCGCCGTCGGCCAGGCTCGCCAGGGCGGCGGCCTGCGCCGGCCCGGTGACGTCGAACACGTTGCGTACGCGGCCGAGCGCCCGCACCAGCTCGGCGGGGGCGAGCATGTAGCCCACGCGCAGGCCGGCCAGGCCATAGGCCTTGCTGAAGGTCCGCATCACCGCGAGCGGCCGCCCCTCCGCCACCAGGGCGGCGCCGTCGTGGCCGTCCTCCGGGAGGTACTCGAAGTACGCCTCGTCCAGCACCGGCAGCACGTGGCCGGGCAGGCCGTCCAGGAACGCGCGCAGCTCGTCGGCCCCGACCGCGCCGCCGGTCGGGTTGTTCGGGCTCACGACCACCACGATCTTGGTTCGCGGGCCCACGCGCTCCGCGAGGGCCGGGAGGTCGTACGCCCCGTCCGCGCGCAGCGGCGCCTCGGCGATCGCGGCGCCCTGGATCTGCGCGCCGAGCCGCCACGACAGGAACGACGGCCACGCCATCGCCACCTCGTCGCCCGGGTCCAGGAGCGCCAGGGACATCAGCTTGATGAGCCCGTCCACGCCCGCCCCCGGGAGCACCTGCTCGGGCTCCAGGCCCACCCGCTCCGCCAGCGCGTCGCGCAGCGCCCACGCGCCCGGGTCCGGGTAGCTGCGCACGTCGGCGGCGGTCGCGGACATCGCCGCGAGCGCCCCCGGCATCGGCGGGAACGGCCCCTCGTTGGAGGCCAGCTTGATGACCGAGTCGATGCCGAGCTCGCGGCGCACCTCATCCAGCGGGCGCCCAGGCTCGTAGGCCTCCACGTGGTCCAGCGCCGGCCGCACGAGCCCCTGCGGCAGCGCCGCGGGGCGGACGGTCTGTCGGTCAGGTGTCACGGGCCGCGATGCTAGAGCAACCCGCCCCCGGGGTAGGACCTCCGCGGGCCCTGACCCGGAGGTGGCCAATGATGATCACCGAGCGCAGCAAGAGCGTGATCCCGTTCCGTCCCGGCGACGCGAAGCGGGTGGGCGAGGGGTGCTTCTACCTGGACCTGATCGTCTGGCTGAACGGCGACCGGGTGGAGATGGGCGACCGGGTCGGCTTCAACTACGGCTGCTACGTGAACGGCTTCGGCGGGCTGGTCATCGGCGACCGGTCGATCTTCGGGCCGTACACGATGATCCACACGGCCAACCACGAGACGGACCTGGCGTCGCCGATCCAGGACCAGGGCTGGACCACCCGGGAGGTCCGGGTGGGAGCCGACTGCTGGATCGGGATGGGCGTGAGCATCCTCCCGGGGGTCACGATCGGCGAGGGCGCCATCGTCGGCGCCGGCAGCGTGGTGGCGAAGGACGTCCCGGAGTTCGCGGTCGCGGTCGGCAACCCGGCCAGGCCGATCCGCGACCGGCGCGGCCCCACCGCGTGAGGATCCTCTTCCTCCACCGCCAGCCGTGCATCCGGGCCATGAAGTACGCCCTCGGCATCGCCGGCCGGGGCGAGGACGTGACCCTGGGGTTCGCCTACCAGGGCCGGACCCTCACCGAGTGGTACGGGTCGGGTGACGAGCTCTTCGCCGGCTGGTGGAAGCTCTCGCGCCGCGACCCGGGCGACGCGATCGCCCACGCGGTCGAGGAGTTCCGCCCGGACCTGATCCACAGCCACAACCTCCCCGACCTGCTGACCGTTCTGGCGCTGGAGGCCGTGGGCGGCGACGTGCCCGTGGTCCACGACGTCCACGACATGCAGAGCCTGCGGCGGACCCCCTACGAGGACGGCTTCGACGACCCCGACGACCCGCTCGAGCTGGAGCGGGCGGCGGTCGAGGGGTGCGACGGCCTGATCGCCGTCTCCATCCAGATGCTCGCCGAGCTGGAGGCGCGCCACGACCTGCGCGCCCCCGTCCTGCTGTTCGCGAACTACGCGCTGGAGCGCGACCTGGCGCCCGGCGCCGGGGCCCGCGGGCCTGTGGAGGGGCCGCCGCGCGTCGTGTACCAGGGGAGCCTGTCGGCCAACGGCAGCCACTACGACCTGCGCCACCATTTCGCGTCGATCGCCCGCTCGGGGGTCCCCATCGACGTGTACCCGAACCGCGCCGCCCCCGCGTACCGGGAGCTGGCGGCGCGGACCCCGGGGATGCGCGTGATGGAGACGCTGGAGCCGTCGGCGCTGCTGCGCGAGCTGCCGGCCTACGACCTGGGCTGGGCGGCGTTCAACAGCGGGCTCAACGCGGCCCACCTGGACACCGCCCTGCCGAACAAGGCGTTCGAGTACCTGGCCTCGGGCCTGCCGGTGGCGGCCGGGCCGCACCGCGCGCTGCGGCGGCTGGTGGAGGACGAGGGCGTGGGCTTCGTCGTGTCCGACCCGGGGGACCTGGGGGCCACCCTCGCGCGGATCGACCTGGACGGCCTGCGGGCCCGCGTCGCGGACCGCCGGCACCGCTTCACGGTTGAGGGGCACATCGGCGACCTGCTCGCCTTCTACCGGGAGGTCATCGCGCATCCCGGGGGCGGGACGGGGCCGGCCCCCGCGCGGCTACACTCGAGGGGGTGACCGAACCACTCGACCTCGGCCTCTTCCCCCTCGACCTCGTCCTCCTCCCCGGCGAGCGCGTGCCGCTCCACCTCTTCGAGCCGCGCTACCGGCAGCTGTATGCCGACTGCGTGCTGGACGACCGGCCCTTCGTCATCCTCCGGACCAGCCCCCTGGGCACTGAGGACGTGGGCTGCAGCGCCCGGTTCGAGACCCTGGTGCAGCGCTTCGAGGACGGGCGGCTGAACGTCGTGGTGGCGGGCGTCGAGCCGGTCCGGGTGGTCGAGGAGACCGACGGCCGCCTCTACTTCTCCGCCCAGGTCGAGCCCCTCGCCGACGACCCCGCCGAGGCCCCGGCGGAGCTGGTCGAGCGGGTGATGGGCCGGTACCGGGCGCTGGCCGGCCTGGAGGGCGACGCCCCGCCCGGGCTGCCGGAGGGCGTCGCGCGCTCGTACGCCGTCGCCAGCCGCTTCGAGCTCCCGCCCGAGCCGAAGCAGGTGCTCCTGGAGGAGCGCTCCGAGCCCCGCCGCCTGGAGCTGGTGGCCGGCCTGCTGGAGGAGGTCGACAAGGAGATGGCGCACGCCCGTCTGGCGGCGCGCCGCGCGTCCAGCAACGGGAAGGTGTCGACGCCGTGAGCACGGCCGTCTCCGCGGACGTCGCGGCCGGCTACGGCCGCCTGCGCGACGGGGCGCCCACCTGGGTCGCCCAGCCCGTCGCGCTGATCTGGGTGGAGGGCCCTGACGCCGCGTCGTTCCTCCATGGGCTGCTGAGCAACGACGTCGCCTCGCTGGCCCCGGGCGAGTCGACGGAGGCGCTGCTGCTCGACGCGAAGGGCCACGTTCAGGCGGCGATCGGCGTCCACCGCGACGGCGACGACGCCCTGACCCTGGTCCTCGATCCCGCCGACGGCGACGCGGTGGCCGCCGCCCTCGACCGGTACCACTTCTCCGAGGACCTGGAGCTCCTGGGGCCGGAGGCGGCGTGGGCGCTGACGGTCGCCGGGATGCCCGCGCCGGCCGGCCCGTCCGTGCCCGGGGTGCTCCCTGGGACGGTGCGGGTGGTGGTCGACGACCCCGCCGCGGCCGGCGCCGCGCTGCCGGGGGAGCAGGCGCCGCCCGAGGCCCTGGAGATGGCCCGCGTGGCCGCCGGCGTCGCCCGGGTGGGCGTCGACACCGGCCCGTCCACCCTGGTGCAGGAGGCCGCGCTCGAGGACCGGGCCGTGTCGTTCACCAAGGGCTGCTACCTGGGGCAGGAGACGGTCGCGCGCCTCCAGTTCCGCGGCAAGGCCAACCGCGCGCTGCGCGGCGTGCTGCTGGACCGCCCGGCGAAGCCGGGCACCCCGGTCACGGCGGGCGGCCGCGAGGCGGGCCGCGTGACAAGCGTCGCCCGGACCCCGGACCTCGGGGTGATCGGGCTGGCGATCCTCCGGCGCGAGGTGGCGCCGGGCGACGAGGTGGAGGCGGGAGGGGTCGCCGGCAGGGTCGCCGGGCTCCCGTTCGACCGCCGGTGAGCGAGGAGAACGGGGCCGGCGCGCTGGCGGGCCTGCTCGGGCCCGTGGGGGCCGCGGCGCTGTCCGAGGCCACGCGGGCGCTGGCGCGCACGACCGACGCCGCCTCGGCGTCGCTGCGGGTGGCCGGCTGGACCGCCCAGGACTGGGCGTTCCGCTTCGAGCTGCCGACGCGCGACCGCCACGTGGTGGTGCACGTGCCGCACGACGGCAGCCCCCCGAGGGTCCGCGACGCCGGCGCCGGGCCGGATCCGCTGACCCCGGGGGACCTGCGCCGCTCCTAGCCCCGGGCGGGCCCAGCGGGCCCCGGCCGGGATGGCGCAATTGAGACTCCGCGTTCTCAATTGAGACGGGATCGGCCGACGGCACGAAACCCGGGCAGACCCTGAGTGAACACCCCGGACGCGCGACCGCGGGCCGTCGGCCCCGTGGCGCGTTGGTGCAATTGAGGCTCCGCGTTCTCGATTGCACTGGGGGGCCCCGGGAGGCCACGGGACGCAACCGCTCAGGCCTTCAATGAAGGAACCACCCTCGCGGCGGCGGCGCGTCGCCTCATGTTCCGCGGCGCCCGGGTCCAATTGAGACTCCGGGGTCTCAATTGGAACAAGCGCCACCGTGCGGCGCCCGCCGGGCGACGTGCACCGGTCAGGGCGCCGCAGTGCGGGCTAGGCCCGCCGCACGAACCTCCCGTCCGGGTCGAACCGGTCGGCGACGGCGGTCAGCCGCGCCAGGTCGTCGGGCGGGAAGATCGACGCCATCGGGTCGGACTCGGCCGACAGGTTCACCAGCCCCTGCCCGGCCGCCCACGGTCCCGCCGCCGACCGCACGGCGTCGACGCCGGCCTTCGACGCGGCCGCCAGGTCGGGCCCCGCGGCGATGCCGACCGCGTACAGCGCGCCCTCGGCCGCGACCGAGCACACCACGCCCTCCGCGCGGGCGCGGGCCACGGGGCCGCCCAGGCGCCGGACCTCGGCGCCGATCAGCGCCTCGCCCGGCCCCTCCGTGGCCGCGGCGACGACCGCCGCGATGGGCTCGGGCCCCAGCGTGTCGATCAGGATGCCGCCGCCGAGGGCCGGGACCGGCTCCGGCGGGTCCATGTGGACCTCCCGGAGGTCGGTCGACCGCAGCGGGCGGATGGTGTCGATCGCGGGCCCGAGCTCCCGGAGCCCCGCCAGCAGGTCGTCCAGGCGGGCGGGACCGTCGAGGTCGACGGCCTCCACGATCGCGAACGCGTGGCCGCGCAGCGGCTCCGGCACCGGCTCGACCGGCGGGAAGCGCAGCACGCGGCCGATGGTGGTGACGCCCTCGGGCACCCCGGCCGACCACTCGCGCCACGCCTCCAGGACCTCCCCGGCCCGCTCGAGCGGGTACATCAGGCTCCCCCCGGCCATCTCCCCGACCGGGTGCAGCGCCACCTCGGCGGCCGTCACGGCCGACCAGCCGCCACCGCCCCCGCGGAGCGCCCACATCGCCTCGTCGTCGATCCCGTCGTCGAGCCGGACGATCTCGCCGTCGGCGGTCACCACCTCCACGGCGACCAGGTCGTTCGCGGCGAGCCCGGTCCGGCTCGAGAGCCAGCTGTGGCCGCCGCCGAGCAGGTAGCCGATCGCCCCGACCGACGGCGACGAGCCGGGCGCGGGCGCCAGGCCGTGCTCGGCGGCCGCGATCACGACGTCGCCCATCTGGACGCCGCCGCCGATGCGGGCGACGCGGCGGTCGGCGTCGATCTCGATGTCGGTGAGGCCGCTCGTGCGCAGCAGCAGCGTGGACTCGTCCACGGCGACGCGGCCCGCGCCGTGGCCGGTGTTCTGGACGACGACCCGCAGGCCCCGGTCGGCGGCGGCGCGCACGGCATCGGCGGCCTCGGCGGCGGACGCGGGGATGGCGGCGGCGGCGGGGCGCTGCTCGACCGCGAGGTTCCACGCGGTGCGGGCGGGGTCCCATCCGACGTCGCCGGACTGGATGAAGGATGTGGTGGTCATTCGCGCAGCATACGATCGCCCCGTGGACGTCGACTGGGGCGATGGGGACTACGCGCGCACGGCGGCGACGCTCGCGCCCACGGCCGACGCGCTCGTGGACGTCGCGGGGATCCGGCGCGGCGACCGGGTGCTCGACGTGGGCTGCGGCACCGGCAACGCGTCCCTCGCGGCCGCCGCGCGCGGCGCCGAGGTGCTGGCGGTCGATCCGTCGCCCGGGCTCGTCGCCCTGGCGCGCGAGCGGTCGGACGCCGCCGGCGCCGGGGTGCAGGCGCAGGTCGCGTCGGCCGAGGCGCTGCCGTTCGAGGACGGCGCGTTCGACCACGTGGTGAGCAGCTTCGCGGTGATCTTCGCCGCCGATCCCGACGCCGCCCTGCGCGAGATGGTGCGCGTCGCCCGGCCCGGCGGGGTGGTGACCCTGACCACCTGGCTGCCGGGCGGCGGCATCCAGGCGGCGGCCCAGGTCATGCTGTCGCTGCTTCCGCCCCGGCCCGAGCCGCGGCCGCGGTGGGACGACCCGGACTGGATCCTCGGCCTGCTGGCCGCGGCGGGCGCGCCGGGTGGCACGGCCGACCTGCGGGAGATCGCGTTCGAAGCGGCCTCGCCCGAGGCGTGGTTCGCCGAGCACGAGGAGTTCCACCCCGTCTGGCGGGCGTTGCGGCGCGAGGCGGGCCCGGAGGCCTGGGAGGGCGTCCGACAAGGATCGGTCCGCGCGCTGGCGGCCCACGACGAGGGCGACGGGGCCTTCCGTACCACCAGCCGGTACGCCGTGATCCGCTCCGTGCGGGAAAAGCCGGCCGTCACCTCCTGAAACAGGCTTCAGGCGCGGCCGCGCAGGGCCGATCGCGGAGGCATGCCGTCCGCTGCGGGTGGCACACTCCGAACATGCGTTCGCCCTCTTCGACACACGGCCAGCTGATCCTCTTCCCGGGGGTCTCCGAGGCCGCACCGCTCGCCCCGGCGCCGGCCGCGCGCCGCCGCAGGCCCACGCGCGTGGAGCGGAAGGTCGCCGAGCTGGAGCGCATCGCCCAGGCCGCGGAGCGCGAGATGGCCGACAGCTTCCGCCGCGGCGACGCGGTCAGCGCGAAGGCCGCCCACGACCGCGCCCGCGGGGCGCGGCGCGCCGCCGAGATCCTGCGCGCCGGGCCGTCCGGCGTGGCCGGCGTGCTCGGCGGCCACCACGAGGCGGCGTAGAGCAACCTCACGGGTCAATCCTCCCGCGTGCCGTGCCGAAAATTCTGGCGATGGCGATCCACCACGCACAGACCCCCGCGGGCGCGCCGCACGGGGACGCTCCCGACCGCATCGTGCTCGAGACGGTCGCGGCGATCCTCGAGGGGCAGTTGGACATGGACACCACGCTCAGCGCCGTGGCGCGGGCCGCCCAGCGCTCCCTCGGCAGCGACCGAGCGAGCTGCTTCGTCCACGACGGCGCCGACACCCGCATCGTCTCGGTGCACACCACCGCCGACGACCCCCGGGAGCGCGCGTTCCTGGAGGGCTCGGTGGGCCTGGCGGCGGAGCGACTGCCGATCTGCCGGCTGCTGGTGGAGCAGGAGGACGTGCTGCTGGTGGTCGAGGACATCCACGACCACGAGCGGATCCCGCCGAAGCTGGCGCAGCGGCTCGGCTCCGGGGCGATCGTGGGCGTGCGGCTGGAGCACCGCACGGTCACGAGGGACGGCCGCCCGGCGCTCCTCGGCACGCTCTTCCTGAGCTTCCGCGAGCCGCGCCGGATGTCGGCGCAGGACCTGTCCGCCGCCCGGACGCTGGGCGGCCTCGCCGCACTGGCGATCGCGAACGCGCGCCTGCACGCCCGGGCCCTCAGCAGCCTGGCCCACGCGGAGCAGCGGGCGGCCCTCGACCCGCTCACCGGGCTCGACAACCACCGCACCTTCCACGAGGCCCTTCGCCGGGAGGTGGAGGACGCCGCGGCGGCGGGCCACGACCTGGCCCTGGTGCTGATGGACATCGACCATTTCAAGCAGGTCAACGACACCTACGGGCATCAGGCAGGCGACCGCGTGCTGGTGGAGGTGGCGGCCCGCCTGCACGACGTCGCCCGCGACGAAGACGTGATCGCCCGCATCGGCGGCGAGGAGTTCGGCTGGATCCTGCGCGGCACCGACGCGTCCGGGGCCCTCGTGGCCGCCGAGCGCGCCCGCGAGGCGATCTCCGCCGAGATGGAGATCGTCGGGATGCTGACCATGTCGGCGGGGGTCTGCGACCTGGCCGCCGCGCGCGACGCGAACGAGCTGTTCGAGCTCGCCGACGGCGCCCTCTACTGGGCGAAGGCCCACGGCCGCGACGTGGCGATCCGGTACGCGCCCGACGTGGTCACCGACCTGTCCGCCGAGGAGCGCGCCGAGCGCCTGGAGCGCGTCCGCGCGCTCGCCGGCCTGCGGGCCCTGGCGCGCGCGGTGGACGCGAAGGACCACTCCACCCGGCGGCACTCCGAGCGGGTGGCACACGTGGCGGTGCAGCTCGCGACGGCCGCGGGGTGGCCGGTGTCCCGGGCGGCGCGGCTCCACGAGGCGGGCCTGCTGCACGACGTCGGCAAGATCGGGCTGCCCGACGCGGTGCTCTTCAAGCCGGGCCGTCTGACGCCGGAGGAGTTCGAGCAGGTCAAGCAGCACGCCCCCCTCGGGGCCAACATCGCGGCCGAGGTGCTCGACGACGAGCAGGTCGAGTGGATCCGGCACCACCACGAGCGCTGGGACGGCACCGGCTACCCGGACTGCCTCGCCGGCGACGCGGCGGGCGACGGCGCCCACATCCTGGCCCTGGCCGACGCGTGGGACGTCATGACGAGCCTGCGCAGCTACAAGTCGCCGCTGGCGGTGCCCGCCGCCCTGGAGGCTGTCTCTTATACACCGGGGCGCGTGTATAAGAGACAGACGGTCGACGCGCTGGAGCGCCTGATCGCCGCCGGCGCGATCGAGGCGAGGCCCGCCGCCCCGGCGCCCGTGGCGGTCCCCGTGGTGGCCCCTGCCGAGCCCGGCACGGGCGGCTTCGCCGCGGCGTGCCGCCAGGCGCTGGACGAGCTGCGCATGGCGATGGGCTGGGAGCAGGCGTTCCTGACCCGGATCCACGACAAGGAGCTCGAGATCGTTGCCGTCAGCGGCGCCGACATCGTGCGCCCGGGCGTCCGCATGCCCGTGACGGAGGCGTTCTGCCACCGGATGCTCGCCGGATCCGCCCCCCCGGCCCACGGCCGCCTGTCCGACCCGGAGTCCGGCTACGCCGACCTCGGGGTCATCGGCGCGACCGGCATCGAGAGCTACAGCGGCCACGCCGTCCGCCTGCCGGACGGTTCGCTGTTCGGGACGCTCTGCGTCGTCGACCGCGCCGCCCGACCCGTCCCGGGGCCGGGCCGGGAGCTCGGCGAGGCTCTCGCCCGGCTGATCGCGTGGGAGGCCGGCCGCGAGGGCGTGGCCACGGCTCTCGGCCGCGCCCGCGCCGGCCTCGCCGGCGATTAGGACCTAGGCGAAGAGGATCTCGTCGCCCGGCTCGCCCTCGGCGAGCCGCGCCTCGATCTTGGCGAACGCCAGCTCGTGGAGGACGGGGGCCAGGACGTCGATGGGGCCGTCCGGCGCCTCCGCGTTGCGGAACTGGACGCTCACGCGCCCCACGAAGCAGGTCTTGACCCCCAGCTCGCGGCCCTCGTCGTCGAGCACCTGCACCTGGAATCCCCAGAGCATCGGCGGTCCGTCGGTCAGCGACGTCCGGACCTCCCGCGGGATCAGCGTGTAGCTCTGACCCTCAACCTCGACTCGACGCTGAGTCATAGGTCGATCAGCTCCCCGGCGGCGGTCACGGCGACGGCCGCGCCGCCGCGCCGCGGGTCGCCCGCGCCCTCGAGGCCGTCGCGGCCGGTGCCGACGGCGCTGACGCCGCCGAAGAACAGGTTCATCTCGCCCCAGCGGCGCAGGCTGTGCCCGTCGGCGACCAGGGCGGCCACCGCCTCGTCGGGCACCCCTCCCTCCACGTCCACGCCGTCCCCCTCGGGGTGCACCCGCGGGTGCCGGACGGCCGCGGGGACGTCCATCCCGCCGTCCACCAGGTTCACCACGGTCTGCAGGATCGCCGAGCGCAGCCGGTTCGATCCCGCGGAGCCGAGCGCCAGGACGGGCTCGCCGTCGCGCAGCAGCAGGCTCGGGGCCATCATCGAGGTCATCCGCTCTCCGGGGTCGGTCTGTCCGAAGCCGCCCGGGTTGAGGTCCTCCTCCCCGAGCATGTTGTTCAGAAGGATGCCGGTTCCGGGCGCCATCACGCCGGAGCCGGAGCCGTTCGAGCTCGAAAGGCTGGCCATCCCGCCGTCGGCGTCCACCGCGCTGGCGTGGGTGGTGCCCGTCGGGCGGCGCGCCCAGAGGCGCTCGACCACGTCCTCCTCGCCCAGGTCGGCGTGGAAACGCTCGTCGCGGACGGCGTTGGCGGCGACGCCGGCCCGCGTGAGGGCCCGGTAGCGCGCGACGTCGTCCGCCGGCGAGGGCCCCTGTTCCATCGCGCGCAGCGCCAGGGCGATGAGCGCCCCGCCCGACGAGGGCGGGGGGTTGGTGATGAGCGTGACCCCCCGGTAGTCCACCCGCAGCGGCGTGCGGTCCACCACCCGGTACGCGGCGACGTCCTCGTCGGTCACCAGGCCGCCGTTCGCGCGCAGGTGGGCCACGATCGCCCGCCCGAGGGCGCCGCTGCGCATCGCCTCCGGCCCCTCCCGGCCGATCGTCTCGAGCGCACCGGCCAGGTCGTCGTTGCGCAACCGGTCGCCCGCGCCCAGCAGGCGCCCGCCGGGCGCGTAGACGCCGGCGGCGGCGTGGCTCGCGGTGAGCATGTCCCCGAGGATCTCGTGGAGGTAGCCGGCCTCGCGGGTCAGGACGATCCCCTCGCGGGCGATCCGCACCGCCGGGGCGACCACGTCGGCGATCGACAGGCGCCCGAAGCGCCGCGTCGCCTCGCCCAGGCCGGCGACCATCCCCGGCACCGCCACCGACGCCGGCCCGATGTGGAACACCTGCTCCGCGCCGCCGAACGGGACCGTGAACGAGTCGAGGTCCCCGGGGTCGAGCCGACGGCCGCCGGGGCCGAGGCCCGGGGCGGCGACGAAGAAGTCGAGCAGGGCGACCGCGCCCTCCGGGGAGCGCACCATCAGGAACCCGCCGGCCCCCGGCCCGGTGAGGGGGCTCTCGGCCACGGCCGCCGCGAACGCCGCCGCGCACACGGCGTCGACGGCCCCTCCCCCCTGCGCCAGGGCCTCGGCGCCCGCTCGCGCGCTCAGCCGGTGACCGGCCGCGACGACGCCGACGGGCGCGTCACGCCGGCCGGTGCTTACGCCGCGTCCTCCGGACCGTCCCGGTCGTCGTCGTCGCCCTGGAGCTCCGAGCGCCGGATGATCGTTGTGGCGTCGGGGTCGCGGGGCGGCGTGCCGACGGACTCCACGTCGAAGACGCGCGGCGTGTCGGGCTCGGGGACGGTCTCGGGACCCGGGGCGGTGCGGCTGGCCGGGTACGGCAGGTCGAAGCGGGTGACCTTGTCCGCCCGGACCAGCGACGGGCCGGAGCCCTCGGAGCCCGGGGCGGCCGGGCGGGTCCCGGCCGGGGCCTCGCGGGTGGCCGGCTTCGCGGGCTGCTCGGGCGGCGGGGCCGGCACCGCACGCACGCCGGTGAAGTTGGCGGCGACGACGGTGACCCACACCTGGCCCTCGAGGTCCGGGTCGATGGTGGCGCCGAAGATGATGTTGGCGTCCGGGTCGGCCGCGTCGGAGACGACGCGCGCGGCCTCGCCGACGTCCACCAGCGAGAGGTCGGGGCCGCCGGTGATGCCCAGCAGGATCCCCTTGGCGCCGTCGATCGGGGTCTCGAGCAGCGGCGAGGCGATCGCGGCGAGGGCGGCCTCGCTGGCCTTGTTGCCGCCGCCGGCGTAGCCGATGCCCAGCAGCGCGGTGCCGGCGCCGCGGATGATCGTGCGCACGTCGGCGAAGTCCAGGTTGATCAGGCCCGGCAGCGTGATCATGTCGCAGATGCCCTGGACGCCCTGGCGCAGCAGGTCGTCGGCCACCTTGAAGGCGTCGACCATGCTCGTCCCGCGGTCCAGCACGGCCATCAGGCGGTCGTTCGGGATGATGATCACGGTGTCCGCGGCGGCCTGGAGGCGCGACAGGCCCTCGTCGGCGATCCTCGTGCGGCGGTTCCCCTCGAACCCGAACGGGCGGGTCACGACGGCGACGGTCAGCGCGCCGAGCTCGCGGGCGATCTTCGCCACGGCGGGCGCCGCGCCCGACCCGGTGCCGCCCCCCTCGCCGGCCGCGATGAACACCAGGTCGCTGCCGCGCAGCGCCCGGCGCACCTGCTCCTCGCTCTCGCGCAGCGCCTGCTCGCCCAGGGCGAGGTCGCCGCCGGTGCCGAGGCCGCGGGTGAGCTCCATCCCGACGGGGATGCGGACGTCCGCCTCGCTCACCTCGAGCGCTTGGCGGTCGGTGTTGATCGCGACGAACTCGACGCCGCGCAGGCCCGCCTCGATCATGCGGTTCACGGCGTTGCAGCCGGCGCCGCCCACGCCGACGACGCGGATGACCGCGACGTAGTTCTGGCCCTCGGACGCCGGCCGCCGGTCCGACTCCCACTCGGGCCCGCGCTCGACGGGCGCCATGGCGTCGGTGGACTTGAAGAGCTCCGACAGCGGCCCCTCGCGCATGCTGGCGCGTCCGCCCCGGGTGCTCACGCCGCCGCCTTCCCCGCGCCCCCCGGTGCCATGCCCACGGGGCTCGCGACGACCTCCCGCGCGAGCTGGCGGTACCAGCGCGCGGCCTGTCCGCCGGAGTCGTAGCGGATCACGCTCTTGCCCTCCACGGGCGCCTCCGCGAAGCGGATCGTCTTCCCGATGCGCGTGCGGTACACGCGGGCGCCGAAGCTCTCCTCGAGCATCTGGACCGCCTCCCGGCCATGGACCGTACGGCCGTCGTACATCGTGGGAAGGATACCCACGATGTCCACTGCCGGGTTCAGGTTCTCACGGACCTGCTGGAGCGTCTGGTTCAACTGGGCCAGGCCGCGGAGCGACAGGTACTCGCACTGGACCGGCACGATCACGCCCTCGGCGGCCACCATGGCGTTGATGGTGAGCAGGCCCAGGGAGGGCGGCGTGTCCAGCAGCACGTAGTCGTAGAGCGCCCGGACCGGCCGCAGCGCCCGCTCCAGTGCGCGCTCGCGGCCGATGGTGGCCGACAGCGCCAGCTCGGCGCCGGCAAGCTCGATCCCGGCGGGCGCGATGTCGATCTCGCGCGCCTCGATGACCTCGGTGATCGCGGCCGACCCGGTGAGCACGTGGTACATCCCCAGGCTGAGCGCCTCGACGTCGATCCCCTGGCTCATCGACAGGTTGCTCTGCGGGTCGAGGTCGACCGCGAGCACACGCGCGCCCATGTCCTTCAGGGCGACGCCGAGGTTGAGCGTCGTGGTGGTCTTCGCGACGCCGCCCTTCTGGTTGGCGAGGGCGAGGACGCGGGCGGTTCTGGGCATCGGGGGGCCTCTGAACGGGGGTCTGACGTCCGCTCGTTTCTCCCCCGTCCCCCGGATTCCTGCGATCCCGCGCAGGAATGGGGGATCCTGCCTCAATCGGGGGGCAGCTCCAAGCGGCGCTGGCCGGCCCACGCGGCGGCCTGCGAGCGGCGCTGGAAGCCGAGCTTGCGGAGCAGCTGGCTCACGTGGTTCCGGACCGTCTTCTCCGACAGGTGCAGCACCTCGCCGATCGCCCGGTTGGTGTAGCCCTCGGCGATCAGGGCGAGCATGCGGCGCTCGCGGTCGGTCAGGCCGGCCAGCTCGGCCTCGGCCTGCTTGGCCGACAGCTCGCGGAACTGGCTGAGCAGCGCGCCGGCCGCGCGGGGGTCGAGCGTCGAGTCGCCGGCGGCGGCGTCGCGGATCGACTGGGTCAGCCGCTCGGCGTCGGCCTGCTTGAGCAGGTAGCCGCTGGCGCCCGCCATGACGGCGCCCACGATCGCCTCCTCGTCGGAGTACGACGTGAGCATCACGACGCGGGTGTCGGGGTGGTCGGCCTTGATGCGGCGGCATGCCTCGACGCCGCTGCCGTCGGGCAGGCGGACGTCCATCAGGACCACGTCGGGTCGGGTCTGCTCGTTGAGCTGGACGGCCTCGGCGACGGTCTGTGCCTCCCCCACCACCCGGAAGCCGGCGGTGTGGCTCAGGAGGGTGCGGAGCCCCAGCCGGACGACCGTGTGGTCGTCGACGATGAGGACGCGGATCGGGTCGGCGGGAACGGCGGCGGCACTGCTCACGGGAGGGTCACCTCAGGTTCATGTTCGGGGATGACGGTGTCGGGTTCGTCACTGTCGAGCGGGACGGCGAGCACCACGCGGGTGCCGCCGGTCGGGTTCTCGGCAACCTCGAGGCGTCCCCCGAGGCGGCGGGCGCGCTCGCGCATGTTGCGCAGGCCCTCGTGGCGGCCCGGCGCGGCGTCCGGCCCGGCGGCGACGCCGCCGGGACCGCAGCCGTCGTCGGCGACCACCAGGTCGAGCTCGTCGGGGCCGAAGACGAGGTTCACGCGGACGCTGCACGCGCCCGCGTGCCGGGCGGTGTTGGAGAGCGCCTCGCGCAGGATCTGCTCCAGGTGCTGGCCGGCCTCGTCCGGCAGGGGGCCGCTGCAGGCGAGCCCCTCGACCGCGAAGCGCACCGGGCGACCGGTCTCGTCGGAGAAGCGGCGGGTGAGCTCCCCGAGCCCGGTGGCGATCACCTCCGGGGTGGCGGGGGGCTGCGCGAGCGCGCGGATGTAGTCGCGGATGCCGTCGGTGGCCGCGTTCAGGTCGCCGACCACCTCGCGCACCTCGGCGCGGACGGCCGGGTCGTCGGTGCGGATCGCGATCGCCTCCAGGTGGAGGCCGGCGGCGTAGATCGACTGGATGGTCCCGTCGTGGAGGTCGCGGCGGAAGCGGGCGCGCTCCTCGGCGATCGCCCGGGCGCGGTCGAGGGCCTCGAGCTGCTGCTTGGCCTCGACGTCGAAGATCTCGAGGAGCTTCACCGCCAGCACGCACAGCACCAGGCCGGCGAGGCCGCGGACCACCTCCAGGGGCAGGCCGGTCAGGTCGAACCAGCCGTCGGCGTCGCCGATCCCGCCGGGTGTGATGGGGCCGGGGGCCACGATCAGGCCCGCGAACAGCGCGTAGACGGCGAGCACCGCCGCCGCCGCGCCGGCGTAGGGCTTGATGGCCGTCATGCCGGCGTCGCCCAACTCGGCGCGCTGGCGCCACATGCCGACGGCGGCCAGGGCGGCGCCCGGCAGGAGCAGGGTGTAGCGGGAGACGGCGACGACGGCCGACTCCCACTCGGCCGCGCTCCACCCCTGCTTGGGGGCGGCCAGGGCCAGCACGCCGAAGATGAGCCCGGCGGCGAGGATCGAGAGCGCCGTGAGGCTGCGCCGCCAGACGGGCGGCAGCGTCAGCAGGCGCAGGCCGAACTGGACGAGGAACAGGAAGGCGGCCACCTGCACGACGGCGCGCAGGACCTCCAGGCCGTCGATGACTCCCGGGTCGAGGAACGTCTCCTGGATGGGGACGAAGACGTAGCCCCACACGGCCAGCGCCTCCACGAACGCGAAGGCGGCCAGCCAGATGAGGGACGACGTGAGGGTGAGCCGCGTGGCGCGGCGTCGCTGGAGCCACACGGCGAAGCCGAGCGAGAAGAAGACCAGCCCCTGCGCGAACAGGATGATGGTCTCGTTCTGAACGAAGAACTCGCGCACAGACGCGCCTCACGGTTCCGCAGACGGGGCGGGCGCGGCCTTCCGGCCCCGCCCGCCGCGGCGTCCAACGGCGATCGGACCCCCGGTAACGAGCCGATTGTAGCGCCGTTACAGCGCCGGGCTCACCGGGGGTCCCGCTGAGCTAGGCGCCGAGCTCCGCCTCCAGCGCCCCGCGCATCGCCGCGAGCTGCCCCGCGCCGGCGGCGTCGACCACCTCCGGCTCCTCCAGGAGCGCCCGTCGGTCGATGGTGCTGCTGCGGTTGGTGACGTACGGGTCGTCCAACACGTCCTGGAGCTTGCGCCCGGTGCCGAGCTGGCGCACCACGTACTCGATCAACCGCTTGTGCTGCGCCGACTCGGTGTTGATGAGCCGCCGGATCTCCTCGCGGACCGACATCAGAAGGTCTGGATCTGGAGGCTGTTGCCGGCGCCCGCCATCGCGCGGAGGCGCGCGACGCGCTCCTCCATGGGCGGGTGGGTCGAGAACAGCTTGGAGATGCCGCCCTGGCCGCGTGCGTGCGCGGCGAGCGGGTTGACGATGTAGAGCGGCTCCGCCGCCGGGTTGACCTTCATCGGGATCTGCTGGGCGCCGCGGTGCAGCGTCTCCAGCGCGTCGGCCAGCGGGAGCGGGTCGCCGATCAGCTCGGCGCCGGTGGCGTCGGCCACGAACTCGCGCTGGCGGGACACGGCCAGCTGGATGATCGTCGCCGCGAGCGGCGCCAGGATGATCGTCGCGATCGTCCCGATGATCCCCAGCGGGTTGTCCCGGTCGTCGCCGCCGAAGAACAGCGAGAACTGGAGGAAGTTCGCGATGGCGGCGATGGCGCCGGCCACCATGGCGGCGACGCTCGAGATCAGGATGTCCCGGTTCTTGATGTGCGCCATCTCGTGGGCGAGCACGCCCTCGAGCTCGCGCGGTGCCAGCGCCCGCTGGATGCCGGCGGTCACCGCGATGGCGGCGTGCTTGGGGTTGCGGCCCGTCGCGAACGCGTTGGGCTGCTCCGCGGGCGTGACGTAGACGCCGGGCTTGGGAAGGCCCGCACGCGTGGCGAGCGTGGCGATCATGCGGTGCAGCTCCGGCTCCTCGGCCTCGCTGACCTGGACGGCCTTGCTCATCTTGAGCGCCACCGTGCCGCTGAACCAGTACATCGCGAAGTTGAAGACGACCGCGATGACGGCGAACACGATGATCCCGCTGGCGCCGCCGATCAGGAAACCGATCAGCAGGAGCAGCGCGGTGAGCGCCGCGAGCAGCAGGAACGTCTTGATGTTGTTGCCCGCCTTGTATGAGGCGAGGTTCATCAATTCCTCCTTGGGTACCGCCCCGGATCCCTTACGTGGAGCGGTATGCCGAGTATAGGAGAGTCGGCAAGGAGGGCTCCCCCGGGGCGATTGACAGTCGGTTAACACCCCGGTTGTTCAGCCCTGCCGCCGTTACCCTCGGGGGTGTGCGCCGCGCCCGCCTCGCCATCGCCCTCGCCCTGGTCGCGGGCCTCCTCGCCGGCTGCGGCCCCCTGGGCCCCACCGACCCCGGCGGCGACCAGGCCGATCCGGTCAAGCTCCTGACCGTCCTGCCGAGCCCCGGCGACCTCCGCGGCCCGGACGCGGAGCAGGCGGACGCCGCCGACCTGGCCGCGGCGTTCACGGGCCGGGCCGACCCCGATCTGGCGTCGATCATCGCGTCCCGCGACCCGAAGGCCGCCGCGGTGCGCGTGTGGACCGGCCCGGACGACCAGACGCTCACGGCGGCCGCGACGGTGTGGGGCTCGCACCTGGTGGCCACCCAGGTGGGCGCGGACCTGGCGCAGCGGCTCGTCTCGGATGGCGGGAGCGCGTGGACGCCCCCCGAGGCGCGCGCCGCCCGCGGCGCCCGCCGGGACGACCCGCGCGAGCTGCGGCTCGCCCGGTCCGTGGGGCCGAACGCGATCTACATCCGCGCGACCGGGCCGGTCTCGGACGAGACGGTCACGACGGCGCTGGAGCGCCTGACCCAGCAGCTCCAGGAGAACCCGGAGTTCGGGGGCGGCTGAGCCGTCCCGTCAGGGCGTGAGGTCCCGGCGGTCGACCATCACCAGGGCGGCGGCGACGGTGACCGCCGCCAGGCCGAGCAGGGCCAGGAGGTCCCCGCCGCCGAGGGACCCCGCGCCGATCACGGCGGGCGGGTCGAGGTAGTGGAAGATCGAGAGCGGCCCGAGGGGCTCGGCGATCGACCACACCTGGCTGAGGTAGTCGACGGCGTAGGAGACGAGCAGGAACCCGGTCGCCCAGCCCACGGCGCGCCCGCCGGTGCGCACCAGCGACGCCACCAGCAGCGTCACCCCGCCGACCGCCAGGAAGCAGGCGAGGCCGGCGAGCAGCGCCAGGGCGAGCGGGCCCGGGTCGACCGGCGCCAGGTCGTCGACCGTGAGGGCGGCGGCGAGGCCGCCGAGGTAGCCGCCCGCGACGACGACGGCCAGGCCGGTGGCCATCGCCATCGCGTGGGCCGCGAGCCACCGGTGAGGCGGCAGCGGCCGGGAGAGCACCAGCTCGGCCGTGCCGTCCTCCGCCTCGCGGGCGGGAGCCGCGGCCATCGAGATCGCGACCGCCGCCTGGCAGGCGAGGGCCACCGGGTGGAGGTAGCCGGAGCCGGCGTAGCCCGTGGGGCTGGCGACGTCGGCGCTGCCCGCCAGGGCGCGCAGCGCGGGCGGCAGCGCGTCGAGGACCTGGCGGATGGCGTTCTGGTCGACCGACGCGTACGACAGCCCCACCACGAACTCGAACAGCCCGAAGCCCAGCGCCAGCAGCAGGATCCGCACCCGCGCCCGCTCGAGCGCCAGGCCGTACACCACCCTCACGGGGCCTCCCCCTCCCCGTAGAGGTGGCGGAACGCCTCCTCCAGGCTCGGCGGGGCGATCGCCACGTCGTCCACCGGCAGCGCGGCGAGCGCGGCCAGGAGCGCCTGCGGCTCCCCGGAGACGGTGAAGCGGTGGCGCAGCCCGTCGACCTCCACGCCGGCGACCCCGTCGACCGCGTAGCGCGACGGGTCCACCGGCTCGCGGAAGCGGACCTCCACCGTGCGGCTGCGCCCGCGACGCAGCGCATCGACGGGACCGGCGAGCAGCAGGCGCCCGTCGCGGACCATCGCGACGCGGTCGCAGAGCTCCTCCACCTCGGACAGCACGTGGCTGGAGAAGAAGACGGTGCGCCCCAGCCGGGCCCGGCCGGCGAGCCACTCGAGCAGGCGCCCCTGGATGACTGGGTCGAGGCCGGCGGTGGGCTCGTCCAGGATCACGAGCGGGGGGTCGTGCTGAAGGGCGGCGACCAGCCCCAGCTTCTGCTTCATCCCCCGCGAGTACTCGCGGACGCGCTTGCGGAGGTCGGGCTCCGGGAGCTCCAGCACGCGCAGCAGCTCGTCGCGCAGCACCGGCGGCCGCGGGTGGAGGCGGCCGAGGGCGTCGAGCACGCGGCCGCCCGCGAGCGACGGGTACAGGCCGAGCTCCCCGGGCAGGTAGCCCACCTCGGCGAGGGCGCCCATGCGGTCGCGGCCGACGTCGTGGCCCATCACCGCCACGCGGCCGGCGGTGGGCCGGATGAGCCCGAGCGCGAGGCGGATGAAGGTGGTCTTGCCGGCGCCGTTCGGGCCGAGGAACCCGAAGCACTCGCCCCGTCCGACCGTGAGGTCGATGCCCTCGACGCCGACGGACCGCCCGTACATCCTCGTGAGGGCCGCGGCCTCGATGGCGTGGTCCACGGGAGGAGAGGGTAACCGAGGGCGGTGCAGATCGACCTGACACCCCACGACGGCTGGGGCATCAGCTGGGTGGCCGCCGAGCCGGCGTTCATGCAGCGCGGGTCGCACGCGGTGCGGAGCGACGGCGGCGTCTGGCTGTTCGACCCGGTGGACGGCGACGGCCTGGAGGAGGCGCTCGCCGGGCTCGGGACCCTCCGCGGCGTGGTGCAGCTCGTCGACCGCCATCCGCGCGACTGCGCGGTCCTCGCCCAGCGCCACGGGGTGCCCCTGCACACGGTCCCGATGGGCGGCGTGCCGGGCCTCGCCGCCGAGCCGGTCGTGCTCCACGACCGCCCCTGGTGGCGGGAGGTGGCCTTCTGGCTCCCCGAGCACCGCGCCCTCGTGGTGGGCGAGTCGGTTGGCACGGCCCCGTACTTCCGCGTGGACGGCGACCGGATCGGCCTCCACCCGTTCGCCCGGATCGGGCCGCCGGGGGCGCTGCGCGGCCGCGACGCGGCCCACCTCCTGCCGGGCCACGGCGCCGCCGTCTCCGGCGATGGGCTGGGCGAGGAGCTGGACCGCGTGATCGCACGGGGCCGCGGGGACCTCCCCCGGGCCTGGCTCGCCGCCGCCCGTTCCTGGAGGCGCTGAGCCGGGCGTCTGGACGGGTCCGGCGCCGGGGTCGTAGGCTCGGAACGCTTACGTTCCCGAGCCGGAGGGATGGCCGGTGGCGCCGCGGGTGGAGCTGGCGCTGGGTGGGAGGACCGCCGCGACGGCCCGGTACCTGACGTGGGCCCCGACGCCGGCGACGCTCCGCGTGACGGACCCGGACGGCGCGACCGCGCCGATCCGCGTGCGGCTGCGCACCCGGCCCGGCTCGAAGGGCCGCCACTGGTTCCGCACGGCCCCGGCGGCGGCCCCGACGACGGAGCTCACCCTGAACCTGGCGACCGACGGGACGCCGTCGCCCTTCCTGCTGTCCGGCCGGTTCGGCTTCCCGAGCGCGGCCGACGGGGACGCGGTCCTCCAGGTCCGGCTCGGGACCTCGACCACGGTCCTCGCCGCGCTCCCCACGATGGTGCGGATCCGCAAGGACGCCGAGGCGCTCACGACGGCCGAGCGCAACCGCTTCCTGAGCGCGCTCGCCCGCCTCAACAACGCGGGCCTCGGCATCTTCCGCCAGTACCGCGACTCCCACACGCAGGTGGCGGTGGACGAGGCCCACGGCCGCGACGGGTTCTGGCCGTGGCACCGGGCCTTCCTGCTCGACCTGGAGCGGGAGCTGCAGGCGCTCGACGCCTCGGTGACCCTCCCCTACTGGCGCTTCGACCGGCCCAGCCCGAAGCTGTTCACGCCCGGGTTCATCGGCGGGCCGGGGCCGACCGTCGCGGTGATCGCCCCGACCAACCCGCTGGTGGCGTGGCGGACGGACAACCAGGCGGGGATACCGCGCACGCCGCAGTTCGACCCCGCCACGAGCCTGGCGACCGACCCGGGCTTCGGGCCGGTGTCGCTCGAGGCGGTCACCACCGGGTCGACGTCGCCGTACACGCAGCTGCGCCCGGTCTTCGAGACCGAGCCGCACGGGCGGGCGCACACCAGCTTCGAGGGGGTCATCAGCCGCATCGCGATGGCGGCGCGCGACCCGCTGTTCTTCCTCCTGCACTGCAACGTGGACCGCCTGTGGGCCAAATGGCAGTGGTTCCAGGACCGGTGGGACGTCACCGCGGCGCCCACCTACCGCTTCCGCGGCGCCGCCGGGCAGGCCGGGGCCACGCGGATCGGCCACAACGCACGCGACACGATGTGGCCGTGGAACGGCGTGACCGGGGGGATCCGCCCGCCGACGGCGCCGCGCAAGCCGTTCCCGGCCTCGCCGGCCGCGACGTCCCCCTCGCCGGCCCCGACGGTCGGCGACATGATCGACTTCCAGGGGCACGCGGACCCGGCGCGGCGGCACGGGTTCGACTACGACGACGTCCCGTACGAGGCGTAGGCGGGGAGGCCGGCAGTGGGCGAGATCGACCGCTATCGCGAGCAGTACGCCAAGCAGCTGCGGGACGACCAGGCGCGCTACGCCTGTCTCTTATACACATCTAGATGTGTATAAGAGCGACGTCCCGTACGAGGCGTAGGCGGGGAGGCCGGCAGTGGGCGAGATCGACCGCTATCGCGAGCAGTACGCCAAGCAGCTGCGGGACGACCAGGCGCGCTACGCCGCCCGCGCCCGGCCTGCCGAGGAGGCGGCCGCATCGATCGGCGACCCGGCGCGGCCCGCCGGTGAGCGGGTGGCCGCGATCGCCGCGGCCAGCCCCGGCGCGATCGCGCAGCCGGGGCTCATGGACATGCTGCTGCGCATCCTCCGCGACCCCGAGGAGGACCCGGCGGTGCGCACGGCGGCGCTCGCCGCCCTCCAGGAGAACTCGGTGGCGGCGGCGCAGTTCGGCCCGTGGGCGGCCGCGTGGACCGAGGCGCTCCGCGACGTCGCCACCGACGAGGACCGCGCCCTGCGCGCGCGGGCGCTCGACATCCTGGCGCTGGAGGGCGACGAGTACGCCCAGCGGCTGCTCACCGACGGGCTCCGCGACCCGCGGCGGGCGCTGGTGCCGCCGGTGAAGGCCCTGCGGATGATCGGCTACGACATCCACGCCGAGCAGTACGACCTGCTGCGCGACCTCGCGGCGAACGCGCGCCAGAAGGGGGTGCGCAACCAGGCCCTGCGGCTGCTGGGCGCCGACAGCGCGTCGAAGGACATGTTCGCGCGCATCGCGGCAGACCGCGGCGAGGACCCGACGGCCCGCGCCACCGCCGCGGTCGCGCTCCAGGGGCTCGCCCCGGACGACTTCGCCGCGCTGGCGCGCGACGTGGTCGACGACGACGACGATGACGACCGCGTCCGCGCGACCGTGATCACGGCGCTCGCGCACGGCCCCGGCGACGTGGACGCGGCGACCGGCGACAAGGTGCGCGCCCTGGCCGAGGCGCCGGCGCCGCCTCGCGCGGCGCCCGCGTCGGCCCGCCAGCTGCGGACCTCGGCGAAGCACTTCATGCGGGTCACGGAGCCGGAGTGACGGAGCACGACGTCGCCGCGCTGGTCGCGGCGGTGCGGGACGACCCGGGGCGGCGCGGCGAGCTGGTCCCGCTGCTGCGCGAGGACGCCCCCGTGTACGCCGGGCGCGGGGCGGCGGCGGCCGCGCGGATCCGGGGGTGGGTGATGGCGGCGTTCGCCGACGCCGGGTGCCCCGCCGAGGCCGAGCCGCTGGTGCTGGCGGATCTGGAGCGCGAGCAGGACGCGCAGCTCCTGGCCGCGGCGGCCCGGGCGGTGCGGGGGATGGACCAGCCCGGCGAGGACGCCGCGGCGGCCCTGGTGTGCGCGCTGCGGCGGCTGCCCGCCGGCGACCGGCCGGTGAGCTTCGACGGGATGCGGCCCGAGTGGCCGGCCGCGGACGCGACCACGGTCGTGGCCGAGCTGGTCGGCGCGCTGGCGTGGCTGGGGCCGCGCGCCGCCCCGGCGCGGTCCGACCTGGAGGCGCTGCGGGTGACCCACGGGCCCACCTGGGGCGCGGAGGCGCGCCGGGCGCTGGACGACGTGGTGGCGGCGCTGCCCGTCCACGATGGCCACTGCTGCGGCCACGCCGCGCCGCGGGCGGAGCCGGTGGCCGCGGCGGCGGGCGCGGACATCGGCGACGCCGCCCTTGAGGATCAGGACGGGGCGCGGACGACGTTCGCCGCCGCCTTCCGCGGCCGCCCGAGCGCCGTCGCGTTCTTCTACACGCGGTGCGAGAACCCGGAGAAGTGCTCGCGCACGATCGCGCGGCTCGCGGAGCTGCAGGGGGCGCTGGAGGAGGCCGGCCTGCTGGAGCGCGCCAACGTCGCCGCGCTGACCTACGACCCGGCGTACGACCTGCCGCACCGCCTGAGGGGCTACGGGGAGGCCCGCGGCCTGCGCTTCGGCCCCCGGGTGCGCCTGTTCCGCGCCGAGGCGGACCACGAGGCGATCCGCCGCCACTTCGCCCTCCGGGTCGGCTACGCGGGCTCGCTGGTGAATCGCCACGCGGTCGAGCTGTTCGTCCTGGGCCGTGACGCCGAGCCCGCCCTGGCGTGGTCGAACCGGCCGTGGGACACCCGCGACGTCCTCGCGGCTCTCGCGGCCCGGGCGGGCTAGGGCAGCCGGTCCGCGGCCCCCGTCTGCTCGCGCAGCCACGCGGCGTGCGCGGCGGTCAGCCGACCGCGGCGCAGGCGCCACGACCAGTTGCCGCGGGCGCGGCCGGGGGTGTTCATCCGGGCCTCCGCGCCGAGGCCCAGGACGTCCTGGGCGGTCACGATCGCGAGGCCCGCGGGGGAGCCGAGCGTCATCCGGATGAGCATGCGGCCGGGGGGCTCGCCCACGACGCCGCGGCGGGCGGCGGCGGCCGTCATCGCCCGGCGGGCGGCGTCGTCCGCGGACGCCCACCACCCGGCGGCGGTGTCGTTGTCGTGGGTCCCCGCGTAGGCGACGCAGCGCACCGGGTGGTTCTCGGGTAGGTGCGGGTTGCCGGGGCCGCCGGGGACCGCGAACTGGACGACGCGCATCCCGGGGAGACCGAGGCCCGCGATCAGGCGGTGGACGGGCTCGGTGATGACGCCCAGGTCCTCCGCCACCAGCGAGAGCGGCCCGAGCGCGCGCAGCGCCGCCTCCACCGGCGCGCCGCCCGGGCCGCGCAGCCAGCGGCCGTGGCGCGCCGTGCGGTGCCCTCGCGGGACGCCCCAGAACGACACGAACGCCCGGAAGTGGTCGATCCGCACCGCGTCGTGGAGGTCGCGGGAGCGGCCGAGGCGCGCCACCCACCAGGCGTATCCCCCGTCGCGCATCGCCCGCCAGTCGTACGTCGGGTTCCCCCAGAGCTGGCCGGAGGCGCTGAACGCGTCCGGGGGCACGCCGGCGACGACGTCGTCGCGGAACAGGTCCGGGTGTGCGCGCACGTCGGCCCCGCGGGGGGCGACGTAGAACGGCAGGTCGCCCATGATCCGCACGCCCCGGTCGGCGGCGTACGCCCGCAGCGCGCCCCACTCCCGGTCGAAGCGGACCTGGTCCTCCAGGGCCCCCGCGCCGGCGAACCGCATCCACCCCTCGATCCAGGCGGCGTTGCGCTCGCAGAAGTCCGCCGCCTCGGCCGCCGTGACACGCGCCCGAGGCCGCGCGAGGAGCCCCGGCCAGCCCGCGAACGCCGACGGGCTCTTGTACGGCGAGCCGTGCCGGTCGGGCGGCGTGACCGGCAGGATCTGCCACCACGACTGCCCCGCGTCGGCCAGCCAGTCGACGAACCGCAGCGCGTCGGGGCCGAGGCGTCCGCCGGGGAGCGACGTGACGTGCAACAGGACCCCGGACCGCCGTGCCGCCGTGGGGTCGAGCGGTGTCGGCGTCGGCGGCATCGGGAAAGGCTACGCTGAGTGACGCCCGTGCCCGCCACCCCGCCCCGCACGCAGCCCTCGCGGATCCAGATCCACGACGTCCTTCCCGCCGTCGAGGGTGGACGCTGGCCGGTGAAGCGCTCCCTGGGCGACGACGTCGTCGTGGAGTGCGACATCGTCCGCGACGGCCACGAGCACCTGCGCGCCGTGGTGCGCCACCGCCCGCCGGGCGAGGAGGCGTTCCGCGAGGAGCCGATGACGCAGCTCACGACAGACCGCTGGCGCGGGACCTTCACCACCGGCGCCCTGGGGCTCCACGCGTTCCAGGTGGAGGTGTGGGTCGACCAGGTCGCGTCGTGGCGCTCCGAGGTGGAGCGCAAGCTCGCCGCGGGCCAGGAGGACCTGAACAGCGAGATGCTCGAGGGCGCCGCGCTGCACGAGGCGGCGGCGTCCCGGCTGAAGGGCGCGGGCCGCACGGCGGTGAAGGGCGCGGCGACGGCGCTTCGCGGCGAGGGGACGGCGGTGGACCGGGCGGCGCCCGCCCTGTCCGAGGACACGATGGCGGCGCTCGACGGGGCCGCCGGCCGCCCGGAGAAGACCCGCTCCGAGATCCACCTGGTGGACGTCGACCGGGAGCGCGCCCGGATGGGCGCGTGGTACGAGCTGTTCCCGCGGTCGTGGGGCGGCCTGCCAGGCGTGGCCGAGGCGATCCCCGGACTCGCACACCTGGGCTTCGACGTCGTGTACCTCCCCCCGATCCACCCGATCGGCCACACCCACCGCAAGGGGCGCAACAACGCGCCCGTCGCGAAGGCCGGCGAGCCCGGCAGCCCCTGGGCGATCGGCAACGAGCTCGGCGGGCACACCGCCGTGGAGCCGGCGATCGGGACCCTGGAGGACCTCGAGGCCCTCGTCCGGACGGCGTCCGACTACGGCATCGAGATCGCGCTCGACTTCGCGATCCAGTGCTCCCCGGACCACCCGTGGCTGGCGGAGCACCCGGAGTGGTTCCACCGCCGGCCCGACGGCACGCTGAAGTACGCCGAGAACCCGCCCAAGCGCTACCAGGACATCTACAACGTCAACTTCGCGTCGGACGACTGGGCGGCGCTGTGGGACGAGCTGCGCGCGGCGGTCGTGTTCTGGGTGGAGCGGGGCGTCCGCGTGTTCCGCGTCGACAACCCCCACACCAAGCCGATCGGCTTCTGGGAGTGGCTCATCCGCACCGTCCGCGAGGACCACCCGGACGTGATCTTCCTGGCCGAGGCGTTCACCAGCCCGGCGCGCATGTACGCGCTCGCGAAGGCGGGCTTCAGCCAGTCGTACACCTACTTCACGTGGAAGAACACGTCCTGGGAGCTCCGGGAGTACGTCGAGGAGCTCGCCGGGCCGGCGAAGGACTTCTTCCGGCCGAACTTCTTCGTGAACACCCCGGACATCCTCCACGAGTACCTCCAGACCGGCGGCCGGCCGGCGTTCGAGGCGCGGCTGATCCTGGCGGCGACCCTGTCGCCGAGCTACGGCGTCTACTCCGGCTACGAGAACCTGGAGGCGATCCCGGTCCAGGAGGGCAGCGAGGAGTACCTCGACTCCGAGAAGTACGAGGTCAGGGACCGCCACCTGGACGGCCCGCTGCTGCCCCTGATCCGGCGCCTCAACGAGATCCGGCGCGCGTCGCCCCCGCTCGGCCGCATCGACGTCCGCTTCCTCGAGACCGCCAACCCGGCCCTGCTCGCCTACGTGAAGGGCACGGGCGAGGGCGCGATCGTGTGCGTGGTCAACACCGACCCGTTCCACGCGCAGGAGGGCATCGCGCTGATCCCCGACGACATCGGTCTGCGGGAGGCGTTCCGCGTTCGCGACCTGATCACCGGGGACATCTACCAGTGGTCGGCCGGCGCGAACTACGTGCGCCTGGACCCGGCCCTGACCACCGCACACGTCCTGAGGGTGGAGCCATGAGCACGCAGACCAGCGTCGAGCGCGACATCGCGCTCCTCGCCGCCCGCGACCACCACGAGCCCCATCGGGTGCTCGGCGGCCACCCCGCCGCCGAGGGCGTCGTCGTGCGCGTGTGGTGGCCGGAGGCCGAGTCGGTGAAGCTGATCGTCGACGACGGCGAGCCGGTGGACCTGCCGCACCGCGCGTCGGGGCTGTGGGAGGGCCTGATCCCGGGCGCGACCGACGTGCCGCGCTACGAGCTGGAGGTGGCCCACGACGGCCGCGTGGTGCGCACCCGCGACCCGTACACGTTCCTCCCGACGCTCGGCGAGCTGGACCTGCACCTGGTGGGCGAGGGCCGGCACCACGAGCTGTGGGAGCGGCTCGGCGCGCACACTCGGACCGTGGACGGCGCGGAGGGCACCGCGTTCGCGGTGTGGGCGCCGTCGGCGCGCTCCGTCAGCGTGGTGGGCGACTGGAACGCCTGGGACGGGCGCGTCCACCCGATGCGCTCGCTGGGCGCCTCCGGGATCTGGGAGCTCTTCCTGCCGGGCGTCGCGCCCGGCGCCCACTACAAGTACGAGATCCGCGGCGCCGACGGCGGCCTGCGCCTGAAGGCCGACCCCATGGCGACGGCCGCGGAGATGCCGCCGCGCACCGCCTCCACCGTGTTCGAGTCGACGCATCCGTGGCGCGACGGGGCCTGGATCGAGGCGCGGGCGGGCAGGCGCCCTCACGCCGAGCCGGTCTCGATCTACGAGGTGCACCTCGGGTCGTGGCGCTGGAACCCGGAGGAGGGGAACCGCCCCCTGACCTACCGCGAGCTCGGCGACGAGCTGGGCGACTACGCGCGCGACATGGGCTTCACCCACGTCGAGCTGCTGCCGGTGATGGCCCACCCGTTCACCGGCTCCTGGGGCTACCAGGTGACGTCGTACTTCGCGCCCACCCCCATGCTGGGGACGCCGGACGACCTGAAGGAGATGATCGACCGGATCCACGAGCGCGGCGTCGGCGTGATCCTGGACTGGGTCCCCGCCCACTTCCCGCGCGACGAGTTCGCCCTGGCCCAGTTCGACGGCACGGCGCTCTACGAGCACGCCGACCCCCGCCGCGGCGCCCACCCCGACTGGGGGACGCTGATCTTCAACTTCGGCCGCAACGAGGTGCGCAACTTCCTGACGGCGAGCGCCCTCTACTGGCTCGAGGAGTACCACGCCGACGGGATCCGCGTGGACGCCGTCGCGTCGATGCTCTACCGCGACTACTCGCGCGCCGCCGGGGAGTGGCTGCCCAACGAGTACGGCGGGCGCGAGGACTTCGAGGCCATCTCGTTCCTGCGCGAGATGAACGAGGTCACCCACGCCGCGACGCCCGGGATCGTCAACGCGGCCGAGGAGTCGACCGCCTGGCCGGCCGTCTCGCGGCCCACCGACTCCGGCGGCCTCGGCTTCGACCTGAAGTGGAACATGGGCTGGATGCACGACACCCTCGAGTACTTCTCGAAGGACCCCATCCACCGGCGCTACCACCACGACGAGCTCACGTTCAGCCTCGTCTACGCCTTCACGGAGCAGTTCGTGCTGCCGCTGTCCCACGACGAGGTGGTCCACGGCAAGGGCTCGCTCCTGTCGAAGATGCCGGGCGACGACTGGCAGAAGCACGCCAACCTGCGCTCGCTCTACGGCTACATGTGGGCGCACCCCGGCAAGAAGCTGCTGTTCATGGGCGGCGAGCTGGCCCAGGAGCAGGAGTGGAGCCACGTGCGCTCCATCGACTGGCACCTTGCCGACAGCCCCCGGCACGGCGGCGTCCAGCGCCTGGTGCGCGACCTGAACCACGCGTACCGCGACTTCCCGCAGCTGTGGGAGCTCGACTCCGACCCGGCCGGGTTCCGCTGGCTGGTGGTCGACGACCGCGACGCGAACGTGGTGGCCTTCGCGCGGTTCGACGCGCACGGCAAGGCCCTGGTCGCGGCCGCCAACCTGTCGCCGGTGCCGCGCCCGTCGTACCGGCTGCCCATGCCCCACGCCGGCCGCTGGCGCGAGGTGCTGAACACGGACGCCGGGATCTACGGCGGCGCGAACCTGGGCAACCTGGGCGTCGTGCACGCCGAGGAGCGCCCGTGGGGCGGCGAGTCCGCCTCGGTCGAGCTGATGCTGCCGCCACTGGGAGTGATCTGGCTGTCGCCGGATGAGTGAGGCGGACGGCCGCCTCCCATGGGAGCTCCCGCTCGGAGCCGCGCCGCAGGGTGACGGCACGACCGTCTTCCGCGTGTGGGCGCCGGCGGCGTCGCGGGTGGAGGTGGAGCTGGAGGGCGGCCGCGCGCCGCTCCACGAGGAGCTCGGCACGTTCACGGGCCGGCTGGGCGCCGGCCCCGGCGACCGCTACCGCTACGTCCTGGACGGCGGCGACCCCCTGCCCGACCCGTGCTCCCGCTTCCAGCCCGAGGGCGTGCGGGGACCGTCGGAGGTGGTGGACCCGGGCGCGTGGACCTGGACCGACGGGGGCTGGGGCGGCCTCGACCCGGACGACCTGGTCGTCTACGAGCTGCACGTGGGCACGTTCACCGCGGAGGGGACGTTCGCGGCCGCCGCGGAGCGCCTGCCGGCGCTGCGCGAGCTGGGCGTCACCGCCGTCGAGCTGATGCCGGTGGCGACCTTCCCCGGGAACCGGAACTGGGGCTACGACGGGCTCTACACCTGGGCGGCCCACCCGGCCTACGGCGGCCCCGCGGCCCTCGCCGCGTTCGTCGACGCCGCCCACGCCGCCGGCCTCGGGGTGATCCTCGACGTCGTCTACAACCACCTCGGGCCGGGCTCGGAGGCGGTCGACGCGTTCGGCCCCTACCTCACGGACCGCTACGGCACCCCCTGGGGGCGGGCGGTGAACTTCGACGACGCCGACTGCGGCGGGGTGCGCGAATGGGCGGTCCAGAACGCCGAGATGTGGGTCCGCGACCTGCACGTCGACGGCCTGCGGGTCGACGCGGTGCACGCGATCTTCGACGCCGGCGCGCGCCACGTGCTGGCCGAGCTGTGCGACCGGGTGCGCGCCGCCGCGCGGGTGCCGCCCGTGCTGATCGCCGAGAGCGACCTGAACGACCCGCGCACGGTCACGCCGGTCGCGGAGGGCGGCTGGGGGTTCGACGCCCAGTGGTCCGACGACTTCCACCACGCCCTCCACGCGCTCACCACCGGCGAGGCCGACGGCTACTACGCCGACTTCGGGGGCGTCGAGCCCCTGGCCGCGGCGACGGCGCGGCCGTTCGTCTACGACGGGCGGTTCTCCGCGCAGCGGCGCCGGCGGCACGGCGCCCCCGCCGGCGGCATCCCGGCGCGGCGGTTCGTGGTGAGCTCGCAGAACCACGACCAGGTGGGCAACCGGGCGCTGGGCGACCGGCCCCCGGCGGGGACGCTGCCGCTGCGGGCGATGTGGACGGTCCTCTCCCCCTGGGTGCCGATGCTGTTCATGGGCGAGGAGCACGGCGAGCGGCGACCATTCCAGTTCTTCACCGACCACATCGACCCGTTCATCGCCAACGCCACGCGGGAGGGCCGGCGGCGCGAGTTCGCCGCGTTCACCGGCTTCGCGGAGGAGAAGATCCCCGATCCGCAGGACCCCGCGGCGGCGGCGCGGTCGGTGATCGACCCGGACGGCGGCGACCCCGCGATCCGGGACCTGTACCGGCGCCTGCTGGCGCTGCGCCGCGAGCTGCCGGCGGGGCGGCCGCGCGTGCGCAGCGACGCCGTGGCAGGATGGATCGGCCTCGCCCGGGGGGCCGTCGAGATGGTCGGCAACTTCGGACGCGACGAGGCGGAGGTGCGGGTGGACGGACGGGCCGTGGTGCTGGCGACGCACGAGGGCGTCGGCCTCCGGGACGGCGTGCTGCGGCTGCCGCCGCTGGCCGGGGCGGTCGTGCGATGACGGTGTGGCCGGGGCGGCCCTTCCCGCTCGGGGCGACCTGGGACGGCACCGGGACCAACTTCTCGCTGTTCAGCGAGCACGCCACCCGCGTCGAGCTGTGCCTGTACGACGCCGAGGACCGCGAGACCCGCGTCGACCTGACCGAGCGCACCGCGTTCAACTGGCACGGCTACATGCCGGGGATCGTGCCCGGCCAGCGCTACGCGTTCCGCGTGGACGGCCCCTGGGACCCCGGGCAGGGCCACCGCTTCAACCCCCACAAGCTGCTGATCGACCCGTACGCGAAGGCCATCGAGGGGCCGGTGCTGTGGGAGGCCGGCAACGTGCTGCCCTACGAGCCGGACGGCGAGGACGCCGACCTGGTGCGGGACGAGACCGACGACGCCGATGCGATCCCGAAGGGGATCGTGGTCGACTCCGCCTTCGACTGGGAGGGCGACCGCCCGCCCAGCACCCCCTGGAACGAGACCCTCATCTACGAGGTCCACGTGAAGGGGTTCAGCAAGCGGCACCCGGGCGTGCGGGAGGACCTGCAGGGGACGTACGCGGGCCTGGCGTCCGACGAGGCGATCGCCCACCTGCGCTCCCTCGGCGTGACCGCGGTGGAGCTGCTGCCGGTGCACCACAACGCCGACGAGATGCACCTGGTGGACCTGGGGCTCGCGAACTACTGGGGCTACAGCTCCATCGGGTTCCTCGCGCCCCACGCGATGTACGCCGCCACCGGGCGCACCGGCGAGCAGGTGCGCGAGTTCAAGGGGATGGTGAAGGCCCTGCACCGGGCGGGGATCGAGGTGATCCTCGACGTCGTCTACAACCACACCGCCGAGGGCAACCACCAGGGCCCGATGCTCTCGTTCAAGGGCATCGACAACCTCAGCTACTACCGCTGCTCGCCCGAGGACCCGCGCTTCTACGTGGACTTCACCGGCACGGGCAACTCGCTCAACCCGGTCCACCCCAGCGTGCTGCGGCTGATCATGGACAGCCTGCGCTACTGGGTGCTGGAGATGCACGTCGACGGCTTCCGCTTCGACCTGGCGTCGGCCCTGGCGCGCGAGTTCTGGGAGGTCAACCGCCTCTCCGCGTTCTTCGACGTGATCCACCAGGACCCGGTGCTGAGCCAGGTGAAGCTCATCGCGGAGCCGTGGGACGTCGGCCCCGGCGGCTACCAGGTGGGCAACTTCCCCGTCCTCTGGACGGAGTGGAACGGCCTGTACCGCGACGAGATGCGCGACTTCTGGCGCGGCCACAGCGACGGTGTGGCCGAGTTCGCGTCGCGGCTCACGGGATCCAGCGACCTGTACCAGAACGACGGCCGGCGGCCGTTCGCGTCGATCAACTTCATCACCGCCCACGACGGCTTCACGCTGCGCGACCTCGTCTCCTACAACGAGAAGCACAACGAGGCGAACCTCGAGGAGAACCGGGACGGCACCGACGACAACCGGTCGTGGAACTGCGGCGTCGAGGGGCCCACCGACGACCCGGAGATCGCGGAGCTGCGGCGGCGCCAGCAGCGCAACTTCCTGGCGACGCTGCTCCTGTCGCAGGGCGTGCCGATGCTGCTCGGCGGCGACGAGATGGGCCGCACGCAGGGCGGCAACAACAACGCGTACTGCCAGGACAACGAGATCAGCTGGTTCGACTGGACGCTCGACGAGGACCAGCGGGAGCTGCTCGAGTTCACGCGCCGCCTCATCGAGATCCGGCGCGACCACCCGGTGTTCCACCGGCGCGACTTCTTCGGCGGGCAGGACGGCGACGGCTCCGGCCTGCCGGACATCCGGTGGTTCCGGGCCGACGGCCGCGAGATGAGCCGCCGCGACTGGCGCAACTCCGAGCTGCGCACCCTCGGGGTGTTCCTGAACGGCGAGGAGCTGCCGAACCCGGGCCCGAGCGGCGAGCCGGTGATCGACGACTCGTTCGTGCTCCTCATCAACGCCGGCCACGAGGACCTGCAGTTCCGGCTCCCGGCGCGGCGCTTCGGCAACCGCTGGCGCCAGGTGATCTCCACGGCCGAGCCGGACGCGCCGGAGGGCCACCGCACGTGGCCGGCCCGCTCGGAGGTCCCGCTCGCCGGCCGCTCGATGGTGCTGCTGCGGCGGTCGTGGTGAGGGCGACGTACCGGCTCCAGCTGGGCCCGGACCTGACGTTCGACCACGCGCGGGCGCTGGTCCCCTACCTCATGGACCTGGGGATCAGCCACCTCTACCTGTCGCCGAGCCTGCAGGCGCGGCGCGGCTCGACTCACGGCTACGACGTGACCGACCCGCGGGTGATCTCCGCCGACCTGGGCGGCGAGTCGGCGTTCCGGGCCCTGGCCGGCGCCGGGCTGGACGTGCTGCTCGACATCGTCCCGAACCACATGGCGGCGTCGGACGAGAACCCCTTCTGGCGCGACGAGGCGCTGCGGGCGAAGTACTTCGACATCGACCCGGAGACCGGCCGGCACCGGCGGTTCTTCTCCATCGACGAGCTCGCCGGCGTGCGGCAGGAGGACGACGAGGTCTTCGACGTCACCCACGACCTGGTGCTGCGGCTGGTGGCGGAGGGCGTCGTGGACGGGCTGCGGATCGACCACCCCGACGGCCTGGCCGACCCGACCGGCTACCTGGTGAAGCTCCACGACCGCGGGGTGCGGCACGTCTGGGTGGAGAAGATCCTGGAGCCGGGCGAGGAGCTGCCGGACTGGCCGGTCGAGGGCACGGTGGGCTACGAGTTCATGAACGACGCCACCGGCCTGTTCATCGACCCGGCCGGCGAGGGGCCGCTGACCGCCCTGTACGCGGAGCTGACGGGCGAGCGGCGCGACTTCGAGGAGCTCGCCCGGGAGGCGAAGGTCACGGAGGCGCGGACCACGTTCCAGCCGGAGGTCGAGCGGCTGCGGTCGCTGGTGGACGAGCCGGGCATCGCGGAGGCGGTGGCCGCGCTCCCCGTGTACCGGACGTACGTCGACCCGGCGGAGGGGCGCGTGGCGCCGCACGACCGCGAGGCCGTGGAGGAGGCCGGCCTGCCGGAGCCGGTGCGCAGGGCGCTGATCGCGCCGGAGAACTCCGAGGAGCAGGCGTTCGCGGTGCGCTTCCAGCAGACGACCGGGGCGGTGATGGCGAAGGGCGTGGAGGACACGGCGCTGTACCGCTACACGCGCCTGGCGGCGCTGAACGAGGTGGGCGGCGACCCGGGTCGCTGGGGGCGGACGGTGGAGGAGGTGCACGCCGCGAACGCCCAGCGGGCGGCGCGCTTCCCGCGCGGCCTGCTGGCCACCCAGACGCACGACACGAAGCGCTCGGGCGACGTGCGGGCGCGGATCGGGGCCCTGGCCTCGGTCCCGGAGCTGTGGCGCGACCGCGTGCGGTACTGGTGGGAGCTCAACGCCCCGCTGCGGACCGACGGCGCGCCCACGCCCGACGAGGAGTACCTGATCTACCAGACCCTCGTCGGCGCCTGGCCGCTGGAGCGGGACCGCCTGCGCGACTACATGACGAAGGCCATGCGCGAGGCGAAGGTCGCGACGGGGTGGATCCAGCCCGACGAGGCCCACGAGTCGGCGGTGATGGCGTTCATCGACGGCCTGTACGGGTCCGCCCGCTTCGTCGGGGACCTGGAGGACGTGCTGCACCGGGTCATCCCGATCGGCGAGGCCCACGCCCTGGGCCAGACCCTCCTGAAGCTCACGAGCCCCGGCGTGCCGGACGTGTACCAGGGCGACGAGCTGTGGGACCTCGCGCTGGTCGACCCCGACAACCGCCGGCCGGTGGACTGGGACCTGCGCCGCCGCCAGATGGACGAGGAACTGAAGGCGGGCGCCGCCTGGCGCCGCGCGACGGCCAAGATGCACCTGATCCGGCAGGCGCTGGACCTCCGCGCCCGCCGGCCGGAGGCGTTCGCCGGCGGCTACCGCCCCCTGGAGGCCGGTCCGCGCGCGTTCGCCTACGCCCGCGGCGACGAGGTCATCGCGGTGACGCCGGTGCGCATCGACGGCGACGGCAGCGTCCTGCGGATCCCCCCGGACCTCCAGGGCCCGTGGCGGAACGTGCTGACCGGCGAGGACGTCCCCCTCCACTCCTCCGCCCAGGTCGGCGGCCTCACCGGACCCCTCCCGGTGGCGTTACTCGAACGCAGGTGATCCGGCGGGCGCCCCCGGGTTAGGGTGGCGCCCGTGAAAATGAGGGGATCGGCCGGCGGAGCCGGTCTCGTGCTCGCCGCGATGACGCTGGCGAACGCGATGATCCTCGTGGACCAGACCGCGGTCCCGCTCGCCCTGCCGGACATCCTCGAGGACTTCCACATCGGGACCGCCTCGGCGCAGTGGGTGCTGAGCGGCAGCCTGCTGGCCCTCACGAGCCTCCTGGTGCTGGGAGGGCGGATGGCCGACGCCTTCGGCCGCAGGAAGATCTTCCTGATCGGCATCACGGTGTTCACGGCCGCGTCGGCCGTCGGCGGCCTCGCCCCGGACTACCCGGTCCTGCTCGTCGCACGGATCGTGCAGGGCGCAGGCGGCGCCCTCGTGCTCCCCGCGACCGTCGCGATCGTGAGCGCCGCCTATCCCCGGGAGGCGCGCGGCCGCGCACTCGGGACGATGGGCGGCGTCGCCGCGATCGCCGGCGCGTTGGGCCCCACCATCGGCGGCGTCCTCACGTCGGCCGTGAGCTGGCGGGCGGTGCTGCTGGTCAACGTCCCGCTGGCCGTCGTCTGCGTGCTCCTGGCGCGGCGCGGGGTCGCCCGGGAGGACGGCGGCGCCCGCGCCGCGATGGACGTCCTGGGCGCCGTCCTGCTGGCCGTGGTGCTGTCGGGCCTGCTGATCGGCCTGTCGGGGACCCAGGGGGCGGCCTGGACGTCGCCCGAGGTGCTGCTGCCGCTCGTGGTCTGCGCCGCCGCGGGGGTCGGGCTCGCGCTCCACGAGCGCCGCACGGCCGACCCGCTGATCGACTTCGCGCTGCTGCGCGGCAACCGGAACTACATGGGGGCGACGGTCAGCCAGGGGCTCGCCGGGATGATCGAGATGGGCACCGGCGTGCTCTTCCCGCTGATGCTGATCCTCAACATGGAGATGGAACCCTCCGTCGCGGGCCTCGCCCTGATCCCCCTGACGGTGCCGATGGTCGTCGGCGCCCCGCTCGCCGGGCGGTGGTACGACCGCGCCGGCGGGCGGCCGCCGCTGGTCGCGGGGTTCGGGCTGCTCGCCCTGTCCGGCGTGGTCCTCGCCATCGGCGCCGGGGCGAACGAGTACGCGGCGATCCTGCCGGGCCTGCTCGTGATGGGCGCCGGCCTGGCGCTGGTGCTCACCGTCAACGACCCGGTGGCCATCGACATGCTCCCCGAGCGCACCCACGCGCAGGCGTCGGGCGTCTCGGCCACGGCCGAGCAGGGGGGCGGCGCGATCGGGATCGCCCTGCTCTACGCCATCTTCCACCTGACGTATCTCGACCGGCTCTACGAGCGGATCGACTCCGGCCCGCTGGCCGACCTGACCCCCGGCGAGGCCGCGCAGCTGAAGGCGGACATCCTCGCCGCCGAGCAGACCGGCCTGCGCCCCTCGCATTTCGACCCCGGCCTGCGCGAGTACCTGTTCACGGCGCGCGGGGCGTCCGCCGACGGCTACAGCGCGGCCTTCATCGCCGTCGCCGTGATCGGCGCCGCGGGCGCGGTGGCGACCGCCCTGCTCGTCCGGCGAGCGTCCGCCCCCGCCGACTGAGGCGACCCGGCCGGCACGGCTCCGTCAGGCGCCCCCGCTAGCCTGCCCGGCGATGCGGCGAGCGATCGTGACCGGAGCGGCCGTCGCCGCGCTGCTCGGCCTTGCGCCGGGCGCGCTCGGCCAGGCGACCACGCCCGACCCGGCGACGACCACCCCGACGGAACCCGTCGTCCCTGTCGCGCCCCCGACGCATCCGGCGATGACCACCGGCTGGGGTGCGGTGACCACCTCCGGCGAGGCCCTCCGCGCCGCCCCGGACCCGGCGGCGACGATCTCCGGGACCGTCGCGAGCACCGGCATCGCGGGCCGCGCGGACGCGGTACGGCGCGACGCCGCCGGCGCCGTGTGGGTGCGCCTCGCCTTCCCCGGCGCCGTGGCCGGCTGGGCCCCGGGCGACGCGATCCGGGCGGTCCCCGCCCCGGCGACGCTGTCCGCCGGCACGGTGCGCGCCCTGACGGAGGCCACCGCCTCCCTGGGCTCCCGCGCCGCGCTGGTCGTGCGCGACCCGTGGGGGCGGACGCTGTTCGCCGCCGGGTCGCCGAGCCCGCTGATGCTGGCGTCGGTGACGAAGCTCGCGACGGTCTCGGCGGCGCTCAGCGCCGACCCGTCCCTTCCGCTCGCGTCGGTGGCGGCGATCCTGCGCCCGTCCGACAACGCGAAGGCCCAGGCGCTCTCGAACCACCTCGGCTCGGGCAGCCGGACCCTCGGCGCACGCCGCGCGGCCGATCACGCGGCGGCCCTCGGGGCCGTCTGGCACGTCGTGGACGGGTCCGGGCTGTCGCGCGGCAACCGCGCGGCCGCCGGCGAGGTGGCGGACCTCCTCCTGGGGGTCCGCGACGAGCCCGGCTTCCTCACGCTGTTCCGGGGGCTGCCGGTCGCGGGCCGCACCGGGACGCTCGAGTGGCGGATGCACGGCACCAGCGCGACGGGCCGGGTGCGGGCGAAGACGGGCACATACGACGACTGGCGCGTCTCGTCGCTCGCCGGCTATTTCTGGCCCGCCGGCTCGGGCCTGCGCCCCGAGCGGGCCTACGTGGTGGTGTCGCTGGAGAACGGCGCGTCGCCATACCGGGCACGGCCCGTGCAGGACGCGATCGCGGCCGCCCTCACCGCGCGCGGCGCGCTCACGCCCGCCGTGGCGGCCCCCCTTGGCATCACGCGCGTCCGATAACGTCGGCGCGTGCCGAAGGTCGTCGACCACGCCGCGCGGCGTGAGGAGATCGTCGATGCGCTGCTCCGGGTCGCCGAGCGCGACGGCCTCGACGGGGTGAGCCTGCGTGCCGTCGCCCGGGAGGGCGGGTGGTCCACCGGCGTCCTGGCCCACTACTTCCCGGCGAAGGACGACCTGCTGGCGTTCGCGCTCGCCCGAGCCGGGAGCCGGCCCGTGACCCGGGGCCGCGAGGCCGCCGCCCGCGCCCGCACGCCGCTCCTGGGCCTGCGGGCACTGCTCCGCGAGGCCCTGCCGGTCGACGAGAGCCGCCGCCGCGAGGCGCGCCTGTGGTTCGGGCTCACAGCCGGCGGCGCGGGCGCCCCCGGGGTCGGCGACGCCGCCCGCGACCGCTACGCCGCCTGGACGGAGGCCCTGACCGACGCCCTCCGCGCCGCCGGCCTCGCCCCCGACGACGCCCGCCAGGGGGCGGTCGAGCTGCTGGCGGCCGCCGACGACCTGGCACTGCGGATGCTCACCGCCTCGATCCCGCGGCGGGCGGTCGACCGGGCCCTCGACGACGCCCTGGCGGCCGTCGCGGGCCGGGGGTAGCCCGGATGACCTACTGGGTGCGGACGTTCCTCCCGGCGCCACCGAGGAGGGCGTCCACGCCCGCCCCGCCGACCAGCTTGTCGGCGCCCGCGCCACCCAGGAGGCGGTCCTTGCCGGTGCCGCCGAGGAGCGTGTCGGCCCCTGCGCCGCCCTCCATCCGGTCGGCGCCGGCGCCACCGGCGAGGCGGTCCGCGCCCGCGCCACCGATCAGGCGGTCCGCCCCGCCCCCGCCGTCGGCCCGGTCGTTGCCCGCGCCGCCGCAGACGATGTCGTTGCCGCCCAGGCCCGACACGATGTCGTCGCCACCCAGCGCCGCGATCACGTCGGCTTGCGCGGTGCCCCGCAGACGATCACGACCCGGGGTGCCGACGATGGTCGCCTGCCGGCCGCCGCACACCGCGGTGAGGCCCGCCGCGCCGCCCGGGCCGCCCGGCGCCCCGGGCGCCAGGGGCGGGTCGCCGCCCTGCAGGCGGACGAGGGCGATGTCCGACGATCCGCCGTCGGTCGCGCGGGTGCTCCCTGCGACGACGATCCGGCCGTCCGGGCGAAGTGCGACGGCGGAGGCCTCCTCGAAGGCGCCGAGGTCGACGATCGCGCGGCCACCGTTGCCGAAGCCCGGATCGGGCGTCCCGTTCACGAGAAGGCGCTCCACCGCCATGTCCGATCTGCCGGTGGGGCCGGGCTTGCTGGTGCCGACGACCACCACCTTGCCGTCGGGCTGGACGACCAAGCCCGATACGTACTCGGAGGCGCCGAGATCGACGGTCGTCGACCCGTCGCCGGCGAAGGTCGCGTCCGGGGCTCCGTTCGGCAGCAGCCGTGCGACCGCGAAGTCGTCGCCCCCACCGCCGCCCCCCGCCACGACGATCCGGCCGTCTGGCAGGACCGCCACCGACTCCGCGAAATCTTCGCCCCCGAGGTCGATCACCGTCCGCCCCGTCCCGCCGCCGAACGACGGGTCGTCGTCGCCCTCGGGGGTGAGCAGGCGCCCGACGATGATGTCGAAACCCCCACCCACGCCGATGCTCCCGGTGTAGACGATCTTGCCGTCGGGCTGGAGCGCCACGTCGTCGACGAAGAGCTTCGGGCTCCCGAAGTCCTCCGAGACCACCCCGATGTCGGCGAAGGAATCGTCGAAGGTGCCCTGCGGCTCCAGGAGCCGGGCGAAGATGGCGTCGGTCTCGGTGCCCGAGTCCCGGTACCCGGCGACGACGATCCGCCCGTCCGGCTGGAGCGCCAGCCCCTGGATGATGTCCTCCCCGCCGAAGGGCAGCCCCGCGAAGCCGTCCCCTCCGCCGAACGAGGAGTCGAACGTGCCCTCCGCCGCGAGGAGCCGGGCCGCGAACCCGTCGCCCGACGCGTACCCCACCGCCACGATCCGCCCGTCCGGCTGGAGCGCCAGCCCCTGGATGATGTCCTCCCCGCCGAAGGGCAGCCCCGCGAAGCCGTCCCCTCCGCCGAACGAGGAGTCGAACGTGCCCTCCGCCGCGAGGAGCCGGGCCGCGAACCCGTCGCCCGACGCGTACCCCACCGCCACGATCCGCCCGTCCGGCTGGAGCGCCAAGTCGGTCACGGCGTCGACCGCGCCGCGGTCGATGCGCGACCACCCCGACCCCACGCCGAAGGCCGTGTCGAGCTTCCCGGAGTCGGGCGTGACCTGGGCCACGATGCCGTCGGGACCTGCGCCGACCCCGCCGGACTGGGTCCCCCCGAGGACGAGGCGCCCGTCCGGGCGCTGGGCGATCGCCGCGACCTCCTCGGAGCCGTCGAGGTCCACCACCGCCACACCGAAATCGCCGAAGGACTGGTCGAGGTCCCCGGGCGCGGCCGAGGCCCCGGCCGCCGGGATCCCCACCAGGGTGAGCGCCACGAGCGCTGCGCGGAGGTTTCGGCGGATCATCGGGCCGCGACGCTACATCCGACCGCCCCTGCGCGTAAAGAGCGATCGCCGGGGCGGTCCCGTCAGACCCCCGCGGTGCTCGGGTCCCCCACCAGGTCGATGATCCCCATGAGGGCGACGGACACCCAGGTGGGCCGGTTGTTGAGCTCGTAGGTCAGCTCGTAGACGGCCTTCTCCAGGAGCGAGGTGTCCAGGAGCACGTGGAGGCCCTCACGGTCGTCGGGGATCCAGGGGGCGTCGCCGGAGTGCTCGAGGTAGGCGCCGAGGAAGGCCTCCGACACGGCGTCGCACCAGGCCCGCCCCCACCGCTCCAGGTCGGCGGCGGCGTCGGACGCCGCCTCCACCAGTCCGCGGTTCCCGGCGTCGGTCAGGGCGGTGAACGTGGCGTAGTGGAACGAGCGCAGCACCCCGGCGACGTCGCGGATCGGGCTGCGCTTCACGCGGCGGTCCCCGAGGCTGCGCGCCGGCTCGCCCTCGAAGTCGATGATCATGAAATCGCGACCGGTGAACAGGATCTGCCCGAGGTGCAGGTCGCCGTGGCAGCGGATCCGCATCGCCCGCAGCGGCTTCGCGGTGAGCGCCTGGAAGCGGACGAGCAGGGTCTTCTCGGCGGCGAGCACCGCCAGCGCCTGGACGGCGGCCTCGTCGCCGAGCTTCGGCACCTGCCTGCGCAGCAACTGCATCGCCCGGCCGGTGAGGTTGCGCAGCGACTGGTACAGGCCGCGCTGGTAGTGCGGCGTGAAGGGCTCCGGGGCGAGGGCGGGGTCGACCGTGTCCGCCGCGAGCGCCTTATGGAGCTCCGCGACCCGCCGGCCCATCAGCGCCGCGGAGTCGAGGTAGGAGCCGACCATCTCGGCCGTCTCCTCCGGCACCGGCCGCAGGGCCCGGTCGAGCAGCGGCTCCCGTGCCCCCTCCGGCGCTGGGAGCCCGGTCTCGATGCGGTCGGTCACAGAGCGCTCGAGGAACCGCCCCAGGACGTCGAGCGTGTACTGCCACGAGTCGCCCTCGTTCGGGACGAACCGGTGCACGATCGCGAGCGTCGCCGGCTCCCCGCCCTCGGTCTGGTACTCGAGGGCCCCCGCGACGGGCGGCGTGTTCGCGTAGCCGGCCCGCTCGCCGAGGTAGCGGCCCAGCTCGAGGTCCGGGTTGACGCCGTCCTCCACCCGCCGGAAGAGCTTCATGATCAGGTTCTGCCCGTACACCACCGACGTGTTGCTCTGCTCGGCGCGGAACACCGACGGCTCCGGCGAGGGGTTGCCGTCGAGGGCGGCGCGCAGGACCGGCGTGCTCCGCCCCACCAGCCGGCCGCCGTTCACGCCCTTCAGGTTGCGGCGGGCGCGCACGGCGTCGAGCAGGGCGCGGTTGACGTCCGCGTCCACGAGCGCCTCGGCGAGGATCGCGATGTCGTTGCGCCGCCTGATGCGGGCGACCACGCTGCGCGGCGCGTCGGCCTCCAGGTACTCGGCGCGCTCCCCCTCGATCACGGCGAGCGGGACGGCGTAGTTCTCGGGCTCGCCCTCCGAGTACTCGACCTGCACGATCAGGACGCGCGCGCCCAGCGAGCTCCGCGCGCCGGCGAGCGGCAGCGCATCCAGGATCCCGACGTTGCGGATGACGCGCGCCTTGCCCGCGAACCACCGGCGCCCTGGCAGGAACCGCGCGATGGCCCGCTCCAGCTCGCCGCGGCGGCGGCCGGTCACGAGGACGTCGATCGAGCCGGACGCCTCGATGACCGGCAGGCCCACGTCGTCGGCGTCCTCGGTGACGTCAGTGGTCTCGATCGCCAGCCAGTAGATGGCGTGCGGGCCCAGGGTCAGGAGGTACGGCAGCTCGCCGATCGCCGGGAAGTGGGTCTGGCCGAACAGCTCCACCGGCTTGGCGCCGCGGAACCGCGACAGGTCCAACTCGACGTACTGGGCCACCCGCGAGAGGTTCGCGACGATCAGGACGCTGCGTTCCTCGTCGGTGCGGAGGTAGGCGAGCACCCGCCGGTTCTCGGGGTGCAGGAACTCGAGGTCGCCGCGCCCGAACACCGCGTAGCGCTTGCGCAGCGCCAGCATCCGCCGCATCCACCACAGCAGCGACCCGCCGTTGCGGGACTGGTTCTCGACGTTGACCTGCTCGTAGTGGAACTCGGGGTCGATGATCGGCGGCAGGTACAGCCGCTGCGGGTTGGCGGCCGAGAAGCCGGCGTTGCGGTCGCCCGTCCACTGCATCGGCGTGCGGACGCCGTCGCGGTCGCCGAGGTAGACGTTGTCGCCCATCCCGATCTCGTCGCCGTAGTAGATGACCGGCGTGCCCGGCAGCGACAGGAGCAGGCCGTTCATCAGCTCGATCTTCGCCCGGTCGTTGCCGAGGAGGGGCGCGAGGCGGCGGCGGATGCCGAGGTTGATGCGGGCCTCGCGCTCGCTCGCGTACGAGCGGTACATGTAGTCGCGCTCCTCGTCGGTCACCATCTCGAGCGTCAGCTCGTCGTGGTTGCGGAGGAACAGCGCCCACTGGCAGCCCTCGGGCAGCTCCGGCGTCTGCAGGAGGATGTCGATGATCGGGAAGCGGTCCTCCATCTGGATCGCCATGAAGAGCCGCGGCATCAGGGGGAAGTGGAACGCCATGTGGCACTCGTCGCCCGCCCCGAAGTACTCGATCGCGTCCTCCGGCCACTGGTTGGCCTCGGCCAGGAGCATCCGGTTCGGGAAGTTCTCGTCCACGTGCGCGCGCAGGTCGCGGAGGAAGCCGTGGGTCTCGGGGAGGTTCTCGCACGACGTGCGCTCGCGCTCGTACAGGTACGGGACGGCGTCCAGGCGCAGGCCGTCGACGCCCATCCGGAACCAGTGGTCGACCTGCGAGAACAGCGCTCGGCGGACCTCGGCGTTCTCGAAGTTGAGGTCCGGCTGGTGGGAGTAGAAGCGGTGCCAGTAGTACTGGCCGGCGACGGGGTCCCACGACCAGTTGGAGGACTCGAAGTCCTTGAAGATGATCCGGGCTTCCTTGTACCGCTCCGGCGTGTCGCTCCAGACGTAGAAGTTGCGCCACCGGCTGCCGGCGGGGGCGCGGCGGGCGCGCTGGAACCAGGGGTGCTGGTCGGAGGTGTGGTTCAGGACCAGCTCGGTGATGACGCGCAGCTCGCGGTCGTGCGCCGCGCGGATGAGCCGCGCCACGTCGCGCATCGACCCGTACGACGGGTTGACGGAGCGGTAGTCGGCGATGTCGTACCCGTCGTCGCGCAGAGGGGACGGGTAGAACGGCAGCAGCCAGATCGCCGTGACCCCCAGGTCGTGGAGGTAGTCGAGCTTGGAGATCAGGCCCTTGAAGTCGCCGATCCCGTCGCCGTCGCTGTCCATGAACGCACGGACGTGCAACTCGTAGACAACGGCGTCTCGGTACCAGTCGTGGGTGTCGTCGAGAAGGCTCTCGGAGCTCACCGCGGGCATGCTCGCACAGAGATACCCGGGACGGCGGCGGATCAACGCGCTTTTTCCCGGCCGCCCGCCTGGGGCATCATTACGCGATGAACGAGCTTCAGCGCACGTACCGCGGCAAGGCCTGGCGGGACGCCGAGCCGGCCGAGCGGGTGGACGTGGAGCGCGCCGTCGTCGTCGCGTCGTTGGACGGCTCCCCCGAGGAGCAGGACGACCGGATGGCGGAGTTCACGGAGCTCCTGAAGACGGCGGGCGCCGTGCCCGTCGCGACGGTCGTGCAGCGCCGCGACCGGCCGGTCCCCCGGACGTACCTGGGGCGCGGCAAGCTGGAGGAGCTGGGCGCGATCGTCGAGCGCGAGAAGCCGGAGCTGGTCGCCGCCGAGGGCTCCCTGTCCGCCGGCCAGCAGCGTCACCTGGAGGATCGCCTGAAGATCCGGGTGGTCGACCGCACCGCGGTGATCCTCGACATCTTCGCCCAGCACGCCCACACGGCCGAGGGCAAGCTGCAGGTGGAGCTGGCGCAGCTCGAGTACTCGTACTCGCGCCAGGAGGGCCTGTGGCAGCACCTGGAGCGCCTCGGCGGCGGCGTCGGCACGAGGGGCCCCGGTGAGACCCAGCTCGAGTCGGACCGGCGGCTGCTGCGGAACCGCATGGCGACGCTGCGGCGGCGGCTGAAGGACGTCGCCCGCTCGCGGGAGACCCAGCGCGCCCGCCGCGCCGACTCCGGGATCCCGCGGGTCGCGCTGACCGGCTACACCAACGCGGGCAAGTCGAGCCTGATGAACGCGCTGACGGGCGCGGGCGTGAGCGTGGACGACGCCCTGTTCGAGACGCTCGACCCCACCACCCGCCGGGTGCAGCTCGACGGGCACGAGCTCCTCCTCTCCGACACCGTCGGGTTCATCCGCCACCTCCCCCACCAGCTCGTGGACGCGTTCTCCGCGACCCTCGACGAGGCCCGCGAGGCCGACCTGGTGCTGCACGTGGCGGACGCCTCCGAGCCGGAGGGGCCGCGCGCGACGCGCGCCGCCGCGGTGGAGGAGGTGCTCTCCGAGATCGGCGCCGGCGAGCTGCCGAGGGTGCTGGTGCTGAACAAGATCGACCTGGTGGGCGCCGAGGGCCGCGAGGCGCTCGCGAACCGCCACCCCGACGCGGTCCTGGTGTCGGCCCTGACGGGCGAGGGCCTCGACCGCCTGGCCTCCCGCCTCGCCGAGGCCGCCCGCGCCCGGCTCACCCCCCTCGACGTCACGATCCCGTTCACCCAGGGCGGCCTGGTCGCCACCGTGTACGCCGAGGGCTCGGAGGTCCGCCAGGAGGCCACCGACCAGGGCACCCGGGTCCGGGCCCTGATGCCCCCCGCCGCCGCCGCCCGGATCACCGCCGCCCTGAACGGATCGGCCGCCGGCTGAACGAGGCCGCCGCGGCGTCAGCCCTCAGGCGACGCCCACCATTCGCGCGAGCGGATGAGCGCGTACACCCGCGCCGCGGCGAGCCCGAACGCGAGCGATGCGAGCGCGAGCGCGACGGGCGTGCCGCGACCCGCGTCGAGGCCGAGCAGCCCGGCGACGTCCTCGTCGGCCGGCACGCGCGCGCCGACCATCGGCCCGTAGACGAGCCCGGCCAGGAGGAACGCGACGAGACCGAGACAGACGCCGCCGAGCGGCCAGCGGCCGCGCACGCGCGGCTCGAGGAGGAGGGCGTACGCGGCGACGAGCGCCACCGCGAGGAGCAGCGAGACGTAGAGCCCCCGGGGGCTGATCCGCTCGACGAGGAGGGTGGTTCCGTTCGGACCCGTGAGTCCGGGATCGCCGGCGAGCATCCCGAGCGCGTGGCTGAACCGCAGCGACGTGTAGCCCCGCTCCTGCGCCTGGCTCATCACGAGCAGGAAGGCGACCGTGGCGAGCCCCGCACCGACGACCACCCCGATCGCGGCCCGTGCGATCGGCGTGACGACGGCCGCTGCCGCGCGTGCGCGTGGCGCCAGGGCCCTCATGCCAGCCAGTTCGCGAGCGCCAGGACCATCCAGGTCGGCAGGTAGGTAACCAGGAACAGCACGAGCACGCTCACCGCGAGCCAGGGCAGGATCATGATCGAGAGCCGCTCGATCGAGACCTTGGCCAGGCTCGAGACGAGGAAGATCACGAGCCCCATCGGCGGGTGGATCAGGGCCAGGACCAGGCTGAAGACCATGATCAGCCCGAAGTGGACCGGGTTCATGCCGTAGACGTGGACGGCGACGTGGGACAGGGGCAACGCCAGGATGTAGAGAGCCGGCAGCGGCTCGAGGAACATCCCCACGAGCAGCAGCAGGACGTTCACGAGCAACAGGAAGACGTACGTGTTGCTCGTGATGCCCGTGAAGAACGCCGCCAGCGACTCGCTGAAGCGGTCCAGGTACAGGGCGTGCGCCAGGATCGCCGAGTCGCCGACGAGCAGCATCACGACCCCGACCTCGATCCCGGCCGTGGTCAGCACGGAGGCGAGCCGGCGCGGCGACACGTTGGCGTAGCCGAACATGGCGATGGCGAGGGCGACCGCGACGGCCACCCCGCCGGCCTCGGTGGCGGTGAAGGCGCCGCCGCGGATGCCGACCACGATCAGCACCGGCAGGAACAGCACCGGCAGCGCGGTCAGCGTCCTGTCTCTTATACACATCTAGATGTGTATAAGAGACAGGCGACGACCAGGGCGTAGATCGCCGCGATGGCGGCGGCCTCGGTGGCGGTGAAGACGCCGCTGAAGAGCCCACCGAGGATGACCACGGGAATCGCAAGGACCGGGAAGGCGGAGACGCCGGTCCGGCCGACGGTGCCCCAGCCGGCGAAGCGGCGCTTGGCCAGCATGTCCATCCGGCGCACGACGACGTAGACCGTCGCCATCTGGAAGACCAGCAGCAGGAGCACCGCCGCCAGGCCCGACAGCAGCAGCGCGTTGACCGTCGCCCCGGTGCCGAGGGTCGCGTAGACGATGAACATCACCGAGAGCGGGCCGATCGCCCCCTTGATCGATGCGCCCGCCACGACCGCGGCGGCTACGTCGCGCCGGTAGCCCTCGCGCTCCATCGCCGGCACCAGCAGCGGGGTCATGATCGCCGCATCGGCCGTCGCGGCGCCGGAGATGCCGGACGCGACCGCCGAGGTCAGCTGCGCGACGTAGGCCATGCCACCGCGCAGATGCCCCACGAGTGAGGCCGCGAAGGCGATCAGGCGCTCCGACATGCCGCTGGCGTTCATCACCCCGGCGGTGACCAGGAACGCGAGGATGACGATCAGGCTGCCGCCGTGGTCGAGGCCCATCGCGCCCTGCGTCGTGCGGAAGGGCGCCAGGGGATCCACGACCGGGTAGAACTCCAGGCCGAGGAAGCTCGGCAGGAACGCGATGATCCCGACGATCGACAGCATGAAGATGATCGGCGTCCCGGCCAGGGTGAGGGTCACGAAGATCACGCCCAGGGCGACCAGCCAGCTCCCGCCCACCGCCAGGACTCCTGCCATGCCGAGCCACACCGCGGTCGCGAGCGCGAGGGCCCCGACGATCGCGGTGGCGACGGGCCACGCCGCCCGGCGTCCGAGCGCCAGCAGCGCCGGCGCCTCGCCCGCCGCCCGCGCGAGGTAGTGGAGGCTGATCAGGTAATAGCCGACGGTCATCGAGGCCACCGGGTAGACCGACGGCACCGCGAGGAGCGTCGAATGCCCGCTCCGCACCAGGTCGCTGTTCACGTACTGCGTGGCCCGGACGCAGGCGTAGGCCAGGAGGACGGCGACGCTCGCCCACGAGAAGGTGCGCACCGAGCGCTGCCACCATGCCGGGCCGTGGTGCGAGAAGAGCGTGAACTGGGTGACGGCCCCACGCTTCACCGCGAGGGAGACGCCCAGCCAGATGACCCACAGGAAGGCGAACCGGTAGACCTCCTCGGAACCCTCGATCGACATGCCGAGGGCGTTCCGTGTGAAGACGTTCGCCACCAGGGCGCCCAGCGCGATCGCGGTCGTGATGATGAGGCCGACGCGCGTGATCGCCGCGGCGATGTCCGAGAGGCGGCCGAGGCCTCTCGCCACGCGGCCGACGTCGCGGGCGAGACGCGCCGCCGACGTGAGATCCCGGATGGCCGGGGTCCCGATCGCCGCCTCGTCGCGTGTGGACATGGGGCGACGCTATGGGCGGCCCGACCGGCCGATCATCACGCGATTCCTGTATCTCCGTCGGCGGACCGCTGTATTCGGGGCACCGCGGCTCATGCAGCGCCCGTCCGGATCAGCGCCTTGACTGCGCGCCGCGCATCCATGGCCTCGTAGCCGGCCGGAACGGCGTCGAGCGGCAGGACGAGGTCCATCACGGGGGAGGGGTCGAGCCGTCCGGCGAGGACATCCGCCATGAGCTCGGGGATGTAGCGGCGCACGGGTGCCCGGCCGCCGGCGAGGCGGACGTTGCGGATGTGGGCGTCGCGGAGGTCGATCGCCTCGACCGGCGAGCCGACATGCCCCACAGCACCGCCCGGGGCGGCGCAACCGATCGCGGTCGCGAAGGCCGACGCCGTGCCGACGCACTCGACGACGTGTGCGGCTCCGCCGCCGGTGAGCTCGCGCACGCGCTCGATCGCCGCGTCGCCGCGCTCGGACACCACGTCCGTGGCCCCGAACCGCCGGGCGATCGCGAGCCGGTCCGCGTGATGGCCGAGCACGATGACCCGGTCCGCGCCGAGACGGCGCGCGGCCAGCACGGCGCAGAGGCCGACCGCGCCGTCGCCGACGACGATGGACGTGTCGCCGGGCCCGGCGCCCGAGGCCAGCGCCCCGTGGTGACCGGTGCCCATGACGTCGGTGAGCGTCGCGAGTCCGGCGGCGAGGCCGTCGTCGGAGAGGTCCGCACCGTTGGCGAGCGCGACGAGGGTCCCGTCGGCGAGCGGCACGCGCACCGCCTCGCCCTGGCCTCCGTCGCAGGCGCCGCCGAAGAACCCCCCGGCGACGCAGAGGGTGTGCAGGCCCGCCCGGCAGAAGTCGCATGTGCCATCGGAGAACGTGTAGGGGGCGATGACCCGCTGCCCGGGCCGGAGGGTGCGCACCTCCTCCCCGATGGCCTCGATGACGCCGAGGAACTCGTGGCCGACCCGCCCGGGTGCGGGCCCGTAGAGCTCCAGCTCGCCGCGGTAGACCCAGAGGTCGCTGCCACAGATCCCGGCGTGCGTCACGCGAACGAGCGCGTCCGTCGGCTCCACGATGGTCGCGTCCGGGACGTCATCCACCCGGATGTCGCCGGGTCCGAAGTAGATCGCCGCCTTCACGGCGCCCGCTCGTCGGCCGGCCCCTCGCCGAGCAGCCCGCGCTCGGACGCGATCCGGGCCGCGTCGAGCCGCGAGTGCGCGCCGAGCTTTAGGTAGACGTTCGAGACGTGGCGTCCGGCGGTGCCCTCGG
>BFBZ01000334.1_pt1 | contig 51322 bp, 49 predicted proteins | sample 1888401 | NCBI WGS metagenome assembly BFBZ01 (sample SAMD00112614, study PRJDB3348) | symbiont metagenome | host: Chara braunii
CCCGCCAGCGCGTTCATCGCGCGCAGCGCATCGGGGCTATTAACGAGCGCCCGGTTGAGCCAGATCGGACGCGCCAGAAGATCGCGGTTTTCCGGCGCGAGGTCGGAAACGTCGAGGTAAGGAACGCGGGCCATCGCTTACTCGTCACGGTTCGCGCCTGGCCGGACCGGCGTTTCCGGCATCAGGCCACCGCGTTGGCGCAGCAGCGTCTCCTTGCCGGTCTGCTCCCAATCGCCCGCCGCGGTGCGGCGCGCATAGGTCTCCCACTGGTCGGTCCAGTCGTCGAGCGAATAGCCGTGCCACGGCGCCTGCACGTTCAATGCCGGGAGCTCCAGGTCCTCCCAGAGCTTGCGGGCGTGCTCCATGTATTCCTTGGTCGGCAGCGCAAGCGGCGGCATCGGGCGCTTGCGCGTCGCGTCGACCAGCAAGCCCGAGTCGGTTTTGTTGCCGGAATATTGCGCACCCTGCACGCCGCCGCGGTTGGGCATAATCACCATGTCGTCCGCCGGATTGGTGCGATAGGCGAGCGACCACAACACAGCGTCCATGCTGGACGGGTCGATGTCGTCGCTCACAGCGATGACGATCTTGCCGCAGTTCGATTGCAGCGTCGCTGCGCCTTGCAACCCGCGCCAAACCTCGGTGCGGGCCGTGCCATACGCGAATTGGAGGAAGATGACCGGACGCAGGTTGGTCAGCCGCTCGTGCATGAACACGCGGCGGATGCCCTTCACCGAAAGGTTCGTCTTCAGATGCGCCAGGAACAGCGGCTCGTAGGCCACCTTCTTGATGACGCTCGATTCACTCGGCGTTACCTGACTGATGATCTGTGTGAACACCGCGTTCTTGCGATGGGTGATCGCGGTGACCTGCATCGGCATGTTGTAGGCTTCGAGCGCGACATAGCCATTGCTCTCGCCGAACGGCGCTTCGGGCTCCAGCACCGAGCAGTCGATCAAGCCCTCGATCACGATCTCGGAATCCGCCGGCACGTTCAGGTCGACGGTCTTGCAGCGAACCATGCGGATCGGCGCGCCCGCCGCACCGCCCGCGACCGCCATCTCATCCATATCGACCGCGAGCTTCTGCGGGCCGGTGAACATCACGATCGGCGCGCCGCCGACCACGATAGCAATCGGCATCTTCTCGCCGCGATCGCGATACTTGAGCCAGTGCAAATAGCCGCCCGCGCCGGTCGCCTCGCGGGCCACCATGCGCACGGCAAGCCGATCCGCGGCTTTGAGGCCCGCGCGATAGGTGCCCATGTTCCGGATGCCGCTTTCGGGATCCTTGGTGATGCAGAGCGTCGCCGTGAGATACGGCGCGGCGTCGAAGCCCGGCGTCGATACCGGCACCGGCAGCGCCTTCAGGCCCTCATCCTTGAGCGCGTCGCCGGTGACGACGACCTCCTGACACGGCGCACTCTCGACCGCGACCGGCGGAATGGGATTTGCAATCGCGCGCATCCACGCATCGCCGATCTCGTTGACCGGACAGCCCATGCCCTTCGCATAAATCTCCGGCGATGACGCGAGCGCACCGACCACCACCGGCATGTCGTATTTCCTGCCCTTGGAGTCGGTGACATTGGTGAAGAGAAACGCGCGGCGCTCCTCCTCCGCGACGCCGCCAATGAATTGCCAGCGCACCAGCGGATTGAGCTCAGTGTCCTTGTTGATCGGGCGGTCGATACGAACCAGCAGGCCCGCAGCTTCAAGGTCAGCGAGATGCTGATGCAGGTCGAGGTGCGGCCGCTTGGTCTTCGAGGCGGCGGCATTGGATGGATCGAGCATGAGAGGGGCCTTCACAAAATTCCGCGCGACCGTACTCCACGCCGCTGCCCGGCCAAAACCTTCTGAGAATCCCGCCTGTTACCGGCATTAACCGCGCCATGTTGCAACGCCAAAACCCGGACCTCCAGGAAGCAAATTTCGTTGACTCTCGCCCTTTTGCGGGCGCATTTTCGTGAGAGTGAACGTTCATTCTCTTTTAGTGCAGTGCACTAATCGAGGGGGGTTATGCGCCAAGCCAATGCTCAGAAGCAGTCCGACCGCCGGGCGGAAATCCTCGCGGCCGCACAACGCTGTTTTGTCCGCAACGGGTTCCACCAGACGTCGATGCAGCAGATCTGCGCCGAAGCCGGGATGAGCCCGGGCAACCTGTATCGCTACTTCCCCTCCAAGGAATCGCTGATCGCCGGCATTGCAGAACGCGACCGCATCGAGGTGGCGCAGGAGTTCGCGAGCGTGGACCTGTCACACGGCTTGTTCGCCGTTCTTGAAGGCATGGCACACCACCACTTCTCGGTCCGGCCCGACGAGCAGGTGAAACTTTGTACTGAGGTCATGGCCGAGGCGCGACGGATGCCCGAGATCGCGCGCATCCACGAGTCCTTCGATGCGGACGTAAAACGCTGGCTAATCGATCTGTTCAAGGCCGGCGCGGAGCGCGGCGATATCCCCAAGGATACCGACTTCGAGACCGTCATCAGCATGCTGATGATCATCGCCGACGGTGTCTGGTGGCGACGCGCGCTCGATCCAAGCTTCAAGCCTGAAACCATGATCCCGATGTTCATGGATATCACCCGCCACATCCTGCGGGCGCGCCCGAAAAGCGCGGATAAAAACGAGGAGAAGTCCCGATGAAAGCGAGCCGCATCACCGCCGTTGGCTTGGTGGCCGCAGCCGCACTCTGGATCGCATCCGGGCATCTCATTCCACATGAGACGGCCGAGAGCCGCGCCTCGCAGCGCCCGAACGAAACGGCGGAAAAGCTGTTCCGCGTCGGTGTGATCGAAACCAACGTCGTGCAGCACAGCCGCAAGCTGCTTCTGTCGGGCCGCACTGAGGCCGACAAGAAGGTGGCGGCCTTTGCACGTACGGGCGGCGTCCTGACCGAGCTCAGGGTCAAACGCGGCACGCATGTGAAGAAGGGCGATATTATCGCCATTTTATCGGACGAGGCGCGTGAAGCGCAGGTCATGCAGGCGAAAGCACTGCTCGAGCAGCGCAAGATCGAGCTTGAAGCCAAGCGCCGCCTGATCGAACTGAACGCTGTGCCGCGCCTCGAACTGTCCAACCTCGAGGCTCAGCATCGCGCTGCGGTGGCCGCCGTTGCAGCCGCCGAAGCCGAGCGTGATCGCGGCATCATCACCGCGCCGTGGGACGGTGTGGTCACTGAAGTTTCCGGCGAAGTCGGCGCCTCCGCCTTCTCGTTTTCCGGCACGTCGATCGCACAGATCGTGGCACTCGATCCGATGCTCGCGGTCGTCGAGGTGGCAGAGCGCAAGCTCGCTGGCGTCAAGCTCGGCGAGACCGCCGATGTGCGTCTCGTCACTGGGCAGACGGCCACGGGACATGTCCGCTTCGTGTCAAAGTCAGCCAGCCAGACCACCCGCACCTATCGCGTCGAGGTCGAGATCAAGAATCCGGACGGCGCAATCCCTGACGGCATCACCGCCGAGGTGATGATTCCGGTTGCACCGATGGCGGCGACACGCGTGCCTCGTTCGGCGCTGACGTTCTCGTCAAAGGGCGAACTGGGCGTACGCACGGTCTCGGCCGAAGGCATTGTCGGCTTCCTCCCCATCTCCGTGGTCGAGGACGATCAGGCCTTCATGTGGGTCGGCGGCCTTCCAAACGGCACCCGTGTGATCGTGCAGGGCCAGGACTTCGTCCGCGAAGGGCAGAAGGTCGACGCCGTCCCCGCACCCGAACAGACCGCCGTTCGCTAAGCGAGTGATCGCGTCATGATGTCATTGATCGACTATGCCATCAGCCACGCACGGCTGACGCTCGCCACGCTGCTGTTCCTGCTCGGCGCGGGTTACGTGGCCTACGTCACGATCCCGAAGGAGTCGGAGCCGGACGTCAAGGTTCCGATCATCTACGTGCAGCTCACCCAGCGTGGCATCAGCCCGGAGGATTCCGAGCGGCTCTTGCTGCGGCCGGTCGAAACGCAGCTTAAGTCGGTCGGCAACGTCAAGGAAATGCGAGCCACCGCCTATGAAGGCGGCGGTTACGTCCTGCTCGAGTTCATGGCCGGTTTCGATTCCAAGTCCGCGCTCGCCGACGTCCGCGCCAAGGTCGATCAGGCCAAGCACGATCTGCCAAAAGATGCGGACGAGCCGAACGTGCTGGAGGTCAACCTCTCGCTCTACCCGGTGATCGTGGTCGGCCTTTCCGGCGACGTGCCGGAACGAACCCTGCTTCGTATTGCGCGCACCGCCAAGAACGCGGTTGAGCAAGTGTCTGGCGTACTCTCCGCGGAATTGCGCGGTGCGCGTGACGAAGCCGTCGAGATCATCGCCGAGCCGATGCTGATGAAAAGCTACGGCGTGTCGCTCGATCAGTTCATTGCCTCGTTCAACACGCAGAACAGCCTGATTGCCGCCGGCGCGCTCGAAGGCTCCACGGGCCGCTTCGCCGTAAAGGTGCCGGGCCTGATCGAGAAGCCGCAGGACGTCCTGAAGGTGCCGCTCGCCGCCTCCTCAGGTGCCTCGGTGACGCTCGGCGACGTGGCGCAGGTGCGGCCCACGTTCAAGGACGCGACCTCCGTGACGCGTGTGAACGGCCGCCCGGCCATGACCATCGAGGTCTCAAAGCGCACCGGCGCGAACCTGATCGAGACCGTCGATGGCGTGAAGAAGACCATCGAAGCGCTGCAGAAGACTTGGCCGGAGGCGGTCCACGTTACCTTCACGCAGGACAAATCGAAGGTGATCCGTCAGATGCTGGCGGACCTTCAGAACTCGGTTGCGACCGGCGTGCTGCTCGTCGTCGTCATCATCCTGTTCGCGCTCGGCTTCCGTGCCTCGCTGTTCATCGGCATCGCGATCCCGGCGTCATTCCTCGCCGGCGTGCTGGGGCTTCAGCTTGCGGGCCTCACCGTCAACATCGTCGTTCTGTTCTCGCTGATCCTTGCGGTCGGCATGCTTGTGGACGACGCCATCATCGTCTCGGAGTTCGCAGAGCGGCGGATGGCCGAGGGCATGCCGCCGAAGGAGGCCTATTCGCTTGCCGCGAAGCGCATGTCCGGCCCGGTGATCGCCGCGACCGCCACGCGCGTCGCCGCGTTCTCCCCACTGCTGTTCTGGCCGGGCATCGTCGGCGAGTTCATGAAATATCTGCCGATCACGCTGATCGCGACGCTCTCCGCGTCTCTCGCGGTGGCTCTGTTCTTCACGCCAACGCTCGGCGCGCTGCTCGGCAAGGCAGCACCCGTCGCGCACGACGATCGCGCCAAAAACGACGGCTATTATATGCGCACGGTGCGGTTCGCGCTGCGCCGGCCAGGCGCGACCCTCATGGCAGCCGCGGCGCTCCTCGTCGCCGTGCAAGTCGCGTACGGCAAGTTCGGCAATGGCGTCGAGTTCTTCCCGAGCGTCGAGCCGGATTTCGGCCAGGTCATCATCCACGGCCGCGGCAACCTCGCGCTTGAAGAGAAGGATCGCGTCATCCGCGAGGTCGAGAAGCACGTGCTCGCAACCGCCGGATTAAAGACGGTTTACACCCGCGTCGGCGAGCAACCGCGCGGCTCAAGCGAAATCACCGAGGATACGATCGGCATTATCCAGTACGAGTTCGCCGACTGGAAGACGCGCGACAAGGCCCACGTCATCATGGACGGCATCCGCGCCAAGACCGCGGATATTCCCGGCATCTTCGTCGAAGTCACCGGCCCGCGCGCCGGCCCGCCGACCGGCAAGCCGGTGCAGGTGCAGCTCAGCGCCCTCGATCCGGAATTGCTGCCTGCGGCAGCGAAGAAGGTCGCCGCGATCCTCGCGCAGAACCCCAGCATCCAGGACCTCGACGACGGCCTTCCGCTGCCCGGCATCGACTGGAAGATGGACGTCAACAAGGCCGAGGCCGCGAAATACAACGCTGGCCCAAGCCTGGTCGGCACCGCCGTGCAGCTCGTGACCAACGGCGTGAAGGTCACCGAGTATCGGCCGTCCGACAGCGATAAGGCCGTCGATATCCTCGTGCGCTTCCCCGAGGACAAGCGCAGCCTCGACCAGATCGACGATCTGCGCGTGCAGACAACTTCGGGCTATGTGCCGATCGGAAACTTCGTGGAGCGCATCCCGACGCCGCGCGTCGGCTACATCAACCGCATCGCAGGTAGCCGCGTGATCACGGTGTCGTCCAACGTCGCGCAGGGCGTGCAGACCGCCAAGGTGCAGCAGGAGATCGCCACTGAGCTCGCCAAGGCGGACCTCAGCCAAGGCGTGCTCTGGCGCCTGAAGGGCGAAGACGAAGAGCGCGAGAAGGCCGGCGCCTTCCTGATGAAGGCGTTCGCCGTCGCGATCTTCCTGATCTTCGCGATCCTGCTCGCACAGTTCAACCGCCTCACATCGGTCGGCCTCGTGCTTACCGCTGTCGTGCTCTCGACCATCGGCGTTCTGCTCGGTCTCCTCATCATGGGGCAGCCGTTTGGCGTGGTGATGACCGGCATCGGTGTGATCGCGAACGCAGGCGTGATCGTGAACAACAACATCGTTCTGATCGACACCTATGACCGGCTGCGCCGCGAGGGTGTCGAGGCCTACGACGCGATCATCGAGACCTGCCGCGAACGCGCGCGGCCTGTCGTGCTCACGGCCGTTACCGCGATCCTCGGCGTGTTGCCGATCGCATTCGGCATGAATATCGAATTCTTGAGCCGCGAGCTGACCGTCGGTGCGCCCGCGACGCAATGGTGGATCAGCCTTTCGACCGCCATCGTGTTCGGCCTGGGCTTCGCGACCATCCTCACGCTGGTCGTGACGCCCGCCGCGCTGCTGTTGATCGAAAAGGGCCGTATCAAGCGGCTGCAATGGAAGGCCGCGTTGGCCGCACGGTTCTCGCGTAGAAAGGGAGCGACGGCTTAAAGCCGTCATTCCATTTTCAGCCCGATCGCCTTCACAACCGGCGCCCAGCGCGCGCTTTCTTCCGCGATATAGGCCTTCGCCTTCTCCGGTGTGTCGCGCACGGGCTCGAGGCCGGAATCGATCAACGCCTTCTGGAAGCCCGCATCGTCCGCGACCTTGTGGTTCGCCGCCGCGATCTGTTCAACAACGGGTTTCGGCGTTGCCGACGGCGCAAACACGCCGATGAAAAGCTGGCCGACCATGTTGGGATAGCCGAGCTCGATGGCGGTCGGAATGTCCGGCGCGCCCTTGAGCCGCTGCGGCGCAAACACCGCGATGATACGAATCTTGCCGGCCTTATGGAATTCGAGAAGCTGACCGGTGACGTGCGGCGTCATCGCGGGCACGTGGCCGCTCACGAGATCCGCGATGCCGGGACCGGCGCCCTTGTAGGGCACGTGGATCAGGTCCTTCAGCCCGGTGAGCTGCTTGAACTGCTCGCCGGCAAGATGCGTCATCGTACCGGTGCCCGCCGAGCCGTAGGCCATCTTGTCTGGATTGGCCTTGGCGTAATCGACGAACTCCTTCACCGTCTTCGCCGGCACCGACGCATTCACCGCCAGCGCGGTCGCCGCGACCGCGATGATGCCGACCGGCACGAAGTCCTTCGCCGGGTCATAGGACAGCTTGGTCGAGGTCATCGGGTTCAGCACGAGGATGCTGGTGTTGCCCAGCAGGATCGTGTGGCCGTCCGGCTGCGCGCGTGCGACTTCGGACGCGCCGATGGTGCCTGCGCCGCCACCCTGGTTCTCGATATAGACGGTGCCGAGATTCGACTTCATCCGCTCGGCCCATTGCCGACCGACAATGTCGGTGACGCCGCCCGCCGAGAACGGAATGATCATCCGGATCGGCCGCTCCGGAAACTTACTCTGACCGAATGCGGCGTAAGGCGCGAGCGCCGTGGCTGAAAGCGAAGCGAGACCCGTCTGAATTATTTCACGGCGGTTCATTGTGAACTCCATTCCCTAGACGACCGAAGGCTATGGCAGCCATGCGCGATCGGCCAGCCCTTTGCGCGTGCAAAAGGTCGCAGAAACCCTTTAGGCTTGCCGTCGCCTAGGGAGAAACAACCGTGACCGATCAAAAAGACGACCCCGCCTTTCGCTACTTCCCCACCAACTATCGCTGGTCCATGGGACTGCTGCTGTGTCTCAGCGCGGCGCCGTGGGGCGGTGCGGAAATCGACGAGGTGAACCGCGTCGGCTTGGCGCTCAAGGACAAGGTGGGCGACGACGAAGCCTGGCTCGCGGAATGGGCGAAGATGGGCGACAAGGTCGAAGCGCGCGGACGCGAGGAAGAAAAGAAGGGGCACAAGCTGACGGCGGCGTCCTATCTGATGCGCGCGTCGCAATATTACCAGACCGGTGAACGCTTTCTGCAACGCGGACCGAACTCGGCGGCGATCTACAAGAAGGCCGTGAAGTGCTTCGCGGACGCGGCGAAAATGATCAACCGGCCGAAAATCGAGTCGGTTGAGGTGCCCTACGGCGACAAGACGCTGCCGGCGCTGTTCGTGCACCCCGCGCCGGAGGTGGCTGGAAACAAGCCCGCGCCTGCGATGGTGTTCTTCGATGGCTTCGATATCACGAAGGAGATTCAGTATTTCAAAGGCGTGCCCGATCTCGCGGCACGCGGCATCGCATGTTTGATCGTTGACGGACCCGGCAACGGCGAGAGCGTACGCTTCCGCGATCTACCGCTGATCGCCGAGACGGAGAAATACGGCACTGCCGCTTACGAATATCTCGCGGGACGCAAGGAGGTCGACCCGAAGCGCATCGGCGTGATGGCTATCTCGCTGGGCGGATACTACGCGCCGCGTGCAGCGTCGCTCGAACCGCGATACGCCGCCTGCATCGCCTGGGGCGCGCAATGGGACTACTACGAAACCTGGAGGCGGCGGTTTGAGCTGCTCGACAGTGGCAAGGTGCCGTCGCTGTCGGTGCCGCCCGAGCATCTGATGTGGATTTTCGGGGTGAAGTCGCGCGACGAGGCGATGAAGAAGCTGGAAGGCTTCAGGCTGGACGGCATCGTGCAGAAGATGAAGTGCCCGTTCCTGCTGTTGCACGGCGCGGGCGACGAACAGATCCCGCTGTCGCTGGCACAAAAATGTTTCGACGCGGTCGGCTCCAAGGACAAGACGCTGCGTGTCTTCACCAAGGAGGAAGGCGGTTTCCACCATTGTCAGGTGGATAACGTCACCATCGGCGTTCACGCCATGTGGGACTGGGCCACGGACAAGCTGAAGCCGGGAGCGTAAGCCTCAGTGGAAATTGCGGCCCTTCGGCATCACCTCGGCGGTGTGTTGGGCGGCCGCGAGTTCTTCATAAGCGCGCTTATCCTTCACCATAGTGACTAGAGTATCGCCTGAGCGCGGATGGCGTTGTGGGATCGGACGCTTGATCTCATCGATCGGCAGTGCCGGATCGATGCGATGGGCGTCCTCCGACAGATTGAAGAGCATCCATGTCAGATCGTCGAAATGATCCGCAACGATGTGGATGACGTCTTTCTCGTTCTGAAGCACACCCGACACGCTGACGAGCCGCGAACCCATCACGATGGGGCGATACTCTTCAAACCTGCGCGGCCAGACGATGGTGTTGGCGATACCTGTTTCATCCTCCAGCGTCATGAAAATTGCGTTGCCTTTACCGGGACGCTGACGGACGAGAACGAGCCCACCGATGGTAACACGGCGACCAGATCTGACGGAGGGAAGCAATTCGTGACGCAGGATACCGCGCGCATCGAGGTTGCCACGCAAGAACGACACCGGATGCGCTTTCAAGGACAGATGCAGATGGCGATAGTCTTCGACCACCTGCCGGCCGGGCAGCATCGGCGGAAGATGAACGTCCGGCTCCAGCGCAGGCATCGTTACGCGCGCGAACAGCGGAAGATCATCCCGGTCGCCCGCCCGGCGCAACGCCTTCACCGCCCATAAGGCGTCGCGGCGATTGAAACCAAGAGAATTGAACGCGTCCGCCTGAGCCAACTTCTCCAGCGCCTTCGGCGGCAGGCCGGTGCGGAGCCAGAGATCGCGGACGGAGTCGAAACCGTCGCCGCGCGCTTTCTCGATTTTCTGCGCCCATTCCTCCGAGAAGCCATCGATCTGACGGAAGCCGAGACGCAAGGCACGATTGGTTTTGATGTCATCTTTCATTGACACGTGACGGTGATGTAACGCCCCGGCGCCACCATCTTCCAGCGTGCAATCCCAGTTCGAATGGCTGATATCGACCGGACGAACCTCGACGCCATGGTCTTGCGCGTCGCGGACAAGCTGTGAGCTCGCGTAGAATCCCATCGGTTGACTGTTGAGCAGCGCCGCCGCGAACACGTCAGGGTAATGGCACTTCATCCAGGCCGAGACGTAGACGAGATTGGCAAAGCTCGCCGCGTGGCTTTCCGGAAAGCCGTAACTGCCGAAACCCTTGATCTGATTCCAGCAGTCGGTCGCGAATTTGATTTCGTAGCCATTCGCCTTCATACCATCGAGAAACTTCTTCTCGAACCTGTCGATAGTCCCGACGTTCTTGAATGTCGCCATCGCGCGTCGCAACCGATCTGACTCGCCGGGCGCGAAACCAGCCGCGACAATCGCAAGCCGCATGGCCTGTTCCTGGAAAAGAGGAACGCCCATCGTCTTGCTCAGAATGTCCTTCAAGGCTTCCGATGGATAAGTGACAGGTTCCTTTCCCTCTCGTCGCCGCAGATACGGATGCACCATGTTGCCCTGGATCGGCCCGGGCCGGACGATCGCGACTTCGATCACGAGATCGTAAAATTCTTTAGGCTTTAGCCGTGGCAGCATCGACATCTGCGCGCGGCTCTCGATCTGAAACACGCCAATTGTGTCGGCGCGCTGGATCATTTTATAGGTGGCTTCGTCCTCATCCTGTTCAGCCAAATCGCGATGCTCGCCATAGTGCGATTGCAGAAGATCGAATCCTTTTTTCAGGCATGTCAGCATCCCAAGCGCCAACACATCGACTTTGAGAAGACCGACTGCTTCAAGATCGTCCTTCTCCCATTCGATGACCGTGCGATCTTCCATCGCCGCGTTCTCTATCGGCACGACCTCGTCAAGCCGACTGCGCGTAATGACGAAGCCGCCGACGTGCTGGGAAAGATGGCGTGGCGTGCCGATGAGCTCCTTCGCCAGGTCCATGGTCTGCTGCAGACGGGGATCGGACGGATCGAGCCCGGCGCGGCGCGCTTCCTTTTCGGTAACGCCGCTGTCTGACCAGCCCCAGAGCGTGCTGGCGAGCGCCGCGATGGCATCGCTCGACAGGCCGAAGACCTTGCCGACCTCGCGAATGGCGCTGCGGCCGCGATAGCAGATCACTGTTGCAGCGAGCCCCGCGCGTTCGCGGCCGTATTTCTCGTAGATGTGCTGGATGACCTCTTCGCGCCGGTTGTGCTCGAAGTCGACGTCGATGTCCGGCGGCTCGTTTCGCTCCTCGGAGACGAAGCGTTCGAACAAAAGATCGACATGAACCGGCGAGACATCGGTGATACCAAGGCAGTAGCAGATGATCGAATTCGCCGCCGATCCGCGGCCCTGACACAGGATCGGATCGGGCAAGCCACGCGCGAATTTGACGATCTCATGCACTGTCAGAAAGAACGGCGCGTAATTCAGCTTGCCGATCAACCTCAGCTCTTCGTCGAGCGCCAGCCGGATATGAGGCGGCGCGCCGTTCGGAAAACGTCTCTTGTATCCTTCTTCCGCAAAAGCCACGAGCGCGTCCTGTGGCGTGGCATGACCTTGGCGCGTCTCGTCGGCGTATTCGGTGTCTCGCAGCTCTTCTAGCGAAAACTTGCAGCTTTCGAGAAAGCGGACCGTCTCGCCTATGGCTTCCGGGACGCGGGCACGAAGAAAGAGCCGTGCCATTTCCTGCGGAGACTTGAGATGCCGCTCCGCATTCGCCTCAAGAGTCCGTCCCGCAGACTCCAGCGTGAGGTGCTCGCGGATACACGTCACCACGTCCTGCAACGCCCGGCGCTCAGGCGCGTGATAGAGCACATCGTTGATCGCGATCAGCGGGACGAAAGCGTCATTCGCCACTTCGGCCAGCCGCGCAATGCGGCGCGCATCGTCGCCGCGATAAAGCATTCCGGCGGCAAGCCAGACCGCGTGCTTGCCCGCCGTTTCCCGCAGACGGCTCAGCAGCGTACCGAGTTGCTCGGCATGGATGCGCGTCGGCGGAACGACAATGAGATTGAGGCCTTCCAGATGATCCAGAAGATCTTGAAGCTCGAGGATGCAGCCGCCTTTTTCGGCGCGGCGCTTGCCACATGAAAGGAGACGCGTGAGCCGGCCCCACGCGGCGCGATCCCTCGGATAGGCGAGGATGTCGGGCGTTCCGTCTGAAAACACCAGCCTTGTCCCGACGGCCAGCTTGAATTCGGAAGCAGGTCTGGGAAACCTGAAAACTGTTTCATCGGCTGGGTTCGGCTGGGCATTCTTTTCCTCCTCGGCAAAAGCTCTGATCTGGGTCAACGCGCGCACGACACCCGCAACGCTATTGCGGTCAGCAATGCCGATTCCTGAAAGCCCCTGAACCCGCGCCCACCACACCAGCTCTTCCGGGTCGGACGCGCCGCGCAGAAATGAAAAATTGGTGGTGATGGCCAACTCGGCATAGACAGGCGGAGGCGCAGGCTCCCGCGCCGCCGCCTTTTCTCCAACACGAAACGCAACAACATCAGCACTCACGACGCATACTCACGCAAACAGTCCGTGGACGAACCAGCGCGGCCTTTCGACCTCGCTCCCGTACAATCCTTCGCGATAGACCCACACCCGCGCACCTACGCCGCACTCGACGCGGAAATAATCGCGCGTAAGTTTCTGGCCGCGTTCGTTGCGCCACCACTCCATCGCGATGCGTTCGGGGCCTTCGGCGTGCGCGACCTGATGTTTCACATGACGCCAGGTGAAGCGGATCGGCGGACCGTCTGGCACCTGCGCGGTCGCTTCGATGGGCTCGGGGCGCGGCAATAGCCGGATCGGCCGTACCGGCATGAGGCTGTCCTGCTCGAAGGCAAGCGCCGCTAGGCCTGCCTGTCTCATTACGCTTCTTGGCGCGTGCGCCGGCACGGACGATACCGCGAACTCCGGAATGTGCGTGTTCTGCGGCACTTGCCGCGCGATGCGGCTGAGGCCAAAGCGTGCGCCGAGCCGGTCGATCAGATGCGCCATCTCTTCGGCGTGGTCCGGTTGCGCCAATCCTGTCTGCACCGGATCGGTGCGCTCGGTAACCAGCGCCGAAAGCCGCACCATGTCGTAGCCAAAGCCCGGATCGCAGGCGTCGCCGAGAACGGCCAGCCGCTCCTCGAACAGCTTTCGCACCCGCGCGGGATCGCGCAGCGGCGCGCCGGTGCCGATCTCGAGCCGATGCACCTTTCCGTCGGCCCGGAATAGCGCAAGCTGCACGAGCCGCGCGCCTTCGCCACGCCGCTCCAGCACGCGCGACAACTCGCGCGCTAAGTGCTCGATGGTGCCGAGCACATCGGCTTCGCGCGCGATCGGCTCGTGGAAGCGCTCCTCTGCCATCGCTTCCGGCACCGGCAGGCGCGGCGTGATCGGCTCGTCGATCCGGCCGAGGGCCTGATCAAGCCGCAGCACCAATTCTTCTCCGAACCGCGCAGCGAAAGGCGCGCGCGGCCGCGTCGCGAGATCCTCGATGCGCTTGAGGCCAGAGGTCGCGAGGTCCACGACGATGTCCGCTTCGGTGCGTAGGGCCGCGATCGGCAGCGGCATAAGGGCTGCCGCGCTCTCGCCTTTCGGCACGATACCGGCCGTGCCGTAGCGCGCGACAGCCCAGGCGCAGCCGACCGTATCGGCGACCGCGACGCGAACTGCGAAGCCCTGATGCGACAACCGCACAACAAGATCGCGCGCCAGTGTTGCTTCGCCGCCGAACAAATGCGCGCAGCCGGTGATGTCGAGGAAGAGCCCATCGGGCGCATCAAGACCCACCAGCGGCGTGTAACGGTCGCACCAGTCGGCGACCGCTTCGAGCAGACGGCGGTCCGCTTCGAAATCGGCATCCACCACCGGCAACGACGGATAGCGTGCGCGGGCGTCCGCGAGACCGAGCCCCACCTTCAGGCCGAGTCCCTCTGCAGCGTCGTTCAGCGCGGTGATGCGCTGTGCTCCCTTGATCGAGGCGACGGCAACGCGCGGCGCGTCAACCTGCTCGGACAGATGGCGCTCGATCCTGTCGGTCGAGAGCCGCCGGAGCCAGAGCGAAAGGTACCGCCGTGTTGAATGCGCGCTCATGATGATCCCATGTGACGAACCACCGGCCGGACGGTCCGCGCCGGTTCTTGACGAGAGAAAGGTCGAACGAGGTGGCGCCGAGCCCGCCGAACGCATCCGGCCGGCTCCGCGCCGCGGAGACATGCCATCGCGTCGCCGCCGCACTCGGAGCCGGCGTCGCGCGATGGCGAATGAGAAGGCCGAGACCCGCGCCTTCGCGCGCCGCCAACACCAGCCGGCGCGTCTCCGTAAGGTCGGCTTGCGCGCCGTCGTCGGTCAGTTCGACGATGACGTTCGCGAGGCCCCGGCAGCGCAGCCCTTCCTCCATCGCCCACAACGCATCGACCGGGCGCGGCACGCGCAGCACGGTGAGGCGCGACGACGGCAAACCGTAAAGATCGAGGCCGGGGCCATAGGGGCAGCCCCCCTCGCTGCGGGCGAAATCGGTCGCGATCCAGAGTGTTTCGCCGCGCGCCTTGTTGCGGGCCGCGAGCGCGAGCGCAAAACCGGTCGCGGCCGCGAGATGGATGGGGGCCGTGGGGGCGAGCTCGTGCAACGCCCCGCAGGCGAGACCGCCGGCCAGCGCGGCGTCCGGCCCTTCGACGCCGAGGGACAAAATGCGTGCGTCTTCGTGCAACCGGGGTGCGTTGCTCGGGTCGATCTCGGCCAGCGTTTGGCGGAGACGGTTCAGCGTGGGCTCTGGCGCAGCCGTGCCCATGGGAATACCTCGTGAATGTTCCTGTTTTGTTCTATTGATTCCCGAACCGCCCACCCCTGTCAAGCAGCCGAATTTTCCCTCGATTTTCCGCGGGGTTGTAAGAATGCAACGGAGGTAGACCACGCCACTTTCACAGTGGAACCCTGGGCGATTTCAACCGTTAGATCGGCTGAAAGGAGTGCGTGCCGTGCCTACCCCGACTGCCGAGTTTCTGAGGCGCCAAGCGGATAATTGCATCCGTGTCGCCCGTCAGTGTTTCGACCTCACCGCCTCCGAGCGCCTGCGAATCATGGCCTCCGAACTGCGATCCAAGGCCGATGAGATCGAAGAAGATGAAGACCAGACAATTCCAGCTGAAATGATCAAGCGGAATGGTTCGTCCAACGGCGAATCCGAACGCGAATAATCGCGTCGCGCCGCGCGTCTTCCACAAACGCTGAGGTTGCATATCACCGGTGCGCTCTCGCGCGCCGGAATCACGTTGAAATTGAGCGCCGCCGCGTCAATGGTACGCGCCATGAATACGACCACGAATACGATCCTGACGCGACTTTCGGCGGAGCTCATCGAACAATACGAAGCGGAAGGCTTCTGGGGCGGCGACACCATCTATTCGCTGGCCCGATGGCATGCCGAGCACACGCCGGACGCCTTCGCGGTGCGCGATCGATTCCGCCGCATCAGCTACCGGGCGTTGATCGAGAGCTCCGATGCGCTCGCCGCCGATCTCGACGCGCATGGGCTTAAATCAGGTCAGCGCGTCGCGGTCTGGCTGCCGAGCCGGATCGAAGCTGTCGTTGCGCTGCTCGCGTGCTCGCGCAACGGCTACATCTGCGCACCCTCGCTGCACCGCGACCACACGGTCGGCGAAGTGGCCGAGCTCCTGAAGCGCCAGCGCAGCGCGGCCTTCGTGGTACAACCCGGCTATGGCGCGGATGCCGGCAAGCGCGATCTCGACACGGCGCTGAAAGATGTTCCGACGTTGAAAAACGTCTATCGCTTCGAGCCGATGAGCGGCCAGGAAACCAGTGCGTTTCCGGGCTTGCCTCTCCTCTCCGCCGCGAACGTCCCGCAGAAATCCGATCCGAACCAGATTGTCTATCTCGCCTTCACGTCCGGCACGACCGGATTGCCGAAGGGCGTGATGCACTCCGACAACACGCTGCTCGCCAACGCGCGGCAGCTCGCGAAGGATTGGGCCATCGACAACAAGTCGGTGATCTACACGCTCTCGCCGCTCAGCCATAACCTCGGCTTCGGCGCCCAGGTGATGGCGCTCGCGGTCGGCGGCGAACTGGTGCTGCACGATTTGCCGCGCGGCGCGAGCCTGGCCGATCGTATTGTGGACACCGGCGCAAGCTTCCTCGTCGGCGTACCGGTGCATGCGATCGATCTCCTTGCGGAGATGCGGAAGCGCGGGCTGAAAGGCCTAGGCCGTCTCAAAGGCTTCCGCATTTCCGGCGCGGCGGCCCCCGCCGATGTCGTCGCGGGCCTGATCGAGCAAGGCATCGTGCCGCAGAGCGGCTACGGCATGACCGAGACCTGCTCGCATCAATACACGTTGCCGAACGACGATCCGAAGCTGATCGTCGAAACCTCGGGACGCGCCTGCCCCGGCTATGAGCTTCGTATCTTCAAAACCGACGATCCGGACAAGGAAGCGCCGATCGGCGAGATCGGCCAGATCGGGGGACGCGGCGCGAGCTTGATGCTCGGCTATTTCGACGATCAGACCGCGACCGAGGACTCATTCAACAAGGGCGGCTGGTTCATGACCGGCGATCTCGGCTCGCTTGATGCCAACGGGTATCTGCGCATCACCGGCCGCAAGAAGGACGTCATCATCCGCGGCGGCCATAACATCTATCCGGCGCGGATCGAGGCGCTGGCGCTGAAACATCCGGCAATCGAACGCGCCGCCGCTATTCCGGTGGCCGACCCACGGCTTGGCGAAAAAGTCTGCCTTGCGGTCATGCTGCGCGCGGGACAGACGCTGACGGCGGACGCACTGCTTGCGCATCTCGACGACGCTGGCCTGTCGAAATACGACATGCCGGAGTTCGTCCTGATCCTCGACGACATCCCGCTCACCGCCAACGGCAAGATCCGCAAGATCGACATCGTGGCCGACATCAAGAACGGCCGACTGGCACCACAGCCAGTCCGGTTCGAGCAGAAGCGCGCCAGCGCATAACAACAAGGAGAAACGCCATGCGCGCCGTGGTCGTCCGCGAATTCGGAGGCATCGACAAAGCCGCGATCGGCGACATGCCGAAACCGGAGTTGAAGCCCGACGGTGTGCTGCTCGACGTTCACGCCGCCGCGGTGAACTTCGTCGATCTGATCATGATGAGTGGCACCTATCAGTTCAGCCCGAAGCTGCCGTTCGTTCCCGGCAAGCTGCCGGTCGGAATCGTCGCCGCTGTTGGCCCAGAGGTGAAGAATTTCAAAGTCGGAGACCGCGCGCTCGCCATGGCCGAGCAAGGCGCTTTCGCGGAACAGGTCGCGATGCCCGAGCAGCAATGCGTGAAGCTGCCGGCATCGCTGCCGTTCACCGAAGCCGCTGCGATGTCGCTGATCTACGACACGGCCTATTTCGCGCTGAAAGAGCGTGGCCGCATCCAACCCGGCGAGAGCGTGCTTATTCTCGGTGCGACTGGCGGCGTAGGATTGGCTGCGATTCAGCTTGCCAAAGCGATGGGCGGTAAGGTGCTCGCGGCCGTCGCCAGCAAGAACAAAGAGGACATCGTCCGCGAAGCCGGAGCCGACGAGATCGTCGATCTGTCCACCCCCGACTTAAGGGAGAGCCTGCGCGCACAGGTGTTCGAGAAGGTCGGCAAAGGCGGTGTCGATATCATCATCGACATGCTCGGCGGCGACGCTTTCGACGCCGCGGTACGTGCACTCGCCTGGAACGGACGGCTCGTCATCATCGGCTTCGCGTCGGGACGAATTCCGTCGCTGAAGATGAACTATGTGCTGGTGAAGAACATCGAAGTCTCCGGCATGCAGATCAGCGACTACCGCAAGCGCCGCCCGTCCGACATGCAGGCCTGTTTCAAGCAGATCTTCGAATGGCACGCGGCCGGCAAGCTGAAGCCGCTGCCGACCAAGGTCTATCCGCTCGAGCAATTTGCGGAAGCCATGCACGACATCCAGGATCGCAAGGTGCGCGGCCGCGTCGTGCTGACGACGGGAAAAAGCTGACGCTCTGGGAAGGAATTGGAGCGGGCGGATGGGAGTTGAACCCTCGTCTCCGACCTTGGAAGGTAGCGCTCTGCCGTTGAGCTACGCCCGCGTCGCCCGGCTGATGGGCCGTTCGTTTTGGCCCTCGCCGATGCCGCCAACATAGATGCAAACCACATTCCGGCAATGTCTGATTGAAGTTATCGTTAAATCCGATAGTTCAAAGATTTCATTCATTTACCTTCGCTGGAAAGGTCGCCCAATTTGTTGCAAAATGCCGTTGTAGAAGCTGCAACGACGTCGTTTTCGGGTGGAGATGTCATGAAGAATATTTGTGCGGCAGCAATCGCGTTGCTGGTGGGCGCCGCGGTGGCGACCCCTGCCTCCGCGCAGATGGGTGGTATGGGCGACAAGGAAACCCCGCTGCAGAAGCAGGAAAAGCTCAAGGAAGAAGAGCGCAAGGCGATCGAGCGGGACTACGACAAGACGATGAAGCGGCTGAAAGGCCACGCGCCGGCTCAGGCCGCTTCGAGCGACCCCTGGGCGAGCGTGCGCCCGGCGGCCGAAGCCAAGAACGACAGCAAGACCGAGCCGAAGAAGCGCTAACCAACAGCGCTAGGACTGCTCAAAGGCCGGGCAGTCTTGGCACGAGAGGTCTCGGCGCCTGTGACTTTGGCGTCGGGCCTTCAAGCCGCACACCCTCCAGCGCCAGCAGCTTCTCCTTCGTCTTCGCGCCGCCGTGAGCGGAGAAGCCGCCAATCTTCTTTCCTGCCGCCAGCACGCGGTGGCAGGGAATGACCACCGGCACCGGATTCTTCCCCATCGCCTCACCGACGTTGCGTGCGCCTTCCCAATCGGTCGCGCCGAGGCTCTTCGCAAGCTCCCCGTAGGTCGTCGTGACGCCGTAGCCGATCGCACGCATCGTCTCGTAGAGCGTGCGGCGATAATCGTCGATGCCTTCGAGATCGACCGGCACCTTAGAAAAGTCCATGCGCTCGCCGGCGAGGTATTTTCTGATGTCGGCGATCACCACCTGCATCGCGGACGGTGGCTCAGCCGCGCCGGTGCTGTGGGACTTTTTCGCGAGACGCCTTTCGGTCGTGGCGTTGTCGGTTTCCGGAAGCTGCACGGCGACGAGGCCGCGCGCGCTCCAGGCGATGTCGCAGGTGCCGATCGCCGTGTCGAAGAGGTGATGATGGATTGCGCTGCTCGTCATGCTTCCAAATCTAATGATTAGCCAACGCTCCGCCACCCGTTTCCTGATCCGTTTTGCGGCACTTTGAGCGCCGCCGACCAGTTCGCGCCATCGTGGAAGTCCGAGGGCGCGCGGGACGTCGGGTTCCGAAGAACCCGCGGAACCTTCTCGCCTCACGGCGGGAAGGCAGTTCGTAAAACTAACCGCGAGTTCGTCTTCTCTCGACGTCCCGCGCGCGGTGTGAGGGATACTTCGCCTGGGTGTGTCGCCCGTTCGAAGCCACCGCATCCTGCCCCGCGTCGGTAACGCTGCAGACGCCCCTCGGATGGGACAGGACGGAAGCAGGCCTATGGGGTGATTGCGGCAAATTTATGATTATTTTCCTAGATCAAAGATCGGGAACATGCATGGCAGGGGACGCGTTTTCCTGGCGAGCGGTGGCGAGCAGGAGGTCCAGATGTCCAGCTTGCATCACGAAAAGCCACGGCATGCGATGGTTCCCATCGAGGAACAGCACCATGAGTCGCGGGCCATGGTTGCCATCGCGATGGCGGCGATCGCTGTGGCGTTCGTGCTCTCGGTCGCGGTGGCGGTCAGTTCGATCACGCACGGCGTGAAAACCGCAACGACCGGCGGCGTGTCACCCACGACGACAAGCGCGCCTGAAACGGCCGGAAACGGGCACCGAAGCTAGGAGCGCGCCGAACGCCCAGGCCGCCCCACGCGCAACACTTCAGGAGAAGCTGCATGTCCGATCCCAATCTCGAACGGCCGCCCAAACGCGCGTTGATCCGGCGCAAGGAAAAGGACCAGGAAGAGTCCAAGACAATGCTCGCCATCATCATGGGCGGCATCGCCGCGCTGTTCGTCTTCTCGATCGTGATGGCGTTCAACTACGCCTCGCACACGGTCAAGCCCGAGACCGCAGCCAGCAAGCAGACCCCCGCAGCAAGCGCTCCGGCGACAACAGGCTCGGGCGCTTCGACGACCGGAAGCGGCGGCAACAGGAGTTAGCGAATTCAATGGCCGTTCATCTTTCGAGGCGCGCTTCCGGTGCGCGCCTCAGGATGATGGTTGAGGGTTGCATTCGCAGCCGCCTAATAATCATCGCAGAAAAAAGAATGCGCCCTGCGCGACTTCCCCGCACGGGCGCACTCGTTGCAGCGTCCGTGCACGCCAGCTTCCTTCTCTTCCATCGGCCCGTTGGAAACCCCTTCCAGGATGGCCTCCCCTTCGGGGGAGCCAACGCACGGCCGGACGGAGACGTTCCTACGGCAAGCCACCGCCCGCGGCTAAACAGCCATCAGGGCGAATAGCCTGGACTTGGCCCACACAACGTGAGCCGGTGGTGAAGCTGCCATCACGCAGCGGAGGATATTGCCTTGCAAGCCCTCACCCTCATGATCGTTTACGTCCTGACTTTGATCACCACACAGTTCTGCGGATTTCTGCTCAGTCGCCTCATCGACTTGCAATTTCCCGGCTTCAGCATGATGACGTTTCTGGTGCTTTATCTCGCGGCATTCGGGATCGCGTGGCTTCCCGCCGTCTGGATGGCCGAGTGGCTCATCCGCCGCGCGGGCTTCGTGGTCCAGACACAGCAGAGCAGCGGCGCCCGCGTTGTGTGACGCGGCGCGACTGACTCGCTGACGGTTCAAAAGAATTGAGAGAAGGATCGGAGCGCCGCTGAAATGCGGCGCCGTTTTGCATTGCGAAAGCGCCGCAGCGCAACACGCGAAGGGGCTTCCAGGCCGTTTCTGAAAGCGGCGGACTGAGCTAGGCTGAACCACCCTGCGCGCTGTTTTCGCGGAGAGGTCTAGGGGAGCGAAAAAATGAACGATGATCACCAGGAGGCATACGCCGACTTTCCGGGCGGTATTCTCGTCGGAGGCATTGTCATTGCGTTTGCGGTCTCGATCGTCCTGAGCGTTTTTGTGTTTGGCGGAGGAGGACACGGGACGGCTGTGGCAACAAATACGCCGGCCGCCACGCAGCAAAAACACTAGCGGGCCAAAAACAGTAGCAGGTGCAGCACGCACCTCCTTGTTCGGTCGCTGTCACTCGATCGAAGTCCAATCAGGGCACGCAGGCCGCAGGCAATGTGGCCGCGTATTCGGCGATTCGACCAGGCGTCGTCACCCACACCTTGTCGAATCCTGGATGCTTCATGAGCGCTTCCAAGGCTTGCCGCACCTGCAAAAGCCGGAATGGCTGACCCGTGCAGAACGTGTGCATCGAGATGCCGAACACGAGCGATTGCTTCTGCGACAGCCGCAGCATTGCCTCGAATTGATCGAGGATCATGCGATGAAAGTCCGTCGCCGGCTGGGCGCGGCTGAGCATCGTCGGCGTATCATTGATCTCGATCGGATACGGCACCGACATGATGCGGCCGGCGCGCGTCTTCATCCAGAACGGCTGATCGTCGGCCGGCCAATCCATCAGGAACGTGTAGCCGTTCTCCTGCAACAGGTCGGGCGTGACGGCCGTCTCCGAAATCCACGGACCCATCCAGCCATAGGGACGACGCCCGCAACTCTCGGCCACTGTCTTCGTCGCATGCGCGATCATCGCCGCCTCGGTCGCTTCATCCATGTCGGACTGGCGTTCGGAGTTCGTATAGCCGTGGCCGATCGGCTCATCCCCGCGCTGGCGAATGCGCGCGGCGATCTGCGGCATCTCTTCACAGACCGACGCGTTGATCAGATGGCACATCGGCAGCTTCAACTCGTCCATCATGTCGAAGATGCGCCAGATGCCGACACGCAGGCCGTAGTCGCGCCAGCCGAAATTGCGGACATCGGGTTGCGGGCCGGGCGCCGTCGGCGTATGGCCGAGGCCTTCGCCGAAGCTAAAGTGTTCGACGTTCAGCGCGCAATAGAAGGCCAGGCGCTTGCCGTCCGGCCAGGTGAAGTCCTGCCGCTCGGTGATCGGCGAATAGGCGTAGCGATTGTGCTTCTTCAGTTTCATGGCGCGCGAGCCTTGATGCGGGTGGTGGCCATCATGCCTAACTCTCGCACCTTGAGCACCATCGGCGCCACAGGTCCCCTCTCCCCATAGCCCGTCGAAGACGGGCGTGAACGCCCTTTCGTCGGGAGAGGGTGGCGAGCGCGGAAGCGATAGCGCGCGCGAGCCGGGAGAGGGGTTCGCTTAGCAACATTATCTTACGAAGTGGACCCCTCTCCCGCCTCGCATCCGCTCGGCACCCTCTCCCGCAAGGGGAGAGGGGACTCGCGGCGCATTCACTCATTCACAACGCCACCGGCGTTGCGGCCATCAGGCGTTCCGCGCCGCCGCCGCGCCGGTGCCGGCGATGCGGCCGAACACGGCACCCGACATCAGACCCGAGCCGCCCGGATAGTTGAAGTAGAAGATGCCGCCGACAAGCTCGCCCGCCGCATAGAGGCCCGGAATCGGGTTCATGTCGCTGTCGATGACCTGGCCGGAGTCCGGATCGATACGCACGCCGCCGAACGAGAACGAGACGCCGCAGCCAACCTGATAGGCCTCGAACGGGCCGTCCTCGATGGTGTTGGCCCAGTTCGACTTGTTGATCGCGAGGCCCTCGGTGCAGCGGCCGTCCTTGACGTTCGGATTGAACGGCACACCTTTCTTCACCGCTGCGTTGTACTTCTTGATCTCGTCGAGGAACGCCTCGGCGTTGACGCCTTCGAGCTTGTGCGCGAACTCCTCGATGGTGTTGGCCGACACCTTGCTGACGCGCTTGATGCGATATTCGGCGCGCAGCATCGGGATGATTTTGCTGTCGAACACCTGATAGGCGAAGTTGTTCGGCTGGCGCAGAACGACCGCACCGTACTTCGCGTAGGTGTAGTTGCGGAAATCCGCGCCCTCGTCGACGAAGCGGCGGCCGTTGGCGTTGATCAGGATGCCCCACGGATAGCTGTGCTTCTGGAAATTGTCGCCGACCGAGAGGTCGCCGAACTCGGGAGCGTTGTAGTCCCACTGCACGGCGTGCGAGCCGGACCAGTTGCCGAACGACGACGCGCCGATCTGAAGCGCCATGTTGATGCCATCGCCGGTGTTGTAGGGCGTGCCGCGCACCTTCGCGAGCTCCCAGCCGGGGCCCATGTACTTGGTGCGCATCTCGGCGGACGACTCGAAGCCGCCGCATGCGATGATCACCGACTTGCACTTGATCTCTTCGATCTTGCCGTTGGCCTTCACCTTCACGCCACGCACGACGTTGCCGTCATAGATCAGCTCGAAGGCGCGCGTGCCGTAGCGGATCTCGATGCCGGATTTCTCCGCGAGCTTCAGGTGCTGCTCGACGAGGCCCGGACCGCCGCCCTTGGCTTCGACGGTGAGGCCGCCCCAGAACTTGAACTTGCCGTCGATCAGGTAAGCCTGACGGCCCCAGATCGGGTCGAACTGCATGCCCTTCTTGTGCAGCCAACGCATCGCATCGCGCGAGCGGCCGACGAGGCGATCGCAGAGATCGCCGTCGGTGCGGTACTGCGTGACGCGGAACATGTCGTCGTAGAACTGGTCGGAGGTGTAGGTGCCGAAGTCGGAGCGGTCGATCTCCTCCTTGGTCAGGTCGGGCATGATGGCCTTGAGGTCTTCGACGCCGTCGTAAACGCAACGGAAGGCGCCGGCGGTGAAGCGGGAGTTGCCGCCCATCAACTCCTTCGGCGCGCGCTCCAGCATCAGCACGGTCGAGCCATTTTCGCGCGCTGCGTGTGCTGCGCAAAATGCCGCATTACCAGCACCGACGACGACGACATCCCATTGATTGCCAGCCACTTTCGCTTCCTCCGCTATGCAGGCGCCAACCTTGCCCGCCTCGGACAATTGGTCCTTAATTCTTTAATCGGACGGCGGCTTCCGCCGTGTCAAGGGCCGGAGAAACGGAGAATCATGTCGAAGCGTTTGTTGGCGGCCCTGATTGCACTCGCGGCCGCGGCGCAGCCTGTTTCCGCGCAGAATTGGCCGGACCGGCCGGTGAAGATCATCGTGCCATTCGGCGCCGGCGGCTCGGGCGATACGCTCGCCCGCGTGGTTGCCGAGCAACTGAGCACAACCTTCAAGCAGCAGTTCGTGGTCGAAAACCGCACCGGCGCGGGCGGCATGATAGGCGCGCAGGCGATCGCGAGCAGTCCGCCTGACGGAACGACCATCGGCATCACCAACCTGTCGACGCTGTCGCTGGTCCCCGTCATCAACCCGGCGGTGACCTATCACCCGCTCAACGACTTCACGCATATCGCCTATGTCGCGGGCGCGCCTGTCGCGCTGGCGGCGACACCGACGACCGGCGTGAAGACGCTGAAAGAATTCATCGATTACGCCAACAAGCTCGGCCGGCCGATCACCTTCGCCTCCTCCGGCGTCGGCTCGGATGGACACTTGATGGGCGAGGCCATCGCGCTTTCGACCAAGATCAAGGTCGAGCATGTGCCCTATCGCTCGACCTCGCAGGCGCTGACCGATGTGGTTGCGGGGCACGTGGCGTTCTGCACCTTCACACTGTCGTCGACCGCGCAGTTTCTGCGGGCCGGAACGCTGACGGGTGTGGCGGTGACATCGCCCGACCGGATGCCGGACAATCCTGAGATGCCGACGTTCAAGGAGCTTGGCTATCCGGAGCTGGTCGGCACCACGTGGTTCTCGCTGTCGGGTCCAGCGAAATTGCCCGCAGACATCGTGCAGAAACTGAACGCGGAGATTACGCGGATTGTCGCACTGCCCGATGTGCAGGCCCGTCTGCGCCGCGACGGATTCATCGCGCAGCCCATGACTCCGGCGCAATTCACGAAGTTTGTCGATGACGAGAACAAGCGCTGGAAGCCGCTGATCGAGGCCGCAGGGCTTGCGGGCAAGGGCGGTTGAGGGTTGGCTAGAGACGTTGGCTAGAGTCTTGCATCCCGTCGGGCAGCAGAACGGAGAAATATAATGAAAAGCAAAATGTGGATCGCGCTGGCGCTGGGTTCCGCGTTCGCGGCTGCGATTTCGGCGGGCGCGCAGGCGCAGTCGTTCCCGACCAAGCCGATCAAGCTTGTGCTGCCCTATTCGCCTGGCGGCATCATCGACTACGTCGGCCGGCAGCTCGCGCAGCATCTCGGCGACACCATCGGCCAGCCGGTCGTGGCGGAGAACCGCCCCGGCGCGGGCGGCATCGCAGGCACCGATACGGTCGCGCGCTCCGCGCCGGACGGCTACACGCTGGTGCTGATGGACCCGGCCATCGTCATCAATCCGACGCTGCAACCGAGCGTGCCTTACGATCTGTTCAAGGGCATGACCACCGTGGCGATGGTCTCGACCTCACCAGAGGTGCTGGTGGTTTCGCCGCAGCTGCCAGTGAAGACATTCGATGAGCTGGTCGCCTACGGCAAGGCGAACCCCGGCAAACTCAACTTCGGCTCCGCCGGCATCGGCACCACGCCGCATCTGGCGGGCGAGCTGTTCAAGCAGCGCACCGGCGTGGACGCGACGCACATCCCCTACCGCAGCATCGGCCAGTCCTATCCCGACATGATGGCGAACAAGATCCAGTTCGCCTTCTCCAGCATCGCGGGCGCGCTGCCGTTTACGAGCGACAACCGCGTCCGCGCCATCGCGACAACGGGCCTCAAGCGCAGCTCGGTCTATCCGGATTTGCCGACCGTGGATGAAGCGGGGCTGAAGGGTTTCGAGGTCGATCTCTGGCTCGGCATCTTCGCGCCGGCAGGCCTGCCGGCTGACGTGCACGCGAAGCTCAGCGCCGAACTGAAAAAAACGCTGGAAAAGCCAGAGGTGAAGACAGCGCTGGCGAAGGTCGGTGTCGAGCCGCGCTGGCAGGATCAGAAGGACAGCGCGGCGTTCCTCAAGAACGAATTCGACAAATGGAAGAAGGTCATCGCGGACGGGAATATCAAGGCGGATAATTGATCCGCTCTCTCGACGTCATGGCCGGGCATAGCCGGCCGAAGGACGGCTCGCTTCGCTCGCCTATGCCCGGCCATCCACGCCTTTCTTCCTTGCCTGCAAAAGAAGTAAGACGTGGATGCCCGGCACAAGGCCGGGCATGACGCCGGAGAAAAATTGTTCCCTATGCACATCCGCGCTCCCAAAGACTTCTGGTCCGGCATCATGTTCATCGCCTTCGCGGCGACGGCGCTACTCGCCGCGCGCGGCTATTCGCTTGGCGCCGCGGGCAAGATGGGGCCGGGTTACTTTCCGGTGCTGCTCGGCTCGGTACTGGCGTTTATCGGCTTCATTCTCGTTGCGCGTTCATTCGTGATCAGCGGGGAAGCCCTCACCCGCATCCAGGTCCTGCCACTCGTCATCATCGCGGCAGCCGTCGTGCTGTTCGGCGTGTTGCTGCAACCGCTCGGCTTGGTGATTTCCCTCGCACTTGTGACCATCGTTTCGGCCGTCGCAAGCCGGGAATCGAAACCACTGGAGGTCGCGGCGCTTACCTGCGTGATGGCGGCCTTCGCGGTCGGCGTGTTCGTCTACGGACTGCGGCTGCCGCTTCCGCTCTGGCCCGCGGCGATGGGCGGTTAGCGGATGGATTTCCTTTCCACTCTCTCTGTCGGTTTCGGCGTCGCATTGACGCTGCAAAACCTCGGCTACTGCTTCCTCGGCGTGTTCCTCGGCACGCTCGTGGGCGTCCTTCCCGGCATCGGCCCAGTGACCACCGTCGCAATGCTGTTACCGATCTCGTTTACGCTGTCGCCTGTCTCAGCGATGATCCTGCTCGCCGGCATCTATTACGGCGCGCAGTACGGCGGCTCGACCACCGCGATCCTGGTCAATATTCCGGGCGAAGCATCGTCGGTCGTCACCACCATCGACGGCCACCAGATGGCGCGGCAGGGTCGCGCCGGGCCCGCGCTCGGCATCGCTGCCATCGGCTCGTTCTTCGCAGGCTGCGTCGCCACGCTGCTCATTTGCTTCGCCGCGCCTCCCCTCGCCGCCATCGCGCTCAACTTCGGCCCGGCTGAATATTTCTCGCTGATGGTCTGCGGCCTGATCGCCGCGATCGTGCTGGCGCGTGGCTCCGTGGTGAAGGCCATCGGGATGGTGGTGCTGGGCCTCCTCCTCGGCATCGCAGGCACCGACGTGAACTCCGGCATCCGCCGCTTCACCTTCGGCTTTCAGGGCCTCGCCGACGGCATCGAGTTCGTCGCGCTGTCGATGGCGATCTACGGCATCGCCGAGGTGGCCTACAACCTCGAGAAAAAGGCGGAAGACGCCGATATCACAGGCAAGATCGGCAGCGTGTGGCCGACTTGGGCCGATATCCGCTACTGCACGCCAGCCGTGCTGCGCGGCACGATCCTCGGCTCACTTCTCGGCGTTCTCCCCGGCGGCGGCGCGTTGCTTGCGGCGTTCGGCGCCTACACGCTTGAAAAGAAGGTGGCGCGCGCGCCGCGCAACTTCGGCAACGGCGACATTCGCGGTGTCGCCGCGCCGGAAAGTGCGAACAACGCGGGCGCGCAGACCTCGTTCATTCCGATGCTGACGCTCGGCATCCCGTCGAACCCGACGATGGCAATGATGATCGGCGCACTGATGATCCACGGCATCGCGCCCGGCCCGCGCGTCATGACCGAGCGGCCTGAGCTGTTCTGGGGCGTCATCGCCAGCATGTGGATCGGCAACCTGATGCTGGTGGTGCTCAACCTGCCGCTGGTCGGCATGTGGGTGAAGCTGCTGCGGATTCCCTATCGCCTGCTGTTCCCGGCAATCATCGGGTTCTGCTGCATCGGCGCCTACACGGTGAACACCAACCTGTTCGACGTGTACGTCCTCGCATTCTTCGCCGTGTTCGGCTACCTGTGCCTCAAGCTCGACTGCGAGCCCGCGCCGCTTATCCTCGGCTTCGTGCTCGGCCCGCTGATGGAGGAGAACCTCCGCCGCGCGCTGCTGATCTCGCGCGGCGATCCGCGGGTGTTCATCGAGGAGCCGATCAGCCTCGCGTTCCTGGTGGCAGCGGCGCTGCTGCTCGTGGTCGTCGCAGCGCCGGCAATCCGCAGGAAGCGCGAAGAGGCGCTGCAGGAATAATCAGGTCGGCTTGCTGTTCTTCGCCGCGAGCGCCATGCCGATCATGGCGCCGCCACCGAAGATCATGTTGATGCCGACGAGGAGACCGATCGCCCAGGCCGCACTGCTCGGCAGGCCCGCGAGTATCATCGCGGCCAAGATCAGGTCGATGACGCCGCTGAACAACATCCAGCCCCAGCGATCGGTCAACTGTGCGCGATGCTCGACCGCATACATGATAGTGGCGACACCTTCGACGATGAAGAACGCGATCAGCACCAGCGTCAGCGACACCGCGCCGCTGACGGGCGAGATTAACAGAACGACGCCTGCGCCGATCCCGATCAGGGCAGAGATGAGCGCCCACCAGAACCCGGGCGCACCGCGCATGTAGAAGGTCGTGACGAGGCCCATGATGCCGCTGATCAGGAACAACCAACCGAGCACGATGGTGAAGCCGATGGTCGCCAGCATCGGCAGCGCGACCGCAAGCAGGCCGAGGATCAGGAGGACAACACCTTCCGCAAGGAAGAGCTTCCAATGCTCGCGCAGGGAACTGGTGAAAGCTTCGAGCGGATTCGCATCTTGTGGCTGCGTGGACATGGCTGTCTCCTGGGCTGCCGGACGGACTCATTCTAGCGCGCTTTGGTGACGCTTGTTGCAGCGTCCGGATCAAATCTCAGGCAAGAATCTAGGGCAGGTATGCCTTCAGAACCGTGCCATCCATCTCATAGTTCACGCGGCCGCCGCGGCCAAAGGCGCGTTCTTCCGCCCTGATTTCGACGGTGACGTTGCCCTTCGGCGACGGGTCCATGTTGCCGCGGCTGATCGTGATGCTCGAAATGGTGTTCGACTGCATCCGGAGCTTTTCGAGCGTCGTGGCCTGCAGATCGGCAAGCCGTTTGGCGTCGAGCGGCACGAGGTCCGCGATCGTAAACGGCGGATTGCGGACGGCAAACATCGAGGGCGTGCCGAAGCGCATGAAGCCCGCGTCGGTGAGCAACATCTGTGCGTAATCGTCGGGCTTGCGCGGATCCTGCACCGTGATGACGACCTTGTCGTTCATGAACGTCAGGTCCACGAACTTCGCTGTGGGGCCGAACTCACGGGCCATCCGCGCAAAAGCATCGGCCATCGCCGCGGGATCGTACCAATCGGTCGGCTTCCGCCGGCTCTCGGGCAGCATGGTCTGCTTGATCGCCCCGGCGGTGTCCGCGAGGACAAAGCCGCGCTCGCGGTTCTGGTCGGTGATCTCGATCTTCCACAACAGGAGAGGCTGGCCGGCGCCGTCCGTCGGCTTGCTCAGGCCGATGTCGGTGACCTGGCCCTTCGGCATGCCGAGTTTCTCTTTTGCGGCGGTAACGAGCTTCGGCAGGATCGCCCAGTCGATCTCCTCGACACCGAACGGCGCGTATGGCGCGTTGCCAATGGCAACGTCGGCGTTCACCGATCCCATTGCGCGCGCGAGCCCGTTGAGATTCCAGGTGTAGACCTCGCGCGCACTCAGGCTGCCAGACAACGGAATCGGATAGGACTTGTCCGGCCGGTTGGTCTCGAAACCCACGGACCTCGAAGTAACGTTGACCTTGAGCAGCACCGGCCCCTCACCCAGCACCGCGCGAAACGCGCGGCCGGCCTCGGCAACCTGATCGATCTCCTGGAGAAGATCGAGATTCTTCGCTCGATTGGTGTTGGTGAGGTCGGCGCGAATGATCGCGCCGCTGGCATCAGCGAAGATCTGCGCCGCCTCGCGGTCGCTGGTGACGCTGACACTCCAGCGCACCGGGCCGCTTGCCGGCGCCGGGATGATGTAGACCTGCCGCACGATTTCCATGCGCGAGACGCGGGCGGTATCTTCGAGCTTCGCGCGCTCGATGGCGGCGCGTGCAAGCTTGTTCGTCGCGGCGATATCGACGGAGTCGAGATCGAACAGATTGTCCTCGAGATTGGGATTGATGAGATCGAGCTTCACCGGATCGGGGCCGGACTGCCGCTCCCAACTGATGCCGGCCATGCTGACACGCGAGACGCGCCATTCATCGACGTGGCGCTTGTCCTTGGGGTCTTGCGCGCGAAGGGCGACTTGATCCGGCGTCACGACGATACCGAGCGCGCGGACCTTGCTGTCGCCCATGCGCTCCTTGAGCACGGCGAAGGCCTGCTCGACCGCCTTGTCCTCATCGAAGAAGGAACCCGGATCGCCGATCTTGCAGCCGGCCAACAACACCAAACAGAGCAGAGGCAGAACGCGTGCCAAGCGGAATTCAAAGAACCTGCGGGCGCAATGCATGGCCGGTCATTCCGAAGTCCCATAAACCGGGGACCGGTCTAACCTTAGCGCAAATCGTGGTGAGATTGAGCGTCAGGATTTTTCTGGCGGCGAATAGCGCCTGACTGTCACTGTCTCGCCGATATCGAAGGCCATCAGGTCTTCGCCGACCTCTAGGGGGCCGTCGTAGGTCTCGCGCGTCTGGGCGAGGATGTCGTCGACCGTCATCGCAGGGATGGCCGGACTCGCCAGAAACACGAGGTGCGTGTAAGCGGCGAGCTTGGGCTTGGCCTGCGCGAACACCCGGCCGGCATCATGCGCGGTGGTGTGATGCGCCATGATGCGCTGGATGTAGGCTTCCTTCATCAGCTCATCCGGCGCGATGGCAACCTCGTGGACGAGAAGGTCGCATCCGAGACCGTATTTGATGACGTTCTCGTTGTAGCGCGTGTCGCTGGAGAACACCGCGGAGCGGCCGCGATATTCGATGCGATAGCCGTAGCACGGCTTGATCAGATCGCCATGATCGACCTCAAAGGCGGTCACCCGCACGCCGCCTTTGTCGTAGACCACGCCATCCTTGTCGTATTCGGTGACGCAGGTGGCGATGCCGGTCGGCGGCAGCTTTTCGTCGGCGATGCGGATCTTGATGTCGGCTGCGTAGGCGCGCTCGAGATTCTCCATCAAACACTTCGCACCGGTCGGGCCGATCACGTGCAGCGGCATCTTGCGGGTGCCGAAGTGCGACTCCAGCCAGCCGGTGAGCCAGACGTCCGGCACGCCCACAGTGTGATCGGAATGATAGTGCGTCAGCAGCAGCGCATCGAGCCGCCCCATCGGCACTCCGAGCTGATAGAGTCTGATCGATGCCCCACGGCCCGCATCGATCAGAAGCTTTTGATCGCCGGCTTCGACCAGCGTGGCGGAACCGAATCGCTCGGGACTTGGGATCGGTGTTCCGGTCCCGAGCAGCGTCACCGTGAAGTCATTTCCATTTTTCATTGCGGCAGTTTGATTCCAGAGTCTTTGATCACTTTGGTCCATTGCGCGACCTGCGCATTGACCAGACTTCCGAATTCGGCCGGCGTGCCGCCTGCGGTTTCAGCGCCGACATTCATGAACGCCTGCTTTACGCTGGGCGTCGCGAGCGCCTTGTTGATCGCGGTGTTGAGGCGCGTGACAATCTCGGGCGACGTGCCGCTCTTCACGGCAAAGCCGACCCAATCCTCGACCACAAGGGTGGGGAAGCCCTGCTCCACGATGGTCGGCACCTCGGGGAGTGCCGCGAGACGCTTTGGCGCGGTGACGGCGAGACCCCTCAGCTTGCCCGTCTTGATCAGATCGACCACTGGGAGCGAAGCGATGAACTGGAACTGGTTGGTGCCATTGATGAGATCGGCGATTGCCTGCGGGAACTGCTGATAGGGCACATGCGTTGCGCGCGTGCCCGTTTGCAGCTTGAACATTTCGCCGATGAGGTGCGCGGGCGTTCCGAAGCCGCCAGAAGAGAACGTCAGCTTGTCCGGCTGGCTCTTGAGCAGCGCGACCAATTCAGAAACGGATTTCGCCGGCACGTTCGGATTGGCGACCAGCACGTTGTACGAGGTCGAGATCTTCGCCACCGGCGCGAAGTCGTTGCCGACGTTGAACGGCATGTTCGGCAGGAACGCGGGCGCTGCGCTGACCGGAAGCGACAGTGCGAAGATCGAGGTGCCGTCGGCGGGCTGCTTCAGAACGTCGCTGCCGCCGATCGTCTGTACGGCGCCAGGTTTGTTCTCCACGACAACGCGCCATCCTTCGGCGTTCGTCAGCTCTGTCGCGATCACACGGCTGATGATGTCGGGCGGCGTGCTCGGCGCAGTCGGAACTACGATACGGATCGGATTGGCCGGATAGGATTGGGCGGCCGCTTCCTGCAGGCAGCCAGCCGACAAAAGCGCGGCTAGCGCAATACCAAAGCGAAAAGAACAGCGCGGCGTATAGACCATTCGAAATCTCCCTAGGGTGCAGCCAATGGCCAACCCTAACCTGCCTGACGTCTGTTTCGAATCGCCGCGTCTGGCTGTCGCATGTTTGAAGCCCGCCGGGCGAACCGCCATCGGAAATAGCCAGCGTTTCACCTGGTGAAACGCTGGAAAATCGCCTAGCGTGACAGCGCTGTCAGGCGAATCGCGCAATGCCTCGAATCAAGACCATCAGATCCCTGGAACGCGGTCTGCGGGTCTTGAAATCGTTCCAAAGTCAACCGAACTGCGCGCTGCAAGACCTTCACCGCTCGACGAAGATTCCAAAGGCGACCCTGCTGCGTATTCTCGAAACCCTGCAGCGCGCCGGAATGGTGACGCGGCGTTTGGGTGACGGCCGCTATCGCATCAGTTCCGACTTTCTTCAGATTGCGCCGCGCAGTGCGCGCTACAGCCGCGTCACCGAGATCGCCGGGCCGGTGCTCGACCGGCTGTGCCGGAAGGTGCTTTGGCCCTCCGATCTGATGTTGCCGGCGGGCGATCACCTACAGATCGCAGAAACGAGCCAAGCGGTGACGCCGTTCAATCTCAAGGTCAGTCCCATCGGCGCACATGTAAACTATCTGATGAGCGCGGTTGGGCGCGCCTATCTCGCGTACTGTCCGGACAAGGAGCGCGAGGAAATCCTCCGCAGGCTCCGCAAGTCCCGCAAACTCGTGGACAGACTCGCACGCGACCCGAAACGCTTCGAGCGAATTCTCGAGGAAACGCGCAAGCGAGGCTACGGCTTGCGCGACCCATCATTCGGCGGCGGCCCCTATGGACGCGAACCCATCGATGAAGGCGTCTCCGCGATCGCCGTTCCGCTTCGCGACGGCAAACAGGTCCATGGCGCGATCAACATCCTCTGGATCAGGACCGCGCATTCGATCGAGGATTTTGCAGCGATGCATTTTCGCGACCTGCAAAGCGCGGCGGCCGAGATTGTCGCCACACTGCGCGAGCCGGCGCGTTAGCGCTCCGAAACGAACGTCTCAAAACGCGTACGCTGCGCCTGACGGATGTGTTCGCGCGCGGCTTCCTCGGCCGCATCCGGATCGCGCTTCTCGATCGCAGCAACGATGCGCCGGTGCTCTTCGTCGGTCTCGGGACGGCGATTCGGCACACGGAACGTCGTGCTGTGCAGGAGCGCAAGCGAGTCGTTCAGCGTATCGAGCGTTTGCAACAAGTACTGATTGTGCGCAGCTTCGTAGATCGACTGATGAAAGCGCCGGTTGAGATTGATCAACGCCAATGCATCATCATCGGCTCCCGCAAGCTCGCGCTGCAAGCGGTAGAGAATTTCGATCTCGGCCTCGTTGGCGTGGCGCGCGGCGAAACGCGCCGCCGAGCCTTCGAGGATCTCGCGCATCGCGTAAAGCTCGAACACCTGCTGCTTCGAGAGCTGCGCGACCATCAATCCACGGCCAGGTCCGACGACCAGCAGGCCACGTTGCTGCAACCGTTGCAGCGCCTCGCGAACCGGCGTGCGGCTTACGCCGAGCACACCTGCGATTTCTTCCTCGCGAATGCGTTCGCCGTGCGCGAAGCGGCCTTCCCAGATCGCATCGCGCAAGCTGCCGTAGACGAAGTCGGCGCGCGACTGCGTTCGCAGCGCGTCCGCGTCATAGGCCCGAAGATGTCCTGCTGCCGGCTGGCTCATGGGGTTCCCTACCCGCCTGGAATAGCGATCCACGTTGATCTTTACAGTTGTATACAACAGAATACAATCTATGCAGGTGATGGAGCGGCACGGCAGCGCCTCTCCTTATACTGGCGTCATCCGGCGCCCGTGGTGCGGCCCACTTTTTTAAGGAGAGGCACATGGCCCTTCTCGACAGCGCAACCGAAACCCGCGGCTGGTATCAGGACGGTCTGCGCGGCTGGCTCGATCAGGTCCGGCAGATGGGCGAACTTCTCGATGTGAAGGGCGCGCACTGGGACGCCGAGATGGGCAGCCTCACCCAGATGCTGACTGAGAGCAGCAACAACACCGCACCTGCGATCCTGTTCGATGAAATTCCCGGATACTCGAAGGGCTTCCGCACGCTCTACGGACATTTCTCGACCATCAAGCGCGTCGCGCTGACGCTCGGCTTGCCGCTTCAGAATGACCGCAAGGTCGATATCGTGCAGCGCTATCACGCGCGCATGCAGAACATGAAGACGATCCCCCCGCGCTTCGTAAAGGACGGACCGATCCTTCAGAACGTGCTCGAAGGCGACAAGGTCGACGTCCTGAAATTCCCGGTGCCGCGCCACCACGAGAAAGACACGGCGCGCTATATCGGCACCGCATGCTGCGTGATGACGCAAGACCCGGACGCAGGCTGGTACAATCTCGGCGCCTATCGCTCGCAGGTCTATGACCGCAACACGGTCGGCTGCCAGATCACCGAGGGCAAGCACGGCCGCATCCACCGCGACAAGTATTTCGAGCGCGGCCAACCGATGAAGGTCGCGATCATCTGCGGACAGGATCCGCTGCTGTTCATGCTGTCGTCGTCGCCGCTGCCGGAGATCGGCGAGATGGATATCGCGGGCGGACTGCGCGGCGAGCCGATCGACGTGGTGCGCGGTCCCTACACCGGCTTTCCGATTCCGGCGAATGCCGAGATCGTTCTGGAAGGCGAAACGGTGCCGGGTCAGGTACGGCCGGAAGGCCCGTTCGGCGAATGGATGGGCTACTACTCCGACGACACGCAGCCGCGTCCCTACGTGAACGTCAAAACAATCCTCTACCGCAACGATCCGATCCTGTGCTGCGCACCGCAGCACAAGCCGGTGGACGAGACGGGTCTCCTCAAAGGCATTGCGGGCGCAGCGCAGATCTGGCGCGCGCTGGAAGCCTCCGGCGTCCCGGAGGTGCTCGGCGTGTGGAATCACGAGGCAGGCCCCGCGACGCGCTTCACCGTGATCCAGATCAACCAGCGCTATCCCGGCCACGCACGGCAGGCGCTTCACATTGCCGCGGCGTGCCAAGGCGGCGCCTACGCCGGCAAGTGGACCATCGTGGTCGACGACGACATCGATGCGGGTGAACTCGATCAGGTGCTGTGGGCGATGTGCACGCGCTTCGACCCGAACGTGGACATCGACCTGATTCAGAAGGCCTGGGCGTCGAAGCGCGATCCGCTGTTCCTGCCGGGCAACTTCAACAACCGCGTGCTGATCGATGCCTGCATCCCCTACGAGATGAAACTGAAGAAGACCTTCCCGGTCGTGGTGGATGTGAGTGGCGATATGCGCGCCAAGCTGCGGGCGAAATTTCCGCACATCTTCCCGCCGATGTAACGATAGACTGTGCCGTCCGCGGAGGCGCGCGACACAGGAGCGAGGGTGCAGGCCGTGCAGCCGAAGCGTATGCGTCGAGGTTGGATCCCCGCCGTTGCGGGATTGGCGGCGTTGCTCGCGGCAGGAACAGCCGCGCGAGCCCAGAGCGTCGAGGAATTCTATCGCGGCAAGACGATCAGCCTGATGATCGGCTTCTCGGTCGGCGGCGGCTACGACCTCTACGCCCGGCACCTCGCGCGGCACATGGGCAAGCACATCCCCGGCAAGCCCACCATCGTGCCGCAGAACATGGCGGGCGCAGGCTCGCTCCGCGCGGCAAATTATATCTTCTCGGCGGCGCCGAAGGACGGCACCGCCTTCGGCACCTTCGCGCGCACCACCGGCATCAATCCTCTTCTCGAAAGCGGCGCGACCTTCGACGGCACCAAGTTCTCCTGGCTCGGCAGCGTAACCGACGACACCAGCGCTTGCGTCTCCTGGCACACCTCGCCGGTGAAGACCTGGAAGGACTTCCTGGAGAAGCCGATCACGCTCGGTGGCCAGGGCCCGAGCTCGGAGCCCGACATCTTTGCCAACCTCTACAAGAACCTCTACGGCGCCAAGGTGAAGCTCGTCGCGGGCTATCCCGGCACCAACGAGATCATGCTCGCGACGGAGCGCGGCGAGGTCGACGGCGTGTGCGGGATTTCATGGAGCACGATCAAGACGCGCCACGCGCAATGGCTCAAAGACAAGAAAATGACCATCTTCGTGCAGGCTGCGTTCAAGAAAGAACCCGAGATGGGCGACGTGCCGCTCATCGTCGATCTTACCAAGGACCAGGAAACGCTTCAGATCATGAAGCTGTTTCTGACAGCGCAAGAAATGGCGCGGCCGTTTGCGGCGCCACCCGGCATCCCGGAAGACCGCAAGGCGGCGCTGATCACCGCGTTCGAAGCGACGATGAAAGATCCGGAGTTTCTCGCCGAGGCACAGAAGCTGAGCCTCGACGTGGCGCCTGTCACCGCGTCGCATCTGGACAAGATGCTGGCCGAACTCTACGCGACGCCGAAAGCTGTGCTGCAAAAGGCCGCGCAGGCGGTCGTGAAGTGAGTGTCGCTCTCTGCGCATGCCCGGTCTCGCGCCGGGCATGCACGTCTTCCTTCCTCGCGACGCAAAAGCAGGTAAGACGTGGAGCGCCGGGACACATGCAAGCGACGCCGTTCTTGGGACGGCTAAGCCCGGCCATGACGAACTGATGGACCTATCGTGACTTCCAACCCGATCATCGGCTCCCGCACCCTTCGCCTCGAAGACGAACCGCTGCTCCGCGGCGCAGGGCGTTTCGTCGATGACATCAATGTCGCGGGAGCGCATCACGTCTCGTTCCTGCGGAGTCCGCATCCGCACGCCATCATCAAGGGCATCGATAAGGAAGCGGCGCTCGCCGTCCCCGGCGTCCATGCCGTATTCACGCTCGACGACATCGCCAAGGTGATGGTCCATCGCCGTATGGTGCGGCACTCGAACTCGGGCTTTGCGCTCGACAAGGCCTGGGCCTTTGCGCTCGCCAACGGCGAGGTGTCCTATGTCGGCGAGCCGGTGACGATGGTGATCGCGGATTCGCGCTACATCGCCGAGGATGCCGCAGCGCTGATCAACGTCGACTACGAGATTCAGGATTTTGTTGCCGACGTGCGGCAAGCGGCGAAGTCTGCACCGATCCGGAAGGAACTTTCCACGAACGTCATCACCACCTACAAGGTGGGCTTTGGCGACATCGACGCCGCGTTCAAGAAGGCCGCGCATGTCTTTACGCGCGACCTCTGGCAGCACCGTGGCGGCGCACATTCGATCGAGGCGCGCGGCACCATTGTCGAGTATCGCGGCTCGGACGGCGGCATCACGGTCCATTCCTCGACGCAGAAGGCGCACGATCTTCAGCAGACGCTGACGTCGCTGATGGATTTCGACGAAAGCCTCCGTGTGGTTGCCCCGGATATCGGCGGCGGCTTTGGCGCCAAGCTCTGCGTCTATTCCGAGGATGTGGCGCTGGTAGCCGCGTCAAAGCTGCTGAAGCGCTCACTCAAATGGACCGAGGACCGGCGCGAATATTTCACCAATGCGGTGCACGAGCGCGATCAATACTGGACACTGGAGATCGCGATCGATGCCGACGCCAAGGTGCTCGGTATCCGCGGCAAGGTCCTGCACGACACAGGCGCCTACACGCTGCAGGACCCGAATATTCCATACAACTCGACTTCGACGATGAGCGGGCCATACATCATCCCTGCACTCGGGATCGATGTGACGATCGCGCTCAGCAACAAGACGCCGGTCTCGTCGGTGCGCGGCGCAGGCTATCCGCAAGCCGCCTTTGCGATGGAGCGGATGCTCGATCTCGTCGCCCACGAGATGAAGCTCGACCGCGCCGAGGTGCGGCGGCGCAATCTCATTCCAGCATCGAAGATGCCGTACCAGAAGCCGATCAAGGCGCGCTCCGGCGTGACTATCCAGTACGACAGTGGTGACTATCCCGCCTGCCAGGCGGAAGTGCTCAAGGTCGCGGGCTGGGATGACTTTCCGAAGCGCCAGGCCGAGGCGCGCAAGCAAGGCCGCTATATCGGCATCGGGTTGTCGCATGGCGTGAAGGGCTCGGGGCGCGGGCCGTTCGAGTCCGGCCTCGTGCGGATCTCGCGCACCGGCAAGATCACGGTGTTCACCGGTGCTTCGGCGATGGGCCAGGGGCTCGGCACGGCGCTGGCGCAGATCACCGCAAGCCAACTCGGCGTGCCGGTCGAAGATGTACGGGTGGTCGCAGGCGACACTGCTGGTGTGTCGCTGGGTCTCGGCGGCTTCGCGAGCCGGCAGACGGTCACTGCGGGCTCCTCCGTCATGCTTGCGGCAAAGGCCGTCGCCGACAAGGCGAAGAAGGTCGCCTCGCATGTGCTGGAGGCTGCGGAACACGATCTCGAAGTTGCTGACGGCGTGGTGCGCGTGGTCGGCGCGCCGCAACTCAACATGAAGCTCTCGGAGATCGCGCGCATTTTGCAAGGCGCGCCGGGCTACGGCTTTCCGCCGGGCGTCGATCCCGGCCTCGAGGCCAATGTGATGCACCGCACCGACGCTCTCGCCTACGCCAATGCCTGCCACGCGGCGGAGGTCGAGGTCGATCCGGAGACCGGCGAAGTCAAAATCCTGCGTTATATCGCGCTCCAGGACTCCGGCATTCTCATCAATCCGATGATGGTCGATGGTCAGGTGCAGGGCGGCGTCGCGCACGGCATCGGCAACGCCTTCTATGAATGGATGGGTTACGACGACGCCGGCCAGCCGGTGACGACGACGCTTGCGGACTATCTGCTGCCGACCGCAACCGAAGTGCCGATGATGGAGACGCTCTACAAGGAGACGCCCTCGCCACTCAACCCGCTCGGTGTGAAGGGCGTCGGCGAAGCTGGGACGATCCCGGCCGCGGCCGCTCTGATCTCCGCCGTCGAAGACGCGCTGTCGCCGTTCAACGTGCGCATCGGCGACACGCCGATCTCACCGATGAAGCTGGTGCGGATGATCCGAAACGGACACACCGCGTCATGACCGCCCGCCCCACCCTGGTCCGCGGCGCGCACGTCTACGATCACGACGGGGACGTGCATCAGCCCGCGGTCGCAGATCTGCTGATCCGCGGCGAGAATATCGAGCGCATCGCGCCGAACATTGCAGCGCCGGACGGCGCAGAAGTCATCGACGCCAGCGGGAAGCTGATCGTGCCGGGCTTCGTCAACGCGCATTATCATTCGCACGACGTGATGGCGAAGGGCCTGTTCGAGGAAATGCCCTTCGATATCTGGACGCTGCATTCCAACCCCGGCCAGTACGGCAAGCGCTCGCACAAGGAGGTGCGGCTGCGCACGCTGATCGGCGCGGCTGAGATGCTGAAGAACGGCATCACCACCGTGCAGGATTTCCTGACACTGGTGCCGCAGGACGAAGAGTATCTGGACACTGTGTTGTCCGCCTACGAAGAAGCCGGCATCCGCGTGGTGTTCGCGGTCGCGGCGCGCGATCTCGCGGCCCTCGACATTGCGCCGTTCATCCCGAAGGACATGCCGGAGGCGATCCGCAAGCGCATCGCCGGCGAGAACCGCTCTGCCAAGGCCGAACTCGACTTCGTCGAAGGCCAGATCAAGCGGCTCGGCAAGAATCCATGGCCGCGCATGACCTGGGCGCTGGCGCCGTCGGCGCCGCAGCGCTGCTCGGCGGAACTGCTCGAAGGCATTGCGGCGCTGTCGCGCACATATGACCTTCCCGTCTTCACGCACGTTTATGAGACGCGCATCCAAGCTGCGGCCGCGCGGCTGACGTCCGATCCTGACGCGCTCTTGCTCAATGTCCTTTCGCACGCCGGGCTGATGAACGACCGGCTCAGCATCGTGCATGGCGTATGGCTCACCGCCGCCGACATCGCTATAATTGCCGAAGCTGGCGCGCGCGTGGTGCACAACCCGATCAGCAATCTGAAGCTCAAGAGCGGCGTTGCACCGATCCTCGATCTCTACAAGGCGGGCGTCGACGTGGCGCTCGGTTGCGACAACTATTCGTGCGCGGAGACGCAGAACATCTTCGTCGCGATGCGGATGCTCTGCCTCCTGCCTGCCGTGACCCATCCCGAGCCAGGACCGATCAACGCAGCCTATGCGCTGAAATCAGCGACGCTGTCAGGCGCTCAGGCCGTCCGCCTCGGCGGCAAGATCGGCGCGCTAAAGCCCGGCATGGCCGCGGACTTCATGATCCTCGATCTCAACGAGCCGTCGTTCGTGCCGCTCAACAGCGCCGCGCGGCAGGTTGTCTTCGCTGAAACCGGACGCGCGGTCGAAAGCGTCTACGTCGCCGGCAAGCCGGTCGTGCGCGGCGGCAAGCTCACCACCATCGACGAAGCGGCGCTCGCGGCCGAAGTGGCCGAAATCGCGCCCGCGTTTCGCAACGACGCCGAGGCGCTGGCCGGACGCAACGCCGATCTCGCAACACCCATTCTCGCCGCCAATCGCGCGGCCTGGGATGTTCCTCTCGAATTCAGCCGCTACATCGGCCACCGAAAGGATCGCTGATGCGGCACGGCTTTTGCTTTTTGGAAATTTTGGCCCAAACGAAAACAGGGATCGAAACCATGTTGAAAGCCGTCCGCATCGCCGCCGCGCTGGCGCTGCTCTCCGCCGCTCCTGCCTCTGCGCAAACGTGGCCATCGCGGCCTCTCAGCATGGTGGTGCCTTTCGCGGCCGGCAGCGCGTTGGACACGGTGAGCCGCATCCTCGCCGCGCGGCTATCCGAGGTTTTGGGCCAACAGGTCGTTATCGAGAACGTCGGCGGCGCCGGCGGCATGACCGGCACGTCGCGCGTGGCAAAAGCAGAGCCTGACGGCTACACGTTCGTGATCGGCGGCGTCGACACCTTCGCGATCAACCAGACACTCTACAAGAAGCCGCTTTACAACGCGGCGGCCGATTTCGAGCCCGTGGCTCTGATGGTCGAACAGCCGATCGTGCTGATCGCGCGAAACGACCTGCCCGCGAACGACATGAAGGGCTTCATCGAATACGCGAAGGCCAACAAGGACAAGATGCAGTACGGTTCGGCGGGCCTCGGCTCGGGCTCGCATCTCGCCTGCGCACGGTTGAACGCTGCCATCGGCGCCGAAACAACGCATGTGCCCTACCGTGGATCGGCGCAGGCCTTTCAGGACATGATCGCAGGCCGCATCGACTATTTCTGTGCGCTCGGCGCTGCGGCCATCGGGCCGCTCGAAAGCAAGACCGTGAAGGCGATCGCGATCCTCACCAAAGAGCGCTCGTCTCTGTTCCCGGACTTGGCCAGTGCTCACGAGCAGGGCTTGAAAGATTTCGATTCGTATTTCTGGAGTGCTTTGTTCCTGCCGAAGGGCACGCCGCAAGACATCGTGAAGAAGCTGCATGATGCCGGCGTCGCGACGCTGGATACGCCATCGACTCAAGAGCGGCTCAAGAAGGCCGGCACAACCGTCGTCGGGCCAGATCGCCGTTCGCCGGCCTATCTCAAGACGTTCGTCGAAAAGGAAGTCGCGCAGTGGGCGACGACGATCAAGGCCAGCGGCGTGAGCCTGGACTAGCGCGACGTCGGATCTCCCGAAGCCTTAGATCTGGGAAGCGACGCTTTCGAGACCGAGGACGCGCGCGAGCTGGCGCACTTCCTTCTTCTGGTCCTCGCGAAGCCGCATCAGGAGAGGCATCGCCGCCCACACAAGGCTCTGAACCTCGGGGCTATTCACATCGATCTTGGACGCAGCCGCGTACGTGCTCCTGTTGCGGACGCCGCGCGCATGCTTGCGCACCACGTCGAGCAGCGCGGCTTCGACTGCAGGCCAGTATTCCATCTGCGATTCGGTGAGGCGCAAGCGGGTCTTGATGCTTGCGATCTGCGATTCGTCGAGAATAGCGTTCTTGTGTTCCGGCGGCGAAGGCGGCAACGGAATTGCGGCGCGCTTCGTTTTTTCCGGTGCAACGGCCGGCGGCTGGGCCGTCACGACATCAGGCGTCGTGGGAGCAAGCGCCATCGGAGCGGGCTGTTCGGCGGGCGTCATGCGGAAGCCGGACGGCAATTCCGCAGGGATGTGACCGGAGTCGACTGACGCGAGCTGAAACGCCGGAGCGAAGGCTTGCGCCGATGCTTGAGTGACCGGGAGGCGATCTGCTTTGGCGGTGTGATTGGACTGCTGGAGGACGGCGGGCTCGAAGGCCGCTTCGCTCGGTTCTGTGGAATAAGCACTCCAGCCGACCACGGCGGCTGCGGAGGTGCCAGCGGTGCAAGTGAAAAGAACCAGAAACCGGGCGGCTTTCCTGAACAACGTCACGCTTCCCCCGACGCCTTCCGTTACGCGAGCGGTTCTACTCGCAAAGTAAGATTAATTACGGCTTAACCATGCCAAACCGTTGAAAACTCACGGTTTCATCTCTGTCTTGGTTAAATCGCGCCCTCTGCCGCGAGAAGATCCCCGCACCGCACAGTCGGTACCTACCGCTCCTTTCGAGCAAAAGGATGACGCGCTCGGGGCAAGCCTGCGTCAGGCCGGCGCAGTGGCCTTCATGCGCTTGGCCGCGTCGAGGGCCGCATTGACGATGCCTTGATAGCCCGTGCAGCGACAGAGATTGCCGGAGATCGCGATGCGAACCTCCTGCTCCGTCGGGTCCGGATTGTCTTTGAGGAATTCGAGCAGCGTCGTCAGCATGCCCGGCGTGCAGAAGCCACACTGGAGGCCGTGGTTGTCGCGGAACGCCTCCTGAAGCGGATGCAGCTTGTCAGCGCTTGGCGCGATGCCCTCGACGGTGAGGATGTCGTGACCGTTTGCCTGCACCGCGAGCATCAAGCACGAGCGCGCGGAGCGCCCGTCGAGCAGGATCGTGCAGGCGCCGCAGACGCCGTGCTCGCAGCCAAGATGCGTTCCCGTGAGGCCCAGCTCGTAGCGGATGAAATCCGCGAGCGTAATGCGGACCGGCACTTCGCGCTCGTAGGTCTTTCCGTTGACCTTTACACTGATGTTTCGTTTCTCGCTCATCAGTGCACCACCGGCATGGATTTCAAACCGCATGCCTTCTCCAGCGCGCGGCGCGACAGCACCGCGGCAAGATGCTGGCGATATTCGGCGGTCGCGTGAATGTCCTCTGTCGCATCGATCGAGCGGCAGCTTTCACAGGCCGCGCGGAACAGATCAGAGCTTGGCGCTTGGCCAGCAATCGCCTGTTCGACCTCGGTGCAGCGCACAGGAGCCACGCCGACACCGCCGACCGTGATCGAAGCCTTGGTGATCTTGCCGCCGCCGACTTCGAGCAGCACGGCCGCTGAAACGATGGCGAAATCGCCATGCCGGCGCGCGAACTCGACGAAAGCCGACTTGTGATCCTTCGACCAGATCGGAAAGCGGATCGCAGTCACGATCTCGTTCAATTCGATGGAAGGTGTCATGAACGCCACCGGGAATTCCGCAAAGGGAATCTCGCGCCGTCCGTTCGGCCCCTCGACAACAACTGTCGCATCGTGCGCGGCTGAAACCGCAACCAGTTCCGCTGCCGGATCGAGATGGCAGAGCGAGCCGCCGATGGTGCCACGGTTGCGGGTCTGTCGGTGGCCGATCTGGGTGATGGCGTGGTTGAGCAGCGGAACCTTCGCCTTCACCAGGTCAGAGAATTCGATATCGCGCTGGCGCGTCATAGCGCCGATCTCCAGCACGCCGTTTGCTTCCCTGATGTAGGACAGGCCATCGACTTGATTGAGATCGATGACATGGTCAGGCAGCACGAAGCGCATGTTGAGCATCGGCATGAGCGACTGGCCGCCGGCGAGAAGCTTGGCGTTGTCCAGCGTGCTCAGGAGACCGACAGCCTCGGCAACGGTCTTGGGATCGTGGTATTGGAAGGGCGGTGGTTTCATGTTGGATCGATTATAGGAAACCGTCGTGAGATTGAGCAACGGCCCGATGTGTCGCTGGTTGATCGTCATTATTGTCGCGGTTCTCACGGGCGGAACGCAACCCGTGCGGGCGCAGAACACCGTTGCGGATTTCTACCGCGGCAAAACCGTCACGCTGACGGTCGGCTATAGCTCCGGCGGGGGCTACGACACCTACGCCCGCATCCTGGCCCGCCACCTGGGCAAGCACATTCCCGGCAATCCGCAGATCGTGGTGCAGAACGCGCCCGGAGCCGGCTCCATGCGTGCAGCCAACGCGATCTACAACGTGGCACCCAAGGACGGCACCGCGATCGGCATGTTCGGCCGGGGCATCGCGCTTGAACCGCTGATCGGCACCAGCCCGGCACAGTTCGAGGCGCAGAAATTCACCTGGCTCGGCAGCGGCACCGAAGAGGCCGCCGTCGTTGTCGTATCGGCCGCAAAAGACATCAAGACCTGGGCCGATATGACGGGAAAGCCGTTCACAGTCGGCGGCGAGGGCACCGGCTCCGACCCCGACGTTTATGCGCTGATGCTGAAGAATGTGTTCGGCGTGAAGCTGAAGCTCGTCAGCGGCTATCCCGGCACCGCGGAGATGGCGCTCGCGATCGAACGCGGCGAGGTGGACGGCCGCGCGAGCTGGTCATGGTCGAGCCTGAAATCGCTGAAGCCGGATTGGATCAGCGGCAACAAGGTGAGCCTGCCGGTGCAACTCAACCTGACGAAGAGTCCCGACCTACCAAACGCGCCGCTGCTCGGCGAGTTCGCGGCGAACGAACGGCAGCGCCAGATCATGAAACTGGTGCTGAGCCGACAGACGATGGGCCGTCCGTTCATGGCGCCACCGGGCGTCCCGGCAGACCGCGCGGCAGCGCTGCGCAAGGCGTTCGACGCAACGATGAAGGACCCGGAATTCCTGACGGAGGCAAAGCTGCGCGGACAGGAGGTCAATCCGGTGAGCGGCGCGGCGCTCGATAAGTTGCTCGCCGAGCTTTACGCGACGCCGAAGGACGTGATCGCCGAAACCAAGGCTGCGATCAGCGGCAATTGATTAAACCGGAAGCGATCATTCGCCCCTGATGTTCGCCGCCTTGATGATCGGCGTCCAAAGCTTGATCTCGTCCTGCATCAAGGCTGCGAGTTGCTGCGGCGTCGAGCTTGCGGACTCGACGCCGAGCACCTCGAACCTCTGCTTGATCGCAGGCTCGGCGAGCATCTGCGCCATGCCGTCGTTCATCTTTCTCAGAATCTCCGGTGGAGTCTTGGCGGGTGCGAACAGGCCGTACCATGAGGTGACGCCGTAACCTGGCACGCCGGCTTCCGCGTAGGTCGGAAGCTCAGGCGCGAGCGTGGAACGCTTCGGCGTCGACTGTGCGAGCCCGCGCACCTGTCCTGAACGCACGGCCTGAAGCAGCGAGCCGGTGGTGTTGAACATTGAATCGATCCGGCCGGTGATGAGGTCCGTCATCGCGCCGGCCGCGACGCCTCGATAAGGCACATGCGTGATGTCGACATTCGCCATCCTCTTCAGAAGCTCGGCGGCAAAGTGAGGCGTCGTGCCGATGCCGGGTGTCGCGAATGTCACCTTGCCGGGGTTGGTCTTCGCGGCGTTTAGATAATCTTGCAGTGTCTTGATTGGAGACACAGGCGAGACCACGACAAGATTCGGATAATTTCCGATCAGCGACACCGGCGCGAAATCCGCGATCGGATCGTAGCTCAGCGCCGTGAACAGCAGCGGCATGATCGGCAGCGAGCCGGGGCTGAACAGCATCGTGTAGCCGTCGGGCGGCGCATGCGCGACCGTGTCATGCGCGAGATTGCCACCCGCACCGGCCTTGTTCTCGACGACGACCTGCTGACCCCAGATTTCCGACAAGCGGTTCGCGATGATGCGCGTCGCGGAATCCGCGCCGCCGCCCGGCGGAAAACCGACGACGAGACGCACGATGCGCGTCGGCCATTGCGAGCCTTGCGCGAGCGACAGATTCGGCAGCGCAGGCATCGCCAGGGCGGCAGCACCCAGGCGCAGAAATTTCCGGCGTTGAACTGTCATTGGCGTTCCCCTCGAACGCCCCGCGAGCCCCCTCGCGGAGACGTCACGGTCAAACTGTAACAGCGGCCTCCCGCGAAAAACGACTGAGAAATCGCGATTTTTTCGCGCTTGACGGCAGCCTCTGACTTATGTATTTAACCCTCAAGTTAATTAGCTGATTGGTTAAATACATGGCCACGGATCGCCTCAGCGCCACTTTCGCAGCCCTCGCCGACCCGACCCGCCGGGCGATCCTGGCGCGGCTGACGCTCGGCGAGACCTCGGTGAACGAGCTCGCAAAACCCTTCGAGATGAGCCTGCCGGCCGTCTCCAAGCACCTGAAGGTTCTGGAGAACGCGGGCCTGATCACCCGCGGCCGCGAGGCCCAATGGCGGCCCTGCAAGATCGAGACGCAGGCGCTGCGCAGCGTCGACGAGTGGCTCGAGAACTATCGCAAGCTCTGGGAAGAGCGCTTCGATCGGCTCGACGACTACCTGCGCGAACTTCAGGCGCAGGGTCACGGCAAAGAAAAAGAGAAGACCAAGGAGACGAAACGTGGCCGCAAGAAATAGCAGCATCGATCTTCGCCGCGACCCGAAGGCGATCATCGCCACACGCGAATTCGACGCACCGCGTGCATTGGTGTTCGAGGTATGGACCGATCCCAAGCACCTGGCGAAATGGTGGGGCCCGAACGGCTTTACCACCACGACCTCTCGCTTCGAAATGAAGGCCGGCGGTGTGTGGCGTTTCGTGATGCACGGGCCGGACGGCCGCGACTACGAGAACCGCATCACCTTCGACGAAATCGTTCCGCCCGACCTCATCCGTTACCACCACGGCGGCGGCGATGACGTGGAACCGGTGCAGTTTCGCACCACCGTCACATTCGAGGAGCTAGAGCGGAGCCTGACGCGCGTCACGTTGCACGCGACGTTCCCGTCCGCCGCCGAGCGCGACCGCGTGATCAAGGAATACGGCGCCGCCGAGGGCGCGCAGCAGACGCTGGCCCGCCTCGCCGACTACGTCGCGAGCCGCACACCATCGAAGCAATCCGCCTGAGCCATTTGTAGCCGAGAGGAGTACCCGATGAAGATGTCCACCAAGACGATCATGCCGTGCCTCTGGTTCGACACTGAGGCCGAAGACGCGGCCAACTACTATTGCTCGGTGTTCAAGAATTCGAAGATCAACAGCATCGCCCACTACGGCGAAGAGGCAAAAATGCACGGCAAGAAGCCCGGCTCCGTGCTGATCGTCGAGTTCGAGATCGAAGGCCACAAATTCACCGCGCTGAACGGCGGGCCGCAGTTCAAGTTCGACGAAGCCGTCTCGTTCCAGATTGTTTGCGAGACCCAGGCCGAGGTCGACTACTTCTGGAACACGCTCACCGAAGGCGGTTCGGAAGGCCCGTGCGGCTGGCTCAAGGACAAGTACGGCCTGTCCTGGCAGATCTTTCCCGCCCCGATGATGAAAATCCTTCAGAGCAAGAAAGCGCCGAACATCCAGCGCGCGATGAACGCGATGATGCAAATGAAGAAGCTGGACATCGCCGCGATCGAGAAAGCCTACGCCGGCTGATTTCCCCTTCCCTCACCAATAACGATCAAACCAAAAGGACCGTGTCATGGCAGTTACCCCCTACCTCTTCATCGACGGCCGCTGCGACGAGGCGATCGAGTTCTACAAGAAGAACCTCGGCGCCAAGGTCGAAATGCTGATGCGCTTCAAGGAAGCGCCCGGCCACACGCCGCCACCCGGCACAGAGAACAAGATCATGCACGCCTGCGTCACCATCAACGGCGCACCGGTCATGATGTCGGACGGTCATTGCACCGGCAAAATGAGCTTCTCGGGCTTCTCGCTCTCGCTCGACTTCAAGACCCTGGCCGAAGCCAGGAAGACGTTCGAAGCGCTGGCCGAAGGCGGACAGGTGACGCAGCCGCTGATCGACACCTTCTTCGCCGAAGGCTTCGGCATGGTCTCCGACAAGTTCGGCGTCGGCTGGATGTTCCTCGCCGCTCCCAAGAACCCGCAGTGAACAACACCGAACCCCAAAAGGTATTCAGTCATGGGTGACACAACGACCAGCGCCGACTTCGTCATCTCCCGCACCTTCGACGCGCCGCGCGAGCTCGTTTGGGAGTGCTTCACAAAACCCGAGCGCATGAAGGCATGGTGGGGACCGAAGGGCGTCACCGTCGTGCATTCCGAAATGGATCTGCGCGTCGGCGGCACTTACCTCTACGGGATGAAGAACCCGGACGGTTCGGTGATGTGGGGCCGTCAGGTCTATCGCGAGATCACGCCGCCGTCGCGGCTTGTCTTCATCAACTCGTTCTCCGACGAACACGGCGGACTGAGCCGTCACCCGATGGCGCCGACATGGCCGATCGAGATGTACTCGGTCTACACCCTCGAAGAGCTGCCGGGCGGCAAGACCAAATTCACCGTTCTCTGGCGGCCACACAACGCCACCGCCGAGGAGCAGAAGACCTTCGACGCCGGCCACGAGTCCATGCGCGGCGGCTGGGGCGGCACACTCGACAAGCTCGAGGCCTATTTCACCAAGGCAAAGTGACACAGACGCACTGACGCCGACAAAACCAAGGAGAGTTTCATGTACGTCGATGGATTCGTGGTGCCGGTTCCGAAGAAGCGGATCGGCGACTACCGCAAGATGGCGAAGGCCGCGGGCAAAGTCTGGATGGAGTACGGCGCGACCGGCTTCTTCGAGGCCGCGGCCGATGACGTCAGCGTCGGAAAGGTCACATCGTTTCCGCGCAGCGTGAAGCAGAAGAAGGACGAGACCGTGATGTTCTCGTGGATCACCTACAAGTCGCGCGCGCAGCGCGACAAGGTGAACAAGCTGGTCATGAAGGACGAGCGCATCGCCAAGATGATGGGCAGCAAGGCACCGTTCGATGGCAAGCGCATGATCTACGGCGGTTTCAAGACCATCGTTGAATTCTGATCGATCACAAGCAACACGCCGCCGGCATCGGGCCGGCGGCGAATGGTCCGCACTAATTTGAATGGGGCGATTCATGGATACGATTGAAGTCATGCCGGTTTCCAAAACCGCGCTTTGGACGGGCCGCGTCATGAGCGGCATTGTCATTCTGTTTCTGATTTTCGACGGCGGCATCAAGCTGATCCCGCTCGACATCGTGCTCGAGACGTCGCGCCAACTCGGCATTCCGGAGAATCTTGCGCGCACGCTCGGCGTCCTCACCCTGCTCGGCACGGCGCTTTATGCGTTCCCGCGCACGTCCATTCTCGGCGCGATCGTGCTCACCGGATACATCGGCGGCGCGATCTACGTCCACGTCCGCGCCGGCAGCCCGCTGTTCAGTCACACGCTGTTCGGCGTCTATCTCGCCCTGCTGATCTGGGGCGGCCTCTATCTGCGCGATCCGCTCCTTCGCGCGCTCATTCCTTTCCGTCAGTAAACCCGCGTCTCAAAGGAACAAAACCATGTTGACCATTATTCTGATTGCAATCGCACTCGTCATCGCCGCGATCCTGATCTATGCGGCAACCAAGCCCGACACGTTCGCTTACCAACGCAGCACGACGATCAATGCGCCGGCGGAAAAGATCTTTCCGCTGATCAACAGCCTCAAAGCCTTCACGACCTGGTCGCCGTTCGAAAAAGACCCGACCATGAAGCGGGAGTTCTCCGGCCCTGAGGCCGGTCCCGGCCAGCTGTATGTATTCTCCGACAAGAGCTGCGCAGGCGACTGCTCCGTGCTCGCCGAAGTGCCGAACGAGGCCGTGTCCATGCGGCTGAAGATGACCAAGCCGTTCGCCTGCGACAATTCCGTGCAGTTCACCCTTGTGCCGAATGGCTCGGGCACGCACGTGACGTGGGCGATGAGCGGCAAGCAGCCGTACATGGCCAAGCTCATGAGCACCTTCATCAACTGCGAAAAAATGTGCCAAGCGCAGTTCGACGAGGGGCTCGCGAAGCTCAAGTCCCTCACCGAACGCTGAGCCACGCTTTTCGCCGGAGACCATCATGTCCCTCACCGACGACAGACCGCGCCAGCGCGAACTCGTCATCGACCGCGTGTTCGATGCGCCGCGCGAGTTGGTGTTCAAGATGTGGACCGAGCCGAAGCATATGGCGAGGTGGTGGGGTCCGCGTGATTACCCGGCGGGCGAGATCAATGCCGACGTGCGGCCGGGCGGCAGGTACCGGCACAGCCTTATCTCGTCGGCCGGCGACATGACCCTGTGGCTCTACGGCACGTTCCGCGAGATCGTGCCGCCGGAGCGGCTCGTCTTCACCTTTGCGTGGGAGGAGGAAGGCGAGCGCGGGCTCGAAACCATCGTCACCATCGACTTCAAGGACGAAGGCAGGAAGACACGGATGCTGTTTCGGCAGTCGCCGTTCCAGTCCGACGTCGAATGCGACGGTCATGGAATGGGCTGGAACAGTTCGTTCGACCGCATGGACGATTACATCGAAGAAGCTGTGCAGGGGTAACGCATGTCCACAACCGCTCAACCGACCGCCACCCGCGACGTCACGCTCACCCGCGTGTTCGACGCACCACGGTCACTCGTCTGGAAATGCTGGGTCGAGCCCCAACACCTTGCAAAGTGGTGGGGACCGAAGGGCTTCACCAATCCGGTCTGTGAGATGGACGTGCGTCCCGGCGGCCGCATCTGGGTCGTGATGCGCGGACCGAAGGACACGCCGTACGATGCCGACTTCCCGATGTCGGGGACCTTCCACGAGATCGTGGAGCCGGAGCGTCTGGTCTTCACCGCGGTTGCCGAAGACAAAGAAGGCAATCCCCTGCTTCGCTCGCACACCACCGTAACCTTCGAAGAGCAGCCCGGCGGGAAGACCAAGGTCACGGTCGAAGCCCGCGCCGTCGGCATTTCGCCGCTTGCGCCGCAGATGCTCGCCGGCATGGACGAAGGCTGGCGTCAGAGCCTCGAGAAGCTCGCCGAGCTCACCGCACAAA
>BFBZ01000004.1_pt51 | contig 51276 bp, 47 predicted proteins | sample 1888401 | NCBI WGS metagenome assembly BFBZ01 (sample SAMD00112614, study PRJDB3348) | symbiont metagenome | host: Chara braunii
ACGTCTTCCTCGCTCTCATCCCGGCCCTCGTTTTCGCTGAAGCTCCGGACCCGGACCAAAAACCGGCAACCCCGCCCTCCGCTCAAGCCGCGCTGCCTAAGCCGCTGAAATTTGGATCGGTCACCGTGACCGGGTCGCTACGCATGCGCATGGAGTCCTGGGACTGGTTTCAAGGCGAAGCCAGCAACGACTATACGTTTCTCGGCTCGCTGGCTCGCGTGGCCTTCAGCCAGTCGGCGAAAGCCTACGATTGGCAGTTGGAACTCGCCGCGCCGTTCCTGCTCGGTTTACCGAACGATGCAGTGGCGGCGGGAACGCAGGGCCAACTCGGCTTCGGCGCTTCCTATTTTGTCGCCAACAACCGCAATACGAATGCGGCGATGCTGTTCGCCAAGCAGGGCTTCTTCCGCCTGAAGGGCATTGGCGGCACTGACGGCCAATCGCTCAAAATCGGCCGCATGGAAGTAGTTGACGGAACCGAGGTCGCGCCCAAGAACGCTACTCTCGCCGCGCTCAAACGCGATCGGATCGCTCATCGCCTGCTCGGCAATTTCGGCTTCTCGCACGTGGGACGGAGCTTCGACGGCGTGCAGTACGCGCTCAACGGGTCGAAACTCAATTTCACCGCCTTCGGCGGACGCCCCACCCGCGGCGTGTTCCAGGTGGACGGTTGGGGCGAACTCAACGTGAATGTCTTCTACGGCGCGCTCACCGGACAAACCGGCGGCAAGAACTCAGCGGGTGAATGGCGCTTGTTCGGACTCGGCTACAGCGACTACCGCGACGGTGTCCTCAAGACGGACAACCGCGCCGCTGCCGTACGCCGCGCCGACACCGGCCACATCAACATCGGCACCTACGGCGGCCACTACATTCACACCCTGCCGACCACTGCCGGTTCCATCGATCTGCTCGCCTGGGGCGCGCTCCAAAGCGGCAGTTGGGGCGTCCTCAACCACAAAGCCGGCGCGGTAGCACTCGAAGCCGGTTTTCAGCCCGCCATCTTTCCGCGCCTCAAGCCCTGGCTTCGGGGCGGTTACAATTACGGCTCGGGCGACAAGGATCCCAACGACTCCACCCACGGAACGTTCTTCCAGGTGGCGCCCACACCGCGCATCTATGCCCGCATGCCGTTCTTCAACATGATGAACTCCAGCGATACGTTCGGCGAACTGATTCTCCGCCCGGCGAAATCGCTCACCATCCGCGGCGACGTTCACTCGCTCCGCCTCGCCAATCAGAACGACCTCTGGTATACCGGCGGCGGCGCTTTCCAACCCTGGACCTTCGGCTACACCGGCCGCGCTTCCGGCGGTCAAAGAGGACTGGCCACGCTGGCCGATGTCGGAGCGGACTACAACCTGAACGCCCACACCGCGCTCGGCGCTTATTACGCTCACGCCGCCGGCAAACTGGTTGTGCAGTCCATTTATCCGAAGAACAAAGACGGCAATTTCGGCTACCTCGAATTGACGTTCAAGTTCTGAACTCTTTTCTCGGGGGCGGAAGGCGCAAGCTGAGCGCCTCGCCGTTAGAAACTCAGCTTCATCGCAAACTGAATCACGCGCGGATTGCCGTTGGTGCTCCGGATGATGCCGACGCCCGATGAGTTCAGGTTGCCCGAGGGCGAGGCGAAGTTCACCATGTTGAACGCGTTGAAAAATTCCGCGCGAAACTCGTGCTGCAGCTTGTCCGTAATCGCCGTGTGCTTGCTGAGCGACATGTCGAAGTTGCGCTGCCGCGGTCCCCGCATCGTATTGCGGCCCACGTTGCCGAAATAGTTGCCCGACTTGGCAAACGCCGCGACATTGAAATACGCATTCAGCCGCTGCTCCACCGGCGTCGAGTAGCGAGCCGTCTCGGCGGTGGCGCCCGGTGCGTAGTTGGCCCGGCTTCCCGACGTGCCGTAGAACGTCGCGCCCCCGCTGTCTGAAATCGTGAACGGCGTCCCCGACTGCCAGATGGTGACCCCCGACATCATCCACCCGCCGAAAACGCGCTTGCCGATGGCTGAAGCGTTGAGCCGCCCGCCGAATTTCGGAATCTCGTAGCCGTAGTTCACCACAAACCGGTGAGTCCGGTCGAAATCCGATACGCCTTTGCTCGAGCGGAGGTCCGCCTCGTTGCCGGTCACTTCGCTGAAGATGGAGGTCGCCCCGCCCGAGGTGTCGTCCATCGATTTCGAATAGGTGTACGAAGCCAGGAACCGCAGTCCACGGTGAAAGCGGCGGGTTACGCTTGCCTGCAGCGAGTTGTACCGCGAATCGGCATCCGTTTCCTCAGCCAGCAACCCGCTCGGCGAGAATCCCTGGTACGGAACTCGGAGTGACGTATTGGCGGTCGTATTCGTTGTAATTCCGTTCACCGGACGATCGGGACTCGCCAGAATCGCCTGGTTGATGGCGCGGCGAACGGGAAGCGATGTGCCCTTGCTCCCTACGTATCCCACCTCCACGAGCGTGTCGCGCGCCACTTCCCACTGCGTGTTGAGACCCCATTGATTCAGGTACGGAACGCGCAGGTGCGGATCCATCGAGTTCAGCCCCACCGCCGGATGGTCCGCCGTGTAGGGTGGCGCATAGATCACCGGCAGCTGTGGAAACTGGCTCCCGACCGGAAGCACCGGAAACGGATTCTGTAAGGAATACGGCACCGTGTCAGCGCTCGCGTAGGCGGCGCGCAGGTAGTTGGGCGCGGATTGCGAGGTGAGCAGCCCAAGTTGATTCGAAAGCCGGTCGTAGAAAATCCCGTATCCGGCGCGCAGCGCGAGCCGGCTCGTCAGCTTGTAAGCGACGCCCACGCGCGGCGCGAAATTCCGCATCGGCACCTGGTCCACCAACTCGGGCGCCACCGCCGGCAGACCCTGCAGCGGCTTCTGCGCCGTGTTGCTCTGCACGAATCCGGCGCTCGTGAAACCGCCCGCGGGCGGAGCCTGGTAGAGACGGTAATCGAAATTGCCGCGCCGGCCGTATTTGTCCACCGGAAAACCCGTGTACTCCCATCGCAAGCCCGCGTTGAGCGTGAGGCGCGTGTTCACTTTCCAGGTGTCTTGAATGAAGGGCGCAAAATCCGTGATCCGGTCCGCGCCGTCCGGAATGCCCGTGCCCACTTCGGTGGCGCTGAGGTTGGAACTGCCGCTGCCGTTGCCGCCCTGTCCAACCGCCGTCCCGGCTCGCCCAATCAGAAAGTCGGCCATGCTCGGCAGCGTAATGGTGCCGCGATACCGGTTCCGGCTGTAGTAATTGTCGATGTAGTGGCGGTATTCGACGCCCATCCGCACTTCGTGGCGATTCTTGAAGAAAGCCAGCGTGTCGCTCATGTGCCAGGTGGTCGGCTTAACCATCTGGTCGCCGTTGACGTCGTAGCCGATCGCGAACCCGCCGCTTTGCGTGATGAGCGGAATGTCGGGATAGTCGGCGGAGTTGAATCGCGTCATCCCGATATCCTTGAGCAGCACCTTGGTCTCCGGCGTAACCACGCCCAGCACCCGCGACACGCCCGCGCGAGCCTCGTTCACCAGTCCGCCCGAAAACACGTGTGTATCCGTCAGCGCGATGTTCTTGTTCGAAAAATTCTGCGTGCTGCCGAACCCCGGCACGTTCGCGCTGCCGGTCGGCTTGAACGTCGGCTCCTCGCCCAGCATGAGCTTCAACGCCAGGTGGTTCGATTGCGTGAAGTAGTGGTCGATGTTCGCCATTCCTTGATCGTCGGTGTAGCGCGCCGGAGTCGATGCCGTGTAGTTCACGCCCGGTCCGCTCGTCCGCGGCGATGGAATCAGGTACGAACCGTCGCCTTGCTTGAGATTCAGAATCGCCAGCGCCACCGGATTGAGGTTCGAACCGTCCGCCGCCACCACCGTCCCGCCCCGCCCCTTCTGTCCGCCGAACGCTTTGGCAATCGATGCAGCCGACCGGTCCAGCGGAATCGCGGGCAGCGTCAATGAGAACGAGCCCGACAAACCGTTCAACTGCCTCATCCCCTGATAGCTCAGAAAGAAGAACGTCTTCTCGCGCCGCACCGGACCGCCCAACGTCCCGCCAAACTGATTCTGCCGGAGTTCCGCCCGCGGCGTCCCCGTCTGGTTGAAGAAGAAGTCGTTGGCGTTCAAATGCTCATTGCGGAAGAACTCGAACACCGAGCCGTGGAATTCCGAGGTCCCCGACTTGGTCACCACCGATACGTTCGCGCCGCCGCTCCGCCCCGCCTGCGCGTCGTAGAGCGAGGTCTGAACCTTGAATTCCTGAATCGCCTCGGGCGACGGCGTCATAATTCCGTTCGACCCCACTCCGTTGTCGCCCGCCGCATTGGTGTGGATGTTGAGCGCGTCAACGCCGTCGATCAGAATGGCGTTCGACGTGGTGCGCGCGCCCGACGCCGAGATGGTCTGCGTGCCGCGCCCCAGCGCCCCCGCGTTGTTCAACTGCGACGACGTGCCCGGTGAAAGCGTCAGCAATTGCGTAAAATTCCGCGTCGCGAGCGGCAGTTCCTTTACCGCCGTCCCGTCCACCACCCGCCCCAGCGCCACCGATTCGGTCTGCAGCATCGCAGCGTTCGCCGACACCTCCACCCGCTCGCTCACTCCCGCCGGTTGGAGGCTCGCGTCCACCGCCACCCGTTCCGTTACCGCCAGCGATACCGTGCGGATTTGCGGGTTGAAACCCGGAATCGAGAATGTCAACTCGTACTCGCCCGGCGGCAGGAACGGAAGCGTGTACGCGCCGGCTGCGTTGGTGACGGTTTCACGCCGTTCTCCCGTGCTTTTGCCCGCCGCCACCACTTTCACGCCGGCAATCACCGCGCCGCTCGCGTCCGTGATGGTGCCCGTCAGAGTGCCGGTGGTTTGCGCCTCCAATGCCATCACGAGCAGCATGAGTGCTGAAACTACCTGGAAGATCCGCTTCATGAATCCACCTCCTGAGCATCGACCCGCGCGAACGGAATGAATCAACGATATCGCCGCCCGCGGCGGGTTCGCAATCGAGACCGGCTCGCCTATTATCCTGGACTCACATGCGCCGTCTCCTCATTCGCCCCGGCGCCATCGGCGATTCCATCCTCGGCTTCCCCGCGCTCGAGCACCTCTGCTCGGACGACACCGAAGTCTGGGTCCGCTCCGAGGTTGTTCCCCTGGTCGGCTTCGCCCGCCGCGTCCGCTCCCTCGCGTCCACCGGGCTCTCCATGCTCGAAATTGACCCGCCGCCCCACACCCTCGCGAGCCTCGCCTCGTTCGACGAAATCTGGTCCTGGCACGGCGCCGCCAATCCCGCTTTCCGCGATGCCGTGGCGCGCTTCCCGTTCCGCTTTCTGCCCGCCCTCCCGCCCGGGGACGGCTCCGTTCACGCCGCCGACTTTTTCGCCTCCTCTGTCGGAGCGCCGCTTCCGGCCGTGCCGCGCATACCAATCGATGCGCCGCGCCATGGCGCCATCGCCGTCCACCCTTTTTCCGGCAGCCCGAAAAAGAACTGGCCGCGTGACCGCTTCGTCGAGCTCAGCCGCCGCCTGCCCGTTGAATGGGCGCACGACCGCTTTGACAATCTCCTCGGCCTCGCTCGCTGGCTTGCCGGAGCGAGCCTGTTCATCGGCAACGATAGCGGCATCACGCATTTGGCCGCCGCCGTCGGCACGCCCGTCCTCGCTCTCTTCGGACCCACCGACCCCGCCGTCTGGGCGCCCCGCGGGCCGAACGTTCACATCCTCCGCGCCCCGACGCTCGACGAGATCACCGTCGATCAAGTCATTCGCGAAGCCGAATCGATTCGCGTCACAATCAAGTAAAGATGCGCATCCTGCTCGCCGAGGACGAAGCCCGCCTCGCCGCGTTCATCGCCCGCGGACTCCGCGAGCAATCCTACGCCGTCGACGTCGCCCCGGATGGCGAAGATGCGCTTTACCAGACAGCCGTCAATCAATACGACCTGGTGATCCTCGATATCATGCTTCCGCGCAAAAACGGTTTCGCCGTCAGCCGCGAACTGCGCGCCTCCGGCTTCACCGCGCCCATCCTTATGCTCACCGCGCGCGATTCGGTCGCCGACCGCGTTGCCGGCCTCGATTCCGGCGCCGACGATTATCTCGTCAAGCCCTTCGACTTCAAGGAACTGCTCGCCCGCCTCCGCGCCCTGATGCGACGCTCCGGTGTCCCGCGCGCCGAACTCCTCCGCCTGGCCGACCTCACCCTGAATACCGCAAACCACCGCGTCACCCGCGGCGGCCGCGTCCTCAGCCTCACCGCCAAGGAATACGCGCTGCTTGAGTACCTCATGCTCCATCACGACCGCGTCGTCGACCGCGACGCCATCTCGCAGCACGTTTGGGACGAATCCTTCGACGCCTTCACCAATAGCATCGAGGTTTACGTCAAGCGCCTGCGGGCCAAGCTTGAAGCCGGTGGAGCTCCGCGGCTCATCCACACGCGGCGCGGCGAAGGCTACATCCTCAGCGCCGGCCCGGAGGCCCCCGGTGCTTAAGCCGTCGAGCCTCCGCGCGCGTCTTACCGCGCTCTACCTCGCGTTTTTTTCCCTGCTCTTCCTGCTGTTCAGCCTGTACATCTATGGCGAACTGAAGCGCTCACTGCTCGAGCGGTTGGATGAGACCGTGGCCGCCGAAGCCGATACCACCGCGGGCTTGTTGCCGGACGAGTACCTCGAAATGAAGGGCGACGTGAACGCCGCCGCCAATGAGGTGGTGCGCGAGATCAAGGTCCGCGGCGGCTCCGTCGCTATCCTGGACAACGGCCGCCTGCTCGCCGCCACGCCCGGCTATTCCCCACGGCAGGACGACCGCGTCGCCACGCGCACCGCCGAAGCCGGCGGACACGCCTACCAGATTGCAGTCGCCGCAAGCCTCGATCCGGTCAACGCCGAACTCGCCGCCATCCGCCGCGCCCTCTTCATCGCGCTCCCGTTCTTCATCGCCATCGCCGGATTCGGCGGCTACGCGCTCGCTACCCGCAGCCTCCGCCCCCTCGACTCCATGGCGGAACAGGCCCGCCGCATCACCGGCTCAAATCTCGAAACCCGCATCGCCGTCGAGCATCCCGCGCAGGAAGTCGATGTCCTCATCGCCGCTTTCAACGAGCTGCTCGCGCGCCTCCACCAGTCCTTCGAAACCATGCGCCGGTTTGTGGCCGACGCTTCGCACGAGTTGCGCACCCCCGTCGCCATCATCCGCGGCGAAGCCGACGTTGCGCTCTCGCGCGAACGCGAAGCTTCCGAATACCGCGATTCGCTTCGCTCCGTGCTCGACGAGTCGCGCCGCCTCTCCCGCCTCGTCGACGACCTGCTGAACCTGGCCCGCGCCGACGCCGGACGCGTCACCCTCCAAACCTCCGATTTCTACCTGAACGAAGTACTCGCCGATTGCTGCCGCAGCGTCAACGCGCTCGCCCGGGACCACGGCGTCACGCTCCACTGCGCGCCCGCCGCCGACCTGCAATTCACCGGCGACGAACAACTCCTCCGCCGCCTCATCCTCAACCTGCTCGACAACGCGATTCGCTACACGCCCTCGGGCGGCACGGTGACCGCCTCGCTCGAGAACTCGGCCGCGAACGTCGAACTCCGCATCGCCGACACCGGCATCGGCATCGCCCCCGCTGAAACCGAGCGCGTCTTCGAGCGCTTCTACCGCTCGGGCGAAGCGCGCTCCCGCGATGAAGGCGGCTTCGGGCTCGGCCTCGCCATTGTCCGCTGGATTGCCGAATCCCACCGCGGCGTCGTAGCCTGCGCGAGCCGGCCCGGACTCGGCAGCACGTTCACTGTCACCTTGCCGCGCTGACCGTTCATCCTGCGTTCATCTGCGCTTCCCTATACTGTCCATTTCTGATGTCACGCATCCGCTTCGCGCTGACCCTCGCCTCCGCGCTGTGCTTCGCCGCTCGCGCCCAGACGCTCACTCTCACCCTCCCCGACGCCATCGAACACGCCCGCGTCAACGCCCAACAACTGCTCTCCGCCGACCTCGCCGCCCGCATCGCCCACGAGGACCGCGTTCAAACCAAAGCCGGACTGCTGCCGGCCATCATGTGGCTCAACGGCTTCGCCTACACGCAGCCCAACGGTCCCGATAACAGCCTCACCTTTGTCGCCAACGACGGTCCCCGCCTGTACACCAACATGGCCAGCGTCCACGCCGACGTTTACGCGCCCGGCAAACGCGCCGACTACCAGATGTCCATTGCCGCCGAAGCCGTCGCGCGAGCCAAGGTTGAAATCGCCGCCCGCGGCCTGAACCAGGTGGTCGTGCAGAACTTCTACGGAATGGCGGTCGCCCAGCGCCATTTCCGGAACGCGCAGCGCAGCCTCGAGGAAGCCCGCCAGTTTGTCGACATCACCAGCAAACAGGAAAAAGGCGGAGAAGCCGCGCACTCCGACGTCGTCAAAGCTCAGCTCACGCTCGATCAGCGGCAGCGCGACGTCCAGGAAGCCCAGCTTGCTTTTGACAAGGTGCGCATCGGATTCGCGGTTTTCCTGTTCCCCGATTTCCGCCAGGATTTTTCCGTCGCCGACGACCTCGACCAGACGGCGCCCCTCGCCCCCCTGTCCGACGTCGAAGCGCTCGCGCTCAAGAACAACCCCGACCTCCGCGCCGCGCAATCCGCCGTAACTCAGGAATCGTTCGGCATTAAGAGCGCCCGCGCCGGCTATCTGCCCGTCCTCTCGGTCGATTACCTCTACGGCCTTCAGGCCCGTCAATACGCCCTCCACAACGAATTCGGCCAGAACAATCTCGGCAACTACGTCGCCGTCAACCTGAACGTGCCCGTCTGGACCTGGGGCGCTACGCGCAGCAAGGTGAAACAGGCCGGGTTACGCCTCGAGCAGGCGCGCGTCGACCTGAGCTTGGCCAACCGCCAGTTGCTCTCGAATCTCAACGCCTTTTACCTCGAAGCGAACGTGGCCTCCAGTCAGATTCAGTCGCTCAAGCATTCGCTCGACCTCGCCGAGCAGAGTCTCAAACTCACCACCTTGCGCTACGAAGCCGGCGAAGTCAGCGTGCTCGAGGTGGTGGACGCGCAGGCCACCGTACTTGGCGCCCGCAACGCTTACGACGACGGACTCGCGCGCTACCGCCTCGCGCTCGCCGCCATTCAAACTCTCACCGGTACACTTTGATGCCCCTCGAACGCTCCACCCCGCTGCTCTGCCTGTTCCTTTTGCTGCTCGCCTCATGCGAGAAAAAGGAGGAGAAGGAACCGGCAGCCGCGCCCGCGCCCGTTCAGGTAACCGCGGTCACGCAGGACACCATCCGCCGCGTCGTGTCGGGCGACGGCGTGTTGTTCCCGCGCGACCAGGCCTCCGTGATGCCCAAAATCTCCGCGCCCGTGCAGCGCTTTTACATTCAGCGCGGCGACCACGTCCGCCAGGGTCAACTGCTCGCCGTCCTGGAGAGCCGCGACCTTGCCGCGGCCGAAGGCGAAAGCCAGGCCGGCCTCGCGCAGGCTGAAGCCAACCTCCGCTCCACCTCCGCCGCCGCCGTCCCCGAACAGGTGGTCAAGGCGCAGACGGATGTCGATGCGGCCCGGCAGACCGAGGATGCCGCCAAAAAGCTCTACGACAATCGCCAGCGCCTGTTCGAGCAGGGCGCGCTTGCCCGCAAACTCGTCGACGATGCGCAGGTCGCCTGGGCGCAGGCTCACGCCGCGCTGCTTTCCGCCCAGGAACACCTCCGCGCTCTGCAGTCCGTCAGCAAGGACGAGCAGATCAAGACCGCAGCCTCGCAAGTGCAGGCCGCGCGGAGTCATCTCCAGGCCGCGCAGGTGCAGGTCAGCTACTCCCGCATCGTGAGCCCTATCTCGGGAGTCGTCTCCGACCGTCCGCTCTACGCCGGCGAAATGGCCAGCGCCGGCATGCCGCTCGTCACCGTGATGGACATTTCGAAGGTCATCGCCCGCGCCAATATCCCGCAGAACCAGGCGGCGAGCGTCAGGATCGGCCAGCCCGCCACCATCACCCAGGTGGATTCGAAAGAGACCGTCGAGGGCAAAGTTATCGTCGTCAGCCCCGCCACCGACCCCGCCAGCACAACACTTCAGGTATGGGTGCAGGCCGACAACCCCGGCGAGCGCCTCAAGCCCGGCACCAGCGTTCAGGTCTCGATCCTCACCGAAATCATCAAGGCCACTCCCGTCGTTCCCATCGCCGCTATTCTGCCCGGCGAAGAAGGCGGCACCGCCTGCCTGGTGATTACGCCCGACAACATCGCCCACCGCCGAAGCGTCCAATTGGGCGTGCGCGAAGGTGACAAGGTGCAGGTACTCAACGGCGTGCGCCCAGGCGAGGAGGTCGTCATCGTAGGCGGCATCGGGCTCGACGACAAAGCCAAGGTCCGCGTCATCGACCCAACTGTCAAGGAAGCGCCTGAAGAGGACGAAGAGCCCGCCAAGGACGACGAGAAGAAAGACGAAGCCAGGCCGAAATCCAAATGAGCGACTCAACCCCGAACGGAACCGCGCCGCATTGGACCGCGCGCCACGGCAAACCGATCATCTTCGTCATCCTCACCATGGTCGCCGTCGGCGCCTACCTCGCCTTCAGCATTCCGGTGTCCGTCTTTCCTGAAACAAATTTCCCCCGCATCGTGATCGGCATCGACAACGGCGTCTTCCCCATCGACCAGATGCTGGTCACCGTCACCCGCCCCATTGAGGAAGCCGTCAACACGGTTCCCGGGCTCGACCACCTGTGGAGCATCACCAGCCGCGGCACCGCCGAAATCGACCTCTTCTTCTCCTGGAAGGTCGACATGCACCGCACGCTCGAACTCGTGAACGGCGCAATGGCGCGCGCTCAATCCACGCTGCCGCCCACCGCAAAAGTCACCGTCAACCGCCTCACCTTTGCCGCTTTCCCCGTCATCGGCTACAGCATCACCTCCGACAAGTTCGCCCAGGACAAGCTCTGGGAACTCGCCAATTACGAACTCAAACCCCGGCTCAACCGCCAAACCGGCGTCTCCTCGGTGGTGCTTCAGGGCGGCAAAGTGCCCGAGTACGAAGTTCAGCCCGACCCCGCGCGCCTCGTCGAATCCGGCGTCACCGTCCCCAACATCCTCGACGCCATTAACCGCACCAACATGATCGACTCGCCCGGGCTGATCGAAGCCAACCATCAGCTTGTGTTGAGCCTCGTCACCGGACAGGCGCGCACCGCCGGCGAAATCGGCGACATCGTGATCAAAACAACGCCCGCCGGCGCTCCCATCCGGATCGGTGATGTCGCTCAGGTGCAGCCCAGCGTGATGCCCGTCTATACCGTCGTCACCGCCAACGCTAAGCCTGCCGTGCTGCTCAACATCTACCGCCAACCCGATAGCAACACGGTCACGGTGGCCAATGCGGTCCATGCCGAGGTCGAGCGCCTGCAGAAGGAACTGCCCAAAGCCATCGATCTGCGCCCGTTCTACGATCAGTCCGAAGTCGTGAACGCATCCATCGACAGCGTGCGCGACGCCATCCTGATCGGCCTGGTTCTAGCCTCGCTCATCATGGTGCTCTTCCTGCGCGATTGGGGAACATCGCTCGTGGCGGGTCTTGTCATCCCCGCCACCGTGGCCATCACGCTGATCGTCCTCCGCATGCTCGATCAGACCTTCAACCTGATGACGCTCGGCGGACTCGCCGCCGCCGTCGGACTGGTTATCGACGACGCCATCGTGGTGGTGGAGAACATCGTGCTCCACCGCGACAGCGGACAGTCGCGCGGCGAAGCCATCCGCAGCGCCATCCGCGAGATTCGCGCGCCACTCATCGGCTCCACCGTCACGCCCATCGTCGTTTTCCTTCCTCTCGTCTCCATCACCGGCGTCACCGGCGTCTTCTTCCGCGCGCTCGCCGTCACCGTCGCCGTCGCGCTGCTTACCTCCCTTGCCCTCGCCCTCACCTGGACTCCAACCCTCAGCCACTACCTGATCCGCAGCGCCGCTCGTCATACCGCCAGTTCGGCCGAACCCGGACGCCTGATGCGCATCTACGAGCGCACACTCCGCTTCACACTCGAGCATCCGCTCATGCTCGCGCTCCTCTCGATCCTGTTGGTCGGCGGCAGCTATCTCTGCTACGTACAGACCGGCAGCGACCTGCTGCCCCGCATGGACGAAGGCGGCTTCATCATCGACTACATCATGCCCGCCGGATCGTCGCTCGCCGAAACCAACCGCGTCATCACCCACGTCGAGGACATCCTCCGCAAAACGCCCGAGGTCGAAAGCACCTCGCGCCGCACCGGTCTCCAACTCGGTCTCGCCCAGGTCACCGAAGCCAACACCGGTGACATCTCCGTCAAACTGAAAAAGGACCGCAAGCGCACCGGCGAAGAGATCATCGCCTCCGTCCGCGCGAAAATCAAAAAAGCCGAACCCGTGCTCGACGTCGAGTTTCCGCAGTTGCTCCAGGACATGATCGGCGATCTCACCAGCGCGCCCGAACCCGTCGTCATCAAAATGTTCTGTCAGGACCCGGACCTGCTCCGCTCCTGGGCGCCCCTCGTAGCCCGCACCATCAAGGGCATCTCCGGCGTCGTCGACGTGCTCGACGGAATCGAAAACACCATCAGCGGTCCCGCTACCGTGTTTGCGGTAGACCCCGCCGCCGCCGCCCGCGCCGGTTTCACGACTCAGGAAGTGGAACTCGACGCGAGCGCCATGCTGCAAGGCGAACCCGCTCCGCCGCCCGTCGTCGTCAACGACCGCTCCTACGGCATCCGCGTCCGCTTCCCCGAGCGCACCCGCACCTCGCTCGACGCCATCCGCAACACTCTCCTTATCTCCGGCACCGGGAAAACCGGTACCATCGGCTCGCTCGCCACCATCCGTGAGATTCCCGGCCAAACCGAAATACGCCGCGAGAACCTCCAGCGCAACGTCCAGGTCACCGCGCGGCTCGAAGGTATCAACCTCGGCGACGGCATCGCCAAAATCCAGAAAGCGATCAACGAGCTGAAGATTCCGCCGAGCATTCAGGTGCGCTACGGCGGCCAGTACGAGGAACAGCAGAAGTCGTTCAAGGACCTCCTGTTCGTCTTTGCGCTCGCCGTCGTGCTCGTTTTCGCTGTGCTGCTGTTCGAATTCGGCAACTTCGCCGCGCCGCTCGCCATCCTCGCCTCGGCGCTGCTGTCCTCGAGCGGCGTGTTTCTCGCGCTGCTCGTCACCCGCACGACGTTCAACATTTCGTCCTTCATGGGCCTGATCATGGTCATCGGCATCGTGGCCAAGAACGGCATTCTCCTGCTCGATGCCGACCAGAAATTCCGTTTGGGCGGCATCGCCCCGGAAGATGCCATGCTCCGCGCCGGCGAGCGCCGCCTGCGCCCCATCCTGATGACCGCCCTCGCCACCGTCGCCGGCATGATTCCGCTATCGCTCGGTCTCGGCGCGGGCTCGCAAATGCTCCAACCTTTGGCCATCGCAGTGATCGGCGGCATCTTCGCTTCGATGGTGCTCTCACTGATCGTCACTCCGGCTGTCCGTTACTATCTCGGCGGCCGCCAGATTCCCTAAAGGAAACCGATGAAACGCATCTTACTGCTCGCTCTTCTCGCCTCCGCCGCTTTCGCCGGCGAAGGTTACAAGGTCATCAACAAAATCAAGGTCGGCGGCACCGGCGGTTGGGACTACCTTTCGGTTGACCCGGTCACCCAGCGCCTGTTTGCTTCGCACGGCGGCATCGTCGAAGTGGTCGACCTCAAAACCGGCAAGCCCGTCGGCCAGATCACCCAACTTCACGGCGTCCACGGCATCGCTGTCGCGAGCGATGTCGGCAAGGGCTTCATCTCGAACGGACAATCGAATTCGGTCACCATTTTCGACCTCAAAACGCTCGAGAAGACCGCCGAGCCTGCCGTCGGCGGCAAGAACCCCGACGCCATTTGCTATGAGCCCAGGACTCACCGCATCTTCACGATGAACGGCCGCTCCAACGACGCGACCGCCATTGACGCCAAAACCAACGAGATCATCGCCACCTTCCCGATCGGCGAGAAGCCCGAAAATTGCGCCGTCGACGGCGCCGGCAAGGTCTACGTCAACATCGAGAACTCGAGCGAAATCGTCGAAATCGACGCCGCCAAGCCCGGCGTCACCCGCCGCGCCTCCCTCGCTCCCTGCGAATCGCCTTCTGGTCTCGGCATCGACGTCAAGAACAAGAAGCTGTTCAGCGTCTGCTCCAACAAGCTGATGGCCGTTACCGACATCGGCTCGTTCAAAGTGCTAGCGACTCCCCCCATCGGCTCCGGTACCGACGGCGCGGGCTTCGATAACGGACTCGCCTTCAGCTCCAACGGCGAAGGCACCATGACCATCGTCAAAAACGTCAACGGTAAGTACGAAGCCGTCGACACCGTCCCCACCGAGCGCGGCGCCCGCACCATGACCGTCGACCCCACCACCCACCGCATCTACATGCTCGCCGCCGAGTACGGTCCCGCGCCTCCCGCCAAGGAAGGGCAGCGCCCGCCGCGTCCCCAACCCCTGCCCGATACCTTCCACGTAATCGTCATCGGCAAGTAAGGGAACAACACCGGCGCCTCCCACGTATCTACCAGTGGGAGGCGCTATGTTCTGTACCAAATGCGGAACCGAAGTCGATGAACGAGCCCGGTTCTGTTCTCAATGCGGCACCGCCACCGGTCGTGGCACGCCGCCCGGTCCGCAGCCCGTCGTCTACAACCGCCTGAGCCGCCCGCGTGAAGATCGCAAGATTGCCGGCGTCTGCTCGGGAATTGCGCGCTATCTCGCCGTAGACCCCGTCCTCGTCCGCATCCTCATGGTCGTGCTGACCGTTTGGCCCCCCGGCGTCGGCCTTCTGGTCTACATCGTCTGTTGGATCGTCATGCCGAACGACCCCTATCTGCTGCCGGCCCCTCAGGCTCCCGCCGCCAGACCGGCGTAAAATCGGAGAATGCTCCGCTCTCTGCTCTGCGCCCTGCTGCTCGCCTCGACATACAACGACTCCATCGAAGCCTGGCGCAGTCAGCGCGAGCAGAGCCTCAAGGCTCCCGACGGTTGGCTCTCGGTCGCCGGGCTCTTCTGGTTGAACGAAGGGGACAATCGCGCCGGCAGCGACCCGGGCTCGGACATCGTGCTGCCCGGGCGCGCCCCGAAAACCCTCGGCGTTTTCCATTTCGAGAACGGCTCGGTCGAGTTTCGCGCGGCCGCGAACGCCGGCGTCACCCTCAACGGCCGCGGCGTCCAAACCACGCCCTTGCGCCCCAATACCGACCAGCTTCGATTCGCCGACTTCACGCTGTTCGTCATCCGCCGCGGCGGCAAAACCGCGCTGCGCCTGCGCGACCCCGAAAGCTCTATGCGCCGCGGCTTCACGCATCTCGATTGGTACCCGGTGAACGAGGCCCTCCGCCTCACCGCCCGGTTCACCCCGTTCCCTGAGCCTCGGCAGGTTCCGATACCCAACATCCTGGGAATGACCGAGAACATGACCTCGCCCGGCTACGTCACGTTCGAGCTGAACGGCGAGACCTATCGACTCGACCCCGTTCTCGAGGACGATCAGTTGTTTTTCATTTTCCGGGATCAAACGGCAGGAAAAACCACCTACGGCGCGGGCCGCTTCGTCTACGCCGACCTGCCCAAAAATGGCCAGATCGTGCTCGACTTCAACAAAGCCTACAACCCGCCCTGCGCCTTCACGCCTTTCGCCACCTGCCCTCTACCGCCCAGGCAGAACCGCCTGCCGATAGCCATCGAGGCCGGCGAGAAGAACTACGGTGAGCATCACTAGGGCGGCCTAGTGAATCTCCAACGTCAACGGCACTTCCACCGTCTTCGGCGGCAGACACATCCGGTCATTACACGCCTGAAAGCGCAGCTTCCCCGTCGCGAGCGCGGGACCCGCAGGCGCGTTTGCCGGCACTTTGAATTTCGTCACCACGTCGAAATCGCCCGAGAAAACCGATAGCGGCTTCTCCGAAAACGCGTACTTCTCCATTGCCGGCTTCGGAAACTCCACCTTCTCCACCTGCAGCGGCTCGGCCGACCATGTCAGCTTCAACGGAATCAGGTAGTCTTCGCTCGGCGTGTTCGAGTTGACGTGATAGCCCTCGCGAAGCTGCAGCCGCAGCTTCACCGTCGCCGTCTCGTTGCGCTTGGCCTTCAATCGCTCCGCCGGCGCGACGCTCAGTACGTTATTGCCCTGCGCCGCCAGAAACAGCGGGAGCATCAGCGCCGGAACGCTCCTGCTGAATGCCGCCCGCACTGTCGAGAAGTTGATGAATGTCATTTTCGTATTCCGATTTCGGCACCAGCCCGATGTGAACCCGCGCCACTCGCCCGCCGCGATCGATCAGGAACGTCGTCGGCAGGCTTTCCACGCCGCCGTACAGCGTGCTCACCGCATCGTCGCCGAGCAGCACCCGGTAGTTGATCTTCCGCGCGTCGATATACGGTTTCACTACCTGCCAGCCGTCATCATCCATCGACACGCCGAGCACCGCAAAACCCTGATCCTTGTACTGCTGCTCAAAATCGATGAACCACGGAATTTCCGTCTTGCACGGACCGCACCACGTGGCCCAGAAATTCAGCAGCACCACCTTGCCTTTGTAGTCGGAGAGCTTCGCCGTCCGCCCGTCCGCATCCTTCAGCGCGAACTCCGGCGCAGCCTTGCGTTCCTTTTCCGGTTTCACCGCGGCCTTCACGGTCTTGGTCGTGTTGCAGCCCACCGTTATGGCTGCGATCAGGCAGGCGCCCAGCAGCCCGCTGCGAATCCAGATTTTCACCCGCTGTCTCCTCTTCTTATTATAGGAGCAGCCTCCGGCCGCCGAGAACCCGCCGGAACCACGCCACCCGCTCCTGCCGCAGTTTCGGCGCCAGAGTCCATTCCTCGTGCCGCGCCAGCCGTGAGTGCATCCAAGCCGCCGAATCGCAGAAGCTCTCGCACACGTACTCCCGCCAGCTTCGCGTCCGCTCTTTCCGGTCAGCCGCGGTAATCCGCTCTTTCGCCCCCTCGGCCGACCATCCCATTTCTCCTCGCGCCGCAAACTGCCGCTCCGCCAGGTGCTCATAGCCCCAGCGCGCCGGATTCCCCAGCCGCACCCATACGAAGTGATAGAGCTCGTGCACGAAGATGCGTTCCAGTTCCTGAGGCTGACGGAGCAATTGCGAATCGAGCACCATGCGGCGCTTGCGGATGTCGCTCCCGGCGTGAACCGCCTTGCCCCGCGCGTCGCGCGAGAGCAGTTTGCCGCGCCACGCCGTCAGCATCGGACGGAACTCTACTTCGATTTGCGAACCTTCAATCTCAGGCAATTCGTGAATCGCCGCCCCGAGCAGCCGCGCCGCCCGGCGGTTGGCGATGTGGAACAGCCCCGTAGCCCCCATTTCAGCTATTGAACCGTCATTTTCGTCTGGATGTCCGCGCCCGGTTTCGGCTTGGGGAAAAACTCCTGGTTCTCGATCGTCACCGCAAAACGGCGCTGCATGGCCGCCATCCAGTCGTTGAAGCGCTCCAGACGCATGTTGGAAATCAGTTCGTCGTGGGCGTCTTCGAACTTCAACGTCCCCCGCTCGTCCACCCGGATGATGTAGTACCCGAACCCGAGCTGAATCGGATCCGTCACGCCGCCCGCTTTTTGGGCAAACACCGCGTCCTTGATCGCCGCCGGCAGATTGTCCGAGCGCTTCACCACCGCGTACTCGCCGTTTTTCGCCGCCGAGGCTTTGTCCTCGGAGTATTTCTTTGCCAGCTCGCCGAAGTTTTCACCCGAACGCGCGCGCCTCACCAGGTCGTCTGCCTTCGCTTTTGCTTCGGCTTCCGTGAGCCCCGGCTTCGCCGTTTCACCCTTGGCGGGCGGCGGCACGGGCGCTTTCGGGTCCGGATACGTCACCAGGATGATCGAAACCTTCGCCGTATCGAACGGCGACGGATCTTCTTTGTAACGCTTCTGCGCTTCGTCTTCCCCGACCGTGATTTTCGCCCGCTGCGCCGCTACAATCGCTTGCGACAGAATCTGCATTCGCGCCATTTCGAGCTGTTCCTTCACCGGGCTCTGCTCGGCGAAATGCGCTTTGTCCGCCTCCGCCGCCAGGTATTTCAACAGGTACAGCGACTGCAGCGATTCCTTCGGATTCTCCCAGGCAGCCTTCTGCAGATCGCTCGGCAAGGTGGCCAGCAGCGCGCGGAAGGCCGCCGCCGTCATCGGCTGATCTCCGACGCGCACCACTACCGCGTCCGGCCGGGGTCCGTCTCCCTGTTTCGCCGGGGACTGCGCAAACAGGCTTGCGCCCATAACAAGGAAAGGGAGAACGGCTTTCATGGCAGGAATTCCCAGTGTAGCAGTTCGCCCGCGGGGCTTATTTCTTGCGCGAGGCTTCGTTGCGGGCTTCATCCCCGCGCTTAACCTGCGCCCGCCGCAACCCCTCTTCGAGTTTGGCCCGCGCCCGCGCCTTGGCCGCTTCGCTGATCTGAATGTTGTTCACCACAGCCTTTGCGCCCGAGGTTCTCGCCATCCGGGTGGCCGCGCCTTTGTGCTGAATGACGTTGGTCGTGCCTTCCCAATACACGACTCCCCCCTGCACTCGGAACCGGAAATGATCCGCCCCAATTTTAGACTTCGCCAGCTTGGTCTTGATGGTTGCTTCAATCTGCGCGTCCGAAGCCGCTGTTGCCGGCGGTTTCGGCGCGGGTTTTGCCGCGGGCGGGGTCCCGGCGAACGCGAGAACAACGCTCGCGGCGAGGCACAACAAATTTCGGGTCACACGGATATAGTGCGAATCCGCGCCGAATATTCGCAGGGATTTTAGAGGAAACTGCTAGGCCTGCGGGACAACGAAAACCAGGCGAATCCCCGGCGTCAATTCATCCCGCACATGCCCGGATTCCGGCACATCCCGCCCGGGCAACTCGGCATCGCCGGAGCCTTCGCAGCGGGACTCGCCGCATGGGCCGAAAACGTCGAAAGCTGCTGCTTCAGATGCGATTCGCCGCACTTCGGGCACGCCACCTCTTCGCCCGTCCGTCGAATCAGCTTCTCAAAGCTCGTTCCGCAATCCTCGCATTTGTATTCGAAAATCGGCATGGTTCAATCCAGTAGTGCTATTGCAATTCTATCAATCGCCGCCCGCACCGCGGAAGACTGCGCGCTCGTATGATTCACCACGATTGAAAACACCAGCTCACCGTAGGTCGCGCTCTCCGCATAGCCCGAAAGCGCATTGACGTGCGACAGCGATCCCGTCTTGGCCGCAATCGCCGATGCGCCCTCCATTCCCTTGAACCGCTTCTCGAGCGAACCGTCCACGCCACCCACCGGCAGCAGCGATTTGAAATCGGCCCCCTGCGGCGACAGCGCCATCCACCTCAGCAGCCGCGTGATCACCGCCGGGCTCAGCAGGTCGAGCCGCGACAGCCCGCTGCCGTCCTCGAGAACGTAATCCTCCTTGGCCGCGCCGAGCTCGCTCAGAAACGCCCGCAACTCCTCGAGACCCGCCCGGCGCGAGCCCTCTCCCGTCCGCGCCCGAGCCACTTCCCGCAGCATCATCTCGGCCCACAAGTTCTGGCTGACCTTGTCCACCACCCGCAGTAATTCGACCAGCGGCGGCGAAACGCGCTCCGCAATCACCCGCCCCGCCGGTTCCCGTCCCGGCTCGCCCGTCTCCCGGTGCCGCGCCACAGCCGAACCGCGAATTGCCACCCCGCGCCTCGCCAGAGCGTCGGCAAGCGCCACGGCGGCGTAGAGCGCCGGGTCGTCCACTGCCAGGTCTTCGGTATAATCAGCGCCCCCCGCCGCCACCGTGCCGGAAATGCGCAACTCCCGCGAGCCCGCCGGACGCTCCACCGTCACCTTGCGAGGCCCCTTCTCCGCCACCGTCGTCACCCGGTTTGAAATCGCGAAATACTCAACCGCCGGCGTGAGCGTGAGGCGCGCCGCTTCGCCCGGCGCTGCGCCCGGCGAAACCGTCAACTGAAACTTGCCGTGATTCAACGTGAGCGCGACCACCGGAGCGCCATAGTCGTACAGCGCATCGTCAGCCGCCCATCCCGGCGGAGTCGGCTCGTAGGGCCACGCCGTATCGTCGCCCACCACGTCTCCCCGAATTTCCTTCACGCCCTTGGCCGCAATCTGATCGGCCAGTTCTTCAATCGCCGCCATCGCATCGGCGGGCTTGGCCTGTTTGTCGTACGGAATCACGATGTCCGCCATCGACGGATCTCCTCCGCCGAACAGCGTCAAGTCGCCCGCCACACGGCCTTCCGTATCCGGACCCGCCTCCACGTATACGCGCGTTTTCAAACGGTAGTCGCGTCCCAGCCGGTTCAGTGCCAGCGCGGTTGAAAACAGCTTGGTATTCGAAGCGGGCGTAAACAGTTTTTCCGCGTTGCGGGTGAAGAGAACCTTGCCGCTCCTCAGTTGCACCACCTCGATGCCCACCGCGCCCGGCGCGAGCGCGCGCGCCGTCCGCAGCGTTTCCTCGATGCGCTGCTCGAGCAGGTTCGCCGCCCCGAGCGGCAGCGTAAGAGCGAAAATGAGAGCCGTCTTCATAGGCGAAAGAGAAGTATACTGCAGGCATGGTCCGCGCCCTCGCCGCCGCTTTCCTGGCCGCGCTCCTCGCCATGGGTCAAGAGGCTGGCCATAAAGCTTCCGCCTCCGAGTACCCGGCCCATGCCAAAGCCGGCTCGGTCGAAATCGGCGCCGAAAACTGGGGTCACGGACTCACCACCCCCCATGGCTCCTTTGCCGCCGACGATTTCATCGTGGTCGACGTGGCCCTGTTCGGCAGCCCCAATCAGACACTGTTGGTCGCTAGCGGGCATTTCTCCCTGCGCCTCAACAAATCGAAGAAACCCGTCCTGCCCGTCAATCCGGAATTCGCCGCCGCCATGATGAAACATCCGGAATGGCAGCAGCGCCCCGAGTTCGTCGCCGGGGGTGGCTTGGGCAATGCCGACGTGATGGTCGGCGGCAGGAATCCGAATCGTGTCCCCGGTGGCGTCAGCCGCCCGGTCCCTCCCGCCGAGGATCCTCAGGGAATGCGCCGCGAACCCCCGCCGCCATTGGAAGAGATCCTTGCCGGCGCATCGCTCGCTTCGGGCGAACACCGCCTGCCCACCAACGGCTACCTGTTCTTCCCTTATCGCGGCAAGCTGTCCCGCCTGAAATCGATCGAGCTGATCTACGAAGGTCCCGCCGGCTCGGCGTCCCTCGAACTGCGGTGAGGCGGCAGCCGCGACTCCACCCAGATTGCGAGCAGTAACAACAGCACCATCACCGTGCCGAACTGCGGCACAATCATCACTGCCCGTATGTCCATTAAATCAGTCAGCCAGCCGATCGAAGAAGGCGCCAGCAGCCCACCCATGAAGGCGAATGAGAAAATGCCGTTGTAAAACCCGGGATGGTAGCCCGGAAACCGGTCCCCGACCTTTTCCACCACCAGCGGATAAATCGGCGCGAAAGCCCCGCCTACCAGGAGAATTCCGATTGACGCGCCGAAAGCGTTGCTCGTCAGGCTCAGAATCAGGCAGCCGAATCCCGAAGCGACCACCGCGCCAAGTAGCAGCCAAGGGTGCGAGACCCTCGGCAGCAGCGCCTGCGATACGATTCTCCCGCCCAGCAGGCAAATCCAATACAACCCCAGCAGCAGCAGCGATGTTTCCGGGCTGATCCCCAATCGCTGCACCAGGAACAGCGGCAGCCATCCCGCAATCGACCACTCGTTGCCGAACTGAAAAAACAGCAGCAGCGCCAGGAACATCGCGCTCGGGCTGCGCAGGTCCTCGAACACTTTGCGAACCGGCGGGTGGGCGTCACCCGGCAGCGCGGCGAAGGAAGAGCGGTAGAAGAAAATGCTCAGGTACGCCGGAATCACCGCCAGCAGAATGAGAATGCTCGGAACTGTGTACACGTAATAAGCGCCGTAGACAATCAGCGTCGACGTCAAACAGCCGAGTCCGAACATCGTGCCGCCCAGGTTTACAGTCGCCGCCGGATGATGCTGGTACATGGGCGAGATGGCTCGGAAAATCGCCGCGTGGACCACTCCTGTCGCCCCGCCGAGCAGCAGCAACCCCGCCATCCTCGCCACTGGCGGCGCCGGCGGGCCAACCGCCGCCAGATAGAGCAGAGCCACCGAGCCCGCCGCGCATCCAATCGTTAGCGCCCCGCGGTTTCCGTAGCGGTTCATCAGCCAGTACGCCGGGCGGACCGTTGCCAGAATCCCCACCGAAATGGCCAGGAAGTATCCGCCCACCACTTCATAGGTGGAAGTCAGGTGGTGACCCCAGGCCAATACCATCGCGCCGGGCAAAGCCAGGAATAGACCGGTCGCAAAGAATCCAGCCAGCGCGCGCCGCGCGCCCGGAGCCGTAAACGAGGATGCTGTATCCGTCTCTACAGCATGGGGAGGCACTGAGCCTAGTGTAACGCCGATGCCCTCCGGATGCTCCGGAGAACGAAAGATGGAATACCAAAAATAAGAATCTGCTTGTCAAACGACGGTTTTACAATAGTTTAGATCCGGCTCTTCAGTTGCAGTATGGTTACCAGGGTCTTCACAGTGGGTTAGGCGCTTTTGGTGCCAGTTGCCTCCCGGTGTGGTTTTCGCATTTCCCAGCCTCGCGCTTCGGTGCGGGGCTTTTTTGTTGGATTTTTTGACAGATTGCCGCCTTTTCGGCATAATGAGGACATCACTGAGGAAGGAGGTGGTCCAGTCGATTATATGAGTACTGGTAGCGATTGTAGTTTCAAACCCACGCGTGAGGTGGCCGACTGTTGAGTCGGATGTTCTAACTGTTGAGGCTTTGTTTTCAGTGACAGGGCCGCTGTTCCTGTGGACCGGCCCCCTCACGCGAAGCGTTTACAGCCCAGGCTAACCCCTGGGGCTACCTTGGAAAACCCCCGAGAGCACCCGCTCCCGGGGGTTTTCGTTTTCCGGGGGTTTCGTTTTAAAGAGGGACAGCCTGAACAGCCACACTCGAAATTCGCGTTCCGGGACACCCGCCATGCGAGTTCCTGCGAATTTTGCCAGCTTTCGCCCGGATCCCAGCCCTCCTGGGACGGAACGGCCAGCCTCGGAAGACCTACTGAGCGCAGGATTCGGCCGACTTTGGTACTCCGCCGAGCGCCGTTCTAAGCCGCGACCCCTGAAATCGGCATGATTCAGCGCGAAATTCCGTAAAAAACCCATTTGGGACACCCCGGGGTGGGGAAATCGAGTTCGCCACTTCAGGCTGTCCCCTTTTCGCCCTTTTCGGGTTACTTGTACAATGGGGAAAATACTGCGGGAAGAGGAGGCCACAAATACCTCGGGTTCTTTTAGTCGGCGCGACAGGTCCCCTGGGAATGGACGTGCTCACCCAACTGCGCGAGTCGCGGCTTCAGGTTCGAGCACTCGCGCGGAATCCCGCTCGCCTCGCGGAAAGCGGTCTCCCGCCCGGCGACATCGTCAAGGGCGACGTTCTCAACCCGGCTTCGCTTGAGGCGGCTTGCGACTCGGCCGACCTCGTAATCAGCGTCCTCGGCACGCCGCTCACTCGCAAGCCGGTCACACTACTCTCCACCGGCACACGTAACCTCGTCGAAGCGATGAAGCACAAGGGTGTGCGTCGAATCCTGTGCGTCACCGGCGTGGGTGCGGGCGATAGCCGTGGACACGGCGGCTTTCTCTACGACCGCCTGATCCTCCCGTTGCTCCTGCGCACCATCTACGAGGACAAGGACCGTCAGGAAGACGTCTTGCGGCAGAGCGGCCTCGATTGGACCATCGTCCGCCCGGCGCAATTAGGCGATGGCCCCCTCACCGGCGTCTATCGCGAGATAACGCAATTTGGAAATGAGCGGCTGACAAAAATCTCACGGAAAGACGTCGCTCATTTCCTGGTCAGGGAAGCTCTCGAAAACCGTTACATCGGCAAGAGCGTGAACCTCACTCAATAGCCGCCAACCAGCCATTCAGGGCTTCGAGATACCCGGGCGCCAGCGTGGTCCGCTTCGGATATTCGTCCCGCGTACCCGTGTCCGCCGTCATCCCGATATGGTTGGCGCCGCGCAACAGCACCTCCCGGTATTCGACTCCGCTCCTCAGCATCGACCGCAACAACGGACGATTGCGAACAGCAGGCACAATCCAGTCCTTCTCGCCGAAGAATGCGAGCAGCGGCTTTGACGACCTGCGCCAGTAGGGCGCCGGGTCGAAGTCCGCCGCCAGGCGCATGAACGTGCGCTCAGGAGCATCCGCCGCCGCGGGCGGCGCAAGCAGCCACTCCGCGCCCGCTGCGGAGGCCTTTCTGTGAGCTTCCTCGATCGCCTGCCACGGAGCACTGCCTTTTGAAACGGCCATGTCGAGCGCGTAGTAGTCACGCGCCTTTCGAATCTCCGCTGCATCAAAACCATACGCCGAGAGTTCGCTTTCCACTGAGTCCAAGGCCTGCTCGCCAGGGGTGGTCGCGGCGCCCGCGTGCAGGATGAGAAAGTCCACTCGGCCCGCCGCCGCAAGCTGCGGCAGAATCCACCCGGCCTGGCTGATTCCCCACGCGCCCAGCGGCCCCTTCGCCTTGCCAAGCGCTTCGATCACGTGTTCTGCGTCCTGAGCGAGTTGCTCGATGCCGGCGAGCCGCCAGTCGCCCGTCGAGCCTCCGGACCCGCGCTTGTCGTAGGTCACCACCGACCAGCCTTTTGAAAGAAAGTAGAAGCTCCACAGGTCCAGCCCCTCCTTCACGCCCGGACCCGAACCGTAAACCATCAGCATCGTGCCGCGCGGCTTCCGGTCCGCGCGCGTCGCGGTTTCAGCGGCCAGGCGAATGCCGCCGTTCGCCGCGGTGAACGCACGCCGCGCGATTTGGACAGGACGGTACCGCCGTCCGGCAAACTCGAATCCGCCTCGGTCGAGCGAGAGGGTCGCGGCAGCCGTTCCGCTCTGGTCGAACGTGGACAGCAGGCGCGTTTGGGACGGAGGTCCAGTCAGCCGCCCGGCGCGGTTCCGCGGATAATCGAACAGGTACATCCCGGCGCCGAACTCCGGGAACGCGCCGATCGCGATTTCCAGTTCATTTCCCGCGCTGTAAAGCCCGCGTTCCAGCTTCGGAACCGCGGCGAAGTTGGCCGCCATGCTTCCCAGTCCCGCCAGTAGTGCGCGTCGCTTCATCTTCATCCTCGCCGGCGAAACCGCGAAACAGGTACGCCAGCCTCCTTTCGAGCATCTTCGAGAGCGGATTCCTGGCGCCGGTCTCGAGCCACCGGCTCACCGTGCCGGACCACACGTCGAGAAACAGTTCCGCGGCCTCCCCAGGCCGCAGCGTTGCGCGCACCGTACCGCGCTCCCGCGCTTCGGCAAAGAAAGCCTTGAACTGGGCGGCGTCGGCTTCACCCGAGGCACGGTCCAGTTGGCGCAACGCGTCGTGGCGCAGAATCTGTGAAAGCAGGTCAGGCAGCATCGGGCCTTCGCGCCGGAACTCCCGTTCCACCGCTTGCCCGTAGCGGACCAGCGCCGCGCGCGGTTGCCCGGGGTCGAGCGCCTTCCGGAGCGGGGCGAGGCGCTCATCCACCCGCCAGTAGTACTCGGCCAGGACGTCGACCTTTGTCTTGTAAAAGTTGAAGAAGGTTCCTTTGGCCACCCCGGCCGCCGCCGTGATACCGTCAACCGTGGCGCGATCGAACCCGTGAGCCCGGAACTGCGCGATGGCGCTCTCGTAGATCCTGGCGCGGAGACGGTCCCGGCCGAGCGCCCGGTTCTGGTTCGTGACCATGGTCATGACCATAGTCATAGCACAGCGGACGCCGCGCGTCTAGGCCGACATCGGATCTTCACCCTGCGCGAGACGCTCGACGATCTGCTCCCGCCGCTCGCGGGCCGCAGTCACCGCCGAATCCCGCGCCACCCAGTACACGATCGCCCCCACCCCGCCCGCAATGGCGAGCACGATGTAGAACGCAACCTCGCTTTCGAACGCGTAGCGAGCGCCGTACGCCAGCGCAATCGGCAGGCCCGCGATCGGGTACACCACCATCAGTAGCGCCTGCATGCGCCCCGCTCCTCCGCTGCGCATCGACTTCTCGGGATTCTGGCCGCGCGGGCCGTACGTCGAAGTCAGGTTGCCGACCGCCATCAGGTACAGCGTGATGACGAGCGTCACCAGGTAGGCCTCCACCAGCCGGGCCGGATCCACCGGCATCCGCAGGGCCGAGCAGGCGAGCACAATGGCCGTGATCTCGAGCAGAACCCAGAACAGCGCGGCGATGTTTTTTGCCGCCAGCACCGTATCGAACCCCACCGGCGCGACAAAATAGAACTGCGCTGCCCGGCGGTCAAACCCGAGCGTGTTCCAGAAACAGACGTCGCTCAGCAGCAGCAGCGCGTAGCCGCAGATCAAGGTCAGGTAGTTGCCGCGCATGAACCCGCCCCCGCCTGACCCGCGGGCAGCGATCGGCAGCCACACGATCAGCCCGAAGGTGAACCCCATCGTGAATACCAGGCGGAACCGGGGCGCGCGTGACAGAAAGCGGATCTCTTTTTCGACCAGCGCCGCCAGCGGATCGCGGAACAGATGGCCCGGCCATCCGTAGAACGCTCGCGCCAGCCAGCTCTCCTGCCCAACCTTTCCGGCCGGGCTCGTTGACCGCGCCGCGTCGGCATCGAATTGAAGCCCGCGCTCGAATTGCCGCCGTCCGAACAGGTACGCGCCGGCGACCCACGCCAACAAAACCGCCACGTTCCGAAGGGTCCACTTCCCTGTGACCAGCAGCGCCGTTGCCGACCAAGGGAGAAACCAGGCCGTATAGCCCTGCATCCCCTGCCGCAAACGTCCGCCCAGGCCCGTCACCAGCAACAACTGCGGAACCGCGCCGACCAGTACCAGCAGGAACACCGCCACCTCGCGAACCCGCTTGCGCGCAAACAGCCGCGTCAGAACCTCTCGCGTGCCCGCCGCGACAAACAGGTTGAACGCAACGAAGCCCGCAAAAGCCGCCGGCGCCCAGAAAGGAACTCGCGGATTCCACCCGAGTCCGGCAGCCGCGCCCGCAATCATCAGCAGCATCTCGATTCCCGAGGTAAACGTCAACAGAACACTGATCGAAAAAAGCTGTCCGTGCGGAATCGGGTACACGCGCAGCCGCTTGATGTCGAGCGACACGCCCGTGGTCGCGGTCAGCAATGGCACCAACTGCCAGTACAGCAACGCGAGCAATAGCGCGCCGGGAAGAATCAACGCCAGTGTGCTGCTCTCCGCCGGGTCGGACATCGATGCGAGCACGCGCCCCAACAGCGCCGCGAACACCATCCACATGCCGTACCACAACACCGACACCACGATGCCGAACACCGCCCCGCCCCGGTTGGAGCGCGGCAGGTAGTTCAGCATGCAACGTACCTGCGCCGCGAGAATGGCCCGGGCCTGCGAGTTCATAACCAGTCCAGCTTTTCAGTGTGACGTTCAGCGCCGACCACGCGCACGAAAATATCCTCGAGCGTCTCCGCGCCCGAGCGTAGATTCGCAATCGAGTCGTCGATCACGAGGCGTCCCTCGTTGATGATGGCCACGCGGTCGCAAAGCCGCTCCACCACTTCGAGCACATGCGAGGTCAGGAAGATCGTCGCTCCCTGCTTCACCTGCTCGAGCAGGATGTCCTTCATCAGCCGCGCGCCCACCGCGTCCACGCCCTCAAAAGGCTCGTCCATGAGAAAAAGCCGCGGGCGGTGGATGAGCGCCGCAGCCATCGCCACCCGCTTGCGCATGCCTTTCGAGTATTCGGCGATCAACTTCCGTTCGCTGCCGTCGAGCTCAAACAGCGCGAGCAACTCGCGGGCGCGCTCGCGCGCCGTAGCGCGGTCGAGCGAATACATGCGGCCCACAAACTCGATGAATTCCGCGCCGGTCAGATGGTCGAACAGCAGCGTCTCGTCGGGAACCAGCCCAATCCGCTTCTTGATCTCCACCGCCTGCTCGGGCATTCGCATTCCCAGCAACTCGATTTCGCCCGACGTAGGCGGCGCAAGCCCCATCAGCATCCGGATGGTGGTCGTCTTGCCCGCCCCGTTCGGCCCCAGAAAACCGAAAAAACAACCCGCCGGCACGGTGAGGTTCAGCCCGTCGACCGCCGCCTTGCCCCCGTAGTTCTTCCTGAGGTCGCGAACCGCTACCGCCGTTTCCATAGAAGCTCCATCGTACCAAGCCCAATTTGACGAAAGGCGAAGAAAGAGCGAAAATCGTCAGAAAGAGGCGCACCCATGCTGTTTCCCGACTGGCCCGAAAAGAAGTCCGAGCTCATCGGCATCGCGCGCCTCGCCGCCCAAGGGCCCCTGCTCGAAGCCAAGCGCCGGGTCGACTACCACCAACTTGCTTCGCGCTCCCTCATCGGCCGCTGCTCGAACAGCCGCATGCCCTTTGAGTGGACCATCAATCCCTACCGCGGCTGCGAATTCGGCTGCAAATACTGCTACGCGCGGTACACGCACGAGTTCATGGAACTGCGCGACCCCAGGCTGTTCGAGGAGAAAATATTTTCCAAGAGCTGGGATCAGGCGGCATTCGCCCGTGAACTTCGCAAGGTTTCGCGATCCGAACCCATTGCGCTCGGCACCGCCACCGACCCCTATCAACCCGCCGAGCGCCGCTACGGGTTAACGCGCAAAATTCTCGGCGTTTTTGCCGGCGAGCGCGGGCGAGCCCTCTGGATCACCACGAAGAGCGACCTGGTTGAGCGCGACATCGACCTGCTTTCCGAAGTCGCCCGGCGCAACGAGGTTCACGTCAACATGACCATCACGACGATCGACGAAGGGCTCGCCCGCGCGCTCGAGCCTCTCGCGCCGCGCCCGGAACTGCGCCTCGCCGCCATGCGGCGCCTGACCGCCGCCGGCATCGGCTGTGGCGTGTTGTGCTGCCCGATTATGCCGCTCATCAACGACAGCGATCGGAGCATCGACGCGGTTGCCCGCGCAGCCGCTGCCGCGGGCGCGGGCTGGCTTCACGGCAACGTGCTCTTTCTCAAGCCCTGCGCCCGCGATGTATTTCTCCCTTTCGTCGACGAGCGTTTCCCCGCATTGGCCCGCCGTTATCGTGAGCGGTTCGAGAAAAGCGCGTACCTGCGCGGCGCCTACGTCGAGACCATCGCCCGCCGCGTGCAGCTGGTTCGCGAAAGGCACAATCTGCTGCGTCACGCTCCCGCCTATAACCCTCTCGACTTCACCGATGATCAAATGCGGCTCGAATTCGGCGCCGATAGCTGATACGCTGGCCACAATGAAAATCGGCGTCAATACTCTGCTCTGGACAGCCGCCTTCGATCTCGGACACCTCTCGCTGCTCACCCGCATCAATGCCTGGGGTTTCGACGGCGTCGAGATCGCCCGCTTCGATTTCGCGGGCTTTCCGGCGGCTCAAATCCGGCGCGCGCTTGCCGACACCGGGCTTCAGGCCACCGCCTGTTCCGCGCTGACCGGCGAGCTCAGCTTTACGAGCGAAAGCGCCGCCGTCCGGCGCAAGACGCGGGATTTCATGTTGAGCGCCATTGACGCCGCCGCTGAACTCGGGTCGAATATCCTCGTCGGTCCTTTCGTCTCGCCGGTTGGGTTTTTGAGCGGGAAACGCCGGACAGACGAGGAATGGAGCCGCGCCGTGGAGAGCCTGTCGGACCTCGCGCCCCACCTGGCCAAATGCGGCGTGACGCTGGCCATCGAGCCGCTGAACCGGTTCGAATGCCACACGCTCAATACCGCCCAGGACGCCAGGCGCCTCTGCGACGAGATCGCTCATCCGCAAGTGGGCGTGTTGCTCGACACTTTTCACGCCAATATCGAGGAAAAAACGATCGCCGATGCGGTGGAGCGCATCGGCCCGCGTCTCAAGCACGTTCACACCTGCGAGAACGACCGCGGGATTCCCGGCACCGGCCACGTCGACTGGGCCGGCCTTTTCGATTCCTTGCGCCGCGTCGGCTATAACGGCTGGGTGGTGATTGAAAGCTTCGGATCGCGTATTCCCGAAATCGCCGCCGCCGCGTGCATCTGGCGCGACCTCGCTCCTGAATCCGAAATGATCGCCAGCGAAGGCGTCAAGTTTCTGCGTCGTCTCTCCCGCGGGCAAACCGCGCCCGCTCGATAATGCAGCCCGGCGCGGTATCATAGGGCATTCATGAAGTTTGGACTCGCGTTTCTGGCGGCGGTAGGCGCTCTCTGTTTCTCCCTTGGCTGCGGCAAACCGAAACTCCAAATCACCGTGGGAAGCGGAACCTCCACGGATCAGCTCGTCCTGGCCGAGATTCTGGCCCAGAAAATCGAAACTATGATGCCCGCCGCCGTCGTGGCTCGCCGCACGGGACTGGCGAGCACCGCCGTCTTGCATCAGGGGCTCCTGGTGAACGAGATCGACCTGTATGCCGACTCCACCGGCGCCCTGGCCGCGAATGTTCTTCGCGAACAGCCGGACAAAGATCCCAGCATCGTACTCGAGCGAGTCAAGGGCGAGTTCGCCCGCCTGGCGCGCGTAGAGGTGCTCGGCCTCCTCGGATACGAGAACCCCTTTGTCGGCGTCGTTCGCACCGCGGACGCGGTCGAACAGCACCTGACCACGATCGAGGACGCTGCAAAAGCGGGCCACAACTGGGATATTGCCGCTCCATCGGAAACCCTGAGCCGGCCGGATGGCGTCACCGCGCTGGTGAGCGGCTACAGCTTGAAGTCGGTTGTTCCGCCGCGGCCCATGGGATACGACGAGATGTATCGCATGCTGCGCGAAAAGCACATCAACTTCGTGATCGGCCAGGCCGCTGACGGCTACCTGACCGACGAAGCCAATTTCACTGTGCTGAAGGACAATCTCGGAGCCATGTTCCCCAGCCAGCTGTGCCTTGTCACGCGGGCCGAAGTACTGCAGAAATCGCCTGACCTGAAACAGCTCGTACCCGCGCTCTCGAGCAAGCTCTCCACCGTTTTAATGCGAAAGCTCGACGCCGAGGTCGAACTCAAGCATCGCGACACCAAGTCGGTCGCCGCCGATTTCCTCGCCGGACGAATTCACTAGATCAACGCGTGCGTTTCTCGAGAAACGCGGCGCGCCGGAATAATGGAACCGCGCGGTCGTGCTCGCCTTCGGCTTCGAGCGCCGTCGCGAGGTCGCGCAACGACTGAGCCGTGCGGGGGTGGTCCGCGCCAAACAGCGCCGCCTTCTTCTGCGACACTTCCAGGAAGATACGGCGCGCCTCCACCGTGTAGCCGCGAGCCAGCAGCAGATGCGCTTCGGTGGCGCGCAACTCGGCGCGCTCCACTTCGAGCGGATCCGCGGTCTGGTCGAAGACAACTCTCGCCGCGCGATATTCCAGTTCGGCCTCGGTCAAACGGCCGCGCGCGCAGAGCAATGCTGCAATGCGGCGCCGCGTCGCGGCCGCAGGCAGCGGGTCGGACAGGCGGCTTTGAATCTCGAGCGCCCGCCGCAGGAGCGCTTCCGATCCTTCCAGCTCGCCTCGATAGCGGTACGCCATCGCCAGGGCGCCCGAGAACGCTTCGCCTCCCGTCTGGAGAAGCGGCGCTGCGGCCTCAAACCGGCGCCGCGACTCCTCCAAACGCCCCGAGCCCTGATACGCCATTCCGAGCAACAGTTCGCAGGATCCGCGCTGCGCCGGATCGAGAACCGCCGGACAGGCGCCCGAGAGCATTCGTGCGGCTTCGGCGGGACGGCCCGCCTGAAGCTCCTCTGCCGCCCTTTCGAGCGGCGGTTGAAAACCGAGCGCAACCATCAACAGCATCCAGTACATGGCCCGATTCTGCCGCCAAAGCGCACCTTCGCGGCTCACGAAACGCAATGCGCGGCTCGCCTTTTGTAGGCGCCGCCGGAGCTTACTTTACATATCTGGAGACAAGGCCCCCCGCGGCCCGGGCATAATGAGACAAGTGTCTCCATGGGCAAGGTGCTGCTGGTTGACGACGATCGCGACATGACGTCCATGCTCGCTGAGTACCTGCGTCTCGAGGGTCACTCCGTCGACGTCACCCACAGCGGCCCGGCCGGACTCGAAACCGCGCGCGGCGGCGATTTCGACATCGTCATTCTCGACGTCATGCTCCCCGGCATGAGCGGATTCAATGTGCTGCGCGAAATTCGAACCCTCTCCGACGTTCCCGTCATCATGCTCACCGGGCGCGGCGAGGTAGTGGACCGCGTGGTAGGCCTGCAAATCGGCGCCGACGATTACCTGCCGAAGCCGTTTGTTCCCCAGGAACTGATGGCGCGCATCGACGCCGTCCTGCGTCGCGCTCGCTCAGCGCCCTCTCCTCCCCGCTCCAGGCCCGCGCAGGTGCTCGAATCGGGAGATGTCCGCATGGACCTCGCGGCTCACACCGTTCGCAAGAGCGGCGCTCTGATCGCGCTCACCTCCGTCGAATTCACGCTGCTCCGCCTGCTCCTCACCTACGCGGGGCAGGTGGTCACCCGCGAGGAACTCTATCGCGAGGTGCTCGGGCGCGAATACACCGCCTATGACCGGAGCCTCGACAATCATGTCTCGAGTGTCCGCCGCAAGCTCGGGCTCACCGGCGAGGGAACCGAGCGTATCCGCGCGCTGCGCAATACCGGCTACATCTATTGCGTTCCGTCCGCTGCCGGAGAGCCCGCGTGAAGAGCCTGACCCTCCGCATTTTCGTCTGGTATTGGGCCGCCTCGATTGTCGCCGTCGGCGGATTCTGCCTCCTGTCTTATTGGAGCGACCCCGCGGCGCACCTCGAGCATTGGCGCGTAGCCGCGATGTCGGCCGGTCCGCTCATCGGGCAGGGCGCGGCGCATGTCTACGAGTCCATGGGTCCGGAGTGCCTGCTGCAACTGCTCGAACCCGAGCGCGACCCCCACTTCACCCGCATGCTCGGCTTGCCCAGCGTTCGAACCAAAGCCTACCTGTTTGACTCCACCGGGCGCGAACTCACCGGTCGCGACCCGGGCGCCGAGACACGTGCCGCCGCCCGCGAGGCTTTTTCGAGCATCGAACTCGTCACCCGCCGCACCTCGCACGCCACCATCCTCGCCTGGTCCGTCAAGGGCAAGCCCTACGCCATGACCTTCGAAGCGCCGTTGGATTTTGTAGAAGCGGTTCGCGCCGACCCCTGGCCGTGGATCGCCCGCTTCGGCGCCGTTGAGGCGGCCTTCGTCTTCATGTGCTTTCTTCTCGCGCGCACCATCGCCGGACCCATCGGCGAACTTCGCAACGCTACCCGCGCCTTCGCCGCCGGCGACCTCGAGGCGCGCATCGACCCCGCGCGCCCCTGGCTCAAACGCTGCGATTCGATTAGCGGACTTGCCCGCGACTTCAACAATATGGCCGCCCGCATTTCCGAACATGTCGAAAGCCAGCAGCGCCTGTTGCGCGATATTTCCCACGAACTGCGCTCCCCTCTCACACGGCTCGGCCTCGCCACCGGTCTGCTCCGCAAGAGGCTCGGCAGCGGAGCGCCGGCTTGTGATGAGTACATTGCGCGCATCGAGAAGGAATCGGCAGCCATTTCGGCGCTGGTCGACAACACGCTCGCCGCGGCCCGCATGCAGGAAGCGCCGGACGATCAGGCGCAGCTCATCGAACCCGAAGAAGTGCTCGCGGGCGTCATCTCGGACGCTTCCTTTGAGGCATCCTCGCGCGGCGTTACCGTGATTCGTTCCGGTTCGTGCCCGCCCGTGCGCGGCAACTTCATGCTCCTTCGCAGCGCTTTTGATAACGTCATCCGCAACGCGATTCGCTACACCGAGTCAGGCTCCGCGGTGGAGGTGGAACTCGCCCGCAAGGACGGTTTCGCCGTGATCAAAGTCCGCGACCATGGGCCGGGCGTTCCCGAATCGAGCCTGCCGCACCTGTTCGATCCCTTCTACCGTGTCGAGGATTCGCGCGACCGCGATTCGGGGGGCGCCGGTTTGGGACTCGCCATCGCTCGCGCCGCTCTCCAGGCCCATCAAGGCTCGGCTCAGGCCAGCAACCGGCCCGACGGCGGTCTCGAAGTGGAGATGCGCCTGCCGCAACGGCCCTGACCAGCGTTCAATGGATGTCCCACGGACCCAGCCCGTGCGGCTCTTCCTCCCGCTCCGGCGCGCGGTCAAGCCGCACCACAAAGCGATAGAGAATCAGGCACCCGGCAAACAGCAGCGCCGAGATCACCAGCCCGGGTAGCGCCGCCTCGCGGTAGCCCGCAAGATAGCTCTCGAGCGTCGCCGTGAGCAGCCACATCTGGGTAACCAGCAGAATCACCACCAGCAGCAGCGCCGCATCGATGGCCACCCGGCGCTTCCGCCTCGCCTCCGGCGCCAGGGCTTTCATGCGCCCTCCCCCTCGGCGATTCCGGTCGCGACAATCTGCCCGTCCCGTTCGCTGACCACAATGCGCGGCAACGGACGCGGCGGCGGACCTTGCAGCACGCGCCCCGTCTCAATTGAAAAATAGCCTTGATGGCACGGGCACTCCAGGCGATTGTTCTCGCGTGAGTACACCACCGCGCACGAAAGATGCGTGCACTTCTGGCTGAACGCGGCGAGCACGCCGTCGGGCTTGCGAACCACAATGCAGGTGTCCTGCGCGGACGGATAGCGGAATAGCTTCACGCCGCCCACCGGAACCTCGGCCGATGACGCGATCACGGCGCGCGGATAAGCTTCGGCGCGCGGCTTGAACAGCACCGCTTTGGCCCAGATCCACGCATTGCCGGCCACCATCCCGAAACTGGTGAGTGTCAGGAACTTGGTGAACTGCCGCCGCAGGACGTAGCGGTCGTCCGCGGCGTGGACTGAAAACTCCTCAGTCCATAAAGGCTTCTTCGAGGAGCCAGGGGTCGGCTGCATCCTTTTCCCTCCACATGTAATCCTGAACGTCGATTTCGAGCACCGGCTCGCCTTCGGGCAGCAGCATCGCCACCTTGGTGCGAACATGCTCCTGGCCGAAGCGGAAATCCGTCACCGGCCGGGTCGCGCGCCCTTCGAGGACCGCCGCGGGTGGACCAAAGCTGAGCGCCTGGCTTGGGCACACCGTCGCGCACATCGGCCGCAGCCCCACCGAAGTGCGGTCGTAACACATGTCGCACTTCATCATCAGTTCGACTTCAACCTCGACTTTGGGAACGCCGAACGGGCAGGCCAGCACGCAGTTCGAACAGGCGATGCACCGCGGCTTCAGCGCGCTCCGCACCACGCCGTCCTCGCCCTTCTTGATCGCATCGGCCGGACACACCAGCGCGCAGGTGGGCTCTTCACAATGCATGCAGACCATCGGCACCGTGGCGATCGTATTCCGCCGGTCGAGGTAGTCGACATAAATCATCGACTGTCCGCGGTGGCTGTCGCACTCCGCGCACGCCGCCACACAACTTCGGCATCCGATGCAGCGCGACGGATCGATGAAGAATTCGTTCCCGTGCATCGTCATACCCCCTTGTCCCGCGGCCGCAGCGAGCGCTTTTCACCGGTCCACCCGGTCTCTTCCATTCGCAGCGTTTCGAGATCGGGCGGCGCGGTGGTTTTCTCGAGCCGGCACGCCGAGACCTTGTATTCCGGAATCTTGCTCCGCGGGTCGAGCGTCCGATGCGTCAGCCGGTTGGCTCCGCGCTTTCCCGGCCAGTGATACGGCATGAACACCGTGTCGGGCCGAATCGTCTTCACGACCGAGGCTTGAATGACCGTTGCGGCGCGGCGGGTCGTCACCTTCACCCAATCGCCGTCGGCGATGCCGTACCGCGCCGCGAGCGCGGGATGAATTTCGAGCTTCGGCTCCGGATACTGCTCCACCAGCGGACCGATGCGGCGCGTCTGCGTGCCCGACAGGTAGTGGCTCACCACGCGCCCCGTCGTCAGCAGAACCGGATACTCGGCGTCGAGCGGATCACCCGTTGTGCGCCACTCGGTCACCTGAAAATGCGCCTTGCCGTCCTTGTGATAGAAACGCCCGCCTTCGAACAGACGCAGCGTGCCGGGGTGGTTGAGTTCCGGACACGGCCAGAAAGCGCCGAGCTCCTGTTCGATCCGCTCCCAGGTGATCCCGTAGTAGTCCGCCAGCCCTCCGCGCGAGGCCACCCGCAGTTCCTCGTAGATATCGCGAGTGCCGCGCGGATAATCGAAGTACTGCCCGCGCCCGAGCTTGCGCGCCAGGTCGCAAATGATCACCGCGTCCGAACGCGATTCGCCCGGCGGGTCGGCCGCCTTGTTGATCTTTTGAACGCGGCCCTCGGCGCTGCAGATGATCCCTTCGTCCTCCTCCTGCAGGCTGCCCGCGAAAACGACATCGGCGTGATGCGCGGTCTCGGAGAGAAAGAAGTCGATCACGCCGAAAAACTCGAGCTTGTCGAGCGCCTCGCGCACGAAATTCGAATCCGGCAACGAAACCACCGGATTGAAGCACATCGAGAACAGCGCTTTAATTTCGCCCGCGTGTATGGCGTTCATGATCTCGACCGCGCTCAGCCCGGGACCCGGCAGTTCCTTCTCGTCGATGCCCCACACGCCGGCGATGTAGCGGCGATGCTCGGGGTCGGCGATGGAGCGCATGCCGGGAAGCTGATCCGCTTTCTGCCCGTGTTCGCGCCCGCCCTGACCGTTGCCCTGTCCCGTGATCATCATGCAGCCCGCGCCCTCGCGCCCGAAATTCCCGGTCGCCAGAAACAGGTTGATCATCGCCAGGCAGTTCTCGACGCCCTTCGAGTGATGCTCGATGCCGCGCGCGTGAATGCCCATCGCGCGATCGGTGGATCCAATCCAGCGCGCCGCGGTCACGATGTTCTCGGGCGGCACGCCCGTGATCTTCGCCGCGCGCTCCGGCGTCCAATCGCGCACCGAATCGCGCACCGCCTCCCAACCCGTGGTGTGAGCCGCGACATATTCCTGGCGCACCAGCCCGTCGCGCTCCATCACGTGCAGCATCGCCAGAAAGAGCGCCAGGTCCGTTCCAGGGCGGACCGGCAGGAACAGGTCGGCGTTGCGCGTAATCGGCGTCATGCGCGGGTCGACAACAATCAATTTGCCGCCCCGCTCGCGCATCTGCCATAGATAATGGGTCGTAATCGGCGCGCACTCGGCGGTGTTTGATCCCGCCACCAGCACCACGTCCGCCTTGGCGAGGTCCGTCCATGGATTTGTCGCGCGGTCGATGCCGAACGTGAGCCGGTAAGCGGTGCCCGCCGAAACCATGCACAAACGCCCGTTGTAGTCGATATTCTTCGTGCCGATCCCGACGCGTGCGAATTTGCCGAGCACGTACGCCTTCTCGGTGACCATCGACGCGCCGCCGTAAATCGCGATCGCGTCCGGTCCGTACTTCTCGCGGATCTCCGTGAGGCGCCGGGCCGTAAAATCGAGCGCTTCCGAGTAGGCAACCGGCTTGAAACCCGATTCGGTCCGCAGCAATTGGTGAAGCAGACGGTCCGGATGCGCGCCTTGCAGGTAGCGCTTCACGCCCTTTGGGCAGAGCATCCCCTTGTTGAACGGAAACTCTTCCCAGGGCTCGAAGCCCACCACCTGGTTGTCCCGCACCTTCAGCTGAATCCCGCACTGCATGCCGCAGAACGAGCAATGCGTCTTCACGAGCTTGTCGGGCGGGCGCTCGGCCGCTTTGTCCCATCCTCCAGGAGGCTCGTAGTTTAAGTGAGGACCGTACGCGCGGCTCAGGTCTTCCAGGTCCACAGGCGGCTTAGCCATGTACTTCCCTCCTGATTCTCAGTTGCGCGGTGGCGAGCGTGGCGCGCTTGCACGCCGGGCACAACCCCTGCCATGTTCCCGCCGGACCTTCAATCCGGTAGTCGAAGCCCAACTCCGGCAGCACGCGGTTCAAATCGTCGATCTGCATGCGCGATGCGAAGCGCTCGCCGCAGCGCGCGCAGTTGGCGCCCGGGTCGCGCCCGCCAGCGTCCTGATACAGCTTCACGCCGAGTTGCGCCGGGCGCTGAAAGATGTGGAAGAACTTGCCGAACGGCAGGTACAGCAGCGCGCCCACCACCGTGATCGCGTGCAAAATCGCCAGAAAACCGTAGAACGAGCCGCGGAACCAGAGCGTCGAAGCCGTCAGCGCAAGCCCGGTCACCGAGATTGCGAACAGCATCACGAGCGGCATGAAGTCGGCCGAAAAATCCTGCAGCGTCAGCGCGCCGCGGTCGCGCAGCCTCCGCCATAGCGCCAGCGAGATTCCGCCCAGCACCAGCACCGCCGAGAAATCCAGCCCGTGAAACAGCAGCCAGGATACCGGCGTGTGAAGGCGGAATTCCCCTGCCGGAAAGCCGAACAGATACGTGACGTAGGTCAGTTGATCAGCCGGGCTCGATTCGAATTTGATCCAGCCGAAGACCAGCGGAAACGTGATCGCCACCGCGCTCAGGCATCCCCAGAACAGCAGTTGGTGCATCCACCAACGGAGCCTCGACCGCCGCGCGATGAAGGTCTGCCCCGCGATGTGCGTCACCGCCGTTCCGCCGATCACCGCCAGGCTGCGCGCCAAACCTTCACTCCGCACCAGTTCAAAGCTGCGTTCAAAGAAGCGCCGCGTGGGAGGCTTGTTCAGCCAAACCGCGTAATGGTAGACGATGCCCCAGGTGGCGAAAACCACCGCGAAGGTGTAGATCACCAGCGCCGGGTCGAAGTTCTCGAGGTTCCGCGAGCCGATGACGATCGAAGCCGCCAGCAGCGCCGTCGCCATGCTTGCCCACGCCGCGGCTCGAAGCTGATCGGCCACGGGCGAAGGTTCGGCCGCGCCGCGAGCCTCTTCGACCGCCTTCTGCCGCGGGATGAAGATGGCTCGGTTCATCATCCACATCACCGCCGAAAACAGGGCCAGCAGTCCGAACCCCGGCCAGACGTTGCCCATGCGGTCCCGGAAAAATCCGAGAACCAGGGGAGGGAAGAATCCGCCCAGTCCGCCCATCGCCCCGACCAGTCCGGTAACGGTGGCCGTGTTGCCCGGAAAGAACTGCGGCACCAGTTTGAACACCGCCCCGTTGCCCAGCCCGAGCAGTCCGGCGCAGCCCAGCGCTCCTACCGTGAACGGCACAATGGAAGGCCACATCAGCAGCAGCGCGAACGGCACGATACCGAGAAACACGCCGGACAGCACGCGCGCCCCGCCGATCTTGTCCGACACGGTTCCGCCCACCGGCCGCAGCAGCGTCGCGAGCACCACAAAGCCCGCGGTCCGGAATCCGGCGTCCGCCGGCGTCAGCCCGAATTGATCGCGCAGCAGCGTCGGCAGGTAAATGGAGAAGGCCACAAATCCGCCGAAGGTCAAGAAGTAGAACGCTGACAGCGCCCACGCCAGCCGCTCAGTGGCGAGCACCTTCAGCATCTCGCCGGCGGTGGATGGCTTTCGCGTGACCGGAGCATTCGTGGCGGTGAAATAGAAGACGGCTGCCCATACAACTGAGATCGCGGCCACCCCGTAGAACACCGAGTTGCGTCCGAACGCCGCTCCCACCAGCGGACCCAGAAAGACCGCCGCCGAGTGCCCCATGTTGCCCAGGCCATAAACGCCGAGGGCCGTTCCCTGCTTCTCGGCCGGAAACCACCGGGATACAAATCCGACGCCCACCGCGAACGACGATCCGGCCAGGCCGATGAAAAATGCCGCTCCAATCAGGTTGGGGTAGCCGTGCGCCATCGGGACGAGCACGCAGGCGATCGCCACCAGCAGAAACAGGACCGAGAAAACCGCTCGTCCGCCCAACCGGTCCGTCAACATGCCCATGGGCAGTCGCGCGAGCGCGCCGAGCAGCACCGGCACGGCCACCAGAAACGCCGTGCCCTGTGCGGTCAACCCGAGTTCCTTCCGGAACGCAGGAGCAAAGGCGGAGATCAGTCCCCAGGCTGCGAAACAGATTGCAAAAGATATGGTGCCGAGTGTGAGGTTACGCGACGGGGCGTTCATAAGCTAAGCCGATTCCGGAATATGGACTGCCGGGCGGCGGCGAATGTTACAGCCCGCCTCCCTTACTGGATAAGTATATCCATATAACCGAAATTATGCCAGGCCACACCTCGGCCGTCAGAGTACGACTTCACTTTTGATGCGCAGCGGCGCTTCAGAACCCTGGCTTAAACGTCCAGGTTCCGCACGTCGAGCGCGTTCTCTTCGATGAACCGCCGCCGGTTTTCCACATCCTCGCCCATCAGCGTGGTGAAGATCTCCTCGCATTGGACGAGATCTTCCACCGAGACGCGGAGCAGCGTGCGCCGGTCCGGGTCCATCGTGGTTTCCCACAACTGCGTGTCGTTCATCTCGCCGAGACCCTTGTAACGGGTCACGTCCACCGACCGCGTGCCTTCGCCCTTGATGTAGCCGAGCAGGTCGCGCCATCCGGCGAGCGTCTCGCGATGCGTTTCCTTCACCACCACAAACGGCGGCTTGTTGTAGGAGTTGATGTTGCGGGTGTAGCTTCGCAGCCGCTTGTATTCAGGCTGAGACGCGAGCTCCACGTCGATCGAGCGCGCCGCGTTGGTGTGATCACGGTAGGTGACGCGCCAGCTGTTGTGCTCCTCTTCCTTGCTCATCTCAGCCGGAATCTTCTCGGCTTTGAGCGCTTCGAGCAGCGGCTTGATATGCGACTCGTCAATGAAATCGGCTTTGGTGTCGATCGCCAGCTCCATGCGCGCCAGAATCTCCACCACCCGTGAATCCCGCGTCCGCCGCTCCATCAGCCGGAAAATCTGCTGATACTCATCGAGCAGCGTGAGGAAGTTGCGCAGTTCGGCGCCTTCGATCACCTGCGCCGGTTTGCCGTTCTCGACGCCGATTTCCACCGATAGGTTTTCCGTGGCGCGGCGCAGAATCTCGCGTGTGAACTCTTTTTCGTCCTTGATGTAGCGCTCGCTCTTGCCTTTCTTGATGCGGTAGAGCGGCGGCTGCGCGACAAACACATGCCCGCGGTTGATCAGGTCCTGCATGTGCCGGAAAAAGAACGTCAGCAGCAGCGTGCGGATGTGCGAACCGTCCACGTCGGCGTCGGTCATGATGATGATCTTGCCGTAGCGCAGGCGCGCCGGGTCGAAATCGTCCTTGCCGATTCCCGTCCCGATGGCGGTGATCATGGCGCGAATCTCTTCGTGCCCGAGCATCTTGTCGTAGCGCGCCTTCTCCACGTTCAGGATCTTGCCCTTGAGCGGCAGGATCGCCTGGAAGCGCCGGTCGCGTCCGCTCTTGGCCGTGCCGCCGGCGGACTCGCCCTCCACCAGGTACAGTTCGCACCGGTCCGGATCGCGCTCCTGGCAATCCGCCAGTTTGCCCGGCAGCCCGCCGGAATCGAGCGCCCCTTTGCGCCGCGTCAGGTCGCGAGCCTTGCGCGCCGCTTCCCGCGCCCGAGCCGCGTCGATCGCCTTCGAGACGATCTTCTTCATCACCGCCGGATTCTTATCGAAAAACTCGCCGAGCTTCTCGTTCACCAGTTGCGTGACAAAGCCGCTGATGTCGCTGTTCAGCTTGCCCTTGGTCTGCCCTTCAAACTGCGGTTGCGGCAGTTTCACGCTCACCACCGCCGTCAACCCTTCGCGCACGTCGTCGCCCGTCAGCGACTCCTTCTCTTTAAACAGCCCGCCCGATTGCCCCGCCTGGTTGATCGTCCGCGTCAGCGCGCTGCGGAATCCGCTCAGGTGCGTCCCGCCGTCCACCGTGTTGATGTTGTTGGCGAAGCTGAACACCGTCTCCGAGTAAGCGTCGTTATACTGCAGCGCCACTTCCATCGAGAGAACGCCGCCGTTGGGCATCTCGCGCTCGCCTTCAAAGTGAATCGGCTTCTCATGCAGCACCGACTTGCCTTTGTTCAGGTGCTTGATAAACTCCGCGATGCCGCCCGAAAAATGGAACTCGTGCTCCTTGGGCGGTTCCTCGCGCTCATCGGTCAGCGTAATAGTGATGCCCTTGTTCAAGAACGCCAGCTCGCGCAGCCGCTGCGAGAGCGTGTCGAAGTTGAACTTGGTTGCGTCCATCACCGTCGGGTCCGGCTTGAACGTGATTTTGGTGCCGCGCTTGCGCCCAGCTTTGCCCGTCTGCTCGAGCGGACCCTTGGGAATTCCGCGCGCGTATTCCTGCTCGTAGGTCTTGCCGTCGCGCCAGATTTCGAGTTGCAGGCTCTCCGACAGCGCGTTCACGCAACTCACGCCCACGCCGTGCAGGCCGCCCGAGACTTTGTAGGTGTTCGAGTCGAACTTGCCACCCGCGTGCAGCTTGGTGAGCACGACTTCGGCCGCCGAAACTCCCGATTCGTGCATGTCCACCGGAATGCCGCGCCCGTTGTCCACTACGGTAATCGAGTTGTCGCTCAGAATGGTGACCGAAATCTCGGTGCAGTAGCCCGCCAGCGCCTCGTCAACCGAGTTGTCCACCACTTCGTAAACCAGGTGATGCAAACCGGAATCGCCGGTGGACCCGATATACATCGCGGGCCGCAATCGAACCGCTTCGAGCCCTTCGAGTACTTTGATACTACTCGAATCGTAATTGTCTGGTCCGTTCAAGCGAACCTCTTTCGTAGCCATAGAAATACTTGAAAACCTCGGTCGGCGACCCAACTCAAAAGCGGGGCCCGTGTCATATGCGCATCGGCATCACAACGTAGCGATACGTGTAGTCGGCGGAGTCGCCCGGACGCAGTTCGCCGGCGCTGTTGCCGTCTTTGAAGTGCAGGACCACCTGATCCTGGTTCACCGCGCGTAGAAAGTCGATCAAGTACTGCGCGTTGAACCCGATTTCCACCGCCGCGCCCGCATACTCGGTGGGAACGCTCTCCTCGCTCTCGCCGGTGTCGGAAATCGAGGAGTGGATCTTCATCTCGCCGGGCAACATCTGCACGCGAATCGCCTTCGAGCGCTCGTCGGCGAATTGCGCCACGCGCTCGATGGCGGCGCGAGCCTCCTCGCGCTGCAGCGTCACCGAGTGCGGCTGCTCTTTCGGCAGCACGCGCTCGAAATCCGGGAAGTTGCCGGTGAGCTTGCGGCTCATCAGCAGGCGATCGCCCAACTCGAAAAACAGATGATTATCGTCGCCTGAAAAACTGATCTTGGCGTCGTCTCCCGCCTCGCTCGCCAGCTTCAACAGCTCGCCCATCGCCTTGCGCGGCAGCAGCGCCTTGTACGTTCCGGCCACGCCCGGCAGGTCCACCGCCATCTCCACCATCGACAAACGGTGTCCGTCCGTCGCCACCATGGTGATGCTCTTGGCCTTGAGCACAAGCAGCGCGCCGTTCAGAGTGAAGCGCGACTCCTCGAGCGAAATGGCGAAAATGGTTCTCTGAATCATCGATGTCAGAGCCTTCACCGGGATCTCGGCCAGCACATCCGGCATCACCGGCAGTTCGGGAAAACTCTCCCGGCTCATGCCGGCGATGCGCGTGCGCGAACGTCCGCAAAGCAGGTTGGCCCACTGGTTGTCACCGAGTTTCACCTGCAGGTCGGCATCCGGCAGCAGTCGCACGTAATCGAGCAGCCGCTTGGCCGGAATGGTGCCCGCTCCGGATTTCGAAACCTTCGCCGCGCAGGAGCTGCGGATGCCGAGTTCAAGGTCGGTCGCCGTCAGCACAATGCGGTCGCCGGAGGCCTCAACCAGCACGTTTGAAAGAATCGGAATGGTGGTCTTCTTTTCGACGACCCCTTGAGAAAGGCTGAGTTCCCGGACCAGGTCGCTCTTACTGACGGTGAATTCCATGCGAGATGATTCTCCTCACCGGCACACCTCGAATGCGGGGGATCAGGCGAGGCCGCCGCGGACTTGTCGAATTCTGTCTAAATTATAGCAAAAGCAATCGCTTCGCGCTGCTTTTGACGACCTTAATGCAACCCGTCGATCACGCTGTTCAACAGCTTGTTCAGCTCCGGGTCGGTGTGCCGCAACTGGTCGATTTTCTGCACCGAATGCAGCACCGTGGTGTGATGCTTTCCGCCGAACGCCCGCCCGATTTCCGGCAGTGACGCCTGCGTGAGCTCCTTGGCCAGGTACATGGCGATCTGCCGCGGGTACGCAATCTGCCGGGCGTTGCTTTTCTGCTTCAACTGCGAAGGTGGAAGCCCGAACTTCTCCGCCACGCCGCGCATGATGGCGTCAATCGTGAGCCTGCGCTCGCCCCCGCCCGGAACCAGGTGCTTTAACACCTGCTGCGCCATCGCGAGATTGATCGGCGTCTCCGTTACCGATGAGTAAGCGATCAGCTTCACCAGCGCGCCTTCGAGCTCCCGCACGTTGCTCTTGGTCTTGGTGGCGATGAAAATGCGCACGTCTTCGGGAAGGGTGACTCCCTCCGACAGCGCCTTCTTGTCGAGAATCGCCATCTTGGTTTCAAGGTCCGGCGGCTGTATGTCCACCATCAGCCCCCACTCGAAACGCGAACGCAGTCGCTCCACCAGCCCCGAAATGTTCTTCGGCGCCGAATCGCTCGAAATCACGATCTGCTTCTGGTGGTCGTAAAGCTCGTTGAAGGTGTGGAAAAACTCCTCCTGCGTGCGCTCCTTGCCGCCCAGAATCTGAATGTCGTCCACCAGCAGCACGTCCGCCGAACGATAATGCCTCTGGAACAACGGCATGCGCTCGCTCCGGATGCAGTTGATCATCTCGTTCATGAAGCGCTCGCTCGACGTGTACACAATACGCATCGACCCGCTATGATGCAGCAGCGACCGTCCAATCGCGTGCATCAGGTGCGTCTTGCCCATCCCCACCCCGCCGTAGATAAACAGCGGATTGTAAGACCGCGAAGGCGACTCCGCCACGGCCTTCGCCGCCGCGTGCGCAAACTGGTTGCACGATCCCACCACGAACGAATCGAACGAAAACTTCGGATTGAGCGATGTCGACGGTGGCGCAAACGATAGCGCGTCCGGTCCGGGTTCGGTGTGCGTCGCCGCCGGCACCTCGAAGTGAACGATGCGCGACGCGCCCCCGCACGCCTGCAAACCCTGACGAACCAGATCCGGATACTCCTGTAAGAGCCATTGGCGGGTCGCTTCATCCGGCACCGCCACCCGAATCGCCGACCCGTCGTCCCCGATGCACTCCGTCCTCCCAATCCAGTTCTGGTAGGACTCGAAGCTCAACTTCGATCGCAGGTGATCCTTAACGCGCTCCCATATGTTCATTCGGCGTGATCCATCATGGTTTTACGAATACAACTCTTCCACAACATTTTCACAGCCTGTGAAAATGTACACTTTCAATTCCGCTCTCGGGGGGTTACCGACTGCGGGACTCTCCGTGCCCGACGTGCATTTGTCGAATGCGGAATTCAGTCTAGCACAAAAGCATAGGCCCGGAAGATCCAGCTTAGGGGTTTTTTTGTAGTCTATAGGTAATTGAAAATACATCGGTTATAATCAACTACTGTTGTAGTAAAACATTTCAATGCAACCCTGTTCAACACCACCTCAAAACCCAATTTGACAGCGCCAACCCGCTCTGGCAGAATAGGAGATGCCGCGCAAGCGGGAGTAACTCAGCTGGTAGAGTGCAACCTTGCCAAGGTTGATGTCGCGGGTTCGAATCCCGTCTCCCGCTCCAAAAGCCTTCAACTTAATCGGTCCAACTAAGGCATCATGAGCCAAGATATTCAGTTGGGTTGCATTCTAGTCGAACAGGCCAAGCTAAACGATCTCTGCCGTCGTTATCACGTCCGCGAACTTTCGCTTTTTGGTTCGGCCGCACGGAACGAAATGCGTCCGGACAGCGATCTGGACATACTCGTTGAGTTCTGCCCTCAGGCCCAGACAGATCTGGTCGACTTCGCAGGATTGATGTTGGACCTTTCGCTACTCCTCGGCCGGAAGGTCGATCTGGTCTCGAAGAACGGACTGAAGCCCCTGATTAAGGCCGCGGTGCTGAAAGAGGCCCGTCTGCTCTATGCGGCATGAGCGCCTCTACTTGAGCGCAGTCATCCAGAAACTTGACGTGATTGGCTAAGCTGCCGTGCGCGTCTCGGCTGATCTGACCACCCGCCACCCGAAGTTCCTTGGGTTCATGCGTGGTTCGGTGTTGATTCTGGTTTGGTTTGATGTGCTGCCACGTGCGGTCCTGTCGAGAACTGACGCTTGGCGCCGTTTTCGCCACCCAGATTCCGAAACGAACCTAATTCCCTCGGGAACCGTCTAAACTAAAACCAAAGAAGAGGAGCCTATGCCTAAAGCGACTTTCGCCGCCGGTTGTTTCTGGGGAGTGGAAGAAACCTTCCGCCAAACGCCCGGCGTCCTGAACACCCGCGTCGGCTACATCGGCGGACACACCGTCGACCCCACATATAAAGAAGTCTGCACCGACCGCACCGGTCACGCAGAAGCCGTCGAAGTCGACTACGACCCGAACCAGGTGAGCTACGCCGACCTGCTCCGCGTGTTCTGGGAAAATCACGATCCCACGCAGGTGAACCGCCAGGGTCCCGACGTCGGCACGCAATATCGAAGCGCGATCTTCTATCACACGCCCGAACAGAAGACAGAAGCCGAGTCCTCGCGCGACGCCCTGAACGCCTCCGGTCGTCTCCGCCGTCCGGTGGCGACGGAAATCGTGCCCGCTCCGGAGTTCTACGCGGCCGAAGAATATCATCAGCAGTATCTCGCCAAGCGGGGACTGTCGCATTGTCATTTCTAGTCCGAACGGCCCCTCTGCTCGCTGCCGCGTTCTGCGCCGCCGCTCAGCCGCCGCCCCGCGTCACCACGCCGCGCGTCATCAGCAAAGAGGAACCTTCCTACTCCGAAGAGGCCCGGCGAGCCAAGGTGAACGCGACGGCGTCGGTGCGCTTCTACGTGAACCAGGACGGCATGCCGGAGGACATCAGCATCGTTCGCCCGGCCGGATTCGGTCTCGACGAGGAGGCGGTCCGAGCCGTTTCCGGTTGGAGATTCGAACCCGCCACCCGCGATGGAGCCCCGGTCCGGCAGGTGGCGATTGTCGAAGTCAACTGGAAGCTGCTCGACGAAGCCCGCAACGGCGAAACGGCGCGCCTGTTGATCCAAACGCGGCCCCGCGGCGGAAAGCCCGAACTCCGCTCCGGCGTGATGCCGCCCAAACACGACTCAGCCCCGCATTTCGTCAGCGTTCAGTTTGGAATCTCGCCCGAAGGCCGCACGGAGAACTCCGTCGTGCTCGAGGCCGACGACGCGAAGTGGGCGTCCTCCATCCTGCGCGAACTCGGCAAATGGCGGTTCACTCCCGGCGCGGGTCCTGTTTCGGCCACCCTTGAGATATCCACCGGCTCAGCGCGCGCATCCGGGCAGTTGGTCGAGGTCACGGGCGGCGTTCAGGACTCCTCGCTCCCGGCGCCATCCCTCATCGAGCCCGACGACCGCGCTCACCTGACCGGCTACCCCCGCCTGCTCAACACCGCCTGGCAGCCCGTTCCGGGCGCGCGGTCCTATCTCGTCGAATGGGACTACGCCGAACCAGGCGGCTGGCACTCCGAGGTGTACCAGGCCCCGGGCCTCGCCCGCCCGACTCCCTCCGCTTCGCTCACCATCACATTTGTCGGCGACCAGAGGGGCCGCTGGCGGGTCTGGCCGGTCGGCGCAAAGGGCCGCGGCAACCCCAGCGAATGGCGTACTTTCGACTTCAGCAACCGCTAAATTCTCGCGGCGGTCTGATAGATTGTTGCTAGTGAAAACCGCCATTCTGTTCGCTTTCACCTCCGCGCTTTCATTAACCGCGCAGAACAATACGCTCACGCCGGCCGAAAAGAAATCCGGCTGGATTCTTCTGTTCGACGGCAAGACGACCAACGGCTGGGTGGACCCGTCGAAGAAAACCCCGCCCGGTGACGCCTGGGATATCGACGACGGCTGCCTGCACGCGAGGAAGCGCCCCCGCATCACCGAGGATCTGTTCACCGAACGCAAGTTCCGCGATTTCGAACTCTCCTTTGAATGGCGCATCTCGCCGCGCGGAAACAGCGGCTTGAAGTACCGCATTCAGGACCACCTGTTCGTCTACCCGGTTCAGCTTGGCGAGCGCTTCGAATCGAGCGTCGAACGCTCCTATCTGAAACCCATCCATGAGCGCCCGGAGCGCGGCCAGGATTACGTGGTCGGCTTCGAGTATCAGCTCACCGATGTTGAAAATGCAGACGCGCGCAGCCGTCCCACCCACGCCGCCGGCGCGCTCTACGACATGGTGGCGCCCACCGGCGCCGTGCTCAAACCGGTGGGCGAGTTCAATCAATCGCGCCTCATCGTGAAGGGCAAGCACGTCGAACACTGGCTGAACGGCGTCAAAATCGTCGACTCGAGCCTCGACTCGCCCGAGGCGCTCGCCGGCGTCAACAAGCGTTGGGAATCGGCGCCCCACGTCCGCGACCTGCTCGTCAAACAGCCGGTGGCCGAATGCCCCATCTCGCTTCAGAACCACGGCGACGACGCCTGGTTCCGCAATATCAAAATCCGCCCGCTCAACTAGGCCATGGCGCAGACCGCGGACGTCATCATCATCGGCGGCGGTATCGTCGGCGCGAGCATCGCCTACCATCTCACCGCGGCGGGGTGCCGCAATGTGCTCGTGCTCGAGCGCGAATCACACACCGGGAAAGGCTCAACCGGCAAGAGCATGGGCGGCGTGCGAGCGCAGTTCTCCATGCCGCTCAACATCCGGCTGTCGATGTACTCGATCCCGTTCTTCCGCGACTTCGAGCAGATCACGGGATTCGAGTCCGGCTATCGCGGCCAAGGCTACCTGTTTGTCGCCACCCGGCAGGATCATCTCGACTATCTGCGCGGGAATTACGCCCGGCAGGTGGAAGCCGGACTCAAAACCGTTCAGCTGATGACCCGCGACGATATCGTCCGGATGTCGCCCGAACTTCGCAGCGACGATATCCTGGGCGGCTCGTTCTGCTCGACCGACGGCTTTGTCGACCCCTACAGCGTGATGAACGGTTTCATGGGCTCGGCCGAACGCTCGGGCGCGCGGCTGTTGCGCGACACCGAAGTCACCGGCATCACCCGCGATTCGCGCGGCGTGACCGGAGTCGAAACCAACCACGGATTCATCGCCGGGCGCACCATCGTCAACGCCGCCGGCGCGTGGGCGGGGCTTGTGGCGCGCATGGCCGGAGTCGACCTGCCCGTTGAACCGCTGCGCCGCATGCTGGTCCCCACCGAACCGTTCGACAAAATCGCCCACACATCGCCCATGGTGGTGGACATGGGCAGCGGCTTCCATTACCGCCCGGAGAATCGCGGCCTGCTGCTCGCCTGGTGCGACCCGGACGAAAAGCCCGGCTTCAAAACCGATTTCGACCGCAGCTTCATCGAAAAGATCCTGCTGCGCGGCGTCGAGCGCGTGCCGTGTCTCGAGGAAGTGGAAGTGAACCCGCGCAAGCCCTGGGCGGGACTCTACGAGATGACTCCGGACCACCACCCCGTGCTCGGCGCCGTCGGCGAGGCGCCCGGGCTGTTTCTCGCCAACGGCTTCAGCGGGCACGGCGTGATGCACTCGCCCGCGACCGGAAAAATCCTCTCCGACCTGATCCTTCAGGGAAGCACCGACCTCATCGACGCCGGCGTCCTAGACTTCAACCGCTTCGCCGAAGGCCGCCTGGTCCACGAAACCGCCGTGCTGTGAGGCGGCAACTAGAAACCGTTTTGGGGATTACGGCCGCGCCTGTTCTTTGGGCGTTATGCGAAACAATTTGGTAAGTTTTGTTTGATGGCCGTCGAGTACGACGAGATCGGCATCTGGTCAGAAGTCAAGCTGGCCATCGTGCGCGAGTACGCCGCCGCGTACTCGAGAATAATGGAAGGAACCCGTCGAGAACGCTTTGGCCGGATGCGTTGGATTTACATCGACGCGTACGCCGGTCCCGGCTACCACCTCAGCAAGACAACGGGCGCGACGGTCGAAGGGAGTCCGCTTATCGCGCTCAACACGGAACCACCGTTTCACGAATATCATTTTATTGACACCGACCCTGTCAGAGCGCATCGACTGCGCGCGCTCGCGGGCGATCGCCAGGACGTGTACACGTACACGGAGGACTGCAACACTGTCCTCGTTCGCGACGTCTTCCCGCGCGCGAAGTACAGCGATTACCGCCGAGCCGTCTGCCTGCTCGACCCGTACAACATCAACCTGACTTGGGAGGTGATTGAGGCTGCCGGCCAGTCGAAGTCAATCGAGATCTTCGTGAACTTCATGATCATGGACATCAACCGCAACGCACTCAGGCGGAATCCGTCAAAATCAGTAAAGAGCAAGGTTGAGCAGATGACGCGGTTATGGGGCGACGATTCCTGGTTGGACGCTGGATATGACCAAGTCCCGACGCTTTTTGACGAGGAGGTGCCGGTCAAGGTGTCCAACGAGCGTTTCGCCGAAGCGTTCCGTCAGCGGTTGATCAAGAAGGCAGGATTCAAGCACGTGCCCAAACCCATGCCGATGCGGACAAAGAACAACGCCGTGATTTACTACCTCTACTTCGCGTCACAAAACGACGCGGCGCTGAACATCGTCACGGACATCTTCAAAAAGTATGGGCAACGCTGACAATGGCTGAACACACGACAATCGAGTGGACGGACGCCACATGGAACCCCGTACGGGGCTGCACAAAGATCAGCCCCGGCTGCAAAAACTGCTACGCGGAACGCTTCGCCGAGCGATTCCGCGGCGTCAAAGGACATCCGTTCGAACAAGGATTCGACCTCCGGCTCGTGCCGGCAAAGATCGGCGAGCCACTACGTTGGAGGACACCACAGCGGATCTTCGTGAACAGCATGAGCGACCTGTTTCACAACGAGGTGCCGCTGGAGTACATTAAGGACGTTTTCGACGTGATGAACCGCGCCGACTGGCACCAATACCAAGTCCTCACGAAGCGTGCGGAACGACTCGAAGAGCTCAGCCGCGAGTTGCGGTGGGCTCCGAATATTTGGATGGGCGTCAGCGTAGAGAACCGAGACTACCTCTGGCGAATCGATCATCTCAGGCGCACGAAGGCGCACATCAAATTCCTCTCGATCGAACCATTGATCGGGCCGCTCGGCAAGATCAACCTGCGTGGCATCGATTGGGTCATCACTGGCGGAGAATCAGGACCACGCGCACGACCAATGGATGCGGCATGGGTCCGGGACGTCCGTGACCAATGCGTGCGGGCCGGCGTCTCGTTTTTCTTCAAGCAATGGGGCGGTGTGCAGAAAAAGCGGCACGGCCGCGAGCTAGAAGGACGCACCTGGGACGAGATGCCCGAACTCGTCACGATCTCGTGACACTCTGGCGTGGTCGGCAACAGCAACACATCCGTTCCCACAGTTCCGGTTAAAATGACTCCGGACCACCATCCGGTGCTCGGCGCCGTCGGCGAGGCGCCCGGGCTGTTTCTCGCCAACGGCTTCAGCGGGCACGGCGTGATGCACTCGCCCGCGACCGGAAAAATCCT
>BFBZ01000018.1_pt47 | contig 51276 bp, 39 predicted proteins | sample 1888401 | NCBI WGS metagenome assembly BFBZ01 (sample SAMD00112614, study PRJDB3348) | symbiont metagenome | host: Chara braunii
GCGGCGTCGTTCGGTAGGTTGAGGGCTCATCCTATCATGCGGCCGAACGATCGGCGCAAGCTTCGTTGCGCTGCCAGCAAAAGCGTCATGGTCTGAGACCGATCAYCTCAGATCCGCATCGCGACGCACCCGCTAGAACGTCCCGGCCACCGTCACCCGGAACGTCAGCGGYTCGACYGGATGCAGCACGCGGTCCATCACGCCGGCCTGGCAGACCTGCGCCGGCACCCCCTTCGGCGTCCTGCCGTAGCAATCCTGGTAGAGCTGGTCTGTCGGCAGCAGCGAGCCGTAGCCGTAGGAGATCTGGTTGGCCTTGGTGTTGAGCAGGTTCAGCACGTCGAGCTGGATACGCCAGCCATTGGCGTCGCGGAAGCCGATGCGGCCGTTGAACATGCTGGTGGCGGTTGAACGGAAATAATTGTCCTCGGTCAGCGGCGTCGATCCCAGATAGCGCCAGCGCAGGCCGCCGAACCAGCCGGTCTTCTCGCCGAGCGTGATGCCGGCTGAGGCGATCATCGACGGCGCATTGGGGATGTAGTTGCCCGGCGCATTGCCGCGCAGCACCTCGGCGGGCGCGCCCAACCCGACCAGCTGGGCATAGGTTGCGGCCTGGTCGCTGTCGGTGCCGACGAAGCGCGCATGCGTCATCGCGAGGTCGGCATCGATGTCGATCCAGGACGCCGGCCGGTAGTGATTGGTCAGCTCGAAGCCATAGCGCCGGCTCGGCCGGCTGGCCGCGGTGTCGCCGGCGTCGCCCGAGAACAGGATTTCGGAGTCCTGATTGAGCATGAAGACGCTCAGCGACGAATCGAGCCCCGGAATGATGCGCGTKCGCATGCCGACTTCCGCGCCCTTGGTGCGCACCAGCAGCGGCGAGGAGGCGAGCTTGTTGGTCGGATCCGCCGGGTCCTCGGTGGTGGTCGCGCCGCGCGCGTCGTTGCTGTGCATGCCATAGCCGGCGCCGAGGAAGAATTCGGTYTTGTTGAACGGACCGATYACCATGCGGACCTTCGGGCTGCCGAGGCTGGCCGCGGCATCGCCGGTGTTGTTGCCGTTGTACAGCGAATAGACATGGGTCTGGTAGTAGTCGCCGCGATAGCCGACCGTGGTGCGCAGCCAGTCGGTCCAGCTCACGCTGTTTTCGACATAAAGGCCGACGCTGCCTTCGCCGACCTTGTCGYTGCGGACCGCGCGCAGGAAGCTGCGCTGGTTCGTATAGCTCAAGGCCAATGCGATGTCGTCATAGCGCGTCTGGAGGCCGATCGTCGTYTCCATCGGGCGTCCGGCAAAGCTGCCGTTGAAGGTCCGCGACGCATTGGCGCCGAGCATCAGCCGGTCGTCGTGCTGGTGAAACTGGTCGCCATTGACCGGATCACGCAGCGCATARGTGAAGTTGTTGTAGAGATCGAGCTGGCTCTTCACCACATAGGCGTTGGCYTTCCAGGAGCCGGCATCATCCGTGCCGGCGACGCGGCCGGACAGCGCGAAACGGTTGGTCTTGCCGCCATCGGTCGGATCGAACGCATCGAAGCGGCCGAGATCGCCTGAGGTGATGGCGCGCTCCGGCACCTGGTCGGTCGAGGTCCAGCGGTTCGCATAGGCCATGCCGGTGATCGAGAAGCCGTCGGTGGCCGTGCCCTGCGAGTAGCGCATCAGGCCGTTCAGCTTCTTGGCGTCATCGGGCGTGGTCCACGGCCCGTCATAGCGGCCGGCCTCGCCTGCGATCAGGAGGTGGCCGTCGSCGACATGYACGGAATCCATGCCGAAGAAGCGGCGATAGCCGAAGCTGCCGGCGGTCATCTGCGCGATCGCCTTGGGCACGCTGTCGACCAGTCCAATATGCACGCTGCCGGCCGAGGCGAAATCGCCTTCGTCGGCAAAATAAGGACCCTTGCGCACGTCGACGCGGCCGATCGTCTCCGGCATCAACCAGTTGAGATCGGCATAGCCCTGGCCATGGGCGTGCGTGCGCATATTGACCGGCACGTCGTCGACAGAGAGCGCGAGGTCGGTGCCGTGGTCGAGATTATAGCCGCGCAGGAAATACTGGTTSGCTTTGCCTTCACCGGAGTGCTGGGTGACGATGAGGCCGGGYACGGCCTCGAGCACTTCGCCCGGGCGCGTGGCCGGACGGGCGTTGATCTCCTCGCCGGTGATCACGACCTCGCYCGCCATGCCCTGCGGGCGCGCCGGCCCGGAGCCGACAGCGGGAGCGCCGGACGGTGCCGCTGGAGCTGCGGCCGTGTCCGYTGGCGTCGCCGGAGCAGGCGAGCGCGGCGCGCCAGGCTTCGGCCGTTGCGCCTCGTGCCTGACCTGTGGCTTGGGCTTGGCTGTCCGTTTGGGGGCGTCGACATCGACGGTCGGCAACTCCGCCGGGGGACGCTCGGGATGCGCTTGCGCCTGYTGGACSAATGCTGCCATCAGCACCAAAGCACTTGCCCCACGCCACCACATTGCCGTCACGCCCTCGATCTCGCAACCGGGGCACGCGTCATCATCKGCCGCAAGCCGTCATTGGCCTGAGMCACGCTCGCTTGGATCGCCCCACTGTCGAGTGTTAAAGAACGCTAAGATGACGCCAGTATGATGTCAACGYGCAAACATCATACTGGTGTCGACACTGTTGCCGCCGGGAGACGATCTATGCAGCGCCTGACGATCACGATCGACGACGATCTGCTCGCGGAGGTCGACGACTTCATGGCCCGACGCGGCTACGACAACCGCTCCGAGGCGTTCCGCGATCTGCTGCGCAGCGGCCTGGAGAGCGCCGACAATACGKGTACCGACAGCCGCCAGTGCATCGCGACCTTGAGCTATGTCTATGAYCACGCCGCACGGGAACTGCCGAAGCGGCTGACCCAGGAGGCGCATGATCATTCCGGCCTCGCGCAAGCGACCCTGCACGTCCACATCGACCAGGAGAGCTGCCTCGAGGTCACCGTGCTCAAGGGGGAGCGGCGCGAGGTCAAGGCGTTCGCCGACCACGTCATCGCCGAACGTGGYGTCCGCCACGGCCACGTCGCGCTGATGCCGATCGATGCGGCGGCCGACCACGGGCACGCGCATACGCAKAGCCATTCGCATAGTCACAGCAGCAGCCACAGCCATTCGCATTCCCACGCGACGAAGAGCGGGAAGAAGTAGCCTGGTGGACGATGAGGGGCAGCCTGCCGGCCACACCCTCCGCCGTCGTGCAAGCRCAGGCGGGCATCCAGTACACCGCAGGGCAATCGTACAAGAACATTCGGCCTCGTGTGCCCCTTTGCTTCCACATCGTCGTGGCCGGGCTTGTTCCGGCCATCCACGTCGTCCGGCGTCCYGGGTATGACGTGGATGCCCGGGACAASCCCGGGCATGACGGAATAACTCATTGGCAGTGTTCTCGCCGCTCGTACGATCTCATCGATGTGATCGCCCTGCACAAGCCGCGGCCCAACGATGTCGTCACGACCGTCTCGGACGACTGGATCGCCCGGTCGAACCGGRCGATGACRATGGAGGYGTGASGCAGGGCTGCCCATTCTCCGTCATTGCGAGGAGCGGAGCGACGAAGCAATCCAGAGCTTTCGCTCCGCCCCTGGATCGCGTCGCTTCGCTCGCGATGACGGCTGGGGCCGTGCCTGCGCACCMTAGAAACCCGCTGCGCGCAGAAACTGATTTCGCTTGTCCGACCAAGCTGATTTGCCCTGTCCAGTCCTTCGCGCCAAAATATTCGACTTCCAATTTTCAGAAATTGATGGTTGTCTAACGCCATCCCGCCTCGATCGAAGAGGGACGTTTCGCGGTCGTCACGAGCGTTGGGGGCGGGAAGCGGTGGCCTGTCGGCGCGCAGCGCGCTGCAATCGCGCGCGGACGAACGTGAYCGGCAGGACGGTGAAGTCGCAGGGTCCTGACGTCCCGATGCTGGCGTCAAGTTCGCGGGCAGGTGCTCGGCATCTGCCGCGGGCGACGGTGGCTAAAAGCCCGGACACCGGGGAGACTGCGTATAAATCGTAAGCCCATCGCGCGGGGAGGCCGGGTGATCTCGGCCGGACCTGTGGTACCTGCCGCCTGCATTTTTTGTCCGCAGGCGGGCCACGGGCGCGGTCAGCGCCCGGCCTTCCCTGCACCCTCCGGATGATCAGAGGGTGATCCGATCGCAAAGCTCGGACGTCAACCGTCGCGAGAAGGAAAGTGCATGTCCGACGCGAGCGATGTCATTGCCCCATTCAGGTGTTCACGCGCCGCGCCGTCAGCCTTTGACGCCATAATTGGCGAGGAACATCCGAACCGCGCTCGCCACCACCTTGCTGATGCGTTCGGGCGAGGGGGCCGGCTCGGCCTGGAAGATGAAGGGCAGGAACAAGGTCGCCTGGCACATCAGGTGGAATTGCGATGCCGCGAGCTGGCAATCGTCGATGGCCAGTTGCCCTGCCTCGACCCGGCCGCGCAAATAGGTGGTCAGGCAATTGATGGTGCCTTCGAGCACGCGGTCATAGTAGCGGCGTCCGACATCCGGCATGCGCTCGGCGATCGCCATCACGGTGCGGATCGCGGATCCGCCGCCCGGCCGGCACACCAGCGCGATATAGGCTTCGCCGAAGCCGGTCAGATTGGTCGCGATATCGCGATCGGGATCGAAGCTGAACAGCACAGCGGTGCGCGTCTCTTCCTCGACGATCGCTTCGAACAAGGCGGTCTTGTCGGTGAAGTAGACATACAGGGTGCCCTTGGAGACACCCGCCGCGCGGGCGATCTCACCCATGCTGGCGCCATCGAAGCCCAGCTCCATGAAGACCTCGCGCGCCCCGTCCAGGATCTGCCGCCGTTTCGACGTGTCCTCGTCCTGCGGCGCATGGGTGGTATTCTGATCGACCTCAATCATTGGTTTAGGCTGTTCCCGAAGAATCCGAGTGCGGCAACCTCACAAAAGGGGCTGAGCGGATATGTTGCGGTCGCGAAGATATAAATTGACCGAACGGTTCGGTCAATGATAGATGTCGAATGACCGAACGGTTCGGTCGGAATTCTATGGGGCCGATTGGCTCCGCTGTGACGGGTGGGAGTCGCTGATGGCTGCTGCGAGAGAACAGGCGGTGCGGGCACGCCGTCCGGATGCTGAGGAAGCGCCGGACCAGGGACAGCCTGCCACAGCCCGTCCCCAGGCCAGCGAGCCGGCGCAGCACAAGGCTGCTGAAACGCGGACAAATGACGTCAAGGCTGGCGAGGCCGGTACCAAGGAGGCTGATATCAAGGCCGACTCCGTCGCCGAGGCGCCGCTCGAACGGCCGCCGGCCGGGGCGCCCGCCGGGCAGAAGCCGCCGGCCAGCACCGCAGCGCCGAAATCCGGCAAGCGCAAGCGCGTGCTCACAGGCGTCGGCCTGCTGTTGGCGCTCGCCGCCGCCGGCTATGCCACGCATTATTTCATTGTCGGCCGCTTCATGGTCTCGACCGATGACTCCTATGTCCGCGCCAACAACACGATGCTTGGCGCCCGCGTGTCCGGTCATATCCAGGAGATCGTGCCGCGCGACAATTCGGTGGTCCGCAAGGGCGACGTGATCTTCCGCATCGATGACGGCGACTACAAGATCGCGGTCGACGCAGCGCGCAGCAAGATCGCGACCCAGGAGGCGACGATCGCGCGCATCGGCCGGCAGGTCGCCGCGCAGCAGAGCGCCGTCGAGCAGGCGCAGGCCAATCTGACCTCGTCCGAAGCCGCAATGAAGCGCGCCGGTCTCGACTATGAGCGCCAGCAGGCGCTGAGCAGCAAGGGTTTTGCCTCGCATGCGACGTTCGAACAGTCGGAAGCCGCGCGCGACCAGRGCATGGCCGCAGTCCGCGCCGCGCGCGCCGCGTTCGACGCCGCGCGCGACAATGTCGAGGTGACCAAGGCGCAGCAGGTCGAGGCCCAGGCGCAGCTTGCCGAGTTGAAGACGTCGCTGGCCAAGGCCGAGCGCGACCTCGAATTTGCCACCGTGCGTGCACCGGTCGACGGCACGTTTTCCAACCGCCTCGTCAACACCGGCGACTTCGTCGCGGTGGGCCAGCGGCTCGGCAACGTGGTGCCGCTCGACGACGTCTTCATCGATGCCAATTTCAAGGAAACCCAGCTCAAGCGGATCCGTCCGGGCCAGCCGGTGACGATCAAGGTCGACGCCTATGGCGCTCGCGGCTTCAAGGGCGTGGTCGACAGCATCTCGCCGGCCGCGGGCTCGGTGTTTACCCTGCTGCCGCCGGACAACGCGACCGGCAACTTCACCAAGATCGTGCAGCGGTTGCCGGTGCGCATCCGTGTGCCGAAGGAGGTGGCGCGGCAGAACCTGCTGCGCGCCGGCATGTCGGTCTACGTCACCGTCGACACCACCGACGGCGCCAAGGATGCCGACACCGACGCCGACCTCGACGCGCCCGCGACGGTGCAGGGGAAGTAGTTCGATCGATCTGACGATGAGATTGGTAATCCTGCCCCGAGCTGAGTTCACCTCTCCCCACCGGGGAGAGGTCGGATTGCATCGAAGATACAATCCGGGTGAGGGGACTCTCTCCTATCTTGACACCGTACCCCCTCACCCCAGCCCTCTCCCCACGGGAGAGGGAGCAGACTGCCGCTGGGGTTAGCAGGATCGAACACAGCCATGGCCACCGCAACGACAGCCGATCCCACCATGAGCGCGCCGGCGGCGGCGTCGGACCGCATCGCGCCGCGGCGGCTGATTGCGTTCCTGATCATGGTGTTCGGCATGTTCATGTCGATCCTCGACATCCAGATCGTGTCGGCCTCGCTCAGCGAGATCCAGGCCGGATTGTCGGCGAGCTCGAGCGAAGTGTCCTGGGTCCAGACCGCTTATCTGATCGCCGAGGTGATCGCGATTCCGTTGTCGGGCTTCCTGTCGCGCGCGCTCGGCACGCGGCTGTTGTTTGCGATCTCGGCCGCCGGCTTCACCATCTCCAGCTTCCTGTGCGGCTTCGCCTCGTCGATCGAGCAGATGATCCTGTGGCGCGCGATCCAGGGCTTTCTCGGCGCCGGCATGATCCCGACCGTGTTCGCCTCGGCCTACACGGTGTTTCCGCGCTCCAAGTTCCACATCGTCGGTCCGATCATCGGCCTGGTCGCGACGCTCGCGCCGACCATCGGCCCGACCGTCGGCGGCTACATCACCGATGCGATGTCGTGGCACTGGCTGTTCTTCATCAATATCCCGCCGGGCGTCATGATCACGATCGGCGTGCTGGCACTGGTCGATTTCGACGAGCCGCATTTCGAGCTGCTCGAACGCTTCGACTGGTGGGGCCTGCTGTTCATGGCCGGCTTCCTCGGTTCACTGGAATATGTGCTGGAGGAGGGGCCGCAACATGAATGGCTGCAGGAGACCTCGGTGGCGGTCTTCGCCGTGGTCTGTGCGGTGTCGGCGGTGTGCTTCTTCTGGCGCGTGCTGACGGTGGATGAGCCGATCGTCGATCTCGGCGCGTTCACCGACCGCAATTTCGCGGTCGGCTGCCTGTTGCAGTTCTGCGTCGGCATCGGCCTCTACGGCCTGACCTACATCTATCCGCGCTATCTCGCCGAGGTGCGCGGCTACAGCGCGCTGATGATCGGCGAGACCATGTTCGTCTCCGGCGTCACCATGTTCCTGATGGCGCCAGTGGTCGGCCGTCTGATGGTGAAGATCGACATGCGGCTGATCATCGCGTTCGGCCTGATCATTTTCGCGATCGGCTCCTATCAGATGACCGGGATCACCCGTGACTATGATTTCTGGGAGCTGTTTCTGCCGCAGGTGCTGCGCGGCGTCGGCATGATGTGCGCGATGGTGCCGACCAACAACATTGCACTTGGTACGCTTGCGCCCGATCGCGTCAARAACGCTTCCGGCCTGTTCAACCTGATGCGCAATCTCGGCGGCGCCGTCGGCCTCGCCGTGATCAACCAGGTGCTGAACGACCGTACCGATCTGCATATTTCCCGCCTGCATGAGCGGGTGAACTGGGGCAATGCGACCGCCGTCGAGACGCTGAACATGCTGCAGCAGAAGCTGCAGGGCATGGGCGACTCGGCGCTGATGGCCATGAAGCAGCTGTCGCAGATCGTGCATCGCCAGGCCGTGGTGATGGGCTATGGCGACGCCTTCTTCATGCTGACCTGCTTCTATATCGCGCTCAGCTTCATGGTGCTGCTGCTCAACAAGCCGAGCTCGCCGATGGCCGCAGGCGGCGACGCGCACTGACCTCGCGCTCGCGCGCTGCGCGCGGGTTGCCAAATCATACCGTCGGTGGTAAGAAATAAGAATTGTCGCTCGARCCGGGGAGATTTGCATGACAACATCGCATCTGCAGATCGCATGCACCCGGTCGATGCTCGCGCTTTCGACGSCTGTGCTCACAACGTCTGTGCTGACGATGCCAGCKCGTTCGATGCCCGTGCTGATGTTCCGCCGCTCGATTTGAGCGCCGCCGYCCTTCTCTCAACCTGATTCATCATTCGCAGACCGCGCGCGTTGCCGCGTCTGCTTCATTTGGAGCCGGCTGGCGCTGCGGGCGCGGCCGGATGAAGCCATGACCATCCAAGTCTCCGGCCTGAAGGCCGACAAGCGCCCCGCCGCGATCCGCGTCGTGATCCCGTTCGTGACCCGCCATTGGCTGCAGCAGCCGCGCATGACCTTGGGCATCGCCGTGGCGCTGCTCGGCGCCACCGCCGCCGACCTGTTCATGCCGCTGTTCTCGGGCCAGCTGGTCGATGCGCTGACCCTGGGTCCAGGCAATGCCGACGCGCGGCACAGTGCGCTGGTCTCGTTCGGCGCCATCGTCGCGCTCGGCTTCGCCTCGATCGTGCTGCGGCTGTCCGGGCTGCAGCTGATCGTGCCGTTCACATTGCGCATCATGTCGGACGTGGCGCGCGACGCCTTCGTGCGCGTGCAGCGCTTCTCGACCGACTGGCACGCCAACAGCTTCGCCGGCTCCACGGTGCGCAAGATCACCAGGGGCATGTGGGCGCTCGACCTCTACAACGACACCATCCTGCTGGCATTGCTGCCGTCCCTGTCGGTGCTGCTGGGCTCGATGGTGCTGCTCGGCCTGCATTGGGGGGCGCTGGGCGGGGTCATTGCGCTGGGCGCGGTGGTCTATGTGGCGATGACGGTCGCGTTCTCGACCCGCTACATCGCGCCGGCCGCGCGCATTTCCAATGCCTGGGACACCAAGGTCGGCGGCACCCTGGCGGACGCACTGAGCTGCAACGCCGTGGTCAAGTCGTTCGGCGCCGAGGCGCGGGAAGACGGCCGGCTGATGCGCGTCGTCAGCCGCTGGCGGCGGCGCGTCAACCGCACCTGGCTGCGCTACAACACGACGGCGGCCGTGCARCTCGGCGTGCTGTTGTGCCTGCGCTCCGCGGTGATCGGCGGCGCCGTGCTGYTGTGGATGGCGGGCAAGGCGTCGCCCGGCGACGTCACCTATGTGCTGACGAGCTACTACGTCATCCATGCTTACTTGCGTGACGTCGGCATGCACATCAACAACCTGCAGCGMGCGGTCAACGACATGGACGAGCTGGTGGCCATCCATGGCGAGCCGATCGGCATCGTCGATGCCGCGGATGCCAAGCCGATCGCGGTGACCGGCGGGCACATCGTGTTCGACGCGGTGACGTTCCACTATGGCGGCCATCGTACCGCGCTTTACGACCGGCTGTCGGTGGACATCCGGCCGGGCGAGCGGATTGGCCTCGTCGGGCGCTCCGGCTCCGGCAAGACGACCTTCGTCAAGCTGGTGCAGCGGCTGTACGACGTCAGCGGCGGCCGGATCCTGATCGACGGGCAGGACATCGCCCATGCCAAGCAGGATTCGCTGCGCAGCCAGATTGCGATCGTGCAGCAGGAGCCGATCCTGTTCCACCGCTCGCTGGCCGAGAACATCGCTTATGGCCGGCCCGGCGYCAGCCKGRCCGAGATCGAACAGGCGGCGCGGCTTGCGAACGCGCATGAGTTCATCATGCGCCTGCCGAAGGGCTATGGCACGCTGGTCGGCGAGCGCGGYGTCAAGCTGTCGGGCGGCGAGCGGCAGCGGGTGGCGCTGGCGCGGGCGTTCCTGGCCGATGCGCGGGTGCTGATCCTGGACGAGGCGACCTCGAGCCTCGATTCGGAATCGGAGGCGCTGATCCAGGAGGCGATGGAACGGCTGATGAAAGGCAGGACCGCGATCGTGATCGCGCATCGTCTGGCGACGGTGCGCAGCCTCGACCGCATCCTGGTGTTCGACCGCGGCCGCATCGTCGAGCAGGGCAATCATGCSACGCTCGTCGGCAAGCCTGGCGGACTCTATCGCAGCCTGTTCGAGCGCCAGGCCACCGAATTCGGCCAGCTCTCGGCTGCGGGTTAGCGGAAATGGTGAGGGGCCCGGCGCTGGTGCGCCGAGCCCCTCATGAACATATCAGCCGGCCTGTAAGCCGGGTTCTGTAGGGCACCGTGATGCTTGCGCATGACGATACGTGACGGCCATTCCTCTGGGATCGCGCTTGCGCGCGACCTCGGGCAACCTACCCGGACGGCGAGCCTGACATCGCTCCCGCGGACGTCATCGCCTTGGCATCATCTGCCTTGGCGATTGTCTCCGCGTGGCCGTCCCTATTCGGTTTTGCTCCCGGTGGGGTTTACCATGCCGGTTCCGTTGCCGGCCCCGCGGTGCGCTCTTACCGCACCTTTTCACCCTTACTCGCCTCCCTTTCGGGAGGAAGCGGTTCGTTCTCTGTGGCACTGTCCCTGGGGTCGCCCCCGCCGGACGTTATCCGGCACCGCATGTCGATGGAGCCCGGACTTTCCTCCCCGGCGGCCTTTCGGCACCTGCCGGAGCGGCCGTCCGGCCGACTGACGCGGCCTGAATGGAGCTTCCCGGCCAGTACGTCAAGCCATCGCCGCGCAGGAAAAATATTATCCTCGGGGTGTCGTTCCGTGTCCGAGCCGTTCGACTGGATGTCGGCAGTCCAGCCGAACAAGGGAGCAAGTCGATGCAATATCTGCTGATGATCTATTTGAACGAGGTCGAATACGCGAAGATGGAGAAGGAGGCCGAGGGCAAGATGCTGGCGGAATATCAGACCTTCACGCAGTCGATCATCGCGAGCGGCAACTACAAGGGCGGCGACCGGCTGCAGCCGACGACGACATCGACGACGGTGCGGGTGCGCGACGGCAAGATCCTGACGACGGATGGGCCGTTCGCCGAGACCCGCGAGCAGCTCGGCGGTTACTACATGATCGAAGCCAATAATCTGGACGAGGCGATCGGGATCGCGGCCCGCATTCCGGGTGCCAGGCTGGGGTCGATCGAGGTCCGGCCGGTCTGGCAGTACRATCATTGATGCCAGCGTGCGGCCGGCGCGAGTGTCAGCGATGACGCCTGAGGCGATCGACAAGGTGTTCCGCGACGAGGCCGGCCGCGCGCTCGCGACCTTGATCAGGCTGGTCGGTGACTTCGAACTGGCCGAGGACGCGTTGCAGGATGCGTTCGCGGCGGCGCTGCTCAATTGGCGAGGGGCAGGGGCCCATGCCAATCCGCGCGCGTGGCTGGTCAATGTGGCGCGCAACAAGGCGATCGATCGGATCCGGCGCCAGCGCAACTTTCGCGCCAAGGAAGCCGAGATCGTCCATGCAATCGAGCGCGACGCCGTCAGCGACGAGGCGGCCGCCACGCCAAACGATCTCGACGACGACATGCTGCGGCTGATCTTCACCTGTTGCCATCCGTCCTTCGCGCCGGAGGTGCAGGTGGCGCTCACGTTGCGCACGGTCTGCGGACTGACCACGGCCGAGGTCGCACGTGCCTTCCTCGCCAGCGAGGAAGCGATGGCGCAGCGCCTGCTGCGTGCCAAACAGAAGATCCGCCTCGCCGGCATTCCCTACGAGGTGCCCGGACGCCAYGCCCTGGAAGAGCGTCTGCGCGGCGTGCTGACCGTGATCTATCTGGTGTTCACGGAAGGCTACCTGGCGACCTCCGGACCGGAACTGATCCGCCACGATCTTGCGCGCGAGGCGATCCGGCTYGGCCGGCTCGTTCTCGGCCTGATGCCGGAGGCGCCCGACATCAAAGGCCTGCTGGCCTTGATGCTGCTCCACGATGCGCGCCGTGCCGGACGGACCGATGCGTCCGGAGACATCGTCCTCCTRGAGGAGCAGGATCGGTCGCTGTGGAACAGYGAGCAGATCGCCGAAGGTCTTGMCCTTGTCGAACAGGCGCTTGGTGTCAGGGGACGGCCGCAGCCTTATACGGTCCAGGCCGCGATCGCCGCGCTCCACGCCCAGGCGCAGAGCTATCACGACACGGATTGGCGCCAGATCGTCGGCCTCTATGAGGTCCTGCTGCGGATTGCGCCGTCGCCGGTGATCGAACTCAATCACGCGGCCGCWGTCTCGATGGTCGACGGCCCCGCGCGGGCACTCGCGCTGGTCGAGTCGCTCGCCGCTCGGGGCGGCTTGCGGCAGTACGACCTGTTGCCGGCCGTGCGCGCGGACCTGTTGCGGCGACTCGATCGGCGCGAGGAGGCCCGTTCAGCCTACCGCGCGGCGCGGGATTCGACGCAGCTGGAGCCGCTCAAGCGGCTTTATGCCCGCCGCCTTGTCGAACTGGATGCGGGCGCCTGATCRSTCAGACGCGCGTTGCCGGTTCCTCYGCCGGCAAGCTCGTCAGCAGCGCATGCAGGGTCCACAGMGTCGAGCGGTCGGCGATGCCGTCGATCCGCTCGGGSCGGAAATGACGCTGGAACGCGGTGACGACGTCCATGGTGATGCCGTCAAACTTGCCGGTGATCGGCACGCCATAGCCATATTTGGCGAGCGCCTTCTGCAGGCCCCTGACGTCATCGCCGATGCTGCCGAGCTTCAGCGTCTCGCCCTTGGTGATCGCCGCCGGCTGCACCCAATGGCCGACCCCCGAATTGGCCAGCGAGTGCCAAGGGAATTTCTCGCCCGGATCYTTCTTGCGCGACGGCGCGACGTCGGAATGACCGAGAATGCGRTGCGCTGGGACGTTGCGGCGGAGCATGATGCCCCGGCACAGCGCAATCACCGCCGCGATCTGCCGCGGCGGAAAGTCCGGGTAGCCCCAATCATGGCCGCGATTGACAATCTCGACGCCGATCGAGCAGGAGTTGATGTCCTCGTCTCCGCCCCAGGACGAGAGACCGGCATGCCAGGCGCGCATCGCCTCCGGSACGCACTGCACGATTCGCCCGTCYTCCAGCACGATGTARTGCGCGGAGACCTCGCTGCCGGCGGTGCACAGCTTGGTGATCGCGCCCTCCACGTCCGGCATCCCGGTATAATGGAGGATGACCATGTCCGGCTGTCGGCCACCTTTGCGCTCACCGAAATTTGCGGAGGGGATGACGTCGGATGCAATCGACGAGTCCGGGGTGAAGAGCGGCAGCTCAGCACAGCCCTTGGGGATCGGCAGCGCGCGTGGACGATTCGATTCGGGCTTGTCGGTTGAATTCGGCATGACGCACTCGAAGCGGCTGGCGACGGCAAATGGCTCAAATCGAATATGGGCACGCACTACTCTTTTGCATCTCCCAACCGCAATCGAAATCGCATCTACCCGATTGCTGCGAGCAACCTCATGCATTGCCGGAGGTCGCCCATGAGCTGGTCGCGTCCGAGGAGAAGTGCCTAATATCCGCCACAGACCATCAACGGTTTGTTAACGCTGAACGCCGTTACTGAGCGGTGAAGAGCCAAGCCGGCTTTCGGGACGGCCAGCCGCCACGATGCAAGGTCCTGCACGGCAGATCACGATGGAAAGCGGTTCCTGGCCCAGCCAGCGCCGCGTGATCGCCGCCGGGCCGAGGCCCCGGTCCCCGGCACAGCTGCGTTGTGTCGGCGATACCGAGCCGTCGCGGTGGATGGCTGACCAACCCGAGAGATGGCTTGGCGAGTTGAAGGGGCGCGAGGATCGAAGGCGCGATGGGCTCGCAGCCGACCAAAGCCAATCTGACCCAGCGGCATCCTCGCGGAGCGTCCGCGTGAGCACGGCTGACCCGCGACACGTCCCGGTGCTTGGTCCGGAGGCGGTGGCCATGCTCGCTCCGCGCGAGGGCGGAACCTATATCGATGCGACCTTCGGCGCGGGCGGATACACCCGGTTGATTCTGCAGTCCCCGGGAACGCGGGTGATCGGGATTGACCGCGACAGCACGGCGATCGCCGGCGGCGCCGCGCTCGTCGCGGAGGCCGGCGCTCGCCTCACGCTGGTCGAGAACCGCTTCTCGGCGATCGCCSACATCTGTGCATCGCTCGGGTTGTCCCAAGTTGACGGCATTGTGATGGATGTCGGCGTCTCGTCGATGCAGCTCGATTCCGCCGCGCGGGGCTTCTCCTTCCGCTTCGATGGCCCGCTCGACATGCGGATGGGGGAGACCGGACCGACCGCTGCTGACGTCGTGGCGCAGGCCGCCGAAMGCGATCTGGCGGACATCATCTATATCTTCGGCGAAGAGCGCCACTCGCGTGCTGTGGCTCGCGCCATCGTCGCTGCGCGCAAGGAGCAGCCGATCACGACYACGCGGCAACTGGCCGACATCGTCGCGCGCGTGGTGAGATCGAAGCCGGGCGATATTCATCCGGCGACACGGACGTTCCAGGGCCTGCGCATTCTCGTCAATGAAGAGCTCGACGAACTGGAGCAGGCCTTGTCGGCGGCCGAGCAGGTGTTGGCTCCGGGCGGCCGGCTGGCTGTCGTCTCGTTCCATTCGCTCGAAGATCGGATCGTCAAGACCTTCCTGGCTGAACGGAGCARGACCGGTGGCGGCTCGCGCCATCTGCCCGAGATCGCCCAGGAGACGCCGACCTTTCAACTGCTCAACCGCAAGCCGGTCGTGGCCGATCAGAGCGAAATCGAGGCCAATCCGCGTGCACGCTCGGCCAAGCTGCGCGGCGCCGAGCGCACCGCAGCGCCGGCCCGCCTCCCGCCTGCTTCGTCATCTTGGCCGCGCTTGGCCGACGTCCTGCGAGGAGGGTAACGCATGCGCCTCCTCCATCTGGTCGTGATCTGCTCGCTGATCTTCGCCGCCGCCTATGTCTATCGCATCAAGATGGAATCGACTGCGCGTGTCGAGCGCGTGCTGCARCTGCGGGCCGAGATCCGCGAGCAGCGCGAGGCCATCGCGATCCTGCGYTCGGAATGGGCCAAGCTCGACGCTCCCCTGCGGCTGCAAGGATTGGTCGAGCGCCACCTGCCGTTGAAGCCGCTCAACGCCACGCAATATGACAGCCTCAAGAACCTGCCGGAGCGGCCGCCCCGGTTCGCCCGTTCCGACAATCCCGATCCGATCGGATCMATGATCGATACGATCGACGCGATCAACGATGAGCCCCCTGTGACCGGGTCGGTGCGTCCTCCGGAGGATCAGCAATGACCGATCAGCTTCGGCCTCACGTCAAGCCGCAGGAGCCCTGGCGGCAGCGATTGATCCGCACGCTGCTGTATGGGCGCGATGTCGATCGCACCGCCAAGGCGCGTGCGCGAATTGGTCTCGCGATCATCGCCTTTGCCGCCGTCTATGCGATCATCGGCGGRCGGCTGGTGATGTTCGCGGTTGGTGCCGATGGTCCGACCGCGCGGCGGGCCGCGCAGCAGGACGCCATCGCCACCGCACGGCCCGATATCGTCGATCGCAACGGCGCCGTGCTCGCCACCGACGTGAAGACGCCGAGCCTGTTCGCCGAGCCGCGCCGCCTCATCGACAAGGACGAGGCGATCGAGCTTCTGACCGCGACGTTGCCGGACCTCGATACAAGCGAGGTGCGCGAGCGCTTGATGTCACGCAAGGGCTTCGTCTGGCTGAAGCGCGAGATGTCGCCGAAGCAGCAGCAGGACATTCACCGCCTTGGCCTGCCGGGCGTCGGTTTCCTGCGCGAGAACAAGCGCGTTTATCCAACCGGCAACGAGGTTGCRCATCTGATCGGCCTGGTGAACATCGACAACCAGGGCATCGCCGGTATGGAGAAGTGGCTCGACAATCAGGGCCTCGCCGACCTGCACCGCGCTGGCTTTGCTACCGATCGGCTGCAACGCCCGATCGAGCTGTCGGTCGATCTGCGCGTCGAGCATGCGCTGCGCGACGAACTGCTCAAAGCCAAGGAGAAGTTCAAGACCAAGGCGGCTTCCGGCCTCGTCGTCAATGTCAGGACCGGCGAGATCGTTGCCATGGTGTCGCTGCCGGATTTTGATCCGAACAGCCCGAAGGAAGCGCATGATCCAGATCGGATCAACCGCCTGACMACTGGCGTGTATGAGATGGGATCGACCTTCAAGGCCTTCACTCTGGCGATGGCGCTCGACACCGGCAAATATGATCTCAACTCGCTCTGGGATGCACGCGGGCCGCTGCATTACGGCAAGTTCGCGATCCATGACGATGAGCCCAAGGGCCGCTTTCTCAGCATGAAGGAAGTGTTCTACTTCTCSTCCAATGTCGGCGCTGCCAGGATCGCGTTGACGCAGGGCGTGGAGGCGCACAAGGCGTTCCTGCGCAAGATGGGTCAGTTCGACCGGCTGCGCACCGAACTGCCGGAGAGCGCCTCGCCGATCCTGCCGAAGCGCTGGGCTGAGTTGAACACGGTCACGATCGCGTTCGGTCACGGCATGGCGGTGGCGCCGTTGCAGGGCGTGATGGGCGTCAGCGCGCTGGTCAATGGTGGCCTCTTGATCCCGCCGACCTTCATGAAGCGCACGGAAGAGGAGGCGATGGCGCTGGCCAAGCGCGTCATCAAGCCGGAAACCTCCGAGAAGATGCGCTATCTGATGCGCCTCAATGCCGAGGTCGGCACCGCGCGAAAGGCCGACGTCAAGGGCTATTATATCGGCGGCAAGACCGGCACGGCCGAGAAGGTGATCAATGGTCGCTACGCCAAAAAGAAGGTGCTGACCCTGTTCACCGCGGTGATCCCGGCGGACAAGCCGCGGTACCAGCTTCTGATCATGCTGGACGAGCCCCAGCCGCTGAAGGAAACCTACGGCTTCATCACCTCCGGCTGGAACGCGGTGCCGACCGCCGGCAACGTGATCGCCCGGATCGGGCCGCTGCTCGGTATCGAGCCCCGCTTCGACCTGCCGCCGTCCGACCGCCAAATTCTTGCGGCATCGCGCCTGACACAGTAAGCCGTCGTCGAATTGCTGGCTTTGACGCCGCCGCCCGCAGGGGGCGGGGCGGAACTGGTGCGGGACCAGGATGAAACTCCACGATCTTCTCGGCGATGCGGCTGGGCGCGACCCGGAGATCGCCGCCGTCGACGTCTCCGGCTTGGCCGTTGACAGCCGCGCGGTCCGGCCCGGCGATCTGTTCTTCGCGCTGTCCGGAGCGAAGACCGATGGCGCCCGCTTCATCGCTGCGGCCATTGCGGCCGGCGCGATCGCCGTGGCCGGCGGGTCTCCGCCTGGCACGGCGCTGTCCGTACCTTATGTTGAGCTGCCTAACCCGCGGCTGGCGCTGGCGATGGCCGCAGCGCGGTTCTATCCGCGCCAGCCGGCGACGATCGCCGCCGTGACTGGGACCAGCGGCAAGACCTCGGTCGCGGCCTTCACGCGGCAGATCTGGCAGAAGCTCGGTCACAGCTCGGCCAGCATCGGTACGGTCGGCCTGGTGTCGGACAAGCGCACGGTCTACGGCTCGCTGACCACGCCCGATCCGATCGCGCTGCACCGGCAGATCGATGAGATCACGCAGGACGGCGTCACCCATCTGGCCTTCGAGGCGTCGTCGCACGGGCTCGACCAATATCGCCTCGACGGTGTTCGGGTCTCGGCCGGCGGGTTCACCAATCTCTCGCGCGATCACATGGATTATCACCCCGACCTCGCGCATTATCTCAACGCCAAGCTGAGGCTGTTTCGCGATCTCGTGCCCCCCGGCGGTGCTGCGGTGATCTCGGCCGATCATGAATGCTCGGCGGATGTCATGGCCGCGGCACAAGCGCGCGATCTTCGCCTGATGACCGTTGGCACGCATGGCGATGGCGCGGGGGCGGGCATCCGGCTCGTCGCCGCAGCCATCGATGGCTTCGCCCAGCAGCTCCAGCTCCAGCATTGCGGTCGCATGTACACGATCCGCCTGCCGCTGGTCGGCGCGTTCCAGGTCGAAAATGCGCTGGTCGCGGCGGGACTCGCGATCGGCACCGGCAGCGATCCGCAGGCCGTGTTCGAGGCGCTGGAGACGCTTGAAGGCGCCAAGGGCCGGCTCGAACTGGTCGGCGAGCACAATGGCGCGCCCATCTTCATCGACTACGCGCACAAGCCGGATGCGCTGGCCAAGGCKTTGCAGGCGCTGCGGCCCTATGCCGCGCGAMAGCTCGTTGTCGTGTTTGGCGCCGGCGGCGACCGTGATACCGGCAAGCGGCCTTTGATGGGCGCTATCGCTGCCGCCGAGGCCGATCGCGTGATCGTCACCGACGACAATCCGCGCAGCGAGGATCCGGCMGCGATCCGGGCCGCGATCTTGGCTGCCGCGCCCGGTGCGCGCGAGATCGGCGACCGCGCCGAGGCGATCAAGGTCGCGATCGGCGAATTGCAGCCTGGCGACGCCCTCGTAATTGCCGGCAAGGGGCATGAGGTCGGGCAGATCATCGGCGGCACCACCCTGCATTTCAGCGATCATGAAGCGGTCGCGGACGCATTGGCAGCGAGGGCATCATGACGAAGGCGCTGTGGACGGTGGCYGAGGTKGCGCGCGCGCTCGGCCTTGCCGGCGATTATCCGGAGACGCCRATCGATCTCGTGACGCARGACAGCCGCGCGGTGAAGCCCGGCAGCCTGTTCGTTGCGCTGAGCGGCACGCCGAGCGGGGGGTTCGTCTCGAGCTTCGCCTCCAGCCGCGACGGCTGGGAATTTGCGGCCAATGCCGAGCAGGCCGGTGCGGTCGCGATGATCGTTCCGCACCGAATCGACGGCATCAGCGTTCCGCAATTGGTGGTGCCGGACACGTTGATCGACGGGCTATGGGCGCTCGCCCGCGCGGCGCGGGCCCGCTTCCACGGCCCGGTCATCGGTCTTACTGGCAGCGCCGGCAAGACCTCGACCAAGGAGTTCATCGCCGCCTATCCCGGAGCGTCCGCGAGCCCGTCGAGTTTCAACAATTTCTGGGGGGTGCCGCTGACGCTGTGCAACGCCGATCCGAGCGCCTCGGTGTGGGTGGTCGAGATGGGCATGAACCAGCAAGGRGAAATTGCGCGGTTGACYGAGCTGTCGCAGCCGACGGTGGCGCTGGTCGTCAATGTGCAGCCGGTGCACCTKGAGAAGCTYGGCAGCCTTGAGGCGATCCGCAAGGAGAAGGTCTCGATCGCGCGTGGGTTGCCGTCGGACGGCATCCTGGTGCTGCCGGTTGATCTTGCCGCGCCCGAATGGCCCGGCAGGGTGCTGCGATTCGGCGCTGGCGCCGACGTTCATGCCATRTCGMAGGTTCCTGCCGGCGAGAGCTGGGACGTCACGGCTGACATTGCCGGCCGTCATCTGGCGTTCTCGCTGACCCCGGGGGCACCGCATCGCCTGCATAACGCCTTGGCGGCACTCGCCTCCGTCGCCGCGGCCGGGCTTGATCCGGTGCTGCTGGCGCGCGAACTGGGCGAGGTCGGCATCATGACCGGGCGGGGCGTCGAGCAGCGCATTGGCGAGATCGTTCTGATCGATGACAGCTTCAACGGCAATCCAGCGAGCATGGCGGCGGCGCTCGACAGTCTGCAGGCGCGGCCGGTGCGCGGGCGGCGGATCGCGGTGATCGGTGACATGCTGGAGCTGGGGGACGAGGCGCCGGCCTATCATGCCGACATGGTCGGGCATGTCACAGGGATCTGTCTCTTATACACATCTAGATGTGTATAAGAGACAGGGGGTGTACTGCGTCGGTCCGCTGATGCGTCATCTGTTCGAGAAGCTGCCGCCGGAGAAGCGACTCGGCTGGCACGAGGACCCGGCGACACTGGACGCCAGCCAGGTGGCCGCGCTGCTTGCACCGGACGACGTCGTCGTCATCAAGGGCAGCAAGAAGATCTTCTGGGTGAACAAGTTCGTGCAGAAGCTCGCCGCTGCGCTGCAGGCCTCGAATTGAAATCGGGCGATATCGCGGCGCGGTGGAACAAAATCTGGCTATCGGCAGCGGGGCAGCCATGCCGGAGGGATCATGCCCTCGCAGGCAACGATTCGCACCCGGCTCCGATCGTGGTTAAAAGAGGCTGGATCGGATTCGCGCCCGCGAATCCATTGAGATCACGTGGCTCGGTCTCGGCGAAGCGGCATAGGCGGGTTGGATGTTTTACTGGTTGATCGAGCTGACGAATACGTTTCCGAGCCTGGCGATGTTTCGCGGCCTGCTCAACGTGTTCCGCTACATCACGTTCCGCACCGGCGGCGCCGTGGTGACCGGCGCATTGTTCGTATTCCTGTTCGGTCCCTGGATCATCGATCATCTGCGCCTGCGCCAGGGCAAGGGACAGCCGATCCGCGCCGACGGCCCGCAATCGCATATCATCAGCAAGAAGGGCACGCCGACGATGGGCGGCCTGATGATCCTGTCGGGCCTCGTCGTCTCGACCGTGCTGTGGGCCAATCCGCTCAATCCTTACGTCTGGATCGTGCTGGCGGTGACGCTCGGCTTCGGCTTCGTCGGCTTCTATGACGATTACCTGAAGGTCACCAAGCAGTCGCATTCGGGCTTTGCCGGGCGTGCGCGGATCCTGATCGAGGCYGGCATCGCACTGGTCGCCTGCTATGCGCTGGTCCGGCTCGGACGCGACCCGTCCTCGACCGGCCTTGCGATTCCCTTCTTCAAGGATCTCGTGATCAAGTTCGGTTGGATGTACRTCATCTTCGGCGCCTTCGTCATCGTCGGCGCCGGMAACGCGGTGAATCTCACCGATGGTCTCGACGGCCTCGCGATCGTTCCGGTGATGATCGCCTCGGCGAGCTTCGGCCTGATCGCCTACCTCGCCGGCAACGCCGTGTTCTCGGATTATCTCCAGATCCACTATGTGGCGGGCACCGGCGAGCTCGCCGTGCTGTGCGGCGCGGTGCTCGGGGCCGGGCTCGGCTTTCTCTGGTTCAACGCCCCGCCGGCCTCGATCTTCATGGGCGACACCGGCTCGCTGGCGCTCGGCGGCATGCTCGGCTCGATCGCCGTGGCGGTGAAGCACGAGATCGTGCTGGCGGTGATCGGCGGCCTGTTCGTGCTCGAAGCCGTGTCKGTGATCGTGCAGGTGGCCTCGTTCAAGCTGACCGGCAAGCGCATCTTCAAGATGGCGCCGATCCATCAYCATTTCGAACAACTCGGCTGGACCGAGCCGCAGATCGTGATCCGCTTCTGGATYATCTCCGTGATGCTGGCGCTGGTCGGCCTGTCGACCCTGAAGCTGCGCTGACATGATCCCCGTTACCTCATTCGCYGGAAAGACCGTCGCCGTGTTCGGCCTTGGCGGGTCCGGGCTCGCCAGTTGCCACGCCCTTCGCGCGGGCGGTGCGGACGTCGTGGCCGGCGACGATGGCGCCGAGCGGCTGGCCGAGGCTGCCAAAGCCGGCTTCGTCACCGCGGATCTGCGCACCGTGTCGTGGTCGGATTTCGCGGCGCTGGTGCTGGCGCCCGGCGTGCCGCTGACCCATCCGGTGCCGCATTGGAGCGTGCTCAAGGCGCGCGAGGCCGGCATCGAGGTGATCGGCGACATCGAGCTGTTCTGCCGCGAGCGCAGGCGGCACGCRCCGGATGCGCCKTTCGTCGCCATCACCGGCACCAACGGAAAATCRACGACGACGGCGCTGATCGCGCATCTGATGCAGACCGCCGGCTACGACACCCAGCTGGGCGGCAATATCGGCACCGCGATCCTGTCGCTGGAGCCGCCGCGGATGGGCCGGGTTCACGTCATCGAGATGTCGTCCTATCAGATCGACCTGACGCCGTCGCTCGATCCGACCGTGGGCATCCTGCTCAATGTCAGCGAGGATCACATCGACCGCCACGGCACGATCGAAAACTACGCCGCGGTCAAGGAGCGCCTGGTTGCCGGCGTCAAGCCGGAGGGGACCGCGATCATCGGCGTGGACGATGGCTTTTCGCGCGCGATCGCCGATCGGCTCGACCAGGCCGGCAAGCGCGTGGTGCGCGTYTCGGTGAAGAACCCGCTGGCTGACGGTCTCTATGTCGMGCACGAGACCATCCTGCGCAGCGCAAGTGGCGCGCGCAGCGAGGTCGCGCGGCTCGGSGGCATCGGCTCGCTGCGCGGCCAGCACAATGCGCAGAACGCCGCCTGCGCCGCCGCCGCTRCCCTCGCGATCGGCGTGAAGCAGGATGTGCTGCAGCAGGGGCTGCGCAGCTTCCCGGGGCTGGCGCATCGCATGGAGCAGGTCGGCCGCCGCGGCCATGTCCTGTTTGTCAACGACTCCAAGGGCACCAACGCGGATGCGACGGCGCATGCGCTGTCGTCTTTCGCCGATATCTTCTGGATCGCTGGCGGCAAGCCCAAGGCCGGTGGCATCACCAGCCTCGAAGGTTTCTTTCCGCGCATCCGCAAGGCCTATCTGATCGGCGAGGCCGCGGCGGAGTTCGCCGGAACGCTCGGCAACAAGGTTCCGCACGCGATGTCCGGCACGCTCGAGGTCGCGGTGGCGCAGGCCGCTGCCGATGCCGAAGCTTCCGGGCTGACGGACGCCGTGGTCCTGCTGTCGCCGGCCTGCGCCTCGTTCGACCAATTCCGCAATTTCGAGATCCGCGGCGCCCGCTTCCGCGAYCTGGTGCAGGCGCTGCCGGGTGTGGAGCGGGTGGTTTAGCTCACCATCGTCGACCACACGCTTGTTTCACCCGCGAAGGCGGGTGGCCAAGGATGCCGAGGTCCACGTCGTTCATCGTGACGCGACGGCACACAGCGCTGTCGCAGCGGACAGGTCTTAAGCCTTCGATAACCATCCTGGGCGCCAATGGGCTGCTTCCCTAAGGCTCAGGTGAACGTCCGATGCTCTCCCGTGAAGAACGCAATCCGCTGTCCGATTGGTGGTGGACGGTCGACAAGCCGCTGCTCGGCGCGATCCTGGCGCTGATGCTTTGCGGGGTGATCCTGTCGCTGGCGGCGAGCCCGCCGGTCGCGACGCGCATCGGGCTCGACGCGTTCCACTTCTTCAACCGCCACGTCCTGTTCCTGCTGCCGTCCTTCATCGTGCTGATCGGCGTGTCCTTCCTGTCGCCGCGGCAGATCCGGCGCAGCGCGCTGGTGGTGTTCGCGATCGCCATCGTGCTGATCGTGCTGACGCTCGCCGTCGGCCCGGAGGTGAAGGGCTCGCGGCGCTGGATCACGCTGGTCGGCGTCAACATCCAGGCCTCGGAAGCGGCCAAGCCGGCCTTCGTCGTCGTCGCCGCCTGGCTGTTCTCGGAATCTGCGCGGCGGCCGGACATGCCGGCGACCACGATGGCGCTKGTGCTGCTGTTGATGCTGGTGTCGCTCCTGGTGATGGAGCCGGATTTCGGTCAGACCATGCTGATCCTGATGGTCTGGGGCTCGCTGTTCTTCATCGCCGGCATGCGCATGATCTGGGTCGCCGGCCTCGCCGGGGCCGCGGCCGCCGGTCTGTTCGGCGCCTATCTGCTGGTCCCGCACGTCGCCGGCCGCATCAAGCGCTTCATGAACCCGGCGTCCGGTGACACCTTCCAGGTCGACACGGCCATGGAGGCGTTCTCCAATGGCGGCTGGTTCGGCCTCGGGCCGGGCGAGGGCATCGCCAAGCGCAGCCTGCCGGACAGCCACACCGATTTCGTGTTCGCGGTCGCGGCMGAGGAGTTCGGCATCATCCTGTGCCTGGCGCTGGTTGCATTGTTCGGCTTCATCGTGATCCGCACCTTGTCGCGCGCCTATGCCAGCGAGGACGGCTTCTCGCGCTTTGCGGCGTCGGGCCTCGCGATCCTGTTCGGCATCCAGGCGGCGATCAACATCTCGGTCAACCTGCAGCTGATCCCGGCCAAGGGCATGACCTTGCCCTTCATCTCCTATGGCGGCTCCTCGATCGTGTCGCTCGCCTATGGTGTCGGCATGATGCTGGCSTTGACGCGGCAGCGGCCACGGATCGAAGCCGAGGCCACCGACGCTGCGGGGACGCTGCGCAATTATGCGTAAGCCGCCTCGCTCGCAATGACGACATATTGGCTGTAAACAAGCGCGCATGACCTCTTCTGCGCCCCTCATTCTGCTGGCCGCCGGCGGCACCGGCGGTCATCTGTTTCCGGCCGAAGCGCTCGGTGTCGAGCTGATCAAGCGCGGCTACCGGGTCCGTCTCGTCACCGATGCGCGCGCGCTGCGCTACAGCGGCCTGTTCACCAAGGACATGATCGATGTGGTGCCGAGCGAGACGGTACGCAGCCGTTCGCCGGTGGCGCTCGCCCGCACGGCGCTGCTGCTCGGCACCGGCACGCTGGCCGCCTTCAACCTGATGCGGCGGCTCAAGCCGGCCGCCGTGATCGGCTTTGGCGGCTATCCGACGGTGCCACCGCTGCTGGCGGCGCGGCTCGCCGGCGTGCCCAGCCTGATCCACGATGCCAATGCCGTGCTCGGCCGTGCCAACCGTTTCCTGTCGGCCCATGTGAAGGCGATCGCCACCTCGTTGCCGGGCGTGCTCGACCGCGATCCGGCGCTCTCTGGAAAGACTACCACCGTCGGCACGCCGATGCGTCCCGCCATTCTCGAAGCGGCCGCGGTGCCCTATGCCGCGCCTGAGACCGCAGGCCCGCTGCGGCTGCTGGTGGTCGGCGGCAGCCAGGGCGCCCGCGTCATGAGCGACGTCGTGCCCGGCGCGATCGAGCGGCTCGAGCCCGCTCTATGGAGCCGGCTGGTGCTGACCCAGCAGGTCCGCCAGGAGGACATGGCGCGGGTCCGCGCCGTGTATGACCGGCTCAAGATYAATGCCGAGCTGCAGCCGTTCTTCACCGATTTGCCGGCCCGTCTCGCCGCCAACCATCTCGTGATCTCGCGCTCGGGCGCGGGCACTGTCGCGGAGCTCGCCGCGATCGGCCGGCCCTCGATCCTGGTGCCGCTGCCGGGGGCCATCGATCAGGATCAGTACGCCAATGCCGGCGTKCTGTCGGACGCGAATGCCGCGATCCGGATCGTGCAGAGCGACTTCACGTCCGATCGGCTGGCTTCGGAGATCTCGGCGCTCGCCGCCGAGCCGGYGCGCCTGGCGGCCATGGCACAGGCCGCCCGCGCCGCCGGCCGGCTTGATGCCGCGGAGCGTCTGGCCGATCTCGTGATCAAGACCGCAGGGCTCTGATTGGTCGGGCGCGCGGTGATCCGATGACGAACCGGAGCGCTGACGCGCGCGCCATCGCGGGGGACGATCATCCGATGCGTTTGCGCGACCATCCATCCTTCGCGCCCGTGTTCGTTGGATTCTGCGACCAGCTGATTGCGCCGCTGCGTGGCCAGCGCCTGATGATCAAGCTGTTCGGTCAGCGCGCCCCGACGGAAATCGTGGCGCACATCGTGATGATGCATATGTCAGCGCGCCAGCCGGTCGAGCGCCCGACCCTGACCCGTCTGCAGATGCGGCTGCCGGGGCCGCGGCAGACCGCGGCCTTTGTCGCGGTGCTGCGGGGTCTGTCGCTGGTCACCATCGAGCGCGATCCCGGGGACGGCCGGATCCGTTATCTCGTGCCAGGATCCGTCATCCTCGAAGGTCTGCGAGGTTGGCTTGCCCTGCATCTGGATTGTCATGCGCGACTGACTGAGGCCGGCGGATTGAGCGTTCGACTGCGGGACGACCAGAGCTTCTACGCGGAGACGATCCGGCAATGCGCGACYTGGCTCTGCCGCGACAGCCGGCCCCTGACCGGATTTCCGGATCTGGCCTGGACCGACGAGCACGATAGCGGCATCCACCTGGCGCTCACGCTCGTCGCGCGGTCCGCCGCTGGGCGCCACGTCGTCGACGTGTCCACGGCGGAGCTTGCAACGATGCTGGGCGTCTCGCGCTCCCATATCCGCAATCTGCTGGCGGCGATGGAAGAGCGCCGGCTGCTGCGTTTCGACGACGGACGCCGGCGCCTGACGCTGATGCCGGGTTTCGTGGCGTCCGTGGAGGCCTGGTTCTGTCACCAGGTGACCTGGCTCGCGGCCGCAGCCGCGCGTGCCGATCGCGCGCTGCAGCCGGCGTGACGCGTCAGATCATCGTGACCCGGCCGGAGCCGATGTCATAGATGCCGCCGACGATCTTCACCTTGCCCTCGGCGACCATGCGGCCGACGATCGGCTTGGCGGTCGACAGGCGCCGGACATTGCTGCGCACGTTCTCCGCCGTGGCCTCGGCCAGCAGGTCCTGCGGCTTCTTCGCGATCGCAGCCTCCACGCCGGGCTTCAGCGCATCGATCAGGGTCGGAAGGTGGCCCGGCAGCCTGGTGCCGTCCTTGAGGACCTTGATGGTGGCATCGATGGCGCCGCAGCCGCTGTGGCCGAGCACCAGCACGAGCGGCGTACCCAGGAACTTGACGCCATATTCSAGGCTGGCGAGACCGTCGTCATTGACGAAATTGCCGGCGACCCGGACCACGAACAGCTCGCCCGGCGMCTGGTCGAACACCAGCTCCGGCGCCACCCGGGCATCGGCGCAGCTCACGATCGCCGCGATCGGATACTGGGCCGCGGCGCGCGCCGCACGGCCGGCCGAGAAATCCTTGTTGTCGARATTGCCGGCGACGTAGCGGGCGTTGCCGTCGACGATGCGCTTCATCGCGTCGTCCGGAGAGATCGCATTCGGAGGGGGCACGACGCTGTTGCTTGCTCCCTTGGCGTCCTTCGCAAAGGCCGGCAGCGCGCCGACCGCCGCCGCGGCCAGGACGGCGCCGCCGCCGAGCAGTCGCCGGCGGGATAGGGCGGGAGATCGGGGTTCACACAGCGAGCACATCGGCAGGATTCTCCATTGAATATTGACGGTGCGCCCGGACCGCCCGTGCGCAGCACCAGCCATGCCACGCGCATTGCTGCGGAGGACGCGCAAAAATTGCAGGTATCCGGMTCGGGGCGGCTCGTCTGCGATCGCGCTTAACGAATCCTGAAAGCTGCCGGGCGGCCCAAATCGCTGCCGTCGGGCGGCTCAACACCGGCCAAAATCGGGCGAACGGCTTGCGAAATCGCAATATTGAGGGCCCGAGCGGACTTGTCCCGGTCGGTCATGTCTTGCAAGAAGGGCTGATGATTCGCGGCTGCGCCCTTCCCGAGGTGTGCCCGGAACCCTTGAGACGAGACGCCCATGAGACTGCCGCGCGAGATCGGACCCATCCACTTCGTCGGGATCGGCGGTATCGGCATGAGTGGCATCGCCGAGGTGCTGTGCAATCTCGGCTACACGGTGCAGGGCTCCGACGCTTCCGACAACGCCAACGTCGCGCGCCTGCGCGAGAAGGGCATCACGGTCAGCGTCGGGCACAAGGCCGAGAACGTCGCGGGCGCCGATGTCGTCGTCGTGTCGACCGCGATCAAGCGTGACAATCCGGAGCTGATGRCGGCGCGCGCGCAGCGCATTCCCGTCGTCCGGCGGGCCGAGATGCTGGCCGAGCTGATGCGGCTGAAGAGCTGCGTCGCGATCGCCGGCACCCACGGCAAGACCACGACAACGTCGATGGTGGCGGCGCTGCTCGATGCCGGCGGAATCGATCCGACCGTGATCAATGGCGGCATCATCAATGCCTATGGCACCAATGCGCGGCTCGGCGCCGGCGACTGGATGGTCGTCGAGGCCGATGAGAGCGACGGCACCTTCCTGAAGCTGCCGGCGGATGTCGCCATCGTCACCAATGTCGATCCCGAGCATCTCGATCATTTCAAGACCTTCGACGCCGTGCAGGATGCGTTCCGCGCCTTCGTCGAGAACGTACCGTTCTACGGCTTTGCCGTGATGTGCATCGATCATCCGGTGGTGCAGGCGCTGGTCGGCAAGATCGAGGACCGTCGCATCATCACCTACGGYGTSAACCCGCAGGCCGACGTGCGGCTGGTCGATCTCTCGCCCGCCAATGGCGGCTCGCGCTTCAAGGTCGTGTTCCGCGATCGCAAGAGCGGSGCGACGCACGAGATCTCGGACATCACGCTGCCGATGCCGGGCCGGCACAATGCCTCGAACGCAACCGCGGCGATCGCGGTCGCGCATGAGCTCGGCATTTCGGACGAGGCGATCCGCAAGGCGATCGCCGGCTTCGGCGGCGTCAAGCGCCGCTTCACCCGCACCGGCGAGTGGAACGGCGTCACCATCATCGACGATTATGGTCATCACCCGGTGGAGATCGCGGCCGTGCTGAAAGCGGCGCGTGAATCCACCAGCGGCAAGGTCATCGCCGTGGTGCAGCCGCATCGCTACACCCGCCTGCAGTCGCTGTTCGARGAGTTCTGCACCTGCTTCAACGATGCGGACGCCGTCATCGTCGCCGACGTCTACCCGGCCGGCGAGGCGCCGATCGAAGGCATCGACCGTGATCATTTCGTGCTCGGCCTGCGCGCCCATGGTCATCGCGACGTGCTGCCGCTGCCGCAGGCCGCCGATCTCGCGGGCATCGTCAARCGCCTCGCCAAATCCGGCGACCTCGTCGTCTGCCTCGGCGCCGGCAACATCACCCAATGGGCCTATGCCTTGCCCRACGAGCTCAAGGCGCTGGGGTAGGGGTGGTGAGCTTCGCCGACATCACGCCCGACCTCAAAGCTGCGATGCCCGAATTGCGCGGGCGGCTGCTGGCCAATGAAGGTCTGGCGCCGCTCACCTGGTTTCGCGTCGGCGGACCGGCGCAGGTGCTGTTCACGCCGGCGGATGCTGACGACCTCGCTTACTTTCTGAAGCATCTTCCGGCCGARCTGCCGGTCTATGTGATCGGGGTCGGCTCCAATTTGATCGTGCGCGACGGCGGGGTGCCGGGCGTCGTRATCCGGCTGGCGCCGCGGGCGTTCGGCGAGGTCAAGGYCGACGGCGACATCGTGRCGGCCGGCACCGCGGCGCTGGACAAGCGGGTGGCCGAGGTCGCGGCATCAGCCAATCTCRCCGGTCTCGAATTCCTGTTCGGCATTCCCGGCACCATCGGCGGCGCGCTGCGCATGAATGCGGGCGCCAATGGCGGCGAGACCAAGGACATCCTGGTSGAGGCGACCGCGATCGACCGCCAGGGCGTGACGCACCACTTCACCAATGCCGACATGAACTTCACCTATCGCGCGAGCGGCGCCGATCCGTCGCTGATCTTCACGGCGGCGCGCTTCCGCGGCAAGCCTTCGGATCCCGAAGCGATCCGGGGGCGCATGGCCGAGGTGCAGGCGCATCGCGAGACGGCGCAGCCGATCCGCGAGAAGACCGGTGGCTCCACCTTCAAGAACCCGCCGGGACATTCCGCCTGGAGGCTCGTCGATGCCGCGGGCTGCCGCGGGCTCAAGGTCGGCGGCGCGCAGGTTTCCGAGATGCATTGCAACTTCCTGATCAACACCGGCAACGCCACCGCCGATGACATCGAGACGCTCGGCGAGACCGTGCGTGAACGGGTCGAAGCGACATCGGGCATCGCGCTGCAGTGGGAGATCAAGCGGATCGGACTCAAGGCGAGGTAGGTTCGCCCGCCTCCTCAAACCCTTCCAGCGCAACTGCCGGCGCAGTTGCAGACCAGCCCGAGAAGACATTGATGCGCACTACGATTTTGTTCGGCGGCTCCAACAAGGAACGGCTTGTCTCGGTCGCCAGTGCGCAGGCTTTGCATGCGACGCTGCCCGATTCCGACCTCTGGTTCTGGGAGGCCGACGACACGGTGCATCGGGTGAGCGGCAAGGCGCTGGTCGCGCATGCCAGGCCGTTCGAGGAGCCGTTCACGGCCGACGGCCCGCGGATCGGGACTCTCGCTGATGCGCTCGACCGTGCCAAGGCGGAGGATCGCGTGCTTGTGCTCGCTTTGCATGGCGGCCGGGCGGAGAATGGCGAGCTTCAAGTGATGTGTGAGATGCGCGGCGTGCCGTTTACGGGCTCGAGCTCGGCTGCCTCGCATCTCGCCTTCGACAAGGTCGCCGCCAAGCGCTTTGCCGTGCTCGGCGGCGTCACGGTGGCAGAAGGCGTCTCGCTCGCCGATGCCGAGGCCGCACTGGCGCAGCATGGCCGGTTGATCGCCAAACCCGTCAAGGACGGCTCCAGCTTCGGCCTGATCTTTGTCAACGCGAAGCAGGATCTCGTCGCGGTCCGGGCTGCCGCAGCGACGGAGGAGTATCTGATCGAGCCTTTCGTCACCGGCACGGAGGCGACCTGCGGCGTGCTCGAGCAGCCGGATGGATCGTTGATCGCATTGCCGCCGATCGAGATCCTGCCGGCCGATGGCGCCTTCAACTATTTCGCCAAATATCTCGCGACCGCCACCAAGGAAATCTGCCCCGGCCGCTTCACGTCGGAGATCACGGCCGCGCTGCAGACCGAAGCCATCAAGGCACATCGCGCGCTGTCATGCGGCGGCTATTCGCGCAGCGATTTCATCGTCTCGGCCAATGGCCCGGTCTATCTGGAGACCAATACGCTGCCGGGGCTGACCGCGGCCTCGCTGTACCCGAAGGCGCTGGCCGCGCAGAACATCTCGTTCCGCGACTTCCTGCAGCAGCAGATCGACCTGGCGAAGCGCCGTGCGGCCCGGTAGCGCGTCCCCGGCAGGACCCCCGAAGGAACCCGGCTTGGCCGCCCTGCAGCGGTTCCTGTAGCCGGTAAAATGCTTAAGAATTCGAGACAAGGTCCTCAAAGATCGAAGAAAAAAATCGCCTGACCGGACCGATTTTACTTTTTGTTTACCAGGACGTCCGAAGGTTAACGCTGGCGCCTCAGTGGTGCTCGGCTGCCTTGAGCTGTCGTGACGAAACGCATCGCCGTGGTCACCAGCGTCCGGGCGGGTCGAGGTCGAGCGGCGCGGGTCCGCGACGTATTTGCGGACGCAACAGTTTGATGAGCTCGTGCAATGGATGGTGCAGGACGCCTCGCTCGATCGCAGAGGCCTCAAGCGAACCTGAAAGCCGCTGCCCTTGGCGCGGCGATCCTGCTGCGCGAGTATATCTCTGCCCGCCTTCCGCGCTTCCGCTTCCCCCGAGTCGGCAAACATGGCCGGGCATCTGGGGAGGGCGGCGCCAAGACGGCGCCGGCCGCGCTCGTGCCGGTGATTGATCGCGAGGCGCCGCCGCGCATCGTCGAACTGGTCGAACGTTATCTGCCGCATCGTCTCGGCACCGTGGCGACGGTCGGGCTGTTGTTCGGCAGCGTCTGGCTCGGCATCGTCAAGGGCGGCCACGCCCAGGACGTCAGCGCGGCCCTGTCCGATACCCGCAATGCGCTGGCCAACGCCGCGGGCTTCCGCATCACCGCGGTCGCGATCAATGGGCGCAAGCAGCTGACGCAGGACGAGGTGCTCGCCATCGGCGGGGTCACCGGCCGCTCCTCGCTGCTGTTCCTCGACGCCGCCGCAGTTCGCGACAAGCTCAAGGCCAATCCGTGGATCGCCGACGCGACGGTGCAGAAGTTCTTCCCCAACCAGCTGCAGATCGACATCGTCGAGCGCAAGGCGTTCGCGCTGTGGCAGCAGGACGGTCGGCTCTCGGTGATCGCCGATGACGGCGCCGTACTCGAACCCTATGTGTCGCGCCGTTTCCTGACCCTCCCGCTCGTCGTCGGCAAGGGCGCCGAAAGCCGCGCGCGCGATTTCCTGGCGCTGCTCGCCCGCTACCCGCAGGTGCGCGCCGTCACCAAGGCGGCGATTTTCGTCGGCGAGCGGCGCTGGAACCTGCGCACCAAGGACGGGCTCGACATCCGCCTGCCCGAGAACGACGTGGGCAACGCCCTGGCGTCGCTGAGCCGGCTCGATCAGGAGGACAAGCTGTTCTCGCGCGACATCGTCGCGATCGACATGCGCCTGCCGGATCGTCTGACCGTGCAATTGTCCGACGACGCCGCCAAAGCGCGCGAGGATCTGTTCAAGGACAAAGCCAAGTCCAAGAAGAAAGCCGGTGACGCATGACCGGCTTTGATCGTCAGACGCCGAAAACGCGCCCCATGGCGCAGAAGCGCACCGCGCTGGTCGCCTCGCTCGACGTCGGCACCAGCAAGATCGCCTGCATGATCGCGCGTCTCAGGCCGGCGCCGCCCAGCGACGCGTTGCGCGGCCGCACCCATGCGGTCGAGCTGATCGGCTACAGCCAGATCCAGTCACGCGGCGTCAAGGCCGGGGCCGTGGTCGATCCGGTCGCCTGCGAGCAGGCGGTGCGACAGGCCGTCGCGCTGGCCGAGCGGATGGCCAAGGTGCGGGTCGAGTCCGTGCTGCTGCCGGTCGCCGGCGGCCGCGTCATGGGGCATCTGATCGAGGCGACGTCGGACATTCGCGGCGGCGCCGTCACCCAGGCCGATGTCAGCCGGGTGACCTCCACCGGCATGCACCACGCCACCGGCGAGGGACGGGCGGTGCTGCATGCGCTTCCCGTCGGCTACACGCTCGACGGAGTGAAAGGCATTCGCGATCCTCGCGGCATGCTGGCGCGGCAGTTCGGCGTCGACATGAACGTCGTCACCGCCGATGCGACCGTGGCCAAGAATCTGATGCTCGTGGTCGAGCGCTGCCATCTCAATGTCGAGGCCATGGCGGCGAGCCCGTATGTTGCCGGGCTCTCGGTCCTCACCGACGACGAAGCCGATCTCGGCGCGGCGGTGGTGGAGATGGGGGCGGGCACCACGACGATCGCGACCTATTCGGGCGGGCGGTTCGTGCATGCGTCCGGATTTGCGCTCGGCGGGCATCACGTGACCATGGATCTTGCGCGAGGCCTGTCAGCGTGCATTGCAGATGCCGAGCGAATCAAGACGTTATATGGCACGGTGCTGACCGGCGGGTCCGACGCGCGTGAGTTGATGTCTGTTCCGACGGCCGGGGACAATGAGCGGGATGTTCCGCAAATCGTGTCCCGCGCCACCATCGCGAACATTGTCAGGCACCGCGCCGAGGAGATTTTTGAAATGGTCCGCGACCGGCTGAAGGATTCGCCCTTTGCGGCAGAACCCAAAGCGCGCGTCGTCCTCAGCGGAGGCGCCTCCCAGCTGACGGGTCTGGTCGAACTTGCGACCCGGATCCTCGACCGCCCGGTGCGGGTCGGCCGTCCGCTCGGCTTCGGCCGCCTTCCCAACGAAGCCAAGAACGCCGCCTTCGCGGTGCCCACCGGGCTGCTCGTCTATCCGCAATACGCGCATCTCGAACATGTCGAACCGCGGCATACGCGGCAGGTCGGGACAGGAACCGACGGCTACTTCGGAAAGGTCGGACGATGGCTACGCGAGGGCTTCTGATGACCATTTTCAGCTCCATGCGATTTTCACCAACACCACCCGCGGCCGGCGGCCGGGGCGAACCCACGCGCGCGTGATCGAGAGGCAACCATGGCACTCACTATTACCCCTCCTGATATCCACGAGCTGAAGCCCCGGATCACCGTGTTCGGCGTTGGTGGCGCGGGCGGCAATGCCGTGAACAACATGATCACGGCCGGGTTGCAGGGCGTGGACTTCGTCGTCGCCAATACCGACGCGCAGGCGCTGACGATGTCGAAGGCGCAACGCATCATCCAGATGGGCACGCAGGTGACCCAGGGGCTCGGTGCCGGTTCGCAGCCGGATGTCGGCGCCGCCGCCGCGCAGGAGGTGATCGACGAGATCCGCGATCATCTTTCGGGGGCGAACATGGTGTTCGTGACCGCCGGCATGGGCGGCGGCACCGGCACGGGTGCGGCCCCCGTCATCGCCAAGACCGCGCGCGAGATGAATATCCTCACGGTGGGCGTCGTCACCAAGCCGTTCCATTTCGAGGGCCAGCGCCGTATGCGCACGGCCGAGTCCGGCATCGCCGAGCTGCACAAGGTCGTCGACACGCTGCTGATCATTCCGAACCAGAACCTGTTCCGGGTGGCCAACGAGAAAACCACCTTCGCCGACGCCTTTGCGATGGCCGACCAGGTGCTCTATTCGGGCGTGGCCTGCATCACCGACCTGATGGTCAAGGAAGGCCTGATCAACCTGGACTTCGCCGACGTCCGCGCCGTCATGCGCGAGATGGGCAAGGCCATGATGGGCACCGGCGAGGCCCAGGGCGAGAAGCGCGCGCTCTCGGCCGCCCAGGCCGCGATCAACAACCCGCTGCTCGACGACGTCTCGATGAAGGGCGCGCGCGGCCTGCTGATCTCGATCACCGGCGGCAAGGACCTGACGCTGTTCGAGGTCGACGAAGCCGCCACCCGCATCCGCGAGGAGGTCGACCAGGACGCCAACATCATCGTCGGCGCCACTTTCGACGAATCGCTCGACGGCCTGATCCGCGTCTCCGTGGTTGCCACCGGCATCGAGCAGGCGCAGTTCAACCGGAACGTCACGACTGCACAGCCGGCGGCGGCTGTCGCTCCGATTGCCGCCGCCCCGACCGCTCATGCGGGTCTTCCGGAAAGCCGTCTTGCCGACCTGACCGCGCGCCTGCGTGCCGACAATCAGCGTCTCGCCGAGCGCGCCGCCAAGCTGGAACAGCAGGCCTCGCAGGCCCCGGCCGTCGCGGGGCCCGCGCCGGTCGCTCCGGCGCCGCGTCCGGTGCCGAATGTCGAACGCGATACGCTGGCGGCGGTTGCCGCTGCCATGGCCAGCGAGCCTGCGCCCGCTGCTGCTCCGGTGCAGCCTGCATCCTATGGCGACGTGACGGTGCGGCCGATCGCCCAGAAGCCGTCCTTGTTCCCGGAACCGGAGACGCAGCGTGCCGCTCCGGTCGAACCCGCTGCCCCGCCGGAGACCTTCATCCCGCAGGCCGCTGAGCGCGTCCCGACCCGCGCGCCCCGGATGCCGAAGTTCGAGGATCTGCCAATGCCGGCCCAGGCCGAGATTCGGCAGGCCAGGGGCGACGAGGGGGAGGAGCATCCGCAGAAGACCCGGATGTCGCTGCTGCAGCGTCTCGCCAATGTCGGCCTCGGTCGTCGTGACGAGGAGAACGAGCCGCCGATCGCGTCCCGCACCGCGGGTCCGGCGATGCCGCAGATGCCACCGCTGCCGGAACGAAAGCCGCAGCGGAACGTTGCCCAACAGATCGCGAGTCACGAATCGCCGGTCTCGGAATATGCGCGCCGTCCCGCTCCGCAGGGATTGGACCCCCATGGCCGTCCTGCGCCTGTGGCGCCGGCGCCACAGGGCGACGATCATTTGGACATCCCGGCCTTCCTGCGCCGGCAGGCGACGTGAGAATTGTTACAGCACCGACGGTGCCAAACAGGCCCGGCTCGTGAGAGCCGGGCTTTTTGCTGCGCTCTCGGATGTCATTTGCAGCTGTTCAACTAACTGATTTTAAATGATTAATTATCTTTTGGGTGTTTGGATGGGGGACCGGAGGGTTAAGGCGGCGTTCCAGTTTGGTTAAGGCTTGGCGCGAATACGGCAGAGATGGGGTAACAATCCGTAAAGAAGCGTGAGTTGGCGCTCTTTGGGGCCCTCGATAAGGTCTGCCGTGACTTGGGGATACCTGAAAGTGAGTCGGTTTCGCGAGGGGCGGCCGGCGGGACATTCAGGTGGGGTCTTGGGCGATAGTCGATGAAATTCAGCCGGCAAACCACGCTTCGTTCGCAAGCCACCGTCACTGGTATCGGCGTACATTCCGGCACTCCCGTCAGCCTGACCCTCGGCCCCGCGCCGATCGACACCGGGATCGTGTTCGTCCGCACCGGCCTCGACGGATGCGACCGCGAGGTCAAGGCCGCCTTCAATTCCGTCACCGCCACCGAGCTTGCCACCGTTCTCGGTGACCGCAACGGTCCGCTCGTCTCGACCGCCGAGCATGTTCTGGCCGCACTGTGCGGCATGGGCATCGACAACGCCCTGATCGAGATCGACGGCCCCGAAGTTCCGATCATGGACGGCAGCGCAGCGCCGTTCGTGGCGGCGATCGACCAGGCCGGCATCCTCACCCAATCGGCTGCGCGCCGCTACATCCAGGTGCTCAAGCCGGTTCAGGTCGCAATCGGCCGCTCGGTCGGCGAGTTGCGTCCGAACAGCAGCGGTTTCCAGGTCGAGGTCGAGGTTGACTTCGCCAACGCCGTGATCGGCCGGCAAGCCTATCATTTCGAGCTCAGCCCGGAGCGCTTCCGTCGCGAGATCGCGCGGGCCCGGACGTTCGGCTTCATGAGCGACGTTGCCCGGCTCTGGAGCGCTGGTTACGCCCTCGGTTCCTCGTTCGAGAATTCGCTGGTGTTCGACGAAGAGCGCCTGCTCAATCCGGAAGGCCTCCGCTACGCCGACGAATGCGTCCGTCACAAGGTGCTCGACGCGATCGGCGATCTGGCGCTGGCCGGTCTGCCGATGCTCGGAACCTATCGCTCGGTTCGCGGCGGGCATAAGCTCAACCACGCGGTTCTGACCGCGCTGATGGCCGATCGCACCGCGTGGCGGGTGGTCGAAGGCGAGACGGTGCGTCGTCCGCGCGTTGCCGCAGAAGCGGTCGGCGGCATGGTTGGCGGCATGATCGCCCCCGCCTTCGGTCCGGATGTGTCCTGAGGTCTGACCGCACGTTCTCGACGACGGGATTCGGTGCAGCGAAGCTGCTGCGCCCACCCGCAGATCGCGTCACTCCAACTATTTTGTGACCGGCTGTGTCCGGGATGCGTCGGCACGTCGCATTCGGTTCGTCATCCGACTGTTTTCCAAAGGCTTTTTCCGCGCTAACCATGTTCGAATGCCGCCGTCCAGGTGTCGCCTTAATCCGGGCGAATTGCCTGCCTATGCGGTTGGTTGACGAAGGTTTTTCGATTAGAGAGGCCGGGGCGGCGTGATGCGCCCCAGGCAGGGATCATCCTTCCTTCGCGGTCATGAGACGGTGTTCATGGTACGCGGCGTAGATCAGATCACAGGCATCAGGTTCCAAAGAAGCATGTCGATACAGCGTCTCACGCGCGAAGTCCGTCATCCCGCAATGTCCGCCGGCCACAGCCTGCGTCTGGCGGCCTCGCTGGTCCTGCTCGCGCTGCCGCTGGCCGGTTGCGGCACCGGCGGGCTGTGGGACAAGTTCCTGGCCAAGGACGATACGTTCGTCGATGAGCCCGCGGACAAGCTCTACAATGAGGGCTTGTACCTCATGAACGAGAAGAAGGACGTCAAAGGCGCGACCAAGAAGTTCGAAGAGGTCGACCGACAACATCCTTATTCCGACTGGGCGCGTAAATCGCTGCTGATGTCCGCCTATGCGTCCTATCAGGCAGGCGACTATGACGGCTGTATCGGCGCGGCCACCCGTTATGTCACGCTGCATCCGGGCAGCCCGGACGCCGCCTATGCGCAATACCTGATCGCCGCGTCGCATTACGACCAGATCCCGGATATTAGCCGCGACCAGGGCCGGACCGAGAAGGCGATCGCCGCACTCGAAGAGGTGGTGCGCAAATATCCGAACTCCGAATACGCCACCAACGCCAAGGCGAAGATGGAGGGCGCCCGCGACCAGCTCGCCGGCAAGGAGATGGACGTCGGCCGCTACTACATGCAGAAGCGCGACTATACGGCGGCCATCAACCGCTTCAAGGCCGTCGTGACGCAGTATCAGACGACCCGCCACGTCGAAGAGGCGCTGTACCGGCTGACCGAGGCCTACATGACCATCGGGATCGTCGGCGAGGCCMAGACCGCCGCAGCCGTGCTTGGCCACAACTTCCCTGACAGTAAGTGGTACAAGGACGCCTATAACCTCGTGAAGTCCGGCGGCGTGGAACCCGAGGAGAACAAGGGCTCCTACATCTCCCGGGCCTTCAAGAAACTGGGTCTCGGCTGAGACGGTCCGGACCGCGAGTCGCGGTCCTGGTTTGTTCTATTTTCTTGTTTTGTTCTCGTTTTGCTGCTAGCGTCGAGTCGTTCGCTCAGGGGCTTCCCGCCCCGTTACGAAGGACTTGAGCCTCCATGCTGGCGCGACTGTCGATCCGTGACATCGTCCTGATCGAACGACTCGATCTCGAGTTTTCCAATGGGCTTGCGGTGCTGACCGGCGAGACCGGCGCCGGCAAGTCGATCCTGCTTGATGCTTTTGCGTTGGCCCTTGGCGGTCGCGGCGATGCCAGTCTGGTTCGCCACGGCGCCGAGCAGGGCCAAGTGACGGCCGTGTTCGAGATCGGCAAGGAGCATCCGGCCGCAAGGATCCTCGCCGCCAACGGCCTGGATGCCAATGGTGAGATGATCCTGCGCCGCGTCCAATATGGCGACGGCCGCACCCGTGCCTTCATCAACGATCAGTCGGTGAGCGTGCAGACGCTCAAGGCGATCGGCGCCACGCTGGTCGAGATCCACGGCCAGCATGATGAGCGTGCGCTGGTCGATGCCGCCACCCACCGCCGGCTCTTGGATGCCTTTGCGGGTCTGGAGAAGGACGTCGCCGCGGTCGAGGCGCTGTGGGCCGCGCGCCGGACCGCCGTCACGGCACTGGACCAGCATCGCGCGGGCATGGAACGGGCGGCCCGTGAGGCCGACTATCTGCGGCATGCCGCCGACGAGCTGAAGAAGCTGGCGCCGAAGGAGGGGGAGGAGACGCAGCTCGCCGCCCGCCGCACCGCGATGATGCAGGGCGAAAAGATCGCGGGCGATCTGCGTGATGCGCAGGATGCCGTGAGCGGTAACCAGTCGCCGATTGCAGCGCTCGCCGCCGCCGTGCGGCGGCTGGAACGGCGCGCGGTCAGTTCGCCGGCGCTGGTCGACCCGGCGGTGAAGGCGATGGATGCCGCGATCAACGCGCTGGAGGAAGCCGACCAGCATCTGACCGCCGCGCTCGCGGCGACCGATTTCGATCCGCTGGAGCTCGAGCGCATCGAGGAGCGCCTGTTTGCGCTGCGGGCGGCCGCGCGCAAATATTCGACGCCGGTCGACGGGCTGGCGGCGCTGGCGGCCAAATATGCCGCCGATGTCGTCCTGATCGATGCCGGCGCCGAGCAGCTGAAGAAGCTGGAAGCCGCGGCCGCCGCGGCGGATGGGCGTTATGCCGCGGCGGCAGCCAAGCTGTCGGCGGCCCGCAGCAAGGCGGCGGAGAAGCTGAACCGCGCCGTCCATGCCGAGCTCGCGCCGCTCAAGCTGGAGCGGGCCAAGTTCATGACTCAGGTCGACAGCGACGCCGACGCGCCGGGGCCGGAGGGCATCGACCGGGTCGAGTTCTGGGTGCAGACCAACCCCGGCACGCGGCCGGGCCCGATGATGAAGGTCGCCTCCGGTGGTGAGTTGTCGCGGTTCCTGCTGGCGCTCAAGGTGGTGCTGTCGGACCGCGGCTCGGCCCCGACGCTGGTGTTCGACGAGATCGATACCGGCGTGGGCGGCGCGGTGGCGGATGCCATCGGCGCCCGGCTGGCGCGGCTTGCCCATGGGGTCCAGGTCATGGCCGTCACCCATGCCCCGCAGGTGGCCGCGCGGGCCGATCAGCATCTCCTGATCTCCAAGGATGCGCTGGATCGCGGCAAGCGCGTCGTCACCCGCGTCAACACGCTCGCCACCCTGCACCGCCGCGAGGAGATCGCCCGCATGCTGGCGGGCGCTGAGGTCACCGCGGAGGCCCGCGCCGCCGCGGACCGGCTGCTGGAGGCGGCGGCGGCCTAGGTTGGAACGTCCCGAGACGGGGCGTCCTTTGATTGGGGCGTCCTGAGACTGGAGCGTCCTGGGCTGGAGCAGCCGGGCCGAACGGCTTTGGCACCACAGCGCGCATTGTGTACACCGTCATGCCCGGGCGCGCCTCACGGCCAGGCTTGGCCCCGCCCGCAATGACCCAGCATAGTGCGCAGCATGCCGAAGACAGCAAAACCGAAGAAGCCCGTGGACGTTGCGGAACTCACCAAGGCGCAGGCCAAGGTGGAATGGAAACGGCTCGCCTTGGAGCTCGAGGTCCATGATCGGCTCTACTACCAGGACGACGCGCCCAAGATCTCGGACGCCGAATATGACGAGCTGCGCCGTCGCTTCAACGCCATCGAGACACGCTTCCCGGAGCTCGTGAGCAGCGAATCTCCGTCGCAGAAGGTTGGCGCCACGCCCTCGGGCCGCTTCAAGAAGGTCCGGCATGCGGTGCCGATGCTGTCGCTCGACAACGCCTTCGCCGAGGAGGATGTGCGCGACTTCGTCGGCCGGATCGCGCGGTTCCTGAAGCTTGCCGATGATCGCATCGATTTCTCGGCCGAGCCGAAGATCGACGGCCTGTCGATGTCGCTGCGCTATGAGGGCGGTGAACTCGTCACCGCGGCGACTCGTGGCGATGGCGCGGAGGGGGAGGACGTCACCGCCAACATCCGTACGCTGAAGGACGTTCCGCAGAAACTGCATGGCGGCAATTGGCCTGATGTCTGCGAGGTCCGCGGCGAGGTCTATATGACCAAGCAGGCCTTCCTCGCGCTCAATGAGCGCCAGAAGGAGGCCGGCGACACCATCTTCGCCAATCCGCGCAACTCCGCCGCCGGCTCGCTGCGCCAGAAGGACCCGGCCATCACGGCCTCGCGGCCGCTCGGCTTCTTCGCCTATGCCTGGGGCGAGATCAGCGGCACACCGCCGGCGGAGACGCAGACCGGCATGATCAAATGGTTCGAGCAGTGCGGCTTCACCACCAATCCGCTCACCAAGCTGTGCCACTCGGTCGAGGAACTGATCGCGTTTCACCGCTCGATCGAGGAGCAGCGCGCCGAGCTCGACTACGACATCGACGGCGTCGTCTACAAGGTCGACCGTATCGACTGGCAGGAGCGGCTCGGATTCGTGTCGCGCACGCCGCGCTGGGCCATCGCGCATAAATTTCCCGCCGAGCGCGCCATGACGGTGCTCAAGGACATCGAGATCCAGGTCGGCCGCACCGGCTCGCTGACGCCGGTCGGCAAGCTGGAGCCGGTGGGGGTCGGCGGCGTCATCGTGCAGAACGTCACCTTGCACAACGAGGACTACATCAAAGGCATCGGCAACAAGGGTGAGGTGCTGCGCGAGGGACGCGACATCCGGATTGGCGACACCGTCGTGATCCAGCGCGCCGGCGACGTCATCCCGCAGGTGGTGGACGTCGTCATCGACAAGCGTCCCGCCCAGGCCAGGCCATTTCACCTCCCCAAGACGTGCCCTTGTCCCCTGCACACCGACGTCGTCCGCGAGGAGACGGCCACCGGTGAGGAGGGCTCGCGTGCACGCTGCACCGGCGAGTTCGCCTGTCCGTACCAGAAGATCGAGCACCTGAAGCTGTTCGCCTCGCGCCGCGCCTTCGACATCGATGGCCTCGGCGAGAAGCAGATCGCGTTCTTCTTCGAGCAGGGCTGGGTCAAGGAGCCCGCCGACATCTTCACCCTGCAGAAGCGCAACGCCAGACTGAAGCTGGAGGAGATCGAGGGTTATGGCGAGACCTCGGTGCGCAACCTCTTCAACGCCATTGACGCACGGCGCGAGATCGCGCTGGAGCGGTTCATCTATGCGCTCGGCATGCGCCATGTTGGCGAGACCACGGCGCTGGCGCTGGCGCGCGGCTATGGTTCATGGGATGCCTTTCACGAGGCCTGCCTGAAGGTGGCCGCGGGCGATGAGGAGGCGATCGCCGAGATGGACGCGCTCGATCAGATCGGCGACACCGTGATCAAGAGCGTCGCGGCTTACTTCGCCGAGGATCATAATCGCGGCATCGTCGAGCGGCTGACGCAGGAGGTGAAGATCCTCGATGCGGAGAAGCCGAAGCGCCATTCGCCGATCGCGACCAAGACGGTGGTGTTCACGGGCACGCTGGAAAAGATGACGCGCGACGAGGCCAAGGCCACCGCCGAGCGACTCGGCGCCAAAGTGTCGGGCTCGGTCTCGAAGAAGACCGACTACGTCGTCGCCGGTCCCGGCGCTGGCTCCAAGCTGAAGGACGCCCAGAAGCACGGCGTCCAGGTGCTCACCGAGGACGAGTGGCTGCAGCTGATCGCGGAGTAGCAACGCCGCGATGCGGTGCTGCAGACACCGGTTGCCACACCCGCCATTGTCATCATCGGCGACAGCGGATGATCCAGTATTCCAGAGGCAGTCCTCATCGAGACGACAGGCCTCGGCGTCCTGGATACCCGCCTTCGCGGGTATGATACCGAGCGTGACGCCCGGTTGTGCAGTCCCGCACATCGGGGTCACATCACCCCGGTTTCATCCTCCTCCGCCGCCTCGATCAGTTCCTTGGTGACCGTGACCGCCGTGCGCGGCACCAGGAAGATCATGCTGCAGGCGCAGGCCAGGGAGAGCGCCAGGATCGCCGATGTCAGCGGCAGCGTGGTCGCGTAATGACCGCCGAGATAGGCGCCGAGCTGCGACGTCAGCGCGCCCACGCCCATCTGCAGGAAGCCCATCGCGCCCGAGGCGGTGCCGGCGGCGCCAGGGCGCACGCTGATGGCGCCGGCGGCCGAGTTCGCCATGACCGCGGCATTGGCGAACATCAGCAGCATCTGCGTCCCGAACAGCACCGACGGCACCTGATTGAATCCGAACAGGCTCCACGTGAAGTTCAGCGCGGCGCCGGTGAGCTGCAGCCCCAGTCCGAACCAGATCAGCCGGTCGAGCGAATGGCGCGGCGCGTAGCGCACGCAGAACAGGTTGCCGACGAAATACGCAAAGCCCGTGGTCGCAAACCACGCGCCATATTCCGCCGAGGAGCGGCCCATCTGCACCTCGACGATATAGGGACCGCCGCCGGCGAAGGCGAAGATGATCTGCGACGCCAGCACCTGGCACAGCATGTAGCCGAGGAAGGCGCGGCTCTTGACGAGGGCCGTGACATCGCGCCGGAAGCTCGCCCCTTCGACGCGGGTCGGACGTGTTTCCGGCAGTGCCATCGTCACGGCGATGGCGACGGCAACCGAGACGGCGGCGACGACGTAGAAGATCGCATGCCAGCCGAACGCGATCTCGATCAGGCCGCCGGTGAGCGGCGATAGCATCTGCGCGATCATCATGACCGCAACGACGAGGCTGATCATCGCCCCGATCCGCTCACGCGGATAGAGATCGCGGATGATGGCGCGGCTGATCACCATGCCGCTGGCGCCGCCGAGCGCCTGGAAAAAGCGGGCCGCGATCAGTTGGGGCAGGGTGGCAGCGAAGATGCAGCCGAAGCTCGCAACGATCGACAATGCCAGCCCCGCCAGCATCACCGGCCGCCGGCCGAACCGGTCCGACAGCGGACCGAGCAGCAATTGCGAGATCGCGATGCCGATCATGTAGAACGACACCGTCATCTGGACCACGGAGGCATCGCGCCCGAACGTGGTGGCCAGCAGCGGCAGTGCCGGGACCAGCAGATAAAGCGAGATCGGCGCCAGCCCAGTCATCACGACCAGCAGGATCAGCACCGTGCGCGAGGGAGCCGCCTGGATGGTCGCGGTCCGGGGCGGTCTGCTGATCATTCCATGCATCGAACGCGTCGCTCAGGTCATGTCGAACGCGTCCGAATGTAGCGAGCTTCCGTGCCGCGGAAATGCCTGTTTCCGCATGCGGCCATGTCCGCAGCGGCGGCCGTTCCGCAGCGCCGCCGCCCGATGGGGCAGGCGCTGCCCCGGGCGACGGCACGCCGTCTGCCGGATGTGCAGCGTCCTGCTGCGCCGTCCTGGCATGATCCGTAAACGCCTCTTAGAGTGGGGCGGTCGCTTGATCGAGCCAGTGCTGGTCGGCTTCGTCGAGCGCCGGACGGACGGTCTCCCTGACCCTTGCATGATAGGCATCGAGCCATGCGCGCTCCTCGGCGCTCAGCATGGCCACGTCGATCAGGCGGCGGTCGATCGGCGCCAGCGTGAGCGCCTCGAAGCCGTTCATCGTCTTCTCSGCGCCTGCGATCTCCTTTTCCACCACGAGCTCGAGATTCTCGATGCGGATGCCGAACGCGTCGGTCTTGTAGTAGCCGGGTTCGTTCGACAGGATCATGCCACGCTTCAGCGGCGTGGTGCCGAGCTTGGAGATCCGCGCCGGCCCCTCATGCACCGAGAGATAGCTGCCGACGCCGTGGCCGGTGCCGTGCTCGAAATCGATGCCGGCCTGCCACAGGAACTGCCGCGCCAGCGTGTCGAGCTGGGCGCCTGTGGTGCCGTCGGGAAAGATCGCGCGCGCGATGGCGAGATGCCCGCGCAGCACGCGGGTGAAGCGGTCGCGCATCTCCCCGGTCGGCGTGCCCACGGCGATCGTCCGCGTGACATCGGTGGTGCCGTCTTGATATTGCGCGCCGGAATCGATCAGCAGCAGATCGCCCGGCACAATGCGCCGGTTGCTCTTCCGGGTCACACGGTAATGGACGATCGCACCATTGGGGCCGGTRCCCGAAATGGTCGGGAACGACACGTCCTTGAGCGCAGCGGTGTCGCGGCGGAAGCTCTCCAGGGCCTCCACCGCATCGATCTCGGTCAGCGTGCCCTTCGGGGCTTCGCGGTCGATGAAGGCGAGGAAGCGCGCCAAGGCGACCGCGTCGCGTCGATGGGCGCGGCGTGTGCCTTCGATCTCGACTTGGTTCTTGGCCGCCTTGAGCAGGCTGACGGGATCGGCGCCGCGCACCGGCTTGCCGCCGGCGTCCAGGATCAAGCGTGTCAGGGCGTCGGCCGCGGTGGCGCTATCGAGTGCGATGGCCGCGCCCGACTGGGCCAAGCGGCCCAGGCTGGCCGTCAGCGCATCCGGCTCGGCCACGTCGGCGTTCCGCTCGAGGTGATCGCGYGTGACATTCGAGAGCTTGCGGTGATCGATGAAGATGGTCGGCCGCCCGCTCTTCGGCACCACCGCATAGGACAGCGGCAATGGCGTGTGCGAGACGTCGCTGCCGCGAATGTTGAAGGTCCAGGCGACGTTGTGGGAGTCGGACAGSACCAGCGCCTCGACGCCGAGACGGCCGATCTCCTCGCGGATCCGGCCAAGCTTGTCCGCCTCGCTTTCGCCCGCTAATTCCGCGCCGTGGATGGACACGGGACCGAGCGGCGGCAGCGGGCGCTCGGTCCAGATGCTGTCGATCGGATTGCCTTCGACGGCGACCAGCTCGGCCCCGACCTTGGCGCAGGCCGCGGCGAAGCGCTCGGCCGCCGCGGTCGTATGCAGCCAGGGATCGAAGCCCACGCGGTCACCGCTCTGCAGATGACGGGTCAGCCAGCTCTCCGGCGGCGGCTCGATGAGTGATTCCACCGTCCAGGCCTTGCCGTCGACCTGCTTGCCGGCCTGCAGCGTGTAGCGGCCATCGACGAACAAGCCGGCCGCCTGCGGCAGCACGATTGCGAGGCCCGCCGAGCCGGTGAAGCCGGTGAGCCAAGCCAGCCGCTCCTCGGAGGGCGGCACATATTCGTTCTGCTGCTGGTCGGCGCGCGGCACGATGAAGCCGGTGAGCTTGCGCCGGGCAAGTTCCTCGCGCAGCGCCGCGAGGCGGGCCGTCAAGGCGACGCCGGCTTCGGGATCTTCGAATGTCTGGAAGTGAGCTTCGAACATCGTTCTCATACTTTAGGAGAGGGTCTTGTCAGCCGCAGACTATCCTCCGCGCAACAGTGCAGTGCACGAAGAATCTCCTTGCATTCGCCTGTGCAAAAAGATTTGCTGTCGCATGTCGGTCATCCGAAAGAGATGCGACGAGGAAACGTTTGGATGGCGGCCACGATCGTCAAGATCACCCACGGTCGCACAATCCGGGGAGTGCCTCAACTCAACGACGAGGGGACGCACAATGCCTGCATTTACCTTCGAAAAACTGTCAGCTCCGGCCTCGCATGGTCCGGCGCCTGCGGTCGCCGAGAAACCGCGCAGCAGACTTGCTGGCTTGGTCAATCGTCTTGTCGAACCCCGTATCCGCCGTCCATCGGGCGGCCAGCCCGAAGCCAGCGATTCACGCGCGAAGCCGCAGAAATGACGCCGGGGCTGATCCGTTGATGGACCTCACCGATCCCTAGGCATCGGTCAGTCTGGCCCGGTTCAGTCTGACCCCGTTCAATCTGAGTTCGTTCAGTCGGACTTCGCTCAGTCTGACCTAGATCAGTCCGACCTAGATCAGTCCGACTTGCGCAACAGCAGGCTGCTCCAGCCCTCGATGCGCAGATGCCGGACCGGAACCAAGCCGCGGGCGCGATAGGCTGCGATGACGCTGCGGGCCTGGGTGGTCAGCAATCCAGACAGAATCACATCGGCCGAACGCGCCAAATGGCGTTGCATCGGACTTGCCAGCTGCCGCAGCGGATTGGCCAGGATATTGGCCAGCACGAGGTCGAAGGGGCCGGCCTTGGCGAAGTCTTCCGCGGCAAAGCCGGTCGCCCTGATCACGCGAACCAGCGGCCCGACGCCGTTGAGCCGGGCATTCTCCCGCGCCACCGCCACCGAAGGCGGATCGATGTCGCTGGCGAGRACGGRGCGATGTTGSGCCTTGGCGGCGGCAATCGCCAGCACGCCGGTTCCCGTGCCCAGATCGAGCACCCGCCGCGGCACGCGGGATTTCAAGATATGGTCCAGCAGCAGCAGGCAGCCACGCGTGGTGCCGTGATGACCGGTGCCGAACGCGAGCGCCGCCTCGATCTCGATCCCCAATTTGTTGTCCGGGACGCGGCTCCGGTCGTGGCTGCCGTGGACCACGAAGCGTCCAGCGGGCACGGGCACGAGGTCGTCCAGGCTCGCTTTGACCCAGTCCTTGGCCTCGACGACAGCGAAATTGAGGGTCTGGACCACCTGGGGACCGGCGGCCCCGCCGATCAGTTCACGGATYAGGTCCTGATCAGGCGGATCGGCAAAATGAACGGTCACATCCCATAGCAGGTCGGGCCGCTCGAAAGCAGCAACCGCCGCATCGCCCTCGAAGAACACTTCCGTCAGGACATCCACAGCCTGGCGGGCGGTGGCTTCGTCTGCAACGGTGAAACTGGCCTTATGGGTTGCCGGCGTGGCTGTCGAGGTCATCACGGATCCTGGGAACATTCGACGGCGTGGTTAAGCGATTTCCCTGTCAACGCAAGCGAGACGATCCAACGGAGGCCAAAAATCCTGCAACTGTCGATTGCGCGCGGGTGCTGAAGCGCTTCCCATAAAAGTCTCGCAGCAATTGCTTCAAAACCGCCCGGAACTTGAACCAGGCGKGTTAGACCAGCCTTAGCTTCTGCACCGTAATGTTCCCGTCATGGGAACCACGCGATCCTCGGTTCCCGGGCTGGAAACGAGGTACAGATGACAAATTTCCTTTTGAAGTTCCTGCGCGACGAATCCGGTGCCACGGCCATCGAGTATGGTTTGATTGCAGCCGGCATTTCCCTGGCGATCATTGCGGCCGTGAACGGCCTGGGCACGTCGCTGAGCAGCAAGTTCGAGTCGATCAACAGCTCTCTGAAGTGATCTGCTCTGCGGTGATCTGCTCCTTGACGGCGTTCTCGAGAACCGGGCCCTGGGCCCGGTTTTTCATTTGGTGGAAGCGATTTCCACCATTGATCCACGGGGTGTGGACCGGGTTGTTCACCGGCTTGCCCAGCGCTTGTGCCGGCACCGTCAACAGCTCGGTCCACCGTTGACCCACAGACCTTTCCACTCCTGTTMCACGACTTGTCCTCAGCCGAACAGCGCYCGATGGTCGGCCAGAATKGCCTGCGCCGCATTGCGGCCAGGGGCGCCGGTGACGCCGCCGCCAGGATGGCTGCCGGCCCCGCAATGATAGAGACCCTTGAGCGGTGAGCGGTAGTCGGCGTGACCCAGCATCGGCCGGGCCGAGAACAACTGGTTGAGGGTCAGCGCGCCATGGAAGATGTCGCCGCCCAGCAGCCCGAACTGTCGTTCGAGGTCGAGCGGGGACAGCACCTGGCGTCCGATYACACTGGCGGCGAAACCGGGGGCGTAGCGGTCGACGGTCGCGATCATGAGATCGGCCACCTCGTCGCGGTGGTCGTCCCAGGAGCGGCCATCCGGCAGYTCCGGCGCGACATGCTGGCAGAACAGGCTGGCGACGTGCTGACCGGGCGGGGCAAGCGTCGCATCGAGCGTCGACGGGATCAGCAACTCGACGACCGGATCGCGGCTCCAGCCGGCCATTTTCGCATCGAGATAGGCCTGCTCCATATAGCCCAGGCTCGGCGCCAGGATGATGCCGGCCGACAGATGGTCACCTTCGCCAGGCAGCGCGCTGAAAGAGGGCAGGCGGCTGAGCGCCACATTCATGCGGAACGTCCCGGAGCCGTTGCGCCAGTTCCGGATCCGGCCCAGGAACGGCTCAGGCAGGGCGTCCGCCGGGACCAGCCGGGTGTAGAGCAGCTTCGGATTGACGTTGGCGGCGACATAGCGGGCGCGGATCGTGCGGCCATCCTCCAGCGTGACGCCGCTGGCCCGGCCCCKCTCGACGATCACCTCGCGCACGGGCGCGTYGACYTCGATCAGCGTACCCAGCTCCTTCAGGGCACGGGACATGGCCTGCGTGATCGCGCCCATGCCGCCGATSGCGTGACCCCACACGCCCTTCTTGCCGTTCACCTCGCCGAACGCGTGATGCAGCATCACATAGGCTGAACCGGCCGCGTAGGGGCTGGCATAATTGCCAACGATGGCGTCGAAGCCGAACAAGGCCTTCACGAGATCTGTCTCGAAAATGTCGTCGAGCATCTCGCCGGCGGAGCGCGTGAACAGATCGAGCAGGTCGCGCTGCTGCTCGAGCGACAGCGCGCGCAACGTGTTGGCCGTGCCGAGGGCGTTGACGGCCTCGCGGATGGCGGCGAGCCCGAACTGCGGCACGAGATTCGGCGGCGCCCGCAGCACCAGGCTGCGCAGGACGTCGGCGATCGCTTCCAGCCGCGCCGAGAATGGACCGATCGCGTCGGCGTCGCGCCGGCTGAGCCGCGCGACGGACGCCTGGGTGCGGCCTTCTCCGGTCAGCAGGAAGCGTCCATCGGGCGCAGGCAGGAAGTTCTGCGCGCGACGCTCGACGATCTGCAACCCGTGCTCGTGCAGTCTGAGTTCGGAGATCACGCGCGGATTGAGCAGGCTCACGGTGTAGGAGGCGACGGAGTTGCGGAAGCCGGGATGAAACTCCTCCGTCACCGCCGCGCCGCCGACCACCTTGCGGCGTTCGACCACATGCACGCGCAAGCCCGCCATTGCGAGATAGGCGGCACAGGTCAGGCCGTTATGGCCGGCGCCGATGATGATCACGTCGGTTTCGTTCATGTTCGCTTCAAAAAGCCCTGATTAATGACCAACACGGATCGGCTGCGGGGAACTCTTCCTCCGGATCGTGCTGTCGCCCCGGATCGGCGCGCCGTCAAGGGAAAGTGCCGCTCCTCGCCATACCGCCCTGCGATCCGCTATGTGTCGTCTGCACGTGGCGGTGCATCCCCCATCCAAGGCCGGCCGAGCCGCTGCTGGAGTTGCCATGACCTCAATCGCTTCGCCCGCCGTCGCCGAACCGTCTGCTGCGCGCAACCGGCTGGTTCTCGTCATCTATACCGCCGCGATCTTCGTCAGCGCGCTGCTGTTGTTCTCGGTGCAGCCGTTGTTCACCAAGATGGTGCTGCCGCGGCTCGGTGGCTCGCCGGCGGTGTGGTCGGTGGCGATGGTGTTCTTCCAGGCCCTGCTGTTGGCCGGCTACGCCTACGCGCATTTTCTCACGCAGCTGCGCAGCCGGGTGCTGCCGATCGCCCTTCATCTGCTGCTGCTCGGCTTTGCGCTGCTGACCCTGCCGCTGTCGATCTCCAGCCATTGGGGCGATCCGCCAACCTCCGGCTATSCGCTCTGGCTGCTCGGATTGTTCACGGTGTCGATCGGCCTGCCGTTCTTCGCGCTCGCCGCCAACAATCCCCTGCTGCAGGCCTGGTTCGTGCGGACCGGACACCCCGCGGGTCCCGATCCCTATTTTCTCTATGCGTCGTCGAATATCGGCAGCTTCYTGGCGTTATTGTCCTATCCGTTGCTGATCGAGCCGATCTTCAGCCTGCGCATGCAGAACATGATCTGGACCGGCGGCTATGCCGTGCTGATCGCGCTGATCGCCGGCTGCGGCGTGTTGCTGCTGCGCGCGCCGGTCGCGGTGATGGCCCTGCTGCCACGTGTGGACGGCGACGCGCCCGCGCCGARCTGGCTGTTGCGCGCGCGCTGGATCTTCCTGGCCGCGGTGCCCTCGGGCCTGCTGATCGCGGTCACCGCGCATATCTCGACGGATGTGGCCGCCGCGCCATTGCTCTGGGTGCTGCCGCTCTCGCTCTATCTGCTCACCTGGGTGCTGGTGTTCCAATCGCGGCCGCTGTTGCCGCACAAATGGATGCTGGCGCTGCAGCCGCTCGCGATCGCYGGCGTCGTCATGCTGCTTGCCTTCGGCGGCGAGCAGAACCTGGCGCTCACGCTCGGTGGGCATCAGCTGTGCTTCTTCGTGATCGCGATGGCCTGCCATGGCGARCTGGCCCGCACGCGTCCGGCCGCGAAATACCTCACCGGCTTCTATGTCGCGCTGTCGTTCGGCGGCATGGTCGGCGGCCTTTTCGCCGGATTGATCGCGCCCTACAGTTTCTCCTGGGTCGCCGAATATCCGATCCTGTTGGCGCTCGCCGCGCTGTGCCGGCCCGGTGAGAAAGCCGAACGGCTGCCRCGGATCACGCGCTGGTACTGGATCGCGCTGGCGATCATCGCCGTCGCGCTGCTGGTGCCGGCGGGGCTGACCGGCAAGGTCACGACCTATCTCGCAGATCACCGCGTCTATGTCGCGGGTGCGGTGGGTGCGCTCGCAGCGCTGATCGCGCTGCTGCTCGATGCCGGCCGCTGGAAGGTGTTCGCGACGGCTGCGCTCGCGCTGGTCCTGATCCGCGCCTATCCGGCCGATGACGGCCGCGTCGAAACCGTGCGCAGCTTCTTCGGCGTGCACAAGATCGTGGTGACCTCGGACGGGCATTATCACGTGCTGATGCACGGCACGACCATCCACGGCGCGCAGAAATATCTCAACGCCGACGGCTCCAAGGTGACCGGKCGCCCCGAGCCGATCACCTATTATCACAAGGATGGCGGCATCGGCCGCGCCATCACCGCGATCCGCGAGCGCAAGGGCGCGCCGCTCAAGGTGGCCGTGATCGGCGTCGGCAGCGGCACGCTGACCTGCGCCGCCGAGCCCGGCGAGAACTGGAAGTACTTCGAGATCGACCAGACCATGGTCGATACCGCCAGCGATCCGAAATATTTCAGCTACATCAAGAGCTGCGCGCCCGACTTCAAGCCCGTCATCGGCGATGCGAGGCTCACCTTCGCCAAGGAGCCGGATGGCGTTTACGACCTCATCATCGTCGATGCCTATTCGTCGGATGCGATCCCGATCCACCTTGCCACAGA